>Ga0214473_10000646_pt1 | contig 48450 bp, 38 predicted proteins | sample RVTome_7_FD_203509 | JGI IMG/M metagenome (GOLD analysis project Ga0214473, IMG submission 203509) | Soil microbial communities from uranium-contaminated site in the Upper Colorado River Basin, Wyoming, United States - RVT98D197 | ecosystem: Environmental > Terrestrial > Soil > Contaminated >...
TATCAAGGGTGATAAAGAAGCTGAGAAGAAGAAACAAGCTGTTGAAGTGATTAAACCCGTTAAGAGTGAAGTTAAAGAGAAGTTAGTTGTTATCAAGGGTGATAAAGAAGCTGAGAAGAAGAAACAAATTACTACAAATGAATTAAAAGAAAAAAAATCTATTTTGCAGATACCCAAATCTATAAAGAAGGAAAAGATTGATAATCTGTTAGAGGAATCATCTAAAAACGAAAAAATTAAAAGAGGGAAGATAGAAACAGTTAATTCGATTCCTCATGCTGTTGTCTTAATATCAAAAGGAAATATTAAGAGAAACCGTAAAGGACGCGGATTCTCTTTGTCTGAATTAAAGGTCATTGGACTAGATAGAACAAAAGCTCAGAAATTAGGTCTCAGTGTAGATATTAGACGAAGTACAGGGTTATTAGAAAACGTGAAATTACTGAAGAAATGGCTAGCTCCATCTCTTGAGGTTATAACAAGAACTAAATCTAAGAGTGCATCTTCGATATCTAACTAATTTATTACTCTCATATAATGATAAAGATATTCTTGGGCATACCCTGCATATCTTCCAAAATACTGACGCATAGTGTTTGAAATTTTTTCGTATTCTGAAAACCCTATTGAATTATCTTTATTAATTTTAACCAGATTTTTGATAGAAAAATCATTAGTAAATAGATGACTATAGAACTTGAATACTACCCTTCTTATCCAAACATCTATTGGAAAAGAATCCATCTTTTCAAGTGAAAATAGAAGAATACAATCAGCAACTTTTGGACCAATACCAATTAAAAATTTCTTTCCTAATGATCTTGATAGCAAAATACTCTTGGCTTTATTATAATCATAATCAGCTAAATCTTCTAACACAATTTCTTTTGAAACTATTTTTTTTGCTAATTCAATTAGAAATTTAGCGCGATATCCCAAGCCACAATCTGTTAAAGAATTATTATCTGAATTTGCTATTATCCCTGGTTCTGGAAAAGAATAGTATAATTCACCATTAAACTCAATTCTATTCCCAAATTTTCTACTAATATTTGATATCATTAACTTTATTGAATTTATGTTCTTATATGTTGCACAGATAAATGATGCTGCACATTCCCAAGGATTCTGACGCAAAAGTCTTAATCCATAAAATCTTGAAACTGCTTCAGCCACATAATTATCTTTAGAAATCTCTGAAACTATGTTTTGAAGTTGATCATCAAATCTAAAATATGTTTTAATAAATTGCTCATCAATACTATTAATATTGGATTTCACTGTCATTATTTCATTATCTTGCTTAATCTTAATGACGGTTCCTTCTACAACACCCACCCACCAATCTTCTTTCTTAACCCATCTGAATACTTGTCCACAATCAAGAGTAAAATCCAGATTCAAATCATTTGATTGCATTATTAATTGAGATTCCATATTTACTGCAATAAATGATAAAAGTCTTAAATCTTATGTATTAATAAATTGTTTTCATTTATCTCTTTTAGAATTTCATCAAAAATTTTTTTGGCGATAATCATTTTAGAAGATTTAGGTATTACAATATTAGGACCATTTTCCTTAACTATAATCATTTGATTTGTATCTTGTCCGAAACCAATATTGTTAACAGAAATATCATTTAAAGCAACAAAATTTGCTTTCGACTCACTAATTACTATCTTTGAATTCTTGACCATTTCACTACGTGATAAACCAGTCTCGGCTTTAAAAGCAACAAGAAAAATTTTTTCATTAATCTTCTTCACTAAATTAATTATCTTTTCATTAGTTTCAAATTTTATACTAAAGGTCTTATTAATTCTACTTGATATTTTGATTTTACTTGGATTAATAACTCTAAAGTCTTCTGGAGCTGCTGCTCCAATAAAGATATTGTACTTGTTAATCTTTAGTCTAGAAACAACAGCTTTTTGCATTTGTTTAGTAGTCTCTACATTAATTAAATCTGTTGCTAAAGGTGGTGTGAGCGATGTTGGACCAGAAACCAATGTCACTTTGGCTCCTCTTCTCAATGCTTCATTCGCTAAAGCAAACCCCATTTTTCCAGAACTTTTATTCGTTATTATTCTTATAGGATCTAGATTTTCATATGTTGGTCCAGCAGTTACTAAAACTCTTAGTCCCATCATATCCTTATGGTAAAGTCGATTAATTACTGATTCAATAATAGTATCGGTATAAGTAATCTTTGCTTTTCCCTCTTCAATTACAGGTTCCAATATGGTAATTCCTAGTTTTCTTAACACTTCCATGTTAGATTTTACGATAGGATTTGACAGTAAAGATTGATGCATACTGGGTGCAACGATTAAAGGTATTCCAGCTCCTAAAGCACAAGAAGCTAATAGAGTCACAGTAGTATCTGATATTCCATTAGCAACTTTGCTTATTGTATTAGCTGTTGCAGGAGCAATAATTATCAAATCTAATTTCTGCGGTCCTTCTGTGAGATGTATATGTTCTAATTTACTTGATATATTCGTTATAACATCATTCTTAGTTGCCCATTGCATTAACTCTGGTTTGATAAATTTTTGAGAACCCTTTGACATTATAGAAATAACATTAGCACCATTTTTAGTCAATTCCCTAGATATCTCAGGGCTTCTTATAGCTGCAATACTTCCAGTTATGCATATACCTATTCGTTTCGATAATAATTCTCGACCATATATTTTATCTTCATTTACAGTCAATTGTTTTCACTAATTATTTTCTATGCCTTTAGCACAATTTTAAGCAGATTTCCAATATTAATATCCATACCATATCTAGTTTCATTTATTTTCATGTATCTATATATTCTAATTAGACTAATAAGTTGTAAAGGTAAGTTAAATTTTCCCTCTATCTTGGATTTTATGAACCGGTAAACTGGATAATGTATTTTAAAATGTTCTAATACTTTATCTCTATATTTCTGAAAGTCATATAGATTATCGATCAATAGGTCGGCACATTGTAGACTCGGAATTATTCCTTCGCCAAGCATTGGATATACTGTACCGATACTTTCACCCACTCCTACAACTTTACCATTAAAAAATGGTTCGCAGAGTCTAGGTGGAGTTATTCTTACTGGTCTACCATTCTTTTTTAATATTTCACAAGGATGTTTACTCAAGAATGTTGATAATTCATCATTATGTCTTCTTAGATAATCTCCTGCACCAACATGAAATATACCATCACCTAAAGGAAAATACCAAAAATATCCAGTTAAGCCTTTGAATGTCTTAATGTAGAAATCATCATACGGGGGATTTTTGAATTTGACACGATATTGAACACATGGAATTAGTAAATCATTTTCTATCTTAGGCAGTAAAGGACGTATTAAACCTGTTGAATCAATAATCAAATCATAATCTTCTTTAAGAATTTCCTTATTAACAAATTTTCCATATACTACTTCTTTTCCTTTAATCATATCTTGAATAAATTGTTTTTTATCAAAACAACATAATCCATTTAGTTTTATATCTATTATTTCACCATTAACATCTACAGTCATTTTTTTTCCATTATGAACAACATAATCTTCAAACTTAAGACCACAGGTACTTGCGTATTGTTCTAAAATGTCTTTAACAGATCCCCATCCACACACTGCATCAAAATTATCTTTTGAATGCATATCATATCCAACGACATTATGATCTGTACTGAGTCTTGATGAAAGATATGAACCAGATAAACCCATGCCTACAATTGCTATCTTCACTTTTCCAACCTCCTCATAGATTTAATGATTTGCGACAAATAGAGATATAATAAGTTTTCAATATACTATCAATCATTATTTCACAAAATATTAATAAGATTTTGAATTATTATGGGTATAATTTAAATAATAAAAACTATTATGTAAAGAGGTGTGAGTACTGATTTCCTGCCATTGATAGTGCTTGCAGGATTCGGAGGCTTAGCAGCTCTATTAACTATGATAATTCCAGCTTTATTAGCACCTAAGCGTCGTAATCCATTGAAATCTGAATTGTTTGAATGTGGTCAGATACCCTCAGGTGAAGGTAGAGTTAGTTTAATGATGCAATATTATGCATATCTATTGATGTTTGTAATTTTTGATGTTATGTCAATGTTTATTTTTGCTTGGGGAGTATCATTTAATTATATTAATCCGCAAAGTATATTGATTATTATTGTTTTCTTAACGATACTTTTTGTTCCTCTTGGTTATACTTTATACCTTTCAGGGCGAAGAGAATTATGGTAGGTGGAGCCTCACCAAATATTTTTGTTGGTAAACTGAAAGACATTCTACAGTATTCTATAAATGAACCTTTGAACTATCTCGTTAATTGGGGTAGACTCTATGCTCTATGGCCTGTTCACCTTGAAACAGCTTGTTGTAGTGTAGAATGGGGTGCTGTATCAGGTCCCAGATATGATATTGAAAGATGGGGAATGCTAGCTGCATTTGGTTCACTTAGACAATGCGACGTACTTGTTATTCTTGGAACTGTAAACAGGAAGATGGCTCCTAGAGTTAGAATGATTTATGATCAAATGCCTGAACCCAAATATGTTATTGCTATGGGTGCATGTGCAGTAAGTGGAGGATTGTATTTTGATTCTTATAGTGTTCTCCAAGGTGTAGATAAGATAATTCCTGTAGATATTTACCTTTCTGGTTGCCCCCCACGACCTGAACAGCTTATTGAAGCTCTGATAATGCTACAGAATAAGATTCGCATTTCTAAAATAAGTTGATTTTAATTTGTTAGAAACCTCTAATACAGAATCTACATTAATTGAAAGAGAGCAGAAATTAGCTGCTGATTTAAAGTCTAGATTTGATGATGTCTTAGAAATTACTATTAAGCCAAAACGTATTAAAATAAAAGTTAAATTAGAAAAACTGTTAGATACTGCCAATTATATTAATAACAATTTGGGATTTGATCATTCAACCTCAGTTTCCGGAGTTGATTATCCTAATTCTAAAGAATTTGAGGTTGTATATCACTTGAGTACTTATGGTCGTGAAGACATTCGAGATATTGTTATTGCACTTTCAACTAGAATATCTCGTGACGAACCTAAAACTCAATCACTGATTAGTATTTGGCCCAGTGTTGAGTATTCTGAAAGAGAAACATTTGAAATGTTTGGAATAATATTTGTAGGTCATCCTAAGCTCGAGAAACTTCTTTTACCTGAAGACTGGAATGATATTCCACCATTAAGAAAAGATTTCAAACCTCCTGGAAGGTAATATTATTGTCAAAATTATCACTTAGTGTAGGTCCACAACACCCCGGTTCAGGTCATATGAGAATAATTCTTACTTTAAGTGGTGATTACATAATTGAAGCCATTCCAGATCCTGGATATGTTCATAGGGGCGAAGAGAAACTCGCAGAATATCGCACTTATATCCAAAATATTCCTCATTTAGAGCGACCAGTACTTCTAGATGCTACAGGAGCGATATTCCCTTATATTCTCGCAGTAGAAGATTTAATGAACATTATTGTACCTGAACGTGCACAGTTTATCAGAGTTATTATGGCTGAGCTAAATAGGATAATAAGTCATCTATACTATATGGCAATTTACGGTATTTTTATGGGTCACTCAACAATGTTTATGTGGCCAGTTGGTGATAGAGAAGTCTTCATAGATTTAGCTAATAATATAGCTGGACAAAGAGTTTCTTATGCTTTTCTTGTTCCTGGGGGAGTTAGGAATGATATGCCTGAAATAGTCAAAGAACGAGCAGAAAAGGCTTGTAATTATTTTGAAAAACATTTAATTGAATATGAACGAATATTTATGAATAATCCACTCTTTGAGAAAAGAACCAAAGGTGTTGGTATTTTATCAAAACAGGATGCTATTAGGTTAGGCGTAGTTGGGCCAACACTTAGAGCTTCTGGCGTAAAATCAGATGTTAGAAAAGATGATACATATTCAGTTTATGATCAATTAGATTTTGAAATACCAGTATCTAATGCTTGCGATTCATGGTCAAGAGCTTGGATTCATATGGAAGAGATGAGACAAAGTATGTCTATAATCAGACAGTGTTTGAAAAGAATACCTGCTGGACCGGTCAAACTTAATCTAAAGCAGATAAAAGTTCCACCAGGTGAATCTTTTAGTAGAGTTGAGGCAGCTAGAGGCACTTTATCATATTACCTAATTAGTGACGGTGGAAAAGTTCCTTATAGAGTGAGAATTATGACGCCGTCATTCCGAAATCTCATAACGATACCTAATATTATGAAAGGTGTTATGCTTGCAGATATGCCTCCAACCTACTGGGGTATAGATTATTGGCCAGTTGAGGCTGATAGATAAATTGAGTAAAATTCAAACCTTTTCAAGTTTTGTTAAGCGACTAATAATAGTAATAATTGGACTTTTAATTACATTAACATTATTGTTCAGTTTATTAGCGTACTTTGTACCATCAGTAAAAGAACTTCAAAATATTCTCCTTTCTTCTATTGGAAATCCAAGTTTAATGTTAAACTATCTTGACCAAAAAGGTTTTGGACTTAACTCGTTATTTTTCAAAGTAGCAGTTTTTCCAGGTTTTACATGGGCTGCACTAATTGCAGCTGAAATAATTTGGTTCGAAAGAAAATTCTTAGCAAAAATGCAGATGAGAGTTGGACCTCTATATGCTGGGAAAATTGCAGGCCTTCTACAACCTATAGCTGATGTAGTTAAACTAGTGTTCAAAGAAATAATTACTCCTTCTAGCTCTGACAAATGGTTTTTCTTATCTATCCCTATAATAATAACGTCAATTGCTGCTGCCCTTCTAGCTGTACTACCTGTAAGTGAAGGATGGATAATAATGCGGTCTGATGTAAGCGTCTTAATTATTTTCGCAATTGTTGGCTTTGTACCAATAGCTGTTCTGTTAGGAGGTTGGGCTAGCAACAGTAAATATCCATTCATAGGTGCATTGAGAGGTCTCCATCAAATGATCGCATTTGAAATACCTATGTTAATATCAACATTGGGTGTGGTTTTAGTAACTGGTACATTGGACCTTGTCAATATTGTTTATACTCAAAGTAATGTATGGTTTATTCTTCTTATGCCAATAGGTGCGTTTGTATTCTTCTCATGCATGATTATCGAGCTTGAGAGAATACCTTTTGACCTTCCTGAGGCAGAATCAGAGATTGCTTCAGGATACTTAACTGAATATACAAGTATGGCCTTTGGTAATATTCAGCTTGCAATCTACATAAGATTTTATGCTATGGCAGGAATATTCACAACAATGTTCTTGGGCGGATGGTATGGTCCTCAGATACTTCCAAATGGATTTGAAATTGCGAATCAAGTAATTTGGTTTACCATAAAGACATTACTGGTTATGATTCTCGCGATAGTTCTTAGAGGAGTAAATCCCAGAGTCAGAATAGATTTGCTTTTGAGAATGGGTTGGTCTAGCTTATTAATCCTATCTTTTGCAAATCTATTCCTAGTAATTCTAATTCTTCAAACAGAATTAATTCAAATGGTTGGTGTTTAAATGTGGTTTTTATTATAAAAATGTTAAATTCAATTAGATCTGGAATGAATCAAGTATTCAAAAGGAGAATGACATTTAGATATCCTGACCAGAGGTTATTCATTGAGGGTGATGGCTATAAATATGATCCTAAGGCCGGTATCGGAATTAATGGTTATAGAGGGCGTCACATTCTTTACTTAGAAAAATGTACAGGCTGTTCACTTTGCGTTATGATGTGTCAAGGAATCTCTCAAGCCATAGAGATGAAGAATGTTCCAAATAAGCAAATACCCGTTAATAAGAAATCGATATTTCCACAGATAGACTACTCAAAATGTGTTTATTGTGGTTTCTGTGTTGACGCATGTCCATTTGAAGCACTCTTTGAAACAAATGAATATGAAATAGTTTCTTATGATAGAGAAAGTTTACTATTTACACCTGAACAGCTGGCTATACCACCTAAGAAGAGACCAGAACCAACTGTAAATTTAAAATATGGAGATAGTGATGTTTATCATGGCTGACATTGCTTTTTTTGCTTTAACTTTTATCACTATAGCGACAGCAATAATATCTTTAGAATCCAAAGAGATAGTCTATGGCGGAATATCTCTAGCTTTGTTTTTCTTATCTTTAGCTGGATTCTATGTTCTTTTAGATGCACAATTTGTAGCAATGTTTCAATTAATTGTTTATGTTGGTGCTGTAGCTGTCCTAATAATATTTACAGTTATGCTTGTAAAACGTGAAAAATGGATAAAAGATGAAGTTATCGGTTTGCGATATATTGGTACTATATTAGGTCTTACCTTGGGGTTAACACTAGGACTTATTTTAATAGAAACGAATTTTGAATCTATGATTGCAAGTAGTTCAACAGTCTCTATACTGGACATTGGCATTAAAATTATTTTTGACTATTGGGTTGCTCTTGAAGTTCTTGCATTACTTTTAGCAGCTGCTCTTATTGGGGCGATCACAATGGCTAAGCTAGATAAGGAGGATTAATTAATTGGAGTCTATTATTCAATACTTAGTCGTTTCCATAGCTCTTTTTTCAATAGGTGTTTATGGATTAATAACAAAACGTACAGCAATAAGAATGCTCTTTTCTGTAGAGATAATATCTAATTCAGCTGTATTAAATTTAATTGCTTTTTCACGATATCTACCTGATGTAAGCGCAACAGGACAAGTAATAGCTATATTTTTTATTGCACTTCTAGCTGCCGAAGCAGCTGTTGGTTTATCGATAATTCTTGTTTCCCATAGAATTAGGAAAGATATTGATGTATTAGAAATGCGGGAGATGAGTGAATAGATATCATGATTCTAATTCAGGCTGTTTTTCTACCAATAATACTTGCTCCATTTGCTTACCTCTTGGGCAAAAGAATAGGTAGTAAGGTTGGATGGTTCTCGTTCGCTATACTCCTCTACTCAACTATCTTAGTTCTTTTATCGTCTTCTTCTAGTGATTATCTTGAGGAATATAATTGGCAACCAATTGGAACCTTTGGTTTACATTTAGATGGATTGAGCGCGCCGTTCGCTGCTACAATTTACATACTTTCAACAGTTTTAGCAGTTTATTCAATTCCATACATGACGCATAGAATAGAAGAAGAAATAGATAATCTAGAGCCAGAAGAAGCTCATAGAGTATTCAATAAGAAGATTGGTATGTACTTCATGTATTATATGTTATATGCTTCAGGAATGCTTGGAACGGTTCTTGCAACAAATTTAATTCAATTCTACATATTCTTTGAGATAATGCTCATCCCATCTTTCTTCCTTATAGCTCAGTTTGGATATGGTGATAGAGTAAAGATATCTGTTATGTACTTCTTATGGACACATATAGGTGCACTTATTCTTCTAGCAGGAATTTTGACACTTGGTTTCTTCGCAGGAACATTTGATATAAATTCAATTAACACTTCAGCAATAAGTGAAAACGTAAGGATCTGGATAGCATTAGCGATTACTGTTGGGCTTTCAGTAAAACTTGCTGCTTTTGGTCTTCATATTTGGCTTCCACATGCCCATGCAGAGGCACCAACTCCAATATCTGCACTTCTTTCACCAGCTATGATAGGAATAGGAGCTTATGCCATTGTCAGAATACTTATCTTTCTTCTACCTTCATCATATAAAGAAATTTCATTTGCAATAAGTGTTTGGGGCCTTGTAACAATGATTTATGGTGGGTGGATGGCCTTAAACCAAGATGACATTAAACGTCTCCTTGCATATTCAAGTATAAGCCAAATGGGTTACATTATTTTTGGATTATCTTCAGCTTACTACATTGGAGTATCTGGTGCTATATTCCAATATGTAAGTCACGGGATGGGAAAAGCAATACTTTTCATGGCTGTAGGGTCAGTAATTCTTCAGACACACGGAATAAGAAGTATTAGCAAACTAGGAGGATTAGCCAGTAGACTCCCAATTACAGCTACAGCAGCATTGATTGGTTTCTTAACAATAATTGGGGTACCGCCTATGAGTGGTTTTCAATCAGAATGGATGATATTTTACGGCTCATTTGCAGGTGCAATCACAATTGAATCAACTACAAAACTAATAATCACTGCAGCAGCTTTGATATCTACTCCTTTGACAGCTGGTTATACACTACTTGCTATGAAGAAAATATTTTATGGTAAAACCCCTGAACACCTTCAAGATGTAAGAGAAGCATCCAAAATTATTACAATACCTCTACTATTCTTAGCATTCCTAACAATACTTCTTGGAATATATCCAAATTTGATTAATGATAGAATAATACCTTTTATGGAAAATATTTTGGGTAGTTGAGTTTAATAGCTTGATTCAATTATTAGAAACAATTCCTTGGCTTGTCTGGTTAGTTCCAATAATTGGAGCATTACTAACTCCTTTCTTGGCATCTATTAATCATAAGATAAGAGATTATGGAGCTTGTCTATTTACTCTAATATCAGCAATTCTAGCAAGCCTTCTCCTGCCTGCAGCTCTAAAAGGGGAAACAATACATAATCAAATACCCTGGATAACAGCTTTAAACATCAACGCTGGTGTACTAGCAGATCCCCTAAGTGTAATTATGGCAAATGTCGTAGCATGGCTAAGTTTCCTAATTATGATTTACAGTTTAGGTTACATGCATGGTGAACATAATCTAACCCGATACTGGTTCTTCATGAATTTCTTCATTGGAAATATGTTACTAATAGTGCTTTCAGATAATTTTCTACAATTATTTTTTGGATGGGAAGGTGTAGGCCTTTGCTCTTACGCCCTTATCGGATTCTGGCATAATGATGAAATTAAGAATTATGTTGGAACCCCTGGCCAAACAACTTGGGGGATATCTCAAGCGTATTCACCCAGTCAAGCTGGTATGAAAGCATTTATTATGACCAAAATTGGCGATATCAGTTTTCTAATAGGACTTCTAATCCTTTACTATTATGCTCATACTTTTGATTTCATAGAACTCGGTGAAAAAACCGGTTGGGGTAAAGATATTGCATCTGTCGGGCTATTTGTACCTGTAGCAGTTCTTATATTTGGAGGAGCAATTGGTAAATCAGCACAATTTCCACTTCATGAGTGGCTTCCTGACGCTATGGCAGGTCCAACAGCAGTTTCTGCACTTATACATGCTGCGACTATGGTTAAAGCTGGAGTTTTTCTTGTTGCAAGAGTAGGACCTATATTTTATAATGCTGCTGCAACTGCTGAACAAATATCTCCATTATTCATAACAATAGCTTCAATCGGCATTCTTACAGCTTTTATAGCAGCTACTCAAGCTGCAGTAGCTAAAGAAGTTAAGAAAGTATTAGCTTACTCAACAGTTTCACAAATAGGATTTATGATGCTTGGATTGGGTGCAGCTGGTCTGTCAAAAGACTTCACTTTCGGATATACCGCAAGTTTCTTTCATTTAATCAGTCATGCAGTATTCAAAGCATCACTTTTCATGTGCGCAGGTGCATTAATTCATTCAACAGGAACTAAGTACCTAAATGAAATGGGTGGATTAAGAAAGCATATGAAGTATACCTTCATTTCTATGTTTATAGTTTCAGCTTCATTAGCAGGAGTACCTTTTCTAAGCGGGTTCTGGAGTAAAGATGCTATACTATCTGCAACGTTACAAATGCAATCTTCGTTGGCAACTCCTTTCTTCATCTTAGCCGTGATAACTGCTTTAATTACAGCATTCTATTCATTTAGAATGATTGGTCTAGTATTCTTTGGTAATAAAAGTGAACATCTAGAAGAACGTGAAAAGAAAGGACACAGTATTCATGAATCATCTAAAGTTATGTTAATTCCCTATTCTATTCTCGCAGCAGTTACTATTATTATTGGTGTAGTCGGATTATTATTTGAGGAATCCCTACATAGTGTTCTTAGTATTAATCTTGAGGAAAAGTTTGTAAATATACATATTGCTGAAGAAGCTAGTGGAATTAATTCTATAGCTTTACTTGGCTCACTATCAGCTGTAGGAATTGGTGGATTAGTAGCATATTATTACTACATAAGTAGAAGAGGTGATACTAGTAATCTACTCAAGAATAAATTAATAAAAGGTTCGTACAGATTCTTTGAAAATAGATGGTATATTAACGCTATATATTACAAGGTTTTTGTAAATTCAACTTTAGTTTTAAGTAGGAATATATTCAAAATACTTGAGCTTGGCATAATAGATAAGATCAGTATGTCGGTAGCAACTGGTTCAATTTCTCTTTCAAACTTAGGTAGAAAATTTGACAGTAATATTATAGATGGTATATCTAACGGTATCGCAAATGTTAGTCAAAGCCTTTCAGCTGTATTTAGAAAGATTCAAACAGGGATAACTCAAGAATATGTCTTCATGTATATAGCAGGGATAATAATTCTAGCACTTCTATTCTTCTATATGTTAATGATGGGAATAGGTGTTTAATTGATACCGATACTTTCAATGATGATTTTTATACCTGTAATTGGAGCAATATTTGTATATTTCATAGGAAGGTACAGCGTTAAAGGAGTGAAAATATTTGCTTTAATTGTTTCTATAATTGTTTTACTCTTAGCGTTATACTCATTTGGAAGAGTATTGGAAAGTGGTGCAGGACAAGAGATCTTATTCGAGGAAGGACCTTGGGATTGGATTCCTACACTAAGTGGAGTAGATTATCATTTAGGAATTGATGGTTTAAGTGCACCACTGGTACTAGTATCAGCATTTCTAACAGTTCTAGTTGTACTCGGATCTTGGGAACTTATTCAAACGAGACAAGGCTTGTATTATGCACTCGTATTACTTTTTGCAGGTAGTGTAATAGGTGTATTTACATCACTTAACTTACTATTGTTCTATGTATTTTGGGAAATAGTCCTAATTCCTATGTTCTTCTTAATAGGAATATGGGGTGGCCCTAGAAGAAAATATGCATCGATGAAATTCCTTCTTTTTACTTATGTTGGCAGTGTAATTATGCTTCTAGGATTCATAGCATTGTACATATTTGCAGCACCCACTTTCGATATAAAGGATTTATCTATCATTCAGATTCCTTTTTGGGTTCAAACACTTGTATCAATAGCAACGTTCATAGGCTTTGGAGTAAAGCTTCCAGTTGTTCCTTTTCATACATGGCTTCCAGACGCACATGTAGAAGCTCCTGCGCCAATTTCAGTATTGCTAGCAGGAGTACTGCTAAAAATGGGTGGATACGGTTTCATAAGAGTTAATGTTACCCTTCTTCCAAAAGCATCTGCTGAATATGGGTGGATCTTCATCATTATTGGATTAGTTACAATGTTTTATGGTGCATTAGTGGCAATAGTTCAGAAAGATTTGAAACGAATGATAGCTTTGACTAGCATTAATCATATGGGATTTGTATTATTGGGCATATTTACCCTAAATCTTTATGGAGTTTCTGGCGCTATATTTCAAATGTTTAATCACGCAGTTGCAATTGGACTTCTATTCATGCTATCTGGATATATTCACGAACAAACTGGCACACGTGAAATATCACTTCTAAAAGGATTAAAAGATAAAATTCCAAGAACAGCAACATTACTTGTCCTAGCGTCGATGGCTGGGATGGGTGTACCAATATTTGCAAGTTTCTTAAGTGAATATATGGTAGTACTCGGTGCTATATCCTACGATATTAGACTAGCAGTATCAATGTTAATACCAGCAATCACTGTAGGATATTTTCTATGGATGTTGAGAAGAACTGTTATGTCACCCATAGAAAATAAAGAACCAAACCACATTCATGATATTAAAACATTTTCAGTAATACATTTAGCACTTTATCTTATTCCATTAATAATTCTTTTGATCATGCCGTGGTTAATACTAAACATGACTGACCAGTTTGCAGAAAATCTGATTAGTTTGATAGGTCGATGAAATTATGGATACTCCAATATTACTTATACTAATTCTTGGAGGCACTGCTTTAGTTATCCCTACAATTAATTTAATTCTTAAACGTGAAAGTCAACGAAAAGTAGCTGCTCTAATGTCTATTTTGGCTTTGTCAGCATCTCTTTTGATTATCATGTATCAGTCAGTAGTAACACCTATGGACCTAAAACTTTCCTCAACTGTGTTATTCAGAAACGATCTTATGGGTCTTTTCTTTGCTTTTTCAGTTATAATAGTTTCATTGTTCGTTACCATAGCTTCAATAGATTATATTAAAGATCAACCTAATGCTTCAGTATATTTTTCACTAATTCTCTTTACATCTTTAGGCATGTCTTTACTTTCATTCTCGGTGGATCTATTAATGATAGCAGTATCTTGGGAGCTAATGAGTATTCCTACATACATATTAACAGGATTTAGGAAACAAGATTCAAAATCGAATGAAGCCGCAATAAAATACTTCATAATGGGCTCATTATCAACAGGTGCAATTCTATACGGTATTTCACTTGTTTATGGCATGACAGGAACAACAAATCTGTTTAGAATAGTTGAAGAATCTGGACGAATAGCAAATGACTTCTATCCAATGGGTATCTTAGCAATGCTTCTATTAGTAGCGGGCTTCGGAATGAAGATGTCAATAGTACCCTTTCACGCATGGATACCTGATGCGTATGAAGGTGCACCTACAACTATAAGTGCTCTTCTCTCTGCAGGAACAAAGAAATCCGCATTCGTAATCGCTATTAGGGTATTTGTAATAGCATTACCTGTACTTCAACTTGATTGGCAGCTAACATTTGCTATACTTTCGCTATTAACAATGACATTTGGAAATATAGCTGCACTAACACAAAAGAAGATTACACGAATGTTAGCTTACTCAAGTATAGCACAAGCTGGGTATATGCTTATTGGACTTACAGTAGCTCTTAAGAGTGACTTTGGTTTAACGGGTGTATTATTTCATGTATTTACACATGCAATAATGCAAACTGGAGCTTTCTTGGCAGCTGCAGTAGTTGCTAAGAACATAGGAAGTGTATATCTTGATTCATATAAAGGACTTGGATCCAGAATGCCATTTACTTCATTTACTTTTACCGTTATTTTACTTGCACTTGCCGGAGTTCCTCCTCTGAATGGTTTCTGGAGTAAACTTGTGTTGTTTACTGGAGCTATTGATGGAGGCTTTACGTGGTTAGCAATAGCAGGTTTATTGAACAGCGCCTTCTCTGTAGGATATTATGCTTGGATAATTAAAAGAATGTATCTTGATGAGGGAGAAATTACTAAGGTGAATGAATCCTCTATATTCAAAGTAGTGCTCATATCAATAACTATTATTATTGTTATTACAGGTATATTTCCAGGTCCAATATATGAATTTGCAAGATTAGCGGTTGCAAATCTAAATTAGAAAACAGAATTAATTTTGTCTCTCTACTGTGAAGTCGGCAAGCTCCAGTAGATATTTCTTTGATTCAGAATTCTTAAGAAACTCTATATCATTCTTCGCTCTTTCAGCATAATTCCTCGATGTTTTATTGAGTCTAATGAGTAAATCTTCTTCAGAAGATTTTTCTTCAAAGGCATTTAAGATTTTTCCCTCTTCACCCCAATCTAATATGTCATCTTGCAATTGGTAGGCTATACCCAGATTTAGACCATAATTCGAAAAAGCATTAATTTCGTTTCTTCCACCACCACCTATTATAGCACCGATTTTCGCAGTCGTCTGGAAAAGTGAAGCCGTTTTTTGAGATATAATGCTGATATATTCATCCCAGTTTATTCTACAATTCCCATTATGTATTTTCATTTCTCTAAATTCTCCTTCGCACATTCTTAAGGATGATGAAGAAAGTTCTTTAACAACTAATGGGTCGCTATATCTTGAAGCAATATCTAATATTATTCCAAATACAAAGTCAGCTGTAAGTACTGATGTATTGTAACCGTATTTTACATGAAATGCAAGTCTATTTCGTCTAGATATTTCTTGATCAATTATGTCATCATGAATTATAGATTCTGTGTGTAGAAGCTCTATTGCAACAGCAGCTGGAAGTGGATCTTCATGACCATTACCAGTAGATTCATATGCCAGATTAAGAATCAGTGGTCTGATTCGTTTTCCGCCATCTATTATATACGTCATCGGTTCATAAAAACATGACCATGAATAATTACTAAGTTCTTTCTTTAAACATTGTTCAATCTTATCTGTGTATTCTTTTAGATTCTGAATAAGATAGTTGACTGAATTGTTATCTATCGATTTCAATGGTCCATCAGTATTATTAAAACCCATATATAATTATGAAACATATATCATTTTCTAATTCAATCAGTAGACTATCGAGTAATTAATATTATTAAATGCTCCGGGCGGGATTTGAACCCGCGATCACCGACTCGAAAGGCCGGTATGCTTAACCGGGCTACACCACCGGAGCTCAACTAAGCTTAATATTGATATTATTTCTACGTTATGGATAGAATAAATTAAAACTTTCTAACGTTATTCACTAAAGATAGTTTTCTGGCATAATAACTCAGTAATTTGTATTCAATAATTGCAAATTCAAGTCAATTACAATTGTCATAAATTGTCATAAAATGAATAGGGTATATATTTATGGTTTTTTGTATCATTATTGGCGGGCCCGTAGCTCAGCTTGGTAGAGATACAAATCGCTGAGAGCGACCGGCTCATAACTTCTTGTGAGAGACCGGTCGGTCATGGGATCGAAGCCCATCGGGCCCACCATAGTTCTAATCGAAAACAATATACATTAATTAAATAACGGTTACGCGAAGCCGCCGTAGCTCAGCGTGGTAGAGCATATCCCTTCCAATGGGAGCTCATCTGGCTGTTAACCAGTTGGTCGTCGGTTCAAGTCCGACCGGCGGCGCTCTTCACTGTGGTTCACAGCCTTTTAATAGCCCTAGTCCATTAGGCATAGCGACTATGATTGACCACTAGAAAGTATGTGTGGATGCTGGAAGACACGGAGGTACGGCGATGGTTTGAGAACCTTAGACGAGGGAGCATGATTAATTCAGATACGAGTTTGAGATCTCTAGGTCTTCTTTGTGTGAAGTGGAGCTGTAAGCCTTTCGATATACTTGAGCTTGCGCGTCAGGGAACGTTGCAAGGGATGCTTGAGGATGAAGTAGCTAGGCTTGAAAGTGAAGGCAAGGCTGGATCATACATCAAGAATATTGTAAAACCGGTTAAATCTTGGCTGGAGTATAACGGGTTAGAGCTGAAACGGAGAATCAAGATTAAGGGCGTAGATTCCACACCTACACTAGAACAGGAACGGGTTCCGACTAGAGAAGAACTTGCGACCATTCTAAGGTATCTTGACAAGCGTGGAAAGGCAATGGCTACAATGATGGTTTTTGCAGGATTGAGAATTGAGTGCATCGGCAACTATGATGGCAGTGATGGATTGATAATGAATGACCTGCCTGAAATGAGAATTGAGGCTTCGAAGATTGTTTTTGATAAGGTACCGACGATGGTGAAAGTGCGAGTGACAATCAGCAAGATTCGCCGAGCTTACTTCACCTTCCTAATTGAGGAGGGATGCATTTATCTAAAAGAATACTTAGAATGGCGGATTGCTCGTGGCGAAACTCTGAGTTTAGACACACCTGTCTTTGGACATTCTGCAATGGCTAGGAAAGTGAAGCGGAGGTTCCTGTGGGGTACTAAAGCTGGTGGCATTCTTCGAGGCTCGGAGGAGAACAAGACAGGGATTAGAGGTGCTGGTTTTCCGTGGCGACCGTATGTATTGCGTTCATATGCTGATACTGCGTTTGATATATCAGAAGCGAAGGGATTGATCAGCCATCCTTGGAGGCAGTTCTTCATGGGCCATAAGGGAGACATTGAAGCGCGATATTCAACCAACAAGGCTAGGCTTCCTCCAGACATGGTAGAGGAGATGAGAAGTGCCTACAAGAAATGTGAGCCGTTTCTGTCAACTGAAAAACAGGTGACTACAAGTGAGAATCAGATTAAGAATGAGACAAGACGACAATTCTTTTTCATAGCAGGATTTAGCGAAGAGGAAATATCCAAAATGGATCTTAACAATATGAGTTCAGAAGATGTTCAACTCAAAGCGAGGGAGCGGATGCTCGGAGCAATGCTAAACAACGGATCCAAGCAAAAAGTAATAAACCTAGGCGAAGTAGAGCAATTCATAAGCCAAGGATGGGAGTACATCAACACTATAGGCGATAAAGCCATAATGAAACTCCCAACTTAACCCAGCAGCCTATCCCAAGTCTTAACCTTCAAAATGAATTCCTCAACGTCCATTACAGAGTCTTCAACCTCTATAATAAGTCGCAGGGGATGATCTTTAGGTAGCTTTCGACCGAGTTCCTTCAACTTGAGAATGTTCACAGTCTTCTTCAGACGGGTTTCAGACATGGCTTTCAACACTCCTAATATCCCTCGAGATATTGCGAGTTAGAATGGCGAGGAATCTGCCACACCTGCCATTGACGCCACTGTAGATTCGATTTGATGTGAAGTATCTTAGGAACTCAAGTGGCAGATGTGGCGGGTATGGCACTATTTTTCACCATTCTTTCTGAAAACCCAGATGGAACCTCGACCATCCTCTCTATGGCTAACCTCGATGCCGCTATGTCTTAGATTGCTTTGAAGATCCTTGATTTTTTTCCCCAATACTGATGGATTTCTGATGGTGAGAGTCATCTCTTCTTTAGTTGCATATGATTTTAGTTCTTCAAGTAGTTGGCTTGTCCGGATTTCCATAACGTTATTCTTTTCATCTAGCGTGATTTGCTGTTGAATCTTCGCCTCAAACCAGCTGGGAAGCAGCGTGAGGATCTCTTCTTCTCGCTGGGCCGCTAGTCCATATTGTAAACCTAGTATCTTTTGAAATGTTTCACTTTTAATATTGCATGCGGTTCTGGCGAAATACTCAAATTCAGATATACGAGTCCAAGTTCTAAGTTGTTCTTTGTGTTGATATTTCAAGAGAGCTACATTAAGTGTTGAGAGAAGTTCACCCCATATTGAATCTCGCATAGTTTTGATTGGGCCGTAGATTTCTTCTTCTGGTATGAACTCTGAAGGTCTAACAGTATGTATTGGAATACATCGATCTATTACGTCATCTCTTGCCCAGAGAGGATCCCTACTTGTGATTCCTAAGTTTATTTTAGTTGGATACATCGCTAGATCATTAGTTGTATACAGTTTTCTCTTTGGAATGGCTTGCGAAGTTGCGGTTCTCGCCAACGTATCAGGAAGCCACGGAATATCTTCATCTGCGTTGTCAATTACGCCGTAGGGTAGGTTAGTTAGGTAAGCAATTAGGCCATCCTGCTTACTTCTTTCTACACCTGTCACTTCAAAATTCTCGCCGAGAAGGACAATACCGATAAGTCTTAGGACAGTGGTTTTTGCAGATCCCTTTTCTCCAATTAGAATAAGAATTGGACGGGTACGTTCAGCGAAGAAACCATACAATAACCATGCTCTGACAAGTGCTTTAGCCTCAGAAGGATCAACATAGGCTGAATCGACGCTCAGATATATGAGGATACATGTTTCGAGATGATTGCTTAAGTCCTCATTTTTAGCTTCCCACGAGGCCCATTCTCTTCGCCACATAAATAAAACACCATCTTCACCGTTAGGAATGAGTTCAACCTTCTTGCCGTCAAGCCGGTAGACCGTGTTCGGCGAGTTTTGGATATACAGCTTACCACCAGCCCTATCAAAATAGGTGAGCATCCGGACTACAGCTTTTTTACCCATTTTTAGCACGTGAACTTTGAGTCCACTAATTACCCAGCTCATCAGGGAGTCTTCTGGATTAATGCTGAATATTTCGGCTAACTCTACCTTGAATTCCATTGAGTCAATTGAAAAAAGAATGTGATCCTTCAGGTTAAACCAGTAGGCTTGCTGATCCGCATGATAGAATTTACCTAATTGGCCCAGAATCTCAATAGCATATTCACATACATCCTGATGAAGTTCCCAGTTTCGCTTGCCGTCTTCAATTCTTATTTGATGCACTTTGTCGGCGTGGTTTTGAGAGGAAAACTGACCTGATAATCTGAATTTCAAAGATAAGAAATCATGGTAGTTTCGCTCATTTCCCTTTGAACGGAGTCCAATGTCAACTGCCAAAGCCAACTCGTGGACAAATTCCTTAGAAAAACTCCGAGTGCAAAGCGATTTTCCAACTTCCGTTGCTAATTGTAAAGCGGCCTCTTCAGTGCAGTCACAGCGACCGTACTTCTCGAATTCAATAAAAATATCGTTATTTTCAGAGAATAATTTGAGTGCTTTATTGTTGATGAGTAAATCAAATATTATCTTTTGATTCTCATCTTTATTTCTTTGATGGCCTTCAGAAATCAGCTCGTTACTTTCCATTTTTAGCACCTTCTTGTGAAGATATGTGTAGTGCAGCAGTAGTTTGTGATAGGGGTTTGATTTTCAAGTAGCCGTAGTTGTCAAAGGTTATTTCAATCTTCTGACCAGGTTTAATCTTATGAGCTTCAGCCCAGATTTTTGGAATTACGATCACTAATGAGGTTTTTCCAAGGCGAATTATTCGCCGGGTTATATGATAATCCATGAGTGAGGTATATGTGAAGGTATATAAAGCCAGGTACGAAAAATCTGTATATAGATTTGGGGTACCTCACTATCAGACGAGACTTGGAGCTAGAGAAAATTCGCCCTCGTGGGATAGTTCTAAGTGTTCTTGAGATATTAAGAGAAGGAGATTCAATCAGAAATCGTATAGAGAAGAATCTAAAAAAGAGATTCCAATGCCCTAATTGTGGATTCGAGTTAGGAAATTCAAATATTAAACACCATCATGAAGTTAATAGTCACGATGTTAAGGTGACGTTAAATTATTTGGAAAAAGAGAAGCTCGTAGAAAGAAAGGGTGAAGAGAAAACTGCGTCTGATGGTCATATTCTAATCAAGCCTGCAGTGATATACGGACTGACTCAATTTGGTTATATCACGCTGCTCTTCGAGGCGATAGTTAAAAATGAATTCAAAGAAGCTATTCTACACGATTGTTACAAATTTTGTCCAATATTAGGTAAAATCTTTGACATTGACAATAAACGTATGGTATTCGCTATGAGTAATGCTTTGAGTGCCGTCTGCCGAAAAGTCTACCGTAAAGAGTTACTTCCAGAAAACGTAGAGGAAGCAGTCGTTATCGAGTGTATCTGGAACGCTGATTCTGTGCTGAATCATGAGGAATGGATTAACAAAGCCCTTTCAATTCCTGAAGTAGCGAGAATAGTGAATAATGCCTTTATTGTAGGAAAAGATGCTTATCCTGTCTTTGGCGATGAATCCACATGGCATGATGCCTTAAAAAAATCAGCAGAGATAAAGAAAAAGAATCTTGAAAAAATAACTTGACAATATGACTATTCTATGTGTTGACTGTTAAATAGATGCGCCTCAGAAATCTCTTCAATTTTTTCGTGATGTCAGAGATTCGGAATATTAATTCCTTTACTTGGCATGTCTGGAATGAGACGCAGTCGAGGTGGATCTCCGATGTGCTCACGGAATCTTATCCACCCTCCTGAAAATTGTTATGTCTAGCTTTCTATGAACTCAGCATTCCATTTCTTGCCGACGAGATGTGCTAAATGGATGAAACTAGGTGACATCGGCTTATGCTTTGTTACAGGCTGGAGAACTATTCGATAGACCTTCACGATCTTGCGACTCTTGTGGTCATAGCTGGGCTGCTCCGCTATCAAGCCTGAGTTGATAAAGTTGTGCAGGACAGTCCGGTAAAAATTAGTTCGACTCAATCGACTTCTCAACTCTCCCGAGGCTAGTCTGTGACTGAAATCACTCATCTCGGAATGACTACATACTCCCTTTTTACTCTTCAGCCAATCAATAAACGTCCTGGCAGCTTTCGCAGAGTCACTATGGCGAAAAAGCATTTTAACCACATCTTCCTCTCTAATAGCCTGCTCATATTCTACCTGCAAGGACAAATCTCACTAAATGGAACATATCTGCTCGTCCATATATAAACATCCTGAGATTACGATAAACATTACTAGCCACATCGAAGAAAAGTTATGCCACGACACCCCCCTCTATTGCTCTATCACGCGTTCATCTCCTCTTCCTATCTTAGTAAATGCTAGCCAATATGATTGAAGTCGCAGACAGAGGTAGATCATTGTGAGGTCTATTAAGTAAACTTCGCACATCATCCACATCTGAATAGGAAAAACCTTCAACCAAAATTACGAAGGGGAACCTGAAGGTCATCCAGCCACACGGACCTGAAAAACAGGTCGAACCTCAACAGGACTCCTCTCACGAAACAGGTTCTGAATCAACGTCCGAAGCTGATGACGAAGCTCCTAATGATGACCTGTCAAGGTCAGAAAGTATGACAATCCCCTCAGCTGGACTTGAAGACAGACCTGATAAGGTTTTTTCACCTCAACCGCTTCAGACAGGCAGTATTCAGGCTAAAACCCTAGAGAAGACGTCGACAGCCGTTTCAGACCAGCTTTTAGCATTTCAACTATTTAATCAAGGTCTAACATCACTTGAGGTTATGGAAAAACTGAACGTAGACTTTAACATAATCTATTCCTAGACACAGCAATTCAACGTTTTGAAGGACCTAGAAGCTAAGCGTAACAAGTTCTCTTCAGACATCTACCTAGGAGCCACTACCAGTTTGGTAGAATCATAGGGGAGGTCCATAAGGGGAGGTTGCTAGCTCTTCATCGAAGAGTCAGGTCTATGCATGCTCTTGGACTTGAAGGAGGTCGACCTTGCTTTCAGGAAAGCCTACGTAGGCTGCTTCCAAGCTACTGAGGAAGGTAGAGCAAGGTTCAGAGTGAGCTGCAACCAAGAGACCTGCTGCCTATGACAGCTAGGTAGAGCTTTTCATAGCTTCCTGCTAGTAGGTTCATGAAAGTGTGAAGAGCTTCCTGCTAGTAGGTTCATGAAAGTGTGAGGAGGTTCTTGTGAATAGGTGTAGAAATGTGTGAGGAGTACCTATGAGGAGATAAAACCATTAATCCTCGCACAGATGCCTGCATTAACAGATAAAGGTCGTGCTCTAGGAGCATTCGTAGGTCATTTCATATCCACCTATGAATCCGATGAGAAAAAAAGCATAAAGGAATCCACGAAGGCGAAGCACATGGTCAAGCAGGCACAAGAAGCACAAAACATGGTTAAAGCATCTATGGATACCTCTCACGAAACAGGTGATAAAAGTGAGGATAAAAGCACTGATGCATCCACGCAGGAGAACCATGACAGCACTGAAAGCATGGTAGATCCTTCCAGCTTACCACAAGAATTTGTAGCTGAGGTTTTTTCACCTCAACCGCTTCAGACAGGCAGTATTCAGGCTAAAACCCTAGAGAAAATAACACGACGGCAAAAGAGCATCACTTAATTAATTTTATATTTTAACCAGGTTAAAACTTACTTGAAATCATCAATAAACTGTTCGTGGAGATTAACTGTATCTATGAGTGCTCTCTTAGGCTGTCTTTGATTAGTGTATTACTCAGTCTTCTGGGAGTCTATGTCTTCGTAGTGTCGTAGGCATATCTTGGTATCTCTTCGTAGTATTGTACTCATGCTTTGTAGGTAGTCTTCGTAGTCTTGTAGGAGGTCTTCGTAGTGTTCTATTCAAGCTTCTTAGGCAGTCTTCGTAGTCTTTCACTCAATCTCACGGAGTCTTAGAAGACATGGTTGTATATTGAAGACTGAGGAGATGAGTCTAGTCGACTTATCTAGATGCTATGTCTTCACACTTCATGCAGAGAGACTTAAGCCTGAGTGACCTGTATAGGAGAGTGGAAATGGTGTGCAGGGAGTCTTGCGACAGCTTGTCTTGAAGCCTTCCTGACATGAAACAAGCCACACTGAATAGTAGAGCCTCCGCACTTATCTCCACTGGAAGCCTAGTGGAGCACGCTCTCTTTTTTTCGATATTTTCTAAGCCCTTATGCTATGCTGGATGCCATGCTCGCATCAGTTTTTTATTTCAGGCGAAATTGTTAGAAATCGATCTAGACGGAGTATAGAATTCTTCTCTAGGAAAACACTAGGGATCGCTTCAGTATCCTCTGGATTTGAACCTGTTTTTGATTTGGCTGAAGTAGACCTACCTCCCTGTTTGCATACCATCACCACATCGTTTGGATAGCAAAAAGAAGTGGTATAGGTCACTTTTTACCACTACCATAAGCAACTACCATAAGCCACCACCATAAGCAAAAAAATGGCATAAGCTTCACGATAAGCAGCTACCATAAGCCGCTACCTCCCTACCATACTTCAATGTGAATATCTACAGCCTTGATTTGAAGCCACTCCACTGTAGACATCTTATGCCTACACCATCTTCATCTAGCAGTGGAGTACTCATGCACTTTAGCAGTGTATTTGAGTCTCTTAGGAGAGCTAGCTCGAATTACAAATACTGAAAATGTGAGCTGAAAAGAGTGATGATTCTTCTCTTCGATTTTACGAGGGATATAGCCTGAATTTAGGTATGATTCAGATTTTAATCAGTCATTGGAGAGCTAGCTCTCGTTTTACCGAGAGACTCTCTCGAGAGCCCTTTTTTCGATACCGCTCCAAGGTCATTGGAGAGAACCTCTCGAGCGGTTGTATTTTAAGGTCGAAAAATGACACCGCTCCAAGGTCATTGGAGAGAACCTCTCGAGCGGTTGTATTTTAAGGTCGAAAAATGACACCGCTCCGAGTCTTAAATAGCGCATCGCTGGAGCGGTGAAAACCCATTTTATGCCTACGAGCGACCTGCTCCAGATGACCGCTCCAACATGGAGCGACGCCTAATATGGAGCGATGCCTAAATTACGGCTTCAATAAGTGAAAAACTAATCGTAGAAGGTCTTCATTTATAGGAACCACTCGGTTTAGGAAGGAATATTTTGAAGCACTCATGATTTGTTTTTGATTGCTTCTATGATATGGTTGAATGAGATTAGTGAGACGTGGTCGACAAAATCAGTCCATGTTGACATCTTAGATAGGTTACATGTCTGTAGTATCTCAGGCAAACCCATGTTCTTTAAGAGCTCCAGTTTAATCTCAGTAATAACTTGGAGGCGATTCTCCTCGACTATAGGGTTCCAATAAGCGTTTTCGATCTCTGGTTTCGGCTCCTGCTCGTGAATTCGAAAGTCACCTGTCTTGTCGAAGGTGATTACTCCAACCATTGGATCCACACTCTCTATGAATGGTGCGCATACATATGCCTGGTCGTACATTCCAGGTATTTCGTTTAGATACTCTAATGCTTGAAGTCTTCCTTCTGATGAGCTGCTAGCTGTCTTGACTTCGCAGATGATTCGTTTTCCTTTGATACAATCCAACTTTTTCGCGCTGCCTGAACCTATCATCGCGGGCAGAGACTGTAATTCCTCAATCAATGCGCCACCTGATCCTTCTGTCTTATTTGAAAGATAGTGCTGAAGTTCCGTCAAGTCTTCTCCGGATAAGGCGACCATGTCAGGGAGATTGTTCATTATAGGGTGCTGTCTGAAGACTATGAACCCTGCTTCACGCATAAGTAAGCCTGTCATGTAGGCGTAGATGTCTTCTGATAGCTGCCATCCTGCGTTAGCGTACCAGTTGAAAGGTACAAAGAGCACATCGCTGGGAGATTTTCCTTCAGCTTTTACTTCGGAGACTGCTCTTGTAAGCTGATCTGTATGTCTCTTCTGAGCAGATTGTTTGGATGTGTAACCTGCTTCATTAATATGGGCAAAGAATTTTATAAACTTCGGAGGATCAAGAACACTCTCATCAAGTGAAAAGCCGTTCTGGCAAATCGACGGAAGACTATTTGTAGCGTCTCGTGCCCAGAGATTTGTAAACCCCTGATTGATTCTAACTGGAGATTTTTCTATAATCTTTCCTTCAACTTCATCGACGGGGATAGAATCCCTAAGCCACGAATAGAGGGTGAGAAACGCTAAACCATTTGTAATCTGAAGATTCACTGCACCTTCTCTTAGTTTAAAGATATATCCCCCCCCACCTTTTTTGAAGCCAACTTTGACAGAAAAGAGGGTGTGCTTATTCCACCCTACTAATTTAACTACTAGATGAACCCGTTTAGTAGACCTACCTAATTTAATCATAGTTAATTAGAATAGTCGACCCTGAAAACCTGAAACATCCATCTGCTTGCGGCAGGCGTAAGAAAAATGTAGGTTTTTGAAGGATGAGATGTTAGTTAAACTTGACAGATAATACCACACGGAAGGCTGGTCAACCAACACCGAAGCAAAAACAGCATACTTATAGGGCAGATAGCGACTTTATTCTGAGTTATTGATGTTTAAACCGAACCAATGGCAGGTCTTGGATCTCTTTTGTGGCGCTGGGGGATTATCAGACGGTTTCAACAGGATGAGGTTTGAAATAACAGGGGTTGACAATTCTGACTTAGCCGGTAAAACATATGAACTAAATACTCATCACAAATTCATCAGGGCTGACCTTTCAAAAGAGTTCATATCTGGTGGAAGCTACGACGTTATTATAGGAGGCCCCCCTTGTAAACCTTGGTCTTCTATAAATGTGACGAGACGCGGCAAGCTCCACCGTGACTACCCGCTCCTTTCCAGATATTTTATGCAAGTTGAACAATATCAGCCTGAAATTTTTATTCTAGAAAATGTTCGTCCACTAGCAAACGATATCACTTTGAAAAGATGGATAAGGAAACTGAAAATGAGATTGGGCTACTCGATTGCAAGCAGTGTAATACGATACAGCGACTATGGTGCATCAACAAGAAGAGGCAGATTGATTGTAGTTGGAATGTTGCATGGTAATGCGAAACGGTTCTTTCAAGAATTAGAAAAAAGTAAATCTCAACCTGCCACAGTTAAACATGCAATATGGACGTTGAGAAACAAAGACAAAGGCGAGGTCCCTGACCATATATGGCCGGAACTCAAAACTATCGATAAGTATCGCAAATACTATGAGACCGGAAAATTTGGATGGTATATTCTCAAGTGGAATGAATCGGCACCATCTTTTGGCAATATTATGAAGACATATATCCTTCACCCTGATGCGTTTAATGGAAAACCTACGCGTGTTATTTCTGTTAAGGAAGCGCTTTTGATTATGGGGTACAGCAAGGAGTTTCACTTTCCAGAAGAAGCAGGCATAGGTGCAAGATATCAGATGGTTGTTGATTCAGTCAGTCCAGTTTTCTCACGGTTACTGGCCAGAGTATCAAGCACGATGCTCAATGCAGGTGGATAGCTATGACCACTGAATTGCTTGCCCCGAAAGAGTTCAGCCACAAGCTTTTGAAATGGTGGAAGAAGAACAAAAGAGATTACCCATGGCGAAATACAAGCAACCCATACAACATACTCATTTCGGAAGTGCTTCTCCACAGAACCAAGGCTGATCAAGTAGTTCCTGTGTATACTCAGTTGATTCAAAGATTTGATAGTATAGATAAACTCGCAAATGTGTCTGAATCCGAACTTAAGAATCTTCTCTACCCGCTTGGGCTTCATTGGCGAACCAAGTTATTCCATAAAATGGTTAACGAAATTGTTAGAAACTACAATTGCAATATACCTTCCGAAACAGAGGAATTAGAATCACTGTCAGGAATAGATCACTACATCGCCTCCGCGGTCAGATGCTTTGCATTCGACCACCCAGAGACTCTACTGGATACAAATATCGTCAGAATTCTGGGCAGAGTTTTTGGAGTCAAGGTTACCGATGGGTCTAGACGGAACAAACAATTCAGAGAACTATTTAGAACCATTGCCAGTGAAGAAAAATCACGAGAATTTGCTTACGCAATGATTGATCTGGGTGCCCTATTGTGTGTGCATGGTGATCCTATCTGTCACTTATGCCCAGTAAGTGAGATGTGCATATTAGGAATCTCAAGGGTGAGTAAGAAATGAGAGAGATATTCGTTACTGAACTTATTAAGGAAGTCCTAGGACCACGAAAAGGTTTCGAAGAAGAAATCGATGAGAACCCTTTTAATGAATACATAACTGGTGTTCTGGCTCCCGCCAATTATCAGCCTGCAGGAGAGAGGGATATCGAGAATGATGCGGTGTTACCTGTTGACGAACATCAGGAGAAGGAAGAAGGAATATCGGATGTTGATCTTAATGCCGCACAGCATTTCTCTCCGGCACTCGATCCAAAGAATAAGCCACCTACCATGGGACTATCTTTCATACTCGAATCCGAGAGGAGCCCAGAAATCAAGATGTGTGTTACTTGGGCAAGATATCTGCCGATATTAGCTGAAGAAAAGAAGGAAAAGTGGAGGAGATATCCCCGGCACGCGATTCTAACTGTGAAGCCGGATGCTAATAGCATAATGTGGATTGATGAGAATGGAGATGTTGTGAAGCCAGATAAGGCTGAGATTTCTCTGCATATCATGGTTCGTCAAAAGGGTAGCCCGAGATATGTGACCATATTTCTTGTGAACAGACTAAGATTTGTCGGTGGTGAAAGACTAACTACGGAACACCATGTCTTCCAGCCACAGATACGAATCACTTGCAGTGAAGGAACAAAGATTGTGCCTGGGCTGCGAAAACTCCAGAATGATGAAGATGAGCAGGCTCTGTCGTTTCTATACAGGGATAAACCGTTACTAGCACGGGGTCATCTTTGCTCGGTTACGTGGCGAGATGTCGACCCTGAGATCCCGCCGCGGGAAGACGTCCTGCTGGATTTTGAAAAAGCAGCTGACTACCCCCCTTTCAAGTGGCTGGATGGTGAAAGTCTGAAAGTGGAAGACAGTAATCTCTTTAAGCATCCAGATGTTAGAACTGAATTCGTTCCATTATTCTCAATACCTGCACCTGAACTGAGTTTCCCTCAGGCGCACGGAAATACCCCTGAACTCTTTGCTGAGCGACTTGCTAATATCTGGGACACTAGTGAACTGAGAAATGTGCTCTCGCCAATTCCAGATGCATATGAGCAATGGATATTGAAGATGGAGGCTGAGATAGATTCTCTCTATCCTAATGATAAGTCTACTGCCAAGAACATTGTAGGACAGTGCAGAACGGTTCTGAGAAGAATGCGTTTGGGAATCGATACGTTGTGCAAAGATGAAAAGGCCAGACTCGCATTTTGTTTTGCAAATAAAGCGATGGATAAGCAATCGAGGTGGTCCGCAAGGAAATCTCCTCTCAAGTGGCATCCATTCCAGCTGGCTTTCATCCTGATGACGATTGAATCGATAATTGAACCTGAATCAAAGTTTAGAAATACATGCGACCTTCTTTGGGTGCCGACTGGAGCAGGCAAGACTGAAGCGTATCTCGCAGCAGTTGCTTTTACCATTGCATACAGAAGAAGACGTGCCTCTGGAAGAATGATCCCAAATAGTACAGGTGCAGGTGTCTCAGTAATAACCCGATACACACTGCGTCTTCTGACTATCCAGCAATTCAGGAGAACTCTCAAACTTGTAACAGCCTGCGAGTATCTGAGGGTTCAGGAACTTTCATCTGGACATTTGACAGGCTGGAGACCTGACGCCTGCAATAACGCAGAAAACTTCCTCTGGGGGTCAACTCCATTCAATGTCGGTCTGTGGGTTGGTGAGAATGTAACCCCAAACAGGCTGAAAGAAATTTGGACTCCTACCGGCAATATTTGGGGCGCGCTGGATATATTAAAAGGAAAGCCGGGCGATGGAGAACCGGCTCAAGTTCTCAATTGTCCCGCGTGTGAAAATATACTGGCGGTTCCTGAAAGGGGACTGAAACCTGGATCTCACACATTCAACTTTGTTATCAAACCTCAGGATGACGTCGGATTGATTCAGGCCAAAAATAAACTGCCCGGCCAAACATTTCTCAACGTCTTGGTATCCGCTGCAAATGCCACACCTCTTGCTCAACAATACTACACCCTGACAATAAGTATTGATTCAGACCATTTTCTGAAGAGCAGAGATGTGGATAGCTTGTGGATAAGCATAAAGAGTTTTTTCAGCAAAAACGGCTGTCAGATTGAACTTATCCCGGCAAGAGCTTCTCGACCGGGTTACTTCATACGTTACTATACAGGGGAAAACCAACAGCGAGTGGAGTACGACTTTGATATTCTTTGTCCGAATTCAGAATGTGAACTGCATGTGCCTTGGCGTGCAGGGTCACCTATGGGATCTGTTCACGGATCAATAATGAACCCGAACGATTCTGATGACGTCCCTTTCCCTGACCGGAATAGACCCTCTCACGTCCAAGAACCATTCATAATGGGTAGCAAGTTTATTGCAGATAGAATTCCAATTCCGGCTTTGACTGTCGATGAACAGGTTTACCATAGAGTTCCCGCAATAGTGGTTGCGACAGTCGACAAATTCGCACGACCTCCATTCGAGCCAAAGGCCGCCTCTCTATTTGGCAATGTGCAATACCATCATGGCATAAATGGCTACTATCGCCTTCACGATCACTCGTCTGGCCGTGGCGACCATCCATCCCCTTCTGGTCGGCACAACCTGAGGTTCTATTGTCAGGTTTCGCCACTTGACCCCCCTGACCTTATCCTTCAGGATGAACTTCATCTTATCGACGGGCCTCTGGGTAGCCTTGTCGGTATTTATGAAATGGCAGTTGATTTTCTATGTGGTGAGCGGGGCGGGCACCACACCAAGTATCTGGCATCTACAGCTACGATAAGAAAGGCAGACGAACAGGTCATGTCAGTTTTCATGCGAGAATTACAGATATTTCCTCCACCGGGGCTGACCGCAAATGAACGGTTTTTCATAAGAGAGGGTGTAATTCATCCTCTTCAGGACACTCTGGCCGGTCGACTCTATGTCGGAATATGTGCTCCTGGGCGAGGGCCACTCACACCTCTTGTAAGAATTTGGTCTAGACTCTTGCAAACTGCCTGGGAAAACAAAGAAAACAGCCGTATTGACAGTTTCTGGACACTGACCGGATATTTCAACGCCGTTAGAGAACTTGCTGGAGCAAGAGCGCTTTACAGGCAGGACATTCCACAGCGCATAAACGATACTTGCGCAAATCCTCGACCGCTGCCTGATGACGGTGGAATTGAACTTTCAGGCAGAATATCATCAACAGACCTTCCATCGGTTCTTGAATTTCTAAACACTTCCTATCCCGACACTGCTGACGCATTTTTCACAACATCGATGTTTGGAACAGGTGTTGATATCCCAAGGATCGGGTTGATGGTTGTGAATGGTCAGCCCAAATCTACGTCATCATATATTCAATCCACAGGTCGTGTAGGACGAAACAGTGGTGCATTGGTGGTCACATTCTTAAGAGCTTCCAGACCTCGTGACCTTAACCACTATGAATTCTTCACAGGATATCACCGCCAGCTCCACAGATTTGTAGAACCAGTAACGATCTATCCGTTTGCACCAGGCGTAATAGAGAGAGCAGCTGGACCCGTTGGTGTCTTTATCCTGAGGAATATGAGAGTAACATCAACTCAATGGTATCTGGACGATTCAGCAGGACTTATGGCAGATAGAAGAAATCAATCTTCGGAAGTTCTGAACCTACCAGATATCTTCGAGCGCCGCTCACAGGGACAACCAATCCAACGTAAACCAATCCCCGGCGCCATCAAATTGAGTATGTGTTCAAAGTTAGATAAATGGAAATCGACTGCCGCAAGTGATCCGAAATTAAGATATGTTGATTACGCAATAAACACTCCTGCCAGTTTTCCCGTTGTTCTCGGAGATTCGCAACACCAACATAAATCTCTTCCTGTCGTGTATGAAAACGCTCCACCGTCTTTAAGAGACATAGAAGAGACCACAGGTTTTGAAACGTGAGTTGTATATAGTGACACAACATATCCGACGCTCACAATTCGTTATAACATACGGTCCGGGTGCGATACTTGAAGGACAGAACGGCCCCCGGATTATTCCGAGTGCTGAAATAGGCCTCTTCCCAGAAAGAGGCGGTCTCGGAATCAGACCAGCTGATTATGAAATCTCAGACCAGAGGATGTCGGAGGGAATACTTGGTGGTGCCAGAATATTCAGATTACCGTCAAACGCCGAGCTTGGACTACCGGAGTCACAAAAGGTCTATCAAACTAAGCGTTTTCCCTACTGGAAGCTTTGTCTCATGATGCGTGAACACACCGGAAGATTCTACGTTCTCTATACTGGGTCTAGTTGTCCTATGTGTAAAAAACGTGGGCGCGGAGATCAGGAAGCAATCAGATTCATAAAGGCATGTCCGGACGGACATATGGATGATTTTCATTGGGCTGGATTCGCGCATTTCGGACATACTGGATGCACGAATACAGATTGGTTCAAATGGTACGGCGGCGGAGGCGCTCTAAAAAAAATCACAATTCAATGCCCGAAATGCGAATCAAAAAGCAAGACTATGGAAACTGCGTACCAGCAACCTTGGAAATGCACCGGCAGGTTCCCAGAAAGGGAACAGCTGAAAAGCTCTCCCATTTGGTCCGAATGCAGTAGAAAAGCACATATCATTCAGAGGCAGGCATCGAATCTGAGAGTTCCTGAGCTAAGGACTCTTTTTTCGATACCTCCACGCTACACCATGCTCCACAATCTTATGCAGTTAAGTCCGATATTCCATAATCTCGTGGGTTCTTCTCCTTCAAACCTTAAACAGTTACACGAGATGCTTGAAAGTCTTTGTCGCCAAAACATAGTAGCGAGGGGGACAGTAGATGAAATCAAGCAGTACGACTGGGCTGAAATAAAAGCCACTATTGAAGAGGTGATTAGACCTGTTTCAGACTCGTATCAAAATCTAATCACGGATGAATTCAAAGCTCTCATTCATGCGTCTTATAATGGGTCTCCACCTTCATATGGACCCAGACCTCGGTCACCGATTCTATTTGAGGTGAACCCCAGTCTTGCCTTGCCGTATTCTGGACCCAACAAAACTGTGTTTCGGGTCACGCCGATTCTACGTCTTAGAACCGTGACCGTGCAAAAGGGCTATCGACGCGAAATAAATACTAGTCGTAACGAAGAGGACACAAGTTTTGATGCGCAGGTTGTCGATGTCTCTTTTCCAGATCAATTTAACCCCAATCAGAAATGGTATCCGGGTGTTGAGTTCCCCGGCGAAGGAATATTTGTCACACTGGAAGAGAATAATGGCTGGTCATTCAAACTTAAAGGCGAATCCACAGATTCGTGGAAAGGCGCTTTAGAGGATTCAGCTTCTTACAACGATTACGTCTTCAGGGATACAATAGTACGGGATGAACTGCATCCAGCTTTCGTTTGGTGGCACACACTAAGCCACCTTCTGATAAGAGAAATATCAGCAGAAGCAGGATACTCTTCGGCATCCATAAGAGAAAGAGTCTATGTTGAGAGGAACGAATCTGATTACCGAGCTGGAATTCTACTCTATGCCACCCAGCCTGGAAGCGAAGGGACCCTAGGTGGCCTCATAGCGCTAGTGCCATCATTTCAGAAGTTGATTGACGGCGCCTTTGAGCAACTCGATACTTGCTCTGGAGACCCCCTGTGTCTTGACAAGAAATTCGGAAAGGGAAATCATAGTGGCGCTGCCTGTTACGCATGCATGTTGCTTTCAGAGACATCCTGCGAACATCGCAACATGTGGCTTGACAGAAATGTCCTGCTGGAGAACCTACCGTGACCCACATCGAAATACTTGCGACTGGGCCCGAATTAATCACGAAGGGCATAAGAGGAATCGAATCTGTAGTGGAGGACTTGATTCGTGAGGCAAAAAGCGAAATACAGATAATCACCTATGTTTTCACTGCCAAAGCAATCCGCATCCTCACTCTCGTGGAAAAGGCCGCGGAAAGAGGCGTCAGTATCACCATAGTTGTGAATAAGCTTGAAGTGCACAACTTGGTAATCAGAACCAAGTTGAAATCAATTACTGAGAAGTTCCCATACGTTAAGATATACACTTTTGCGGACCTTGGAGGAAAGCAACTGCACGCCAAAATTCTTGTGGTCGACAGGAAGAAGGCCGTAGTCGGTTCTGCAAATTACACATGGGGGGGAATGGTCTCAAACTACGAGGTGGGTCTGCTTGTTGAGGGTCCCGGAGTCTGGAGCTTGGCCCAGATAGCGGATATCATCACTACTTTGTCCAAGAGCGTTTAATCTGAAGATGTTCTATCTACACTGATATAACTTAACTATTTTCATTCAAAAATCTCACATGATAATCTCCATTATCTCTTCAACTCGTAGATAATTGAGTGCGCGGTCCACTTCATAGTTCTTACTATATGCGATGAGTCCTTCCTTTCGAACGTTTTTTGACCAAGTTCTTATGTGAGGAATTCATCTTTATGCAAACCAAGATACTACATACAATTAGTTTCAACGGCCGATTATGGAATAAAACACATCTATCCCTAATTCCAGAAACGACAGAATTTAGCTGACCGCTGAGCAGCGGAAAAAGCTGACCCTCTTTAGTCAGCGTTCGATTGGAGATATCTAGATGCCACCATCAACTTTGGGTATTGTCACCGATGATTTGCTTGAAAAAGACTTTAAGAAGATGATAGCCATTGTTTAGACCGCCTAGCCTTATAGGGTTTACGTTTACCCAAGGTTTTCATTTGGGGCCCCCTACCACAATATCAAAATGCCCTTGCACAGTCTCCATTGACAGATTCGCGGAGTTAATCTCACGTATTTGTTAGATTCGAAAGTCTGTCTTGCCGGTTCTGAACTGTCTAGAACCGTCACCCTTAAACTGGTTTCAGTAAATCCACTTGATATACCATCAGAACCTCAGAAAAGGTCTTCAACCCTGAAGTCAAAGTCCGCATCTTCTTTACTAAATATAGCCCTTGCTCATGCGGCAGAGATTGGGGTTGTTGAGTGGATTAGCTCCACTTTGTCTTCTTTCATTTCTATCTGGCCCGAGGAACACATGTAAACAAAAGTCTCCTCCATTATCTCGTCGGGTGGACCAGGGAAGAACCGCGCATTGGCGATCTCTTTACCCAAGAAAAGTCTGCCCAAATTATTCAGCCGCGCTCTACCTATAGTACCAGTATTTTCTGATAGCACTTCAATTATGAAAGATGCGAGTTTCTTTCTCAGAAACCTTGATATCTTTTGCCTAGTTTCAGTTTCTGTCTTGGCAGGGTATGACCAAGTAAGTTTGAAAATCTCAGTAGCCACTGATTCTTGTTTCGGACTTCGAAGAATGTCGAGTACATCTCCCCTACGGATCTCTGGCAGGTTTGCTCTCTTTATCAGGTCATCTAGTGTGAATGCTTCATCTTTATTATTTTCCAGAATATCGCGCAGCCTATCATCCCACCGGTAGAACCACATGTCTGATTCCGACATCTCTATGCGGCCTTGTGCTCTCAATTCGGCGAGTACTAATCGCAGATAGTAATGGTCCAAATCTAGCAGATTCATTTCCCGTAGCTTCTCCATCACCTTTCGAGTACCTAATGGATAGGACACAGCGTTTAGGGCGAGCATGATTCTCGAGAAATACATATTGAGATTCGCTACGCAGGTCTCGATTTCAGCCGGTTCTGCCTCCAGCCTGAGCCAGAATAACTCACAGCGTCGATCCTGAATATGTAAACACTGCACCTCCTTCTTCCCTTCCATTTCTTTCAGAATCACGGAGCAAAGGGACGGGGGGATATCCGCGCATATTGAAAGTTCATTTAAGCTAGCGGCACTCCGTCGTAATATCTCTTTCTTTAGAAGAGACTCTGATAATTTTCTGATAGCGAAGTATAGAACATCTTCACCTACTTTACAAATGCTGATTTTTTTTTCCGAATTCTCTACAATAAATCCCATGCTACACAACCATCTGAATTTCTCATTTGATATTATCGCGTCTATCCTGTCAAAGTCCCTTGGGTCAAATTCTGACGAAAGTTCTCCTTTGGAATCTTTCCTCCTAAGGAGACTGAGAAAAACGTGGAGCAAATCCGTGTCCTCTGATACCTTCTCTCCAAGTGCCTCGAAGCTCAGCTTTGAAAAATCAAAAACCTCTCTCAACTGCAAAGGATAAGAGACAGTGGTTCTGCTCGCCCTGAGTGATCTTATTAGTTTCGTTTCTGAGTGAAATTCATTGATAATTTCATCTTCATTATCATGCGTGAATCGCCACGCAAAGTAACTTTTGTCTCTTGATATGGATTCTGGTGTTGTAGACAGAAACTGTTCTGGGAATCGAACTCTGAGATCTTCCGTTTGCACCTTGCCTCGGAGTCTTACAAAACCCACGATTTCATCCTTCCAAATCTCCTCATCTGTACCCACCTGTTCCATGAGCAGAATCTCCGGCACATTCGCCATGGTCCTGTGATCGTGGCATCGGTACCATACCACAATCAGTATTCTCACATACTTGCCTACTAACGAAGAAATCTTCGTAACTTCTTTGCGTAGCTGACTCAAAAGGGTTGGGGAAAGAAAGAAGTTGAAAGTGGTTCGAGAATTTGAAATGCTTTGAAGCGTTAAGTTATGTGGCGATACCGAAACCACCTTTCCCCCCACTACACAGGGAAAGCCCAATTGGCCCCCTACTGATTGAAACGAATGGAACTCGCAGAAATTCTCCAAGGCAATCGAACTCTGAATATTCTTGATGTCTTCTGAATAGATCTTGAGGAAGTCAAGTCCAGACAGGCATAGTCCTTTTCCTTTCTTCTTGGCGATGAGACAATCTCGTATGTTTAGAGGGTGGATCCTATTGACAAACGGAAGAGGTTGAATATCGTTTAGCTCATACTCACCGAATGAAAGGTCGCCCGAAATCTCGGCGTGGCAGCGAATAGTCGAAACCGTTTTGAGGGTCGGGATAACAACTGTAACAGTTACAACTTTTTCACCAAAGAAACTGTCAAAATGGGGGTCTGATTTGGAGAGCAGGTAGCATGACACATGTGTCGTGCGTTTTGGCAGTTTTCTGATTTCAGAAAGAAATCGAGCGGAGGAACGTGTCGGTTCAAGTATTTCCGACGAATATATCTCGGGGGAAAAACAGAATTCTGAGGATATTGTGAGCCAGCTAACCAGACGCTGAAAACCCCTCTTTACAAGGTCGTTACCGCTTGCATTGGTCATACCAGACTTCAGTAGATTGGATTCTAGGAGAGTTTTGCAATTCTCCCCCGCACCGACCAAAGAAACGTATAATGATTGATTGGTAAAGCGAATTGATCGCTCGCACAAGAACCTTGGGAAAAAGACTTCGCTAGGCTTTGCTCTGGGCACAGACTGGGATGGAATGCCTTCCTATTTATACTCACTAGATTTGTCCAGATATGCCTGATGAGTCTTCTGAGGCGCTTGTAATTCTCTCCAAGGTATGATTACAGACATTGATGCACCATCGGCAAACTCAGGTTTGTCCACTAGTATCTTTCCACAGTACCTATCGAGGATATCCCTGACAATTGTCAACCCCATACCTTGGCCTTTCGGTGTCGCTTCCTGTCCACGGTATGTTGAGTATAAAGGTTCGAAGATCCGTTCAGCTTCACTTGCGGGAATACCGATACCGTTATCACTAAATCGCATGTTGAAGTTGTCCTGTGCATCAGTAAATGATAGTTGGATGATTTTCTCTCTATCTTTCACTGATTGCAACGCTTTCACAGAATTTGTGAGCAAATTGACTATCACCGATTGAAGGTCTGCTCGGTTCATCCACAACTTAGGCAGGTACGCGGGGGCCTTGTTTTTGAACGTGATTCCTGACTGTTGAAAAATCCCTTCGAAAGAGCTGAAAACGATGTCAGTGAAAGATTTGAAATCAATTTCCTCAGGCGCGAGAATCTTCTGACTCGAAAGATAACCAGCGTACGCTTTAACGTACGAAGCCCAATGCAAGAGCACGGATACATGTGTTTGAATTTCTGAAAGGATTTTGAGTTCTATGTCTTTTTCTCCAATGCCCTTGTACAAATCATTAATCAGCTTCCCTAACAACTTATCTGCTTTGTTAATTGGGATAACGATTTCATGTGTAAACGCAATTGTGCTGATTCCAACTGATGCAAGATTTCTGGTCATCTGTTGCTCTTCAACGTATCTGGAGCTTTCAGTTTCATAGTCTTGATTCAACTTAGCAACTCTATTGTCAATTCTGTTCAGTCCATGTACAAGCTGGTCTCTGAGGTCCTCAGGAATGGTTTGAATTCGATTTACTTCCGCGCGAATCATTTGAGTATCCTCAGCCACAGCTGCAGGTACATTCAACTTCTTCTCTTCCTTGTCAATATTCTTGATTTCCTCATAGTAAGACCTTAACAGAGTAACAGACCTAATGGCTAATTCCTGTAGGTCTTTGAACGATTGGTTATGGATAATGCCTTCACGTGTTGTTGTTTCTTTGATACTCGGATTCGTTTGCCTCGTGAGAAAGATGAAGCCTATCACTGTTTCGTTTCTGAAACTGCTCGCACGTCGCTGTGCATATCTCTTGTTGAGTCCCAGCCAATCATTACCTTGGTCGCCATATGGAAGTATTCTTATTCCATCATTATAGATTTTTAATCCACAAAACTTCAACAATCTATCATCGAACTCTCCAGCTCCAATTACATTCTTGTAGTAACGTGTCCACCTGCTGTTACCGGGTTCATCACCCGGATAGAAGAATAACTGAAACCTTGCGTCGCCACAACTACCTTGAAACTCAATTGGTGTATTTCCTACGTGGCGACTGTCCCTAACCAGTTGACCCTTCTCGAATATCATGTATTGTAATTTGTTGGATTTAAGAGAAGTCTCTATTGAAAAAGGTGCTTTTTTCAAGAAAGCTGGCTTCACCGTTAGTCTTTCAAGAGCGAATCCTTCTGTGACTATTTTCACGTCAAATAATTGTGCTGTTTCCTGAGCGAGCTCCGGAGGAAGAACCAGCCAACCAATTCTTTCATTAAGATCCTTCATCTGCTCCTTGGTCCATTCATCTTTTAGACCTTCCAGAGTAATCTGAAGGCCGGACTGCTCAGTAGTTCGCTCCACAAGATGGACTTCATTATCAATCTGATCAAACGTAGTTCCCGGTTGATATTTTTCCCAGTCGACGATAACTACGATTCGTCTTCCTAAGTGATCAGTATATCGGCCGGGAATATCCTCAGGTACCGATGTAAGCTTCACTTTACTAGCAAGTCTTTGAGTTGCAAACCGACCAATGCCTTTTTCTCCGGAAACTCTTCTCCCGAATTTCGGAGATCTAGTTTCTCTTTCCTTTGTGTAGGTTCCCACAACCATCCATTTGTCTCTAATGTCTTCAAAAGTCATGCCAACACCATTGTCTTTGATCTCTATGCGCGAGAGGTGGAATTTGTTATTGCTCTCTCTATGACCATGAAAAACTATACTTACTTGCGTCGCGTCAGCATCATAAGAGTTCTTAATCAGCTCAAACACAGCGGCAACACTGTTTGATACAGACTGTTCTCCTAATAGCATGGCCATCCTAGAGTCAAATCGAAAATTAAGTCCAGTCTTTTCTTGATGACTACTCCTATCACCCATTAGACTCTCAGATCCCGAGTAAGCTTTGTCAGACATCTCAAGGTACTTATTGGTCGGTACTGTTAAATCTTTTTCACGTAGATGGGTGTGGGACATAATTCGTTCTGCTGGTTTCTGGGGTGGTTTGTTGGTCTTCGATTATATGTTGCTTTATCATCGTTTGTAGGCGGGCTTGTTCAGGTGTGCTTACGTTCGCGGTTAAAAGGAAGCATGTCTTTTTTCTGATGGGTTAACGAATGATAAAGGACGAGGAGGCCACGATGGCTCTGCACAACCTGCATGTCCTCCTGCTGAAGAAGAGAGGTGTGAAGAGGAGCGACGCAGACAAATCCCACCGTTCCCAATAAAATTGGGATTAGAGATTCTGGACCTAGATGTTCCTAGGAGAATTTAAACCTAAGTTGATGGATGAGTCTACAAAATTGTCTGGGAACTTCCGATTGGCAATATTCTCTAGTTGTGAAACACAGGGTTCTAAAACTTATAAGTTGGAATAAAAACCCAGCCAATAGTGAATTCTGTTAAATAAGTTGTTAGCGGTTGCCGCAATAGCCGTAGTCGCTTTGCTAGGTGTATATGCAGCCTTTACATTTTCACCATCAATATTGACGACCCAACCCAAGCCAACAACATCAACTACATCTGCTGCAACGAGCACAACTACAACAAGCTCAGTGACATCATCAACCACAGCCTCCACGACAACAACCTCAACCAAGCCGACTGCTAAATCGCCAAACATGTTTTTTGAAGAGGCATTTGAAGGTAACATGTTGGGCGGCCGGTGGACAGTAATTCGAGATACAACGCCTTCGTCCATAAGAGTTTCCAATGGAGTTATCGAAATGGGGGTGCCTACGCCTTATTCTGGAAAGTTCTTTCCCTCTATCCTTACGCAGTTTAAAAATGACAGTATTTCCCAATACGAGTTTGAATTAAAATATTCGTTCAAGAGCCCATTTAATGAAACCTACCTCCTAATTCTCTCAGAGGCCCAAAATCCGGAGGTAAGTTCTACAAATGTCATGCTAGGCGCTAATAAGGGTAAGGCTGACTTATACATAAGCTACCAAAAAGAAAACGAAACAGTTCGCTATGGGTTTACTTTGCCCGACCAAGACTTCAGCGAACATATGGTAAGACTTACGTTTGATGAGAAGAGCATATCTGTATATCTTGATGGAGAATTCAAAGGGACGAAAGAGTTTTTCGGCTCGGCTAAACTACAATATATTTGGCTGGGATATTGGGTGCCTTCTATTTATGATAGGTCCGTTCCAACACAATGGGGCAGTTTCTCTATTGACTACCTGAGGGCCAATATTACTAAGCCATAGGTCTGCAGATATAACTTCGGACATCGCTCGAAAGTAAAAGAGCCAGAAACCCGTCAACCTCAGGCTGTTCAAGAAAAGAGCACAGCCCAGAAGATCATCTACTTCTCCGCTATCCGCCAAAATCAATAAATGCCTACCATCAGTTTCAAACCTAACTCGAGTCCACTTCCAACAACAGAAACGTTCCGGATTCTGGCTGGCCCACATTAATCAAGTCGACAACTTTGCTCTAATCTTTCGTCAAGCATCATTTTATTGGAAGTTAAGCATCAATTACCCACGTTTTCAGTAGGGCAAAGTCCATCGGCCACATCATAATCGAGGTTAGAGGCGCAGGATCTAAATGTTCTCAGAAGGATGAGCTGAAATATTTAGGTTGAGTTCCTGCTTTGAACCTATGAAGAGTTACGTATGGGATTGCGAATTAAAGTGAGCTATGTGAACTGTTGATTTATAGTAAAGAATAAACTCCAAAACTGATTAAGATGCCATAGAGATAAGAGAATCCACATATGAAATATTAATAAGAGCGATTGCAGAGAAACGTCGTGAAGTTACATATTGGTCGAGGAAAGTAACGACTGGCTCGTCTATGGGAACCTGCTCAAGGTCGGAGACCTTTGTCTTCCTGTCTCCTGTAGGATTAGTGATATAGTAAAAGTCGAAAATATGATTAGTGAGTATTTGGATGGTGAGAATGACCTCATCCTGGCCTACATCGCATTTACTCTAGGTACTCTGGGATACAATGAAGAAGCTCTATCTGAGAATTTCGGAGAATCACTGGACGAGGAAGGTGATTATTCAGCCCGTACAAGCAAATACACAAAAGAAGAATGGATTCATGAGATTATCAGAGGTATCCCTTTGTATGGTTACGGTGGAGCGGAATATACAGGGTGTTGTCTCAAGCGAAGGGTTGCCTATATCCATGAGAATGGAAAGAAACTGGTCATTGAAGTTTGGAAGGCATTACCAAAAAAGAGGGATGTATCTCAATCGAAATTCATAATTACTGAGACAAGTATCAAAGACGAAATTAGGGATGCGCCACCAGATATCATAATCATTCATCCACGGGCTCAGAGTAAGCGTGACGAATTCCTCGAAGCCAAGAGGCATGTTGAAAAGCTGTTAGGAAAAGATATTCTGGTCACAGCAAAAGAGTTCCTGCACCAAGTGGGCCTCGACAAGGATTCAATAAGCATAGTGAAGGATGACTGGAAGAATATTCGAGACGAAGTGATAATTGGGCTTGAAGAGAAAAATCCAATTTTGATTCTAGCTGTTAACAATAGGAGAATTCGCCAAATAGATGAGTGGTTAAGAAACGCGCGTGTCAGCCTAGATCAGAAGATGAATCTTGATCATGTCATTACCGACTGTGGCAACGCAGTTGAGGCTATGCTACAAGCGCTTTACTCAACACGTAAGGCCACTCAAGACAAACTCACTTTCAACGACCTCCTAGGTTTACAGAAAGATAAAATTGCAGATATGTTTGGAGAGGATATTTTGATCGATATGTCGTTCATAAAGGATCAACGTAACAGCGTTAATCATCCTTACGTTCAACCACCTGACTTCGTTGCTGCGCTAAAAGTCGTCACAAAAGCCGAACTATGTTATCAAATCTTTTTGGAACGACTCTGGAAACCCCAGATTGATAACACAGGCGACTAATAACAGAATTAGTTGTAGCACCTTTCTACCATTTTTCTATTAGCGGCATTACTTGGTGGCAGATACCACCAGTCTCCTAGATTTACGGACGCTAAGTTATTGACCTATCAAGGACATGTACCTCACTGGTGTCCAAGTCCGACCGGCGGCGCCTTTTATTTTAATAGAATATGTGCAATATGTTCTATATCTTGAAAATCACTTTTGGTCAATTAATGCTTATTAGTGGTCGAAAAGAATATGCAACCAATAATATTACTAATTAGATTAGTTTTTGAAATAAATAATCAAGTCATATGATATTAAGCATAAACATATTCTTGTTCTAATTAGATGTAAACGTTAAGATATCTTCATCCATTAGAACATGCGTTAATCCAACTTTTTGTCCTCCAAATTTAGCGCTTTTTCCCCAAATTTGAGCATATCTAAAGTTCTCTTTTAAGTTTCTGTGAATTTTACCGCATATATCTGAAACAGTTGAATTATATTTTACTATCATTGGTTCTGCGAAATCAGGTTCACCACCTTTTGGACGCATATAAATTCTAATGAAGTTAAGTTTTTGATAAATTGACTCTTTCAATTCAAGTAAATTAATATTTACATCACTTGATATCGGAATAAAATCATAATCTAATTTAGATTTGAGTCTCTTGATGAAACTTTGGTCGACTGTATCTATTTTATTCAAAACTGTTAAAGTATGACAATAAATTCGATTTCCTAATAGAACATCAAGTAATTGTTCATCTGAAATATCTTCTCTTAAGTCAACTCTCGCACTATTAATGTTATATACATTGAGAATATCCTTAACTAACTCAATAGATATTTTTGTAAGTTTAACATGACTATGAACAGAAATTCCGCCTCCATTTGTCTTTTCAATTATTACATTGGGTGGTCTCTCATTGGGGCGTATTCCGATACCTCTGATTTCTTTAACAAGTACTGGAAGAACTTCAGGTTGAGAAACGTCAAGCAAAAACAGTATCATGTCTGCAGACCTAGCTACTGACAAAACCCTTTTTCCTAAGCCCTTTCCTTTTGACGCTCCCTCAATAATGCCTGGTAAATCAAGAATTTGGATTGAAGCCCCTTTATACTTCATAACACCTGGAACAACTGTTAATGTAGTGAATTGATATCCACCAACTTTTGATTTGGATTTAGTCAATTTATTCAATAAAGTAGATTTTCCCACATTAGGTAGTCCAATCAAAACGACAGTGGCGTCCATGCTCTTTTTGATATCATATCCAATAGAGCTTCCACTCCCAGTACCCTGTTCTCTACGTTCATCTTGTTCACTTCTTAGCTTTGCTAGCTTTGCTTTAAGAAGACCTACATGATGTTCAGTTGCTTTGTTGATCTGAGTTTTCTTCATCTCTTCCTCGATGCGTTTAATCTTCTCTGGAATACCCATACCGAAAGCCTCTATGATAAAACAGATTTGATAATTATTAAATCAATTAATTTAGAAATTAAAGGATTTAACAATTAGAAATCAGTCCTAAATATATAATTAATATGGCTTGTAAAAAAGAATTGTTATTAATTATGGTTCAATTCTTGATATTAATGCCAGAAAACCTGATAACGATAGTAACGCGGATATGAAATAGAAGATTGGTAATATTTGTGTTACAATTGGGGTTGTGGAAGTAATAAAAGCAAATGTAATTCCTAATATTATGAATAATGCTCCTAATGATCTGATAAAGATATTTATTTTTGAGTTTATTGGCTCATTACTCATAAAGAAGATCAACTTTTACTAGTTATTAATTCTTTCTAAAGACTCTTTGCTTCATCTAATTTGTCGCGAAGATACTTGTCAACAATTGCTGTTAAACCATATTTTGCAAAGGCTTCTAGTTCACTTTTCTTACGTATCTTTAAGAAAACATCAAGTTCTCTTTGCCATAATTCCTTATTATATCTAGGGTCTTTTTTTAACTCATGAATACGTTTAATGTCTTGATCGGTTAAGGGAATGCTAGGTAATTTATACTTCAGAATATCTGTCCCCCATACACCTATCCATTTAGCAGTTGGAACTGTAAGATCCCGTATGTGTGCTGCATTTGCAGAACCTGCTACAATAACCATGGCAATATGTTCTCCATAAACATCACCATCTGTTAATATGTAAACTGGAAGATTCAACTCTTTGTTAAGTCTTTTCAAAATATATCTTGTTGAACGGGGTGGTTGACCTGCTGTATCAATAATTATTGCATTATATCTTTCATGAACTTTTTCTTCAACAAATCTTGTAAACACACCTCCTTTTTCTACTGCAATTACCATCTCCGCCGAAGTTTCAATGAATTCACATGTACTAAGACTCGGTCCAATTAGATATCCATCTGGGTGAGATGCAAGATTTAGTCTTTTGCCTTCATATCCCTTAACTGTGTACTCTATAGTCAAATCTCCAAATACAGCTGATCTTTCCTCAGGATAAATAGAAAAATCTTCACGAGCTCTAGAAAAAGCAGCTTCTAAATCAGTTATTATATCATCGGATTCAGGTTGGTCTTTAAAATCAATATTGTAAGCTTGAGCTGAATAGTATACATCTCTTAATGTACTTGTTTTACCTTGTTTTAGAAGTTTGTTAACAAAGAATGCAAGCCAGACCAGTTGAGTAAAAGGTCTAATATGTTTAATATTCTGAGAAGAACGCTTAACTTTGGATAAACCTAGTATGTATTGCTCTAATTCTTCGTCATAGACAAGATTCTTTACAGATCTACTTGGGATAACTATTTCTGGAAATATTCCATTATCCATATTTTCATACATAGAAGTGCCAAGATCCTTGAGGATCTTCTTGAGTTCCTCTTTTCTTGCACTACTTGAAATCTTCGATTGTTGTTTGTTTTGCAGATTTATTCACTCCATCTTTTTCATAATCTAAGATGTTTTCAGATAATATAACTTTCTTATCATCAGTGACTATTTTGGGATCGTCTTCTTTTTCATCAATTATTTTATTTTCATCTTTATCTTCACTCTTATCAAGTAAAGATTTGTATTTAGGAAGTTTCTTAACATCAGATAGCTCTGTTACAAAAGTTGCAATCATTGGAAGATACTTGTTATAAATTCCAATCTTCCTCTGAACCATCGCCATAGAACCTTTACGAGAAAGATAGGTCTGAAGTTGCCTTAATACCTCTCTCAAAGCGTTCTTTAATTCACGTTCAATCTCAGGTCTATCTGCTAGGTATTCTTTACCAACAGTTTTGTATGGAACCTTAGTTGAGCAAACATGTGTTATTAATGCAACTGGTGCATCTGTCCCAACGTTATAATGCCTCCAATCAATGTCTTCATTAATTATCTTCCAAGAAATATCATTACCTTCATCATAAAGTAAAGGTATTCTATTTGCAAATCTGAATAATGTTAAACGTGGCGGAAGAATCTTTCCCCCGTAGGCGACTCCTACTTCAACAATAAATGGAAAACCCGAATATGCTGAAGGAGGTCTAATTGAAGTAGCTATAAATTCAGGTTTTAATTCTTTTAGAATACCAGCCTCAAGTATTTCCTTATTTATAGGTGAAAGACAACTTGCATCTGGTTTAAGAAAACCATCGTATCTATGCAAGGCATCGACAAATGAAACAATTTGTTGGTTGGTCAGTGCCTTGGGATTCAAAGCTTCCTTAAAACCAGAAAATTCAAGAAATCTCCTCGCAATATTTTCACCTACTCTGTGAAAATTCTTATACATAAATTTCCTCAAAGTTTCTTCACTTGTGTCCTGAAGTAATCTACGTAAAGCTTCAACATCAATACCATATGGGTGAGGTAAAGTTTCTATTGGAGGTGTTGTCATTAGTTTTGTAACTCTCTCATAGTACCAAATCCTTCCAATAGCATCAAGGTAAACAATATTGGCATATGGTGTAACAACTGCTGTTTGCTTAAAATATTCTTGAAGCTTTGAAGAAGCACGATAGAAATCACCTTGTAAGGCAATTTCAACAGATGTGCCTGTTATTCCTTCAGTAGGAATAGATTCTTTGCTTAATATTATTGGAACGTTCTCTCTAATATCAATCATCATTTCAAACTTGTATGCTTTTCCATCATTAGTTGAGCTAATCACCTTAACTGGCTTATTAGTAGTAATTTGTCCATATAGAATTGACATTGTGCCCCCCATTCCAAACATTCCTCTTGCTTGTCTAAGTCTAAATTTACTTCCAAAAAAAACTCTACCAAATGCATTAGGTAAATATTTTGGATCTACACCGGGACCATTATCTTGAACTTTCAAAATATACGACTTTGGATCTGGCTGTTTTTCATCCCTATCCAACGGTGTTATTCTAACAAATATCTCCGGAAGAACACCTATAAGTTCACATGCATCAAGAGAATTTTCTACTAGCTCTCTAGTAGCAGAATATAATGCTCTAGTTGGATTACTAAAACCAGCAAGATCTCTATTTCTATAAAAGAATTCACTTGGTGATATCTCTGCAAATGACACCGATTTCTTCATCATATTAATCCTCCCAAAGTTTCATCTTGTTAAGCTTAGCTTGTGTCCTAGAATTTTGAAGATTCTTGTAAACAGTTCGATGAGCGCTACCCGAAGCAAGTTTTTTCACTGCATCTAGTACAGCCTTTACTTCATAATCAATTCCAAGAATTGCTACAGTGTGACCATAAACTGATAATTTGCATCCGCTAATCTCTTCAATATTTCTCCTTGATTTACCATTAAACCCAATTATCCTACCCTTAATTCTAGTTAAAGCGTTAGTTGATTTACCTACATAATTCCTTAAATCTATAAACTCAAGTATTACATTTTCATCCAAAAGTCTTAACGCTTTTTCCGGTGAAAACCCTTTTCCAATAGCATTGATTATGTTTATTGCTTTGAAAGGTTCACTTTCATCAATATTTTTCATCAATCTAATTATAACCTCTCCATTCTCACTATCTATAGAAATACTAACAGAACATTTATTTTCAATTTCTTTTTTTACAATTCCATTTCTACCAATTATAACACCAATTCTATCTTTAGGTAAACGTACTAAATGTTCAAAACTCATCTTTTCACCATTTTCAATGATTCATCCAATGGAAATGTATCAATATGTCGTTTACTGAAGAAACGGTTAATATTAGTTATGTCTCTTATCAAAAAGTCTTCTGCATTAGGGTGCATTATATCAACCGCTGAACCAAAATCGAATATAATCAAATTATCCATATGTTTAAACACATTATACTCCGATAGGTCAGAATGAACTAAATGTGCGTTGCGATAAAGATCGTGAATTATCGAAAGTAATTCTAAGTAATCTTTTTCGGTAACATCAACCTCACTAAGAATTGGTGCAGATATCCCTTCTTTACCAATAAATTCCATCACTAAAACATTATTCTTAACAGCGAATGGTTTGGGACAAGGTATATTATTACAGATTGCTTTTTTCAAGTTACTATATTCCTTTTTTGCCCAAAGTTGAACAAGATTTCTAATACCTTTTCTAATTCGCTTAAATCTCGGATCACCAATAATATATGGTAAACGTTTTCTAAATTCAACATTATCTGTCAAGTATATCTTAACCGCAACATCAGAACCATCTGCCCGGACCCCCCAGTATATTCTAGCTTCCTTTCCAGACTTTACAACACCATTTAAATATTTGAATAATTTGGAAGTCATTAGTTCATTCAGTGTCATAAGAGTTGGTTTGTCAAAAACCTCCTCTCTAATATCATAATCTTCTGATCGTTTTCTGAGTGTGCGGTTTTCATCTC
>Ga0214473_10000647_pt1 | contig 48437 bp, 37 predicted proteins | sample RVTome_7_FD_203509 | JGI IMG/M metagenome (GOLD analysis project Ga0214473, IMG submission 203509) | Soil microbial communities from uranium-contaminated site in the Upper Colorado River Basin, Wyoming, United States - RVT98D197 | ecosystem: Environmental > Terrestrial > Soil > Contaminated >...
CGCGCAAGACCGGCGCCGGCCAGCCCGAAGGCCCCAAGCCTCTGCCCATCCTCCTCCAGGACCACGGCAATGAAGTCGCCTTCCGAAACCTCTGGATCGTGCCGTTGCATTGATGATTCGTTCGTAGTGACGCCGTAAGGCGTTTTCCTTTCACGTCCTCACGAGCATGCTGCAAGAGAAGTCCTGCACAACAGAGTTCGGCTCATTCGGAGCTCGAAGAAGGGCTTACGGCTGTCGCTTCGCAGGCTGCGCGCAGGCACTTGAGATTGACGGGCCATACAAGGACTATAGCTCCCCGGAATACCCACGTTCCGTCAAGTGTCAAGAGTTGACCCCCTCCCCCACTTCCCCCCTCCCCTCGAGTAGTTATCCGCTCAACCAGTTGACCAATGCTCCCCCAATGATGCCCCCGAGGAAGCCGACGATCAGCCAGATCCAATGGTTTCGATAGGCTTCAAACCACAGGGCCGAGTACTCCCAGAACCCTTCTCCATAACGGCGCCCAAGATCGAATCCGGCCAAGGTAAGGCTTACGCTGATTACATTGGATGCGCTCTGGTGCTTCTTCACCTTGATAAGGTCTCTTGCTTCCAGAAATCTGTTGGCAAGTTCCACCCGGCCCAGGTCGTTGAGATAAGATCGCATGTAGTCGCCCGGTTTGTCGCCCGGGACAGATCTATCTGCGTAGCCTTTTCCTCGCCCATATTCGGGGACATCCTCCTTGATGATGCTGACTCCGGCGCGGAGCAAAGGAATGAGATTACCCTCATCGTACCACTTCTCCTTGTCGATGTCCCCGATGATGTTGACATAGCCCTCAAGCATTCTGCGTTCGTTCTTTGGCAACCACATATTACACCCGAAGATATTCTCCCATCATAGGTCTAGGCGACTGAAGACCTCAGTCGCTATGGTACCCAGAATTCCCCTCCCGTCACAGAGTCTGCCTGGGCGAAACAATGATTCCACTGACAATCGAGCAAACGACCAACATGAGACCCACGCCAAGGAGCCCGCCTCTCCAGTCGGCCAAAGCCGTGCCAATCGGCCAGCCAGACACCAGCGGGAAGAGAAAAAGGAAGAACGAAGGGAATGGAATCGCAAATATCCAAGCGACGGGAAGCATTGCTAGGAACCACAACCGCCCCGTCACGACAAGGCCCAGTCCGACCACGAGGGGCAGAATACAGTACTGGAATACCGTGGCTTGCGTGAGTGTCCCTCGAATTTGCATCGCCCTACGGATGCCCGCAATACAGAACAACCAGAGAACCAGGAGAACCAGTCCAATGACCCTTGATGCAAGTATCATGCCGTAATCTCCTAATCATGGCGTCGGCAGAATTGCCCGGAATTACCCCGGAATCACCCAACTTTGCACGGCCTCAGGATGGTTGGTTTCGAGACCCTGACCCATACTCTTCGGCGGTCGCCCTGCGATATCCTTGTCGTGCACATGGATACGAGGATGTATATGCTCGAGTTGTGCATTTATCATCGCAGGAATAAACAGACCAGCGTATGTGGCCGCAAACACGTCAGCCGCCATGCCCGCCGTCACAAGCAGGCCCAATTTGAACAGCGGTGGTGGCGATGCAGAGGGGTCCTGTTTCAGGAGAATGGAGGATGCCAGGATCATGGCGGATATCTCCTCAGGCGTCATCGGATTGGACGCGCCTGGGTGTGTCGTCCAGAAAGTGTGAATGAACCTTGATGCCGCCGGGAGCGTGAGCGACTCAGTCATCGTTGGCTCAGCCGTGAGGAACGCAGCCAAGTGGCATATGGCTGATCTGAAGGCAATGTCTGTGATCTTCGCGGCGGGCACTGAAAACTCGTGCCCATTGTGGCTCGTCCATATCTCTGAATAGAGCTGGACCAGAAGGAGTGCGGGCCCTACCAGGGGTCGCAAGGTCTTGTCTGCCGCTGCTTCTTCCTCCAGAGCTGCAGCGCAGCCATTTTTCTCCAGGCGTGCAGCCATTGCATCAAAGTGGGCCATAGCGGATTCGTTATGCCTGTCATCGAGGTAGCAGTGAACCCGAACCACAAAGAAGAGAGGCCAGCACGCAATCATGAGCAGTATCTTCCGCGTGGAATGGTCCATGGTGTACGGCGACCTATCCATGATTGGGCGGGTGTACTCATGGATAGTAACTGCCAGCCCGATCGCCATGTAGATAAGTACCAAGAGCACAAGATGCCTCCTGTACGCTACCTGAAGTAGGTGGGGCGTCCCTGGAATCCGGTGGCCCCATTACAGATGCAATCCCTCGCTTGAGCTTCCGTCCTATATCCCGCTATCGACTGGAAGCGGGAGCGACTTGAGAAGAAAGGCGGAAGAGCCAGGGGTCGGGGATCGGGTTTGAGGGATTAAGGGGCGAGGGGACCGCGAAACACGCAACCTCTCGTGTCTTGCGGCCCGGCCTTTGTCTCACACAAAGCCACAAAGACGAAAACCCATAATCCGTGCTACAAACCGGCGACAACTGAAAAGGATTTCCACCTAACTCCGGGGCGACACTACAAGTCCTTGGAACAAAAGGGATTATGTCTCGCGCGGAGACGCAGAGTCGCTGAGTCTTGGGAGGTCTTGCTGATCCTGCGGTTCTCTGCGTCCCAGCGTCCCTGCGCGCACTGATCTTGGTTCCGGCCGAAGGCCGGGCTGGGTTCATCCGTGTCGGAGAATTGGCGGGAAATTGCCGTTGCTTGCCTTCCGAGGGCTTGTATAATGGGACACTCTTGGTATGTCGCGAGGGTAGGTGTCTGCGGCCCGGACGTGAATCCGGGCAAGGGACACGCGCGTGCCAGGGCGACCCGTCGCGTAGCATGGCCATTCTGGCCATGGCTTCACGGGCTGGAAGCCCGTGCTACGGAGTGAGCCGCAATAAAGGGCGCATTGTAAGCGTTCTCTCATACGAAGGGACGCTTTGCAGGATTGGTGTGCCGTGCACACCCTACGAGTCCTTTGGATAAGGAGGTACGAGATGGCTAGACCTGTAACACTCTTCACGGGACAATGGGCGGACCTGCCGCTGGAGGTCCTGGCGCAGAAGGCCAAGGCTTGGGGCTACGATGGGCTGGAGCTGGCCTGCTGGGGCGACCACTTCGAGATCGACAAGGCCCTGAAGGACGACAAGTACTGCAAGGCCAAGCGGGACCTGCTGAAGAAGCACGGACTGCAGGTGTTCGCCATCTCGAACCACCTGGTCGGGCAATGCATCTGCGACAATATCGACCAGCGTCATAAGTCTATCCTCTCGCCTGAGATATGGGGTGACGGGGACCCGGAGGGCGTGAAGAAGCGTGCGGCTCAGAACATGATCGACGCGGCCAGGGCGGCCAAGAAGCTCGGCGTCGGCGTCGTCAACGGGTTCACGGGCAGCTCGATCTGGCACATGCTGTACTCGTTCCCGCCCGTTTCAGCGGACATGATCAAGGCCGGTTACGACGATTTCGCCAAGCGATGGAGGCCGATCCTCAAGGAGTTCAAGAAGGAGGGAATCAAGTTCGCCCTGGAAGTGCACCCGACCGAGATCGCGTTCGATATCGCCTCGGCCCAGCGCGCCGTCGATGCCGTGAAACGTCACGAGTGCTTCGGTTTCAACTACGACCCGAGCCACCTGGGCTACCAGGGCGTCGATTACGTGAAATTCATCCGCACGTTCGGCAAGCGGGTCTTCCACTGCCACATGAAGGACGTGTGGTGGGGCCACGGGGACGGCACCGTCGGCGTGTTCGGCGGCCATATCGAGTTCGCCGACCCGCGCCGGTACTGGGACTTCCGCTCCATCGGACACGGGGACATCAATTTCGAAGAGATCATCGTCGCGTTGAACGACGTTGGGTATCAGGGTCCGCTGTCGATCGAGTGGGAAGACAGCCGGATGGACCGCGAGCACGGGGCGGCCGAGGCCGTCCAGGCCATCAAGAAGGCGGACTTCAAGCCATCCCAAGTCGCCTTCGATTCGGCGTTCGAGAAGAAGTGACGGAATTCAGGGTGGCAGCGGCAAGGCCGAAGGCGTTGCCGATGGCGAATGGGCAAACCATCGGCAAGCTGCGCTTGCCGCTGCCACCCATAGCTTATGAAGTACGCAGCAGTGTTCGACGTGATCGGTTGAGGTTAGGAAGGCGGCGGGCATGGTGACGAAGCACGACGTGAGCCGACGGCAATTCCTCGGTGCCGCGGCCGGCACCGCAGCGGGGGTGGTGGCATTTCCTTACATCGTCAGCTCTTCGGCTCTTGGCAAAGACGGCAACATCGCGCCGAGCGAGCGGATCACGATGGGCTGTATCGGCGTCGGCTGGCAGGGCGGCTCCAATATGGGCCAGTTCCTCGGCGAGAAGGACTGCCGGATCGTTGCCCTCTGCGACGTGGACAAGAACACGTTGCAGGGCGCCGTGAACGCTGTCAACAAAAGGTACGGCAGCCAGGACTGTGCCGCCTACAATGACTATCGCGAGCTGCTCGCCCGCAATGACATCGACGCGGTGTCGCTGGGTCTGCCCGACCACTGGCACGCAATCCCGGCGATTGAGGCGGCCCGCTCGGGCAAAGACATCTTCGGCGAAAAGCCGCTCTCGCATGATCTGCGGGAGGGGCGGGCGATGTGCGAGGCGGTCAAGAGGTACGGGCGAATCTGGCAGACGGGGAGCTGGCAGCGCTCGGAATCGCATTTCCGCTTCGCCTGCGAGCTGGTCCGCAACGGGCGGATCGGCAAGGTACACACGGCCGAAGTCGGACTGCCCTCGGGACACTCCGATTTCGCCAAGACAGCGGGCCAGGAGCAGATCGTGTCGACGCCCCAAGGACTCGACTACGATATGTGGATCGGCCCGGCCCCGTACACGCCGTACCGGGTGGCGCTGCTGCCGAAGAATTGGCGGTGGGTCCTCGACTACGGCGGAGGCCAGCTCATGGACTGGGTCGGCCATCATGTGGATATCGCCCACTGGGGCATGGGCTTCGATAACACAGGTCCCCTGGAGATCGAAGGCACAGGCGAGTATCCCAAGGACGGGCTCTACGACAGCCCGACCCGGTACCGCCTGACCGCCAAGTATCGCGATGGCGTCACCATGATTGTCGCGGGCGGGCACAACGACATCCGCGGCGGCACGAAGTGGATCGGCGACAAGGGCTGGGTCTGGGTCGATCGCGGCAACAGCCTGGAAACCGAGCCCAAGATATTGAAGGACGAGAAGCTCGGCCCCAGCGATGTGCGTCTCTACGAATCGCCGGGCCACTGGCGCAACTTCCTCGACTGCATCAAGAGCCGCAAGGAGACCATCACGCCGTGTGAGACGGCCCACCGTTCCGCGACGCCAGGCCATCTTGGTCGGATCGCCATGTGGCTGGGCCGAAAGATTCGTTTCAACCCTGAAACCGAGGAGATTATCGGCGATCCGACCGCCACGCAGATGCTCGGCCGGCCGCTGCGAAGTCCCTGGCACCTGTAATCTTGAGAGGGTAGTTGAATGATGCAAAAGAACATGAATCGACGTGACTTCCTTCGGGCGGCGGCGGGCACGGCCGCAGCGGCGGCGGCTTTTCCTTATGTCGTGCCGGCGTCGGTCCTTGGGGCCGAGGCGCCGAGCAACCGCATCGTCCTTGGGTTCATCGCCTGCGGCAAGCAGAGCCAGCACCTGATGCGGGCCTTTTTGAACTCGCCCGGCACGCAGGTCGTGGCGGCTTGTGACGTGGACAAGCTCAAGCTCGAGCGCAGCAGCAAGGGGATCGTCGAGAAACACTACGCTGACAAGAACGACGGGTCCTATAAAGGCTGTGCGACCTATAGTGATTTCCGCGATCTGCTGGCCCGCAATGACATCGACGCGGTAGTGATTTCGACGCCGGATCACTGGCATGCGGTCACCGTGATCGAGTCCTGCAAGGCGGGCAAGGACGTCTACTGCGAGAAGCCTCTGTGCCAGACGATCCAGGAGGCCCGCGCGATGGTCAACGCCGTCCGCCTGTACAACCGTGTGTTCCAGACCGGGAGCATGCAGCGGTCCTCGCGGGAGTTCCGCTTCGCCTGCGAGTTGGTGCGAAACGGCTACATCGGCGACATCCAGCACGTCACGGTCGGCGTGGGCGGGCCGCCGGAGGATAAGCCGCTGCCCGCAGAGCCGGTGCCGGACTATCTCAATTGGGACATGTGGGTTGGGCCGGCCATGTGGCGACCCTACAACAATGACCTGGCCCCGCACATCAGTTTCGACGGCTTCCCCAACTGGCGCTACCACAGCTACTATGGCGGCGGCGGCATGACCGACTGGGGCGCCCATCACTTCGATATCGCCCAGTGGGGTCTTGGGATGGATGGGACCGGCCCCGTCGAGATCATCCCGCCCGACGGCAAAGATTACAAGGTCCTCACCTACAAGTACGCCAACGGCATCCCCATGATGCGGGACAAGGCCAACGGCATCCTCTTCGAGGGCGCCAAGGGCAAGGTCGAGGTCAATCGAGGCTATCTCAAGACCTGGCCCGACACTCTCAAAGACCAGGTCATCGGGCCCGATCAGACGCATCTCTACGATAGCAAGAACCACTACACGGACTGGCTCGACGCCATCCGCAAGCGCAGCAAACCTATCTGCGACATCGAGATCGGCGCCAGCTCGGTCACCGTATGCCACTTGGGCAATATCGCGTACAAGCTGCAGCGGCCGCTCAAGTGGGACCCGAAGCGGGAGGTGTTCATCGGCGACGACGAGGCCAACCGGCTGCTCTCACGCACGATGCGCAGCCCCTGGCATCTGTAATGTCGAATAAGAGCTTTTTGCCACAGAGGACACAGAGGACACAGAAAATGAAACCAAGACGCTTGCCGGTGAATCGGAATTACCTCTGCGATCTCTGTGTCCTCTGTGGCCCATTCATCTTGAATCAGGAGAACGACAAATGACCAAGAGGAGTATATCGCGTCGCCAGTTCCTGACAAGCGCGGCAGGTGCGTCGCTGGGGGCCGTGAGCTTTCCCTACATCGTCAGCTCATCGGCACTGGGAGCAAATGGGGGCGTCGCGGCCAGTGAGAGGATCACGATCGGCTGCATCGGCGTCGGAGGCCAGGGCACGGGCAACATGCAGGGCTTCCTCGGCAAGGGCGAGCAGGTCCGGGTCGTGGCCGTCTGCGACGTGGACCAACGCAATGCCGCCCGTGCCAAGGGCATCGTCGACAAGAAGTACGGCAACTCGGACTGTGTAATCTATCGCGACTTCTGCGAGATCATCGCGCGGACCGATATTGACGCGATATCGCTGGCGACACCGGACCACTGGCACTCGATTCCGGTGGTGATGGCGGCCGAGGCGGGCAAGGACATGTACGGCGAGAAGCCCCTGGCCCGGACGATCCACGAGGCCAAGGTGATGCGCGACACCGTGAACCGCTACGGCCGCATTTGGCAAACCGGAAGCTGGCAACGTTCCGTGGCGAATTTCCATCACGGCTGCGAGCTGGTCCGCAACGGACGGATCGGAAAGGTCACGCGCGTGGAGGTGGGCCTGCCCACCGGCGGTGGAAGCGACAACAAGCCGGTCGTGCCGGTGCCGGAAGGCCTGGATTGGGACTTCTGGCTCGGACCGGCCCCGTGGGTCCCGTTCCGCGGCGTGTACCATTGGGATTGGCGCTGGATCATGGACTACTCCGGCGGCCAGTTGACTGACTGGGCGGGCCATCATATCGACATCGCCCACTGGGGTCTGGGCTTGGACGACACCGGGCCGGTCGAGATCGAGGGCAAAGGAGTCTATCCGAAGGACGGCATCTTCAACGCGCCGACCGAGTACAAGTTCACCTGCAAGTACGCCGACGGGCTGGAGATGGTCGTGGCCAACGACCGGCAAGTGCCCAAGGGCATGGGAACCGTTTGGTACGGCGAAAAGGGCTGGGTGCACGTCGATCGCGGCCGGCAGCGGACCGAGCCGGCGAGTCTCTGGAACGAGACCATCGGTCCCAACGAGACCCGGCTGTACGAGAGCCGCGATCACCATCAGAACTTCCTCGACTGCGTGAAGTCCCGCAAGAAGACGATCACGCCGATCGAGGTGGCGTGCCGCTCGATCAGCGTCGGCCTGCTCGGCGAGACCGCCATGCTGCTGGAGCGCAAGGTCCGCTGGGACCCCGTCAAAGAAGAATTCGTCAACGATCCCGAGGCCAACCGCCTGCTGTCCAGGCCGATGCGGGCCCCCTGGCATCTGTAGCGGAAACTGCGAAAGAGAAGGTGTGCGGTGCACACCCTACGAAAGGAGCTGACATGATCAGGTCGAGAACGATGGCCGCAATGCTGCTTGCGGGCTTTTGTCTGTCATTGATGGTCGGGCCGCTGTGGGCGCAGTCGCCTGAGAAACTGCGGGATCTCAAGCCGGAAGAGATCGCCAAGATCAAGGAGGCCATGCCGGCCAAGGCGGTGGCCACTCCCGCGCAGCCTCGCAAGATGCTTGTGTTCTGGCGGTGCGAGACATTCTTCCACACCTGCATTCCCGTGGCGAACGAAGCGCTCAAGATCATGGGCGAGAAGACCGGCGCGTTCGAGGTGACGGCCGTCACGAATGACTACTCCGTCTTCACGGCCGACACGCTCAAGCAGTTCGATGCGATCTGCCTGAACAATACGACGAGCCTGAAGTTCGATCCGCAGGCGACGCCGGAGCGATGTGCGGCCCTGATGGACTTCATCAAGAGTGGCAAGGGCCTGGTCGGAATCCACGCCGCCGCGGATAATTTTTATCAATGGCCCGAAGCTCAGGAGATGATGGGCAACAAGTTCAGCGGTCACCCCTGGGGCGCCGGCGGCACCTGGGCGTTCAAGATCGATGAGCCCGACCATCCGCTGATGGCGCCGTTCAAAGGGCAGGGCTTCAAGCTCAGCGACGAGATTTATCGCACCGCCCGGCCGCTCTATTCGCGCGACAAGCAATTCGTGCTCATGAGCCTCGACACGAGCGACCCGACCACCCACAACGTCAGGGAGTGGAAGGAGGGCGATGAGGATACGGGCATCACCTGGATCAAAGACTGGGGCAAGGGCCGCCTCTTCTATGGCTCGCTGGGACATAACGACGCGATCTTCATGAATCCGGTCATCCTCGAACATTATCTGCGTGGCATTCAATTTGCCATGGGCGATTTCAAAGTGCCGACGAAACCAAAAGGATCAGTAAAGGAGCAGAATATGGCGCAGCAACAGACGGCAGGGGGTAACTGGGAGAAACTCAAGACGTATGAGTTCGGCGACAGCCGACAGCCATTGACGGAGATCAGCGATGAGATTCGCAAGGCCTACGGCAAGCCCGAGGAACTGAAGAAGCTCGAGGCGTCGCTGCTGGACGTGGTCAAGTCGGACGCGAAGTACGCCGGCAAGCAGTATGCCTGCCGCGAGCTGAGCATCATCGGGACAGAGCAGTCGGCGCCCGTGCTGGCGCCTATGCTGACGAACCAGGAGTACTCGGACATGGCGCGCTACGCTTTGGAACGAATCCCGGGCGAGGCCGTGGACAAAGCGCTGCTTGCCGCCCTGTCGAAGGCCGAGGGCAAGGCCAAGGTCGGGATCGTCAACAGCCTGGGCGAGCGCGGCTGCAAGCCGGCTGCCGGCGAGATCGCCAAGCTCGCGGACAACTCCGACAAGGTGCTGGCCGGCGCCGCCATCAGCGCACTGGGCAAGATCGGCGGGCCCGACGCCCTCAAGGCACTGGACAAGGCCCTCCAGAGTGCTCCAGACAATCAGAAGATGGCCGTGTATGATGCGTACCTGAAGATCGCCGAGAAGCTGGTGGCCGAGGGCAACAAGGCCGAGGCGCAGAAGATCTACCTGAGCCTGAACAAGCAGGGCGTGCCGCAACTGGTCCGCACCGCCGCATTGAAGGGCATGGTCAGCGCCGCCGGCGCCAAGCCCGGCGCGAACAAGTAGGCACGGAAGAATGCAGGGTGGACATATCTGCGCTTTGTCAGGTCTTTGACTTGAGATATTCGATCCTTCGGGTGGCAGCGTCAAGCGCAGCTTGGCGATGGCATGCATGTCAAGTGCCAACCATCGCCAATGGCTGCGGCCTTGACGATGCCACCCGGCTGAGTACGTGCGTACGCAAGCCACGATGCCCGGCAAATGGTTTTGAATAGACAGGATTCTGGACATGGCTCGGCAAAGGAAGTTCTGTGTGTTGTTGGCCATGGCGTTTGCCGTGGTTGTGCCCGGCGTGGCCGTGGTGGCCGTCGCGGGGGACGAGGCCAACCAGGAAATCATCAACCAGGTGATCGACGCGCTCAAGAGCGACGACCCGGAGATGCAAACCGGGGCGATCACCATCGTTCGCGAGATTCCCGGCCCGGAGGTCACCAAGGCGCTCGTGCAGGAGTTGCCCAAGCTGCCTCCGGCCGCTCAGGTCCAACTGCTCTCGGCCCTGGCCGACCGCGGCGACGCGCTGGCCCTGCCGGCGGTCGTCGAGGCGGTCAAGTCGCCCGAAGAATCGGTCCGTGTGGCGGCCCTCAAGGCCGTCGGGCAATTGGGTAGTGCCGCGAGCGTCCCGCTTCTGGCCGAGCGTGCGGCGGCCGCCAGAGGCGCCGAGCAAAAGGCGGCGAGAGACGGCCTCTACCGGCTTCGTGGCGCCGAAGTCGATGCCGCGATCCTGCAGGCCCTCCCTTCAGCTCCGCCCGGCCTCAAGGTCGAGCTGATTGAAGCCGTCGGCGAGCGCAACATCGGCGATGCTATCAAGGCGCTTCTGGCGACTGCGGCGGATGAGGACCGCAAGGTCCGGCTGGAGTCGTTCAAGGTCCTGCGGGTCGTCGCCAAGCCGGAGGACCTGCCGGCTTTGGTCAACCTGCTGCTGGAGGCCAAGAGCGATGCCGACCGCAGCGAGGCGGAGAAGATGGTGGCGGCCGTCGCGCACAAGATCGAGGACAAGGGCCGACAGGCGACGGCGGTCCTGGCGGTGCTTCCGAACGTGAAGGAGACCGCCGACCGGGCGTCGCTGCTTCGCACGCTTGGACGCATCGGCGACAGCAGCTCGCTGCCGACATTGCAGGCGGCTCTGACCAGCCGGGAGCCGGAGGTCCAGGATGCGGCGATCCGGGCCCTGTCCGACTGGCCGACGCCGGAGCCCGTGCCCGATCTGGTCAAGGTCGCGCAGACGAGCGAAAACAAAGTACACAAAATCCTCGCGTTTCGCAGTTTTGTGCGGCTGCTCAGTCTCGACAGCAGTCGCCCCGCCGAAGAGACAATCGATCTGTATAAGAAGGCGATGGAGCTGGCGGGTGACGCGGCGGAGAAAAAACGAGTGCTCTCCGGCCTGGCCGCCGCAAAGTCCGTCGCGGCGCTGAACATGGCCGCACAGTACCTCGATGACGTGACGCTCCACCTGGAGGCGGAATCGGCCGCCGTGCAGATTGCCAAGACCACCGCCGGCAGCGATCCCCAACGCACGAAGGAAGTGCTCCAGAAGGTGATCCAGAACACGAAGAACGACGCCCTCCGCGAACAGGCGCAGCAGATCATCGCGCAGGCCGAACGGTTCGGGGACTACATCGTCGCCTGGCAGGTAAGCGGCCCATACATGAAAGAGAATGTGGATGGACCGGGACTGTTTGACGTGCCGTTTGCTCCCGAGCAGGAGGCCCAGCAGGCGACGTGGCGGCTCGTCTCCGCCGGCGCCAATGAAGAGCAGCCCTGGCTCGTGGAGCTGGAGAAGGATCCGGCCCTGAACGGCCAGAATCGCGTCGCCTATCTGCGTGCCGGAGTCTGGTCGCCTAAGGAACAGAAGTCGCATCTCGAGCTCGGCAGCGACGACGGCGTGAAGGTCTGGCTCAACGGCGAGCTCGTGCATGCCAACAACGTGATCCGGCCGGTCGAGTGCGGGCAGGACAAGGCGCCGGTGACGCTCAAGGAAGGCTGGAACTCGCTGCTGGTCAAGCTGACGCAGGGCGACGGCCAGTGGTCCCTGTGCCTGCGATTCCGCGACCCAGGCGGCGGCAAGCTCGAAGGCCTGAAATCCGAACCCCAGTGATTCGGATGTTTTTTTTGCCACAGAATGGGAAATCCCGGTTTAGGATAAGAGTCGATTCTTTCATTCACTAGAAGTTAAGGAGCCAAGCTCATGTCGAACATCACGCGTCGTCAGTTTGTCAAAGGCACCGTTGCCGTTGGAACCGCATGTATTGGCTTCCCGAGTCTCATCCGGGCCCAGGGACTCAACGAGAAGCTCCAGGTGGGATTTATCGGTGCGGGCGGACAGGCGGGGAGCCATACGGGCTACTGCCATAAGGCCGGCCTTCAGTGTGTCGCCTTCGCGGAGGTCGACAAAACCCGGTGGAACGGCGTCCTGAGCAAGAAAGGCTGGGAGCAGGCGGCCGGGTATACGGATTGGCGGAAGGTGTTTGAAAACCACGCCAAGAAATTGGATGTGGTCTTCGTGGCGGTGCCGGATCACACCCATTTTGCCCCGTCGATGACGGCCGCTTCCATGGGCATTCACTGCTACACTGAAAAGCCTTTGACTTGGTCGGTGCGCGAGGCACAACTGCTGGCGGCCGCCTACGCTAAGAATCCCAAGGTCGTCACCCAGCAGGGGAACCAGGGCCATGCCGGTGACGGATGGCGGAAGGCGTACGAACTCGTTAAGGCCGGCGCGGTCGGTGACATCGTGGAGTTTCACACGTGGACGAATCGGCCCATCTGGCCGCAGGGCGGTGACCGTCCGGAAGGGTCAGATCCGGTGCCCGAAACGCTGGACTGGGAGGCTTGGATCGGCGCGGCGCCGATGCGGCCCTATGTCGGTCCCAAGGACGGTAAGGGAAACGGTCCCTACCATGCGTTCAACTGGCGGGGCGTGGTCGATTTTGGCTCCGGAGCCCTGGGCGATATGGCCTGCCATACGACCGACGGCATCTACGCGATCATGAATCCGGGCTACGCGGCCACGGCCGAGCCGGTCGTCATGACCGGACCCGTCAAGGATCAATGGCCGGCCGGGATGGTGGTCAAGAGCACCTACCGCGCCAAAGACGGCCGACCCGGGTTCACCACCTACTGGTACGAGGGCCAGGATAAGGACGGAAAGCCCTTCATGCCGGACACCCCTGAGGAACTCAAGAGCGACGGGCGCAAACTGCCGAGGACGGGAAACCTGATCATCGGCACCAAGGGAAAAATGCTGGTCATGGGCGATTACTGGGACACCCCGATGCTGATCCCGGAGGCGCGGCGCAAAGAGTTCGGCACGCCCAAGCAACTGCTGGAACGCTCTCCCGGGCATCACGAAGAGTTCATCATGGCCTGCAGGGGCGAGAAGCCGCGGGAGTTCAGTCAGTCCAACTGGAGCTACTCGGGTCCCATGGCCGCCAACATCCAGCTCGGCAACCTCTGTGCCCGCGCGGGAAAGAAACTCGAGCTGGACGAAGCCGGGAAGATCGTCAGCGATCTGAAGATCAACGACCTGGCCTGGCGCGAGCCCCGCAAGGGTTGGGGACCGCTGGAAATGAAGGTCTAATGATATTCTCGCGACGGGTGGCAGCCCGTTTGTAGTGTGCCCGCAAGGGCATCAAAAAGAAACGCCTTGCGGCGTCACTACGAACGAAGCCTTCGGCCTTGCCGCTGCCACCCGTTGCTGATCTTTGTTGGCCAATGAGGGGAAATGACATGGGTGGATCGGCGGATACGAAGAAGACGACTGAGAAGGCTCCGGCATTGTCCCGGCGTGATTTGATGGGTGCGGCGGCAGCAGTCGCGGCGTTCACCTTCGTGCCCAAGCGAATCCTGGGCAGCGCCGGACAAAGCTCGGCCAACAACAAGCTCAACATCGCCGGCATCGGCGTCGGCGGCCGCGGGGCAAGCGACATCAAGGAGGTCTCCAGCGAGAATATCGTCGCGCTGTGCGATGTGGACATGAAGAACGCTGCAGGGACGATCAAGGCGCATCCGGACGCGAAGATCTACCGCGACTTCCGCGAGATGCTGGAGAAAGAGCAAAAGAACATCGACGCGGTGGTCATCGGGGCGCCCGATCACATCCACGCGCCGGCGGCCATCATGGCCATGAAGATGGGCAAGCATGTGTACGTCGAAAAGCCCATGGCCCATACGATCTACGAGGCCCGGCGGATGGCCCAGGTGGCGAAGGAGACGGGCGTCGTCACCCAGATGGGCAACCAGGGCCACGCCGGTGAGGGGCTGCGCCTGTACTGGGAGTTCATTCATGACGGCGCGATCGGCAAGGTCAGCGAGGTGCATGTCTGGAGCGACCGTGCCGGCACGCCCGAGCGGGCGTGGTGGCCGCAAGGTGTTGACCGGCCTCAGGGCACTGAGCCGATTCCCGAAACCCTGGATTGGGATCATTGGCTCGGACCGGCCAGGTGGAGACCGTACCATTCGGCCTATGTGCCGTTCAAGTGGCGCGGCTGGTGGGACTATGGCTGTGGCGCGATCGGCGACATGGCCGTGCATAATGCTGACCCGGCGTTCTTCGCCCTGGAGCTCGGGGCCCCGACGGCCGTCCAGGCCGAGACCAGTCCGGTCAACGACGAGACCCTCCCCGTCTGGAACATCATCACGCTCGAGTTTCCGGCCAAGGGGGACCGGCCTGCTGTGAAGATGATCTGGTACGATGGCGCCAAGCTGCCCCCGGCTCCGGCGGAGCTCGAAGGGCGCAAGCTCGGCGATAACGGCATCCTGTTCGTCGGCGACAAGGGCAAGTTACTGGGAGGCAGCCACGCGGGCGCCCCCAGGCTGATCCCGGAGTCGCGGCAGAAAGAGTACGGCCGGCCGCCAAAGACCCTGCCGAGATCGCCAGGCCATCACAGGGAGTGGATCGAGGCGTGCAAGGCGGGCAAGCCCGAAGATGCCAAGAGCGGCTTCTGGTACGCCGGGCCGTTTGTCGAGGCCCTGCTCATTGGCAATCTCGCCGTCCGGCTGCAGAAACGCGTCGAGTGGGACTGCGAGAAGATGCGCTCGCCGAATTGTCCCGAGGCGGACAACTACGTCACGAAGTTCTATCGTGCCGGCTACGATTTCGTGTGACCGGCGTGTGATTAGATATGAATCCTGGGGCCTGCGGGGCAGGCCCCGTGTATAGTACCGATTCCTTCCGAGGATTTTGTATCTCTGGGTGGCATCGGCAAGCGAAGCTTGGCGATGGCTTGCCTGTACGCGTGAAAGACCATCGGCAAGCTGCGCTTGCCGCTGCCACCCGGCGCTTGGATTCGTTCCATGAGGATGAATGGCGGTTGGAATTGAAGGGTGGATGGGTCGGCTCAGAAGGTCTTGACCATAAGAAGGAAGAGATTGATGAACAGGCGTCGGTTTCTGGGTGGTGCGGCGGGCGTGGCGGCGTTCACGCTGGTTCCCCGGCACGTTCTAGGGGGAGCCGGGAACGTCCCGCCAAGCGAGAAGCTCAATATCGCCGGCATCGGCGTTGGCGGCCAGGGCGCCGGCGACTTGATGAACCTTGCCAGCGAGAACATCGTGGCGCTTTGCGACGTCGATGAGAAACAGGCCGCCGGGACGTTTAAGGCGTTCCCGAACGCCCGCAAGTACAAAGACTTCCGGGCGATGCTCGACAAGGAGCACAAGAACATCGACGCCGTCGTGGTGGCGACGCCGGACCATACGCATGCTGTCGCGTCCATGATGGCCATCCGGATGGGCAAGCACGTCTTCTGCGAGAAGCCCCTGACGTACTCGATGCACGAAGCCCGCGAGCTGACGAAGGCCGCCCGCGAGGCGAAGGTCGCTACGCAGATGGGCAACCAGGGCCATTCCGGCGAGGGCATCCGCCTGATTTGCGAGTGGATCTGGGACGGCGCGATCGGCACAGTCCGCGAGGTGCACGCTTGGACGACGCACGCGGTCTGGCCACAGGGGATGGAGCGTCCGAAAGAGACGCCGCCTGTGCCGGATACGCTGGACTGGGACCTGTGGCTGGGCCCTGCTCCGCATCGGCCGTACCATCCCGCCTATGCGCCCGCCCTCTGGCGAGGCTGGTGGGACTTCGGCACCGGCGCCCTTGGCGACATGGGCTGCCACAATCTCGACCCGGTCTTCTGGGCGCTCAAGCTCGGCCACCCGACCGGCGTGGAGGCCAGTTGCTCGATCTACGTCCCCACGATCACCTGGGACAAGCCGTTCAACAACGAGAGCTATCCGCAGGCGTCCATCGTGCGGTATGAGTTCCCCGCGCGGGGCGAATTGCCACCGGTGGAACTGACCTGGTATGACGGCGGCCTCATGCCGCGCCGGCCGAAAGAGCTCGAAGACGGACGGCACATGGGCGACAAGCTCGGCGGCGTGATTTTCGTCGGCGACAAAGGCAAGCTGACTTGCGGCAGTTACGGCAGCAATCCGCGCTTGATCCCCGAATCGCGCATGAAAGACTACCAGCGGCCGGAGCCGAGCCTCCCGCGCTCCGTCGGCCACCACAAGGAATGGATCGAAGCCTGCAAGGGCGGCAAGCCCGCCGGCTCGAACTTCGATTACGCCGGCCCAATGACGGAGGTGATCCTGCTCGGCAATATCGCGGTGCGCATGAGTCTCAAGACGCAGGAGAAGGGCCTGCGGCTCGCCTATGACGGGCCGGGCATGAAGATCACGAATCTGCCCGAGGCCAACGAGTTTGTACATCGCAAGTACCGCGAAGGTTGGACCTTGTAGTTGCCTGGGTGGTTGCAGTGGAGAAACGAATACAACTAGGATCTGCGGTTGGAGAAGGAGACTGATGAAACTCGATTTCCTAACCTTCCTCGTTTTGTCGTGGCTCATCGTAACCCTATGCGAGACGATTTGGGCCACAACCTACTACGTAAGCCCGTCCGGCAACGACGATCATCCAGGCACCTCTGCTGAAGCCGCATGGCGGACGCTTGATAAAGTGAACAGCACAGACCTCAGCCCGGGTGACAAAGTGCTTTTTGAAGCCGGGCGTGAATTCTCCGGCCACCTGCTTCTGACCGCAGAGGACGCTGGCACGCCGACGCAACCCGTTGTCATCGGCTCCTACGGTTCCGGACGGGCCACGATCAAGGCGGGAGATGGCTCGGGTGTGACCGTGCAAGATGCCGCTGGTGTTGTGGTAGAGAATCTCATCGTCCTTGGGAACGACCACAGGACCAACGTCGGCAGCGGCATCAAAATCGTCAACACGCTGCCCCACAATCAGAAACTCCGGTACATTCGCGTGCACAACGTCCAAGCCAGAGGTTTTGGCCGGAAAGAGGACCCCGCTCCGGAGGGGCTTCAGCCGCCGGATGGATGTGGCATCCTTGTGGGTGGAGACGCCTTGGACAAGAGTAAGAGCGGCTACGAGGACGTGCGGATTACCAATTGTGTCACGTATCAAAACGAGTACTTCGGTATCTTGATCACGGGCTACTGGCAGGACGACCCGGACACCTACGCGAACAGGGATGTCTACGTGGGCCATTGCCGGATGTATGACAATCCAGGCGACCCCAACTATTTCCGCAACCATTCCGGCAGCGGCATCCTGATGGAGGACGTGGATGGGGGCATCATCGAATACTGCGAGGCCTATAATAACGGATACAACGGTGGCTGCAAGGTCGGTGGGCCGATTGGTATCTGGGCCGCCGTGGCGAACAACGTCACAATCCAGTGCTGCGAGTCACATCACAATCGAGCGGGAAAAGGTGATGGCGGCGGTTTTGATTTTGACGGCGGCACAACGAGTTCTATTCTCCAGTACAATTACAGCCACGACAACGACGGTGTCGGATATCTTATTTGCTCGTACAAGGATGCCCCTCACACATTTCACAACAACATCGTGCGCTACAATGTCAGCGTCAATGATGGTGGCGCGATCAGTTTCTGGACGGGCAGCCCCAAAGAAGATCCGATTCGGGATACGCAAATCTATGGAAATACCATCTTTGCGGGGCGTGGTTCCGCCATTGATTTCAACTCAGGACGGGGAATCTACGACACGAGAGTCTGCAATAACCTGTTCGTTACCGCCAATAATCAAAGACTGGTTGTCGGGAATCCCGACAAGTCAACGGCGACTTTTGTCGGCAACGTCTACTGGTCTCTTGACGGCAAGGTCGACATCGCGGGATATAAGAGTCTGGAAGACTGGCAGAAAGGCACCGGCCAGGAGATCCTGAATGGAAGGCCTGTCGGGTTGGTTGTTGACCCGAAAGCAACAGATCTGGGAAGCAACGTTACCGTTGGAGACCCAACCAAGCTCCGTACATTAACCGCATACCGGTTGCAGGAAAACTCGCCATTGATTGATGCCGGCTTGGACCTTCGACGGCTGTTCGGGATCGACGTGGGAAAGAGGGACTTCTATGGGAATCCCGTTCCCCAGGGCAAGGGCTTCGATATCGGGGCGCACGAAGTCGTCTTAGAGGAGGCTTCGCGGGACGCACAGGAGTAGTCGTCTGGAAATGGCTTTGGCACGAGAGGGACATTCTCATGGAATACAGAAAAAAGGTAGGCCAGGAGCAGGATGCGAAGATATCGCGACGCCATCTCATGGGGGCGGCGGCGGTGGCGGCGTTTACGGTCGTGCCGCGACATGTGCTGGGTGGGGCCGGGCACGTGGCGCCGAGCGACAAGCTCAATATCGCCGGCATCGGGTTCGGCGGGCGCGGCGAGGGCGACCTGGACGAGTGCGGCAGCGAGAATATCGTCGCGCTGTGCGATGTGGATGAGGGTTACGCTGGGCGGGTCTTCAAGAAATATCCCGACGCCAGGAAGTGGACGGACTTCCGCAAGATGCTCGACGAGCAGAAGGACATCGACGCGGTGGTGATCGCCGTGCCCGACCACCTGCACGCCGTGATCGCGATGGCGGCCATCAAGCGTGGCAAACACGTGTACTGCGAGAAGCCGCTGGCCCACTCTATCTGGGAGTGCCGTCAGCTCACCCTCGCGGCCCGCGAGGCCAAGGTCGCGACGCAGCTCGGCAACCAGGGCCAGGCCTCCGAAGGCAACCGCCTGGTCTCGGAGATGATCTGGGATGGTGCGCTCGGCACGGTCCGCGAGGTTCATTCCTGGTGCAACCGGTACATCTCGCCGCGCGGGATCGAGCGGCCGAAGGACACGCCGGCAGTGCCCCCGACGCTGAACTGGGACCTGTGGCTCGGACCGGCCAAGTATCGCCCGTATCATCCCGCCTATGCTCCCTTTAGTTGGCGTGGCTGGTGGGACTTCGGCACGGGCGTGCTCGGCGACATCGGCTGCCATCAGATGGACGCGGTGTTCCGCGCGTTGAAGCTGGGCTACCCGACAACCGTTGAGGCCAGCTCCAGCAACATGGATGAGGGACCCGCCGTGAGGGAGGAAACGGCTCCAAAGGCGTCCATTGTCCGTTTTGAGTTCCCCGCGAGGGAGGGTTTCCCGCCGCTGACGCTGACGTGGTACGACGGCGGGCTGATGCCCCAGAGGCCGGTGGAGCTGGAGGAAGGCCGCAAGTTCGGCGAGGCGGACGACAATCTGTTCATCGGTGACAAGGGCAAGATGCTGGGCTACCGGCTGATCCCGGAATCGCGGCAGAAGGAGTACGGCAAGCCGCCCCAGAAGCTGCCTCGCTCGCCCGGCCATCACAAGGAATGGATCAATGCCTGCAAGGGCGGCGAGCCGGCACGGGCGAACTTCGACTGGGCCGGACCGCTCACCGAGGTCGTCCTGCTCGGCAACATCGCCCTGAAGATGGAAAAGCAACTCTACGAGAAGGGCCTCAAGCTGCGATACGACGGCCCGAACATGCAGGTGACCAACCTGCCCGAAGCCAACAAGTACATCCGCGACGAGTACCGCGAAGGCTGGAGTTTGTGATTGATGAAGGATGATTGATTATTGATGATTGGGGGGAATGACAGAGTCGATTGCGTGGGTTGTAACGAACGAGTCTTCGGCGCAATAAAGAATGAGGAGTTGTACTGTGAAAGAGAAAAAGATCACTCGACGTAGTCTGATGGGAGCGGCCGCCGGCGTGGCGGCGTTCACGATTGTCCCCCGGCATGTGCTCGGTGGAGCGGGCCAGACGCCTCCCAGCGAGAAGATCAATATCGCCGGCGTCGGCATCGGCGGCCAGGGCGGGGCCGACCTGCGGGAGCTTTCCAGCCAGAACATCGTGGCCCTGTGCGACGTGGACTGGGCACACGCCGGCGGGACGTTCAGACGCTGGCCTGACGCCAGGAAGTACAAGGACTTCCGCGAGATGCTGGACAAGGAGGATAAGAACATCGACGGAGTCGTCGTGGGGACGCCGGACCATCTGCACGCGATTGTCTCTATGGCCGCCATCAAGCGAAACAAGCACGTGTACTGCGAGAAACCGCTGACTCACACGGTGCGTGAGGCCCGGATGCTGGCAGATACCGCCCGTGAGCACAAGGTCGCCACGCAGATGGGCAACCAGGGCCAGGCTACCGAGGAGGTTCGCCTGCTGTGCGAAACCATTTGGGATGGGGCCATCGGGCAAGTTCGCGAGGTTCATGTTTGGACGGACCGGCCGCTTCATGGGACCAACGAGTGGTACTGGCCGCAGGGTGTGGACAGACCGAAAGGGGAAGACCCTATTCCCGAGTCGCTCAATTGGGACCTCTGGATCGGTCCGGCGCCGATGCGCCCATACAAGGCAAATCCCGACAATCCAAGGGTAGGCGTATACAGTCCGTTCGTATGGCGAGGCTGGTGGGATTTCGGCACCGGGGCACTCGGTGATATCGGCTGCCACAGCCTTGATCCCGTATTCCGCGCACTGAAGCTCGGCCACCCGATCAGCGTCGAAGCCTGCTGCACGCTGGTCAACAATGAGACCTATCCCGTGGCGTCGCGCGTGACGTACGAGTTCCCTGCCCGGGGCGACCTGGCGCCGGTGACGCTGCACTGGTATGACGGCGGGATGAAGCCGCCTCGACCAGCGGAGCTCGAGGACGGGCGCAGGTGGGATACGAACGGCGCGCTCTATATCGGCGACAAAGGCAAGATGCTCGGCGGCCGGCTCATCCCGGAAGCCCGGCAGAAGGAATACGGAAAGCCGCCTCAGAAGCTGGAGCGTTCACCCGGGCACTACATGGAGTGGGTCATCGCCTGCAAGGGCGGCAAGCCCGCCGGCTCGAACTTCCCCGATCACGCCGGTCTGCTGGCCCAGGTAGTCTTGTTGGGCAACGTCGCCATCCGTCCGGAACTGAAGGCGGAGAAGTACCTTGGGACCAAGCTGCTTTGGGATGGCAAGGAATTCAAGTTCACCAATGTGCCCGAGGCGAACAAGTACCTGACGAAGGAATACCGCGAAGGCTGGGCGATATGATTGATGATGGATAATTGATGATGGATGATTGTTATGGCTGAGCAGAGGAAAACGGTATCCCGGCGGGAGTTGCTTCGCGGCACGGCGGGCGCGGTGGCGGCATTCACGATTGTGCCCGGCCACGTGCTTGCCGGTGCGGCCGGTCAGCGGCCCAGTGAGAAACTCAACCTGGCGGCTATCGGCGTCGGCGGCATGGGCGACTACAATATCAGCCAGTGCGGAAGTGAAAACTTCGTCGCCTTGTGCGATGTCGATGACGAGTATGCCGGCAAAGTGTTCAACAAATTCCCCAGTGCGAAGAAATACAAAGACTTTCGCGTCATGCTCGACAAGGAAGATAAGAACATTGACGCGGTGATCATCGCGACGCCGGACCATACGCACGCCGTGGCGGCGATGGCTTGCATGAAGCGGGGCAAGCACGTGTACTGCCAAAAGCCTCTGGCGCATTCGATCTACGAGGTGCGAAAGCTCACCGAGGCCGCCCGCCAGTACAAGGTCCAGACGCAGATGGGCAACCAGGGCCACTCCTCCGAAGAGATCCGCCTGCTGTGCGAGTGGATCGCGGATGGGGCAATCGGCCCGGTACGCGAGGTCCATACCTGGAGCGACCGGCCGGTGGGCGGCGACCCGTGGTCGGACTTTCCGATCATGGCCAGGCCGAAAGAGACCCCGCCGGTGCCCGCCACGCTGGACTGGGACCTGTGGCTGGGCCCGGTCCAGTATCGGCCGTATCATCCGATCTACTGCCCGATGCAGTGGCGAGGCTGGTGGGATTTCGGCACCGGCGCGCTCGGCGACATGGGTTGTCACATCATCGACCCGGCCTTCTGGGCCCTGAAGCTCGGCGCCCCGACGCGGGTCGAGGCCACGACCACGCACTACCAGCCTGAGGTGGCGTCGGAGACGTACCCGCGGGCATCGATTGTCCGGTACGAGTTCCCCTCGCGTGGGGACATGCCGTCGGTCAAGCTGACGTGGCTTGACGGCCGGTTGATGCCGCCGCGACCAAGGGACCTGGAGCCCGCCCGGCGGCTCGAAGGCAACGGCGCGATCTTCCTCGGCGACAAAGGCACGATCATGCACGGGTCGCATGGCGCCGGCGGTTTGCGGATCGTCCCCGAAGAGAAGATGAAGGCGTACAAGCGGCCCGAAAAGACCATTCCGAGAGTGCCGCGCGGCCAGGCCGGACACGAGCAGGATTGGGTCCGCGCCTGCAAGGACGGCAAGCCCGCCAGCTCGACCTTCGACTACGGCGGCCCGCTGACCGAAGCGGTCCTGCTGGGCGTGCTGGCCATGCGGATGAAGGATACGCCGCTCGAATGGGACCCCGTGAATCTGAAAGTCACAAACATTGATGAAGCGAACAAATATGTCAAGCCGCTCTTTCGTGAGGGCTGGACACTTTGAGAGGATACGCTGTGAGGAATAGACAGATCAACAGACGGCAGTTCCTGGGCGGTGTGGCGGGGGCGGCGGCGTTTACGATTGTTCCCTGTCACGTCCTGGGCGGTCCCCGGCATGTGCCGCCGAGCGAGAAGCTGAACATCGCTTCCATCGGCGTCTCCGGCATGGGCGCCAGCGACGTGCAATCGGTGAGCAGCGAGAACATTGTCGCTCTCTGCGACGTGGACTGGCAACATGCGGCCGGGACCTTCAAGAAGTACCCGAACGCGAAGAAGTACAAGGACTTCCGCAAGATGCTCGACGCGGAGGAGAAGAACATCGATGCCGTGACGGTTTCCACGCCGGACAATTGTCATGCCGTGGCGGCCATGGCGGCGCTGAAGAGAGACAAGCACGTCTATTGCCAGAAGCCCCTGTGCCACGACATCTATGAGGTCCGGCAACTGACGGAGGAGGCCCACAAGCGCGGCCTCATGACCCAGATGGGCACCCAGCTCCACGCCACCGGCGAGATGAAGACGTTCGTGGAGTGGGTCAAGTCCGGTGTGATCGGCAAAATAAGCAGGGTGGATCTCTGGAGCGGCAAGAACTGGGGCGGCGGCGAACGGCCCACGGATACGCCCCCGGCGCCCGATACGCTCGATTGGGACCTGTGGCTGGGTCCCGCCCCGTATCGTCCTTATCATCCCCGGTATCTGCCGGGCGAATGGCGGCGCTGGTGGGACTTCGGCACCGGCACGCTCGGCGACATGGGCTGCCACATCATCGATCCCGCCTGGTGGGTCCTGGATCCGCAGTACCCGACGAGCGTGGAGGCTCAGCCAGGTCCATTCAACAAGGAAACGTACCCGGAGCATACGGTTATCACGTGGGAATTCCCTGCCCGCGGGGACAAGCCGGCCGTAACGATGACATGGCGGGATGGCAAGAACCCGCCGCCGCGGCCCAAGGAACTTGAAGCAGAGCGCAAGCTCCCGGACCAGGGCGGGCTCTACTACGGCGACAAGGGCACGATCCTCCTGCCGCACGGCGGCAATCCCCGGCTGATCCCGGAATCCAGGATGAAGGGCTTCAAGGCCCCGGAGCAATCCCTGCCGCGGGACGTCGATCATTACCAGGAGTGGATCCGGGCCTGCAAGGGCGGACCCAAGCCGTTGTCGAACTTCGATTACTCAGGCCCGTTGACCGAAACGATCCTGCTGGGCAATATCGCCGCTCTGGCGGGCCAGAAACTCGAATGGGACGGCCCCGGCATGAAGGTAAAGAACATGCCCGAGGCCAATAAGCTCCTGGGCCGCAGGTACCGCGACGGCTGGAGCCTGTAGGGATTGACGAAGGACGATTTACGATTGATGATTGTGGGTAGAACTGGAGAAAATGAAATGAGCAAGTGGACGAAGGTAGGCATGGTTCTGTTGATCGTCGGCGCCTGCGTCGGTATTGCCGGCGCGGCGACGAAGGAGAAGTGGCGCCTGGGGACGCAGGCGTACAGCTTCAATCGGTTCACGTTTGTCGAGGCGGCGGCGAAGACCAAGTCGGTGGGTCTGAAGTACATCGAGGCCTATCCCGGCCAGCGTTTCAGTGCTGAAAAGCCCGACGTCAAGGTCGATCACAATATGACCGCCGAGCAGAGGCAGGAACTCAAGCAGCTTCTCAGCAAGGAAGGCCTCACGCTGGTCAACTATGGCGTGGTGTCTTTGCCGAACAATGAGGCCGAATGCCGCAAAGTGTTCGACTTCGCCAAAGACATGGGCATTGAGACGATCGTGTCCGAGCCGCCGGAGGACGCCTTCGAGATGCTCGACAAGCTCTGCAACGAGTACAAGGTCGGCGTCGCGATTCATAACCATCCTAAGCCCTCCCACTACTGGGACCCGAACACCGTCCTGAAGGTTTGTCAGGGCCGAAGCAAATGGATCGGGGCCTGCGCCGATACCGGGCACTGGACGCGCTCGAATCTCGATCCGCTCAAGGCCGTCCAAGTGTTAGGCAAGGTCGGCAGGATTCGCAGCTTCCATTTCAAGGACCTCAACAAGTTCGGCGGCGACGCGTACGACGTCCCCTGGGGCACCGGCGTGAGCAAGCCCAAAGAGATCCTCACCGAATTGGCCAAGATGGGCTTCGAGGGGACCTTCTCTATCGAGTACGAGTACAACTGGGATAACAGCGTGCCGGAGATTGCCAAGTGCGTCGAGTGGTTCAAGAAGACCGCGGCTGAGCTGAGCGGCGTGCAGGCTAAGGACGTGTTCCAGAAAGACCTTGCCAATGCCGTCATGCCGCCCCATGGCTGGGCCTTTGATGCCGAAGGCGTCCTTGCACCCGGATCCGCCGGTCACGGCGATATCTGGACCAAGGATCGCTATGGCAACTTCGTGCTTGAGCTCGACTACAAAGTTGCGGAAGGCGGCAACAGCGGCGTCTTTATCCGCACCGGCAGTATTCAGAACTGGATCAACACGGCTATCGAAGTGCAGATTCACGCGACCACGGACGGGACGCCGAAAGGCCAGTGCGGCGCGATCTACGACTGCCTCTCGCCGTCAAAGGCCGCTCAGAAGAAGCCGGGCGAGTGGAACCACTACGTCATTACCTGCCTGGACAACAAGATTTACGTGAATCTCAACGGCGAAGACATCATCGACATGGACCTGAACCAGTGGACCGAGGCCCGCAAGAATCCCGATGGCACCAAGAACAAGTTCACGACGGCGTACAAGGACATGCCGCGCGAGGGACACCTGGGCTTCCAGTACCACGGCAACCCGGTCTGGTTCAGGAATCTCAAGATCAGGTCTTTTGATTGAGGAGGACTGTGATGAAGAAGATAGCAGCTTTGTGCTTGTTTGTGATACTTGTGGCCGGTCTTCAGCAGACGGCATTCGCGGCCAATGCAAATGCGTCCGGCGAATGGGCCCCGCTGTTCAACGGCAAGGACCTCACCGGCTGGGACGGGGATACTCGCCTGTGGTCGGCCAAAGATGGCGTGATTCGCGGCGAGACGACCCCGGAAAACCCCACGAAGGGCAACACCTTCCTAGTCTATCGCGGCGGCGAGCTGAACGATTTCGAGCTGAAGATCAAGTTCCGCATCCAGAACGGCAACTCGGGCATCCAGTACCGCAGCAAGGAATTCGACAAGTGGCGGATCGGCGGATACCAGGCCGAGGTGGAGAACAATCCGGGCAAGGTTGGCTTCCTGTATCACGAGGCCGGCCGGGCTTCTCTGGTCAATGTCGGTGAGTTTGTGACCATCGACGAACAGGGCAACAAGAAGGTGGTCGGCAACGTCAGCGACCGCCAGGCGCTGATCGATGCCGGCTACTATAAGGATAAGGACTGGAACGAGTATCACATCATCGCCCAGGGCAACCACATCGTTCATTATCTCAACGGTTACAAGACCATCGAGCTGATCGACAATGATCGCCTGACCAGCCCGGATGATCCGAAGGATCGCAAGGGCGCTTCGCGTAAGGGCCTGCTGGCCTTGCAGATTCACGCCGGACCGCCGATGCTCGTGGAGTTCAAGGATATTCTGCTCAGGAAAGCCGCGCCGGGCTATGGCGACGCGGTCCTCGCCTTCAACGGCCAGAACCTCGACGAGTGGACCACGAACACCGGCTCAGGCAAGGCCAATCTTTGGAAGGTCGGCAAGGCCAAGGTCTCCGCGAGTGATCCCAAGCAGTTGGAAGCCGCATCGGGGACCGGCGAGCTGATCAACGTGAGCCCGAAACACGGTGAAAGCCAGGATATCTACTCCAAGGCGAAGTTCGGCGATTGCCGGATCGAGCTGGAGGTGATGGTGCCGCAAGGGTCGAATTCGGGCATCTACGTGATGGGCGAGTATGAAATCCAGGTGCTCGACAGTTACGGCCGCCAGAAGATGGGCAGTGGTGACATGGGCGCCATCTATGGCGGCTTCGCACCGCCGGTAAACGCCTCGAAGAAGCCGGGCGAGTGGCAGCAGTACGTGATCGAATGGCGCGCCCCGAAGTTCGACGCCAACGGCAAGAAGGTCAAGAATGCCGAATTCGTGAAGGTCGAGCTCAACAGCCAGGTCCTTCACAAGAACCTGGTGATGCCCGACAAGACCCCCGGCGGTGTAACGGGCAGCGAGGTCCCCGAGGGGCCGCTGATGTTCCAGGGCAATCACGGGCCCGTGGGGTATCGCAATATCGTTGTGACACCGTTGGTAAAATGAGTATCTCGCGCTGCGCAGCGTGACGTATCGGCGTGCCGCTGTTCTCGGACGGCGTGGAAAAAACGGGTGACTGTCCTTGACAGGCGTCCCGCCCGCCCGGATAATGACCGGCTGAACTCGAAGTATGGGTTGTGAGCTGTAAAGTTCAATTTTGGGAACAGGTAGAAATACGATGAGCGAGCAAAAAGCACAGCGAGAAATGAACAGACGCAACTTCCTGCGTACAACCGCGGCGGTCGGTGCGGGTTTGGCGTTTGCACCGAGGATGTTTGCTCATGCCTCGGGCGGTTCGAACGATCTGAACGTCGCCCTGCTGGGCGCCGGCGCCCAGGGCCAGGTCCTGATGCAGGCCTGCCGTAAGGTCCCGGGCATCCAGTTCAAGGCCGTCTGCGATATCTGGGAGACGTGGAACCAGAGGAACATGGCCAGGCTGTTGAAGGCGTATAAGTACGAGTGCAACGCCTACACCGACTACAAGGAGATGCTCGACAAGGAGAAGGGCAAGATCGACGCGGTGATCGTCGCGACGCCCGATTTCTGGCACGCCGAGCATGCCATCGCCTGCATGGAGGCCGGCCTGCACGTGTACTGCGAGAAGGAGATGTCCAACGATCTGGCCAAGGCCAGGCAGATGGTCGAGACCCAGAAGAAGACGGGCAAGCTCCTGCAGATCGGCCATCAGCGCCGCAGCAACCCGCGCTACCTCCACTGCTACGATAAATTGATCAAGGAAGCCAAGATTCTCGGCCGGATCACGACGATCAACGGCCAGTGGAACCGCGGGGCCCAGGAGCCTCTCGGCTGGCCCAAGAACGCGGTCATCGATGACGCCACCCTCGGCAAGTTCGGCTTCACCAACATGGAACAGTTCCGCAACTGGCGCTGGTACAAGAAGCTCGGCGGCGGGCCCATCGTCGACCTCGGCTCGCACCAGATCGATATCTATAGCTGGTTCCTCGGCACCACCCCCAAGGGCGTCGTCGCCAGCGGCGGTACCGACTACTACGACAAGAACACCCATGAGTGGTACGACACGGTCATGGCCATCTATGATTTCCAGACGAAGGAAGGCATGGTCCGGGCGTTCTACCAGGTGCTCACGACCAACAGCAACCAGGGGTACTTCGAGACGTTCATGGGCGACCAGGGCACGCTGGCGATCTCCGAGTCGGCCAGCCGCGGGTCGGTCTACCGCGAGGCAAGCGCCCAGGTGGAGTGGGACAAGTGGGTCAAGCTCGGCTTCCTGAACGATCCGAAGGAGAAGGAAGCGCCGAAGAAGGAAGGCGAAGCCGTCCTCGACGTGCGTGAGACGCTGGCGCCTCCGGCCTACGAGATCCCCGTCACGATGGACAACAAGCCGTACCATCAGCCGCACCTGGAGAACTTCTTCGATGCCATTCGCGGCAAGGCGAAGCTGAATTGCCCGGCCGAAATCGGGTACGAGACGGCCGTCATGGTCCTGAAAGTCAACGAGGCCGTCGAAGCGGCCCGAAGGATCGAGTTCAAGCCGGACGAGTTCAAAGCCTGACCGCCTCTATTGACTGGATGAGTGCAACGATGATGTCACCCCCGCGCAGGCGGGGGTCCATGCTGTGCGATGGGTCGTGGATTCCCGCCTTCGCGGGAATGACATCTAGTGGGACGTTGCGGCATAAGGCGTCATGTAGGGTGTGCACGGCACACCAACAGATTGTCGGTACGTTGGAAGGATACAGGTACCTTGAGAAAGGCGATCTTTGCAGGTTTGTGTCTGCTGTCGGTGTTCCTCCGGCCCGCAGTGGTGGCAACATCAGCGGAGAAAGTCGTCCTGAACCGGGGCGACGGAACTCGCGCCCGCGCGATTCACAGGATTCCGCTCTATGCCGAGGCGGAGGCCGGAGAGAAGCGGGAGAAGATTACCGCGGAAACGAGCCCGGCCCTGCCTTTCTCGATGCGAGGCACGTGCAGCGAGTGCCACGTGTACGAGCACGCGTACGACGTGATCCGCAAAGGCTGGCATTTCAACGCGGCCGAGCCGAACGTTCCGGCGGGCCGGCCGGGTCAGCCCTGGATTCATGTCGATGCCGCCACGGGGACCCAAATCCCGCTTTCCTATCGTGCTTGGCCCGGGACGTTCAGACCCGATCAGGTGGGGATCAGCCCGTTCAAATTCACAGAGATGTTCGGCCGGCACATGCCGGGCGGCGGACCCGGTGAGATGGACACGACCGAGGATGCCGAGATAACCAGGCAGATGGTCTCGGGCAAGGCGGAGATCAATTGCCTGAGTTGTCACGACGCGGATGCCGCTCACGATCAGGCGGAATACGCCGCCAACGTCGAGAAGCAGAACTTCCGCTGGGCGGCTACGGCGTCGGCCGCGTTCGCGGCGGTGACCGGCTCGGCCGAGAAGATGGAGGAGACCTTCGACTATCGAATGCCCGATACGGTTACGAATCCTGAGCTGATCCCGCAGGTCCCGACCGTGACCTACCGTGTGAACACGTTCGATCACAAGGACAACGTGTTCTTCGATGTCAGCAGCGGTGTCTCCGCGGACCGGTGCTATTTCTGCCATTCCGACATCAATGTGCAGGAGCACGGGACGCAGCGATGGCAGGCGGACGAGGACGTGCACATGACCTCCGGGATGACCTGCGTGGATTGCCACCGGGAGGGCCTGGAGCACAACACGATTCGTGGCTATGAGGGTGAGAACAACGGGAGTGTGCTGGCGGCCCGGAGCACGTGCCGAGGTTGCCATCTTGGCGATGAGAGCGGCCGGCCGGAAGGCGGACGGCTCGGGGCGCCTGTTCCCGAGCACAAGGGCATTCCCGCCGTCCACTTCGAGAGGCTAAGCTGCACGGCGTGCCACTCCGGCCCCTGGCCTGAAAGCGAGGCCGATCGCTGCAAGACCTCGCAGGCTCATGAGCTGGGCACGCACGGGTCCAACAAGGCGCCCAACGCCTTGCCGCATATCCAGTATCCGGTCTTTGCGAAGGCGACCGGCGAGGTCAGCAAGATCACGCCGAATAAGCTGATCTGGCCTGCCTTCTGGGGCACATTGAGCAAGGACGAGAAGGTCCAGCCCGTCGATCTGGCGACTGTGACGAAGGTTGTTGGAGCAGCCCTGAAGGGTATCACGGTCCCGCGCACGGGCGACTGGGCCCCGCTGAAGGAAGAGCAGATTGCCCAGGCCCTCAAGGCGCTGGGCGGCGAGGCGGAGCAGAAGCCGGTGTATGTCACCGGCGGCGTTCTGTACCGCCTCGGCGATGACGGCAAGGTGCTGCCGCCGCAAAAGCACCCTGCGGCTGCTGCTTACATGTGGCCGATCGCGCACAACGTGCGTCCCGCCGCACAATCCCTTGGTGTCGGCAAGTGCATCGTCTGCCACTCGACAGACTCCGCGTTCTTCTTTGGAAACGTGGCGGCCGATTCGCCGGTTAGCACCCTCACCGCCGGCGGGATGAAGCAGTATGAGTTCCAGGGGGCGTCTCACAGCCGCACATGGGCGTTCGCCTGGTCGTTCGTGTTCCGGCCGTGGTTCAAGGTCGTGGCTATCGGCTCCGTCGCGATCATAGGAATTGTCCTGTTGCTGTACGGCCTCAGGGCCCTCGGCGCCGTCGCCAGAGTGTTGGCCGAACAAGAGTAAACTGTGCTTGGATGAGTGATCAGGATGTTTGAGACTGTCTCGATCTTGGCGTTCCTGGCGACGTTCGCTATCATCGCGGTGCATTGGATCGCTACCCCGACCGGCGGGTCGCGCAATGTGATCCAGGGTAGTGTGCACGTGCTAAGTCTGCTGCTCATCGAGCAAAAGTCGAGCCTCCTGGGGGCCGTGAAAAAGCTGGTGTACCTCCTGGCGGTCCTCTCCTTCCTCGTTCTGGCGATCACGGGATTCTACCCGGTCCTGGTCAAAGGCAAGCACATATCGGGCTTCGGGATGATGATCCACGCGACGTTTGCGCCGGTTTTCGCCTTGTGCATGGCGTTCCTGGCGATCACCTGGGCAGGCGCCAATCGATTCACGGCGGAGGATTGCCCGTGGATGTCGCGGGTGCTTCGCCGCGTGACGCGGCTGCAGGTCGCGGTGGACGACAGGCCGTGCCGATGCTCTCTGGCGCTCTACAAGGCGGCCTTCTGGCTCCTCCTGTTCCTGTCCCTGCCGCTGATCCTGTCCATCGTCATCAGCATGTTTCATCTCCTCGGAACACCCTGGCAACATGCCACGCTGGCCATGCACCGATGGGTCGGCATGGTATTTGTTATCGTAGCGATCATCCATACATACTTGGCAATACGACTGCGGATGGCCAACGCGATATAGGCGTCCATCCGTTTTGCTGTTGTGGGTAGAAGCCGGGCTCGGATCGCGGGCCCGGGGCCAAGAGCATCGGCCATATGGGTGCAACGGCGCTTGTGCCGAGGATCGGCACCGCCGGCCAACGTGACGGGGAGAAAGGCATGCAGTGTACCATCTCCGTAGTCATGATCTGCACACCAGCTCTTCCCTTCGCTGAGACCGGCGGTCTGCCGATCCTATAAGTCACCCGCTGCACGCGGGCATGGGTAGAAACGATTTAAGGAGAGCCGATCATGAGTAATGGAACGTTGCCAAGTTATCTGAGCATGGCCAAGCCGAACCCGCCGGCCAATCGGGTGCCGTGGTACAAAAGCACCGCCCCGACGTACGCGGGCATCTTCCTCTGGTTCGTCTTTTGGCAGGATGCGCCGACCGGTGGTGGGAATACGCCGGGAGGCATTGCCACACTGCCGGGCGGGGTCCTCTCGCAGGGAATCGGGGTGGCGCTTTTGGGCCTGATTGTGGCGGCCATCATCTGTCATGCCCTCTTCTACCTCGTACCAGGTCTCCTGGGGATGAAAACGGGACTGCCGCTCTATGTGGTCGGCAGTTCCACCTATGGCACACAGGGTGGTTTCATTCTGCCCGGCTTTGTCATGGGTCTGCTGCAGTTTGGCTGGCTGGGTGTAAACGCCTATTTCTCATCCCTGCTGCTAGCCGGCGCGCTCGGGGGAAATCCCGTGCTGCAGAGCGTAATCGCGGTGGTCTGGGCAGCGCTGGCCGCGTTTGTGGGCCTGAAAGGCATCCAGTATGTTGCCAAAGTCGCGACCTTCTTGCCGCTCATTCCGCTCGTCATTCTGCTGGTCCTGCTTTTCAAGACGATGGGGTCGATCGGGGACTTCGATCCACAACCCGTCATTACGGCTGTGCAGGCGAACAATCAGAAACTCATGGCGGAGGATCCCAAATTAGTACTCCCGACGGCGCCACTGAATACATTCGGGATTGTCGCTCTGCTCTTGACGTATGTAGTAGGTTTCTTCGCGACCGCCGGCGCCGCTGGCGTTGACTTCGGCATGAGCAACAGGGACGAGAAGGATGTGCAGATGGGGGGCCTGGTCGGAATTGCCTTGGCCATCATCGTGACGGGGGGTATTGCGATCCTCGTGGCCGCCGGGGCACAGGCGGGAACAAGCGGCGTCGATCCCACGGTGTTGCGTCCTACGGGCCTGATGAGCACCGTCATGGGTTCGGAAGGCGCGGGCAAGGTGATGATGTTCCTGCTTGCCTTGGCCGCTTTTCCGCCTGCATGCTTCTCCTCCTTCATTGCCGCCAACAGCTTCAAGACCACTTTGCCAAAAGTGAATCCCTTCCTCTCGGTTGGCATTGGCACGGCCGTCAGTGTCTTGCTGGCTGTGACCGGTTGGGCCGGAAAGGTGATCGATGTCTTCACGATTATCGGCGCCTCGTTCGGGCCGATCTGCGGGGCCATGCTGGTGGACTACTTCCTGTCCGGGAGAAACTGGGCCGGTCCGCGTCGGGGCTGGAACATGGCGGGCTGGATCTCGTGGGCCGTCGGATTCATCGTCGGTATAGCGCCGCTGGTCGGGATAGCCAATGTCCCGGCGGCGCCTCTGGTGGCCTTCATCGTTGGCGCAGTGCTGTACTTCATCCTGGCCAAGGCCGGGCTGCAGCCGCCGGCGGTGGACATGCCGGGTGTCTCGCCAAAGCCTCCGGCCTAATGTGAAACGTGGGTGCAAAGCACCCAGGCAGTCTGGAAATCGTGATTTGATGGGCAGGGGCCTGGCAGATGCCGGGTCCCTGCTTTTTTTTCGGCAAAGCCTCTGGCCTTGCCGATGCCACCCGTCACAAAAGAAAATGGCGGGGCGGTTGTAACGAAATGTCCGGCCGCGCAACTTGACAATGGGACCAGGCGCCGGTAGCATACCCGCTTTGGCCGGCCGGGACCGGCAGCGGTTTCGAGGGCTGAAACCGTCGCGGTACAGTGGGATACATTAGGTTCACGTTGAAAAGGCTGACGACGATGAGAAAGAACTGGCAGATGACAAGAATCGTTCTCCTGGCGGTTTTGGCAGTGGCGCTTTGTATGAGCGCTTCATGCAAGAAATCAGAGACTCCTCCGGCACCCAAGCAGTCGGCATCCCCTGCACCGCAGAAAGAGGCTCCGAAGGAGACAGTGCCTGCCATCCAGCCGGTTGCGGCGACGCCGGAGCAGCCGAAAGAGGCCCCGAAGCCTGTCGCGCCCGCCCCCGCGCAGACAGCACAAGCCTCCGGCGGCGCCAAGATGGTGCCGCTCAACATCGAGCTGCCCAAGCCGATGTTCGTCGGTACGCCGCAAGATATCAAGGTGGAGAATCTCGAAAAGCCGCTGGGAAAGCCCCGCCCGCCGTTCCTGGCCCCGGAAGGCACGATCCTTCTGTCCAGAGGCAAGCCCGTCTCGGCCAGCGACGAGGAGCCGATCATCGGCGATATCGATTACATCACCGATGGCGATAAGGAAGCCGCCGACGGCAGCTACGTCGAGTTGGCCCCGCTCGTGCAGCACGTCACGGTCGATCTGGAAAAACAGTGCGAGATCTACGTCATCGTCGTCTGGCACTATCACAAGCAGCCTCGCGTGTACACTGACGTGGTCGTGCAGCTCGCGAACGATAAGGATTTCGTCACGGACGTCAAGACGATCTTCAACAATGACCTCGATAACTCCGCCGGCCTGGGCATCGGCAAGAACATGCACTACGTCGAGACCTCCGAGGGCAGGCTCATCGACTGCCTGTCGCAGGGCAGCCCGAAGGCCCGGTACGTCCGCCTGTACAGCAACGGCAACACGAGCAACGACCTGAATCACTACATCGAGGTTGAAGTTTACGGCAAGCCGGTTCAATGAGATGGCTGGATTGGGCCTCCTCCGATAAGAGGCTCAGGCTATTCTGGTTGATGATTTTCCTCGTGGCGCTCGGGGCCTTTGGACTCCGAGCGCCACGTTTGCGTATGCGGCCGATGCATACGGATGAGGCGGTGCACGCCCATAACTTCCGCGGGATCCTCGAGAACGGCGTCTACACGTATGATCCCGAGGAGTACCACGGCCCAACCCTCAACTACTTCACGCTGATCCCCGCCTGGCTGAGTTCCACGGGCATATACAATGAGATCACCGAAGCCACCGTGCGCATCGTGCCCGTGGTGTTCAGCGCGATTATGATTCTATTGGCGGTGTTGCTCATCGATGGTCTGGGCTTGGCAGCGGTGGTGGCGGCCGTCCTGGCCGCGCTGTCGCCCGCAATGGTCTTCTACAGCCGCTACTATATCCAGGAGATGCTCCTGGTCTGCTTCACGTTCGGCGTCATCGCCTGCGGCTATCGCTACGCCCGCGGCAGGCGGCTGTCCTGGGCGATCCTGACCGGCGTCTTCGCCGGCCTGATGCACGCCACCAAGGAGACAGCCATCATTGCTTTCGGCGCCATGGGCTTGGCCCTCGTAATGGTTTTCCTGATGCAGCGCGGCCAAGGGCGATCTGTGCGACAGTCGCTGGCTGGCGTCGGACCGCTTCACCTGGCTCTTGGCCTCGCAGCGGGCGTAATTGTCTCGGCGCTCTTCTACTCCGCCTTCCTGCGCCATCCGAGGGGAGTGCTGGATTCCTACCTGACTTATGCGACCTACCTGGGTCGCGGGGCCGGGCACGACACGGTTCACGTTCACCCCTGGTACTACTACCTGCAGATGCTCCTGTTCTCGCGGTACAACCAGGGCCCAATCTGGACAGAAGGCTGGATTGTCCTTCTGGCCCTCGTCGGCATAGCGGCCGCGGTCAGAGGCTCGTGTGTCGGCCGGATCGATCCGAAGCTCGTGCGCTTCCTTGCGGTTTATACGATTGCGATGACCGTCGTGTACTCGGCGGTTCCCTATAAGACGCCGTGGTGCCTGCTGAGCTTCCTGCAAGGCATGATTCTCCTGGCGGGTGTCGGCGCCGTGACGTTGCTGGCGTGGGTGCGAAAGCCCGCGACGCAGCTTGCGGTCGTTGCCATCCTGATCATTGCCGCGGGGCATCTTGCCTTCGAGACGTACCAGGCCAATTTTGTCTATTATGCCGACAGCCGCAACCCGTACGTGTACGCCCATCCGACACCGGAGATCTTCCTCGCCGTCGAGAAGGTCCGGGAGTATGTCGAGCTGGATGGGGCGGGACGCTCCGACGATCTGCCGATCCAGGTCATAATGCCGGGCGGGGACTATTGGCCGCTGCCCTGGTATCTGCGGGACTTGCAGGTGGGCTACTACCCCGCTGTGCCGGAGCCGGGCGAGATCGGGCCGCTGATCCTCATCTCCGACACGCTGGAAGGGACCCTTGCCCACAGGCTCTACAACGAGATGCCGGTAGAGAAACGGCAGATGTACATGTACCTGTTCGATCCGCCGTACTACATCTGGGCCAGGCCCCAGGTCAAGCTCATGGGATTCGTGCGAAAGGACCTCTGGGAGCAGCACAACTACCGCCTCTCCAATCCATCCGAATTGCTGGGGGACAAACATGGCAGGTAAACCGGAAGAGTCGGAGGAACCGTTGGTGGTCGCCGACTGGTCCGCCGTACGGAACATCCATCGCTTCCCGCACCGGGCGATGGCGACCACGTTCGAGATCATCATCCAGCACGAGGACAAGACTTACGCGCAACAGGCGGCGAAAGCGGCGTTCGATGAGCTCGACCGGATGGAAGGGGAGCTGAGCCGCTTCATCGAGAACAGCGACATTGCACGGATCAACAATCTGCCGGCGGGCCGTCCCTTGCCGCTCAGCCTGACTACGTTCGAGTGCCTGCAAATCAGTGCGGAGCTCTGGGCCGAAACCAAAGGCGCGTTCGATGTCACGGTGGGCTTCCTCGTGGACTGCTGGCGGGACGAGGACAAGAACCCGCGCACTCCCTCGCCGCAGGAGCTGCAGTCCGCCCGCGAGCACACGGGCATGCACCTGATCCTTTTTGACGAGCCGACCCACGCGGTGGCCCTGATGCGCAGTCCCGTCCGCGTCGATTTGGGCGGAGTGGGCAAGGGCTACGGCGTAGACCGCATGGCCCAGATGCTGCGCGAGTGGAGTATCGACCGCGCGCTGATTCACGGCGGTTTCAGCTCCGTCCTGGCCCTCGATGCCCCGCAGGGCTCAGTTGGCTGGCCGGTGACATTGAGCTACCCGGGCGACCGCGGCCGCTCGCTCGCCCGCCTGCCACTGGAGCGCATCGCGGTGAGCGGCTCCGGCCTGGAAAAGGGCCCGCATATCATCGATCCCCGCAGCGGCCAGCCCGTGGAGCGTAAGATCGCGACGTGGTCCATTGCGCCCGACGCCGCCCGGGCCGACGCGCTCTCGACCGCCTTCATGGTGATGACGCCGGAGGAGGTCGAAGCTTACTGCGCCGACCACCCTGCCGTGCGCAGCCTCCTCATCGTGCCGGCCGATCCCCAGACCGGCTCGCCCCAGCGGATCGTCTCCGCAGGCGCCTGGAAACAAGGCGAGCTCATCCGGTGATGCAATACGGGCTACCATCGATTCTTGCGCACGATCTGTCATCCTGAACGGAGCGTAGCGGAGTGAAGGATCTGGGCCGCGAGTGAGAGAAACCTCCTGTTCGATGGCCAGATCCTTCGCTGGCGCTCAGGATGACAACGCCGTACCATCAAAGGCCCTCTACTCTGGATTCCTGCTATCGGACATGGCTCGTCGGATTCTTCGCAGCTCCCAGAGCACCGGCCAGGGCGTGCGGGCGACGGAGAGCCGGCTGTCGGGGTCACAGGTCCACTCGACGGGGAACTCGGCGATGCGATAGCCCCTCTTCACGGCCCGGAGAATGATCTCGATGTCGAACATGAACCCATCGGTGGTGCACTCTCGGTAGAGCTCTCTGGCGACGTCGCCCCTGTACATCTTGAAGCCGCACTGTGTGTCGGCGAGTTCCGGGGGGAGTTTCAGAAGCGTCCGCACGGTCGACTTGAACGCCTGTGACAGCGCGCGTCGATGCCAGGGCTGGGCCCTGTGGATATCGCTGGCGATATGCCGCCTGGACCCGTGAGCGATGTCGCAGGCGCCGTTCCGGAGCATCTCCAGCCCCTTGAGTGCGTTGTGGTACGGAACGCACAGGCCGCAATCGGCGAACATGGCGTATCTTCCGCCGGCGGCGTTCATGCCGGTCCGGACGGCGCAGCCCTTGCCCCGGTGCTGCTCGTAGCGGATCACGTTGAGCTTGACGGCCGGTGGCATGCGGACGGTCCGCGCCGCCTCGGCCGTGCCGTCGCAGCTCCCATCGTCCACGACCACGACCTCGCCCGCCAGCTTGTTGGCCTGCAGGAACGTCGCGGCCGCCTCCACGTCGCGCGAGATCTTGCGGCACTCGTCAAAAGCGGGTATGACGATGGATAAATCCATGTTGCCTTTCAGCCGATTTCCTCGTCGATCCAGCCGCACAGCTCGCGCACCTCGTCGAGCGTGATGTCGCCCATGTGTGCGATGCGGAACGTTTTGTCCTTGAGCTGACCGTAGCCGGCGCTGAAGATCGTGTTGTGCTTCTTCTTGACGGCCGCGATCACCTCCGCGACGTTGATGCCGCGGGTGTTCTTGATCGTCGTCAGCGTGTTCGACGCGTAGCGCTCCTCGCAGAACAGCTCGAACTTCTGCTTGGCCCAACCGCGGCAGAAGTCGCCCATCCTCTTGTGCCGGGCCCAGACGTTTTCGATGCCTTCGTTGACGAACTTGGTGCACTGGTAGTGCAGTCCCATGATGTGCGGGATGCTGGGGGTCACGAGCGTCTGGTTCTTCTCGGCGGCCTTGGCCCACTGTATGAAGTCGAAATAATAGCCTTTGGCGGGCACGCTCTTGGCCTTCTCGACGGCCCTTCGGCTGACGGCGGCGACGGTGAATCCCGGCGGCAGGCCGAACGCCTTCTGCACGGAGGCGAACACGACGTCCCAGCCGAGGTGGTCGAAGTGAATCGGCTGGCCGATCATGCCGCTGACGGCGTCCACGAAAACGAGCACATCCGGGTACTTCGCCTTCATCATCTTGCTGATGTCGTAGATCGGGTTCATCAGGCCGGTGCTCGTCTCGTTGTAGATCAGCGTGATCGCCGCGTACTTGCCGCTCGCGAGTTTCTGGTCGATCAGTTCCGGCGTGGTGGCCTGGCCCCACTCGACCTTGAGCGTCTCGACGTTGCGCCCGCAGTCCTTCACCACCTCCGCCCACTTGTCGCTGAATGCGCCGCAGCACGTGGCCAGGACCATCTCATCGGGAGCGACGCAGTTGCGGATGGATGCCTCCCACAGCCCGGAGCCGCTGGAGGTGGAGAGGAAGATATATTGATCGGTGAAGAGCAGCTTCTTGAGCATGTCGGCGACTTCACCGTGCAGTTGTGCATACTCCTTGTCGCGATGCCCGAGCGTGGGCCGGGCCAACTCCTTCAGCACGTCGTCTTTGACTTGTATGGGCCCTGGGATGAATAGCCGGGGCGGGTTTCTCCAATCTGCCATGTGCGCACTCCGATAAAGCGGCTAGAGCTTTTGAATCGTAAGTCCCGTATACATCTTCGGAAAGAAGTACGTCGATTTGTGGGGCATGCGTTCCCCGGCATCCGTGACCTTCGCCAACTGGTCCATCTTCACGGGGTTGGTGAAGAACGCGATTTGCTTTTGGCCGGCCTCGACTCGATCAATCACCTCATTGACGGCGTTCGGTACGTCCTTGACATAATCCACGTAGTCGGGATTGCCCATCTTCTGCTCATCGAGACCCAGCAGCCCCTCCAGCACGAGCTTCTGGAGCACGGAGACATCGAGTGCCCTCCACGCCTCGCTTCTGTCCGGCGCCACAGCGGCCATGCGGGACTTGTCTTCGAGGACGGCCACGTAGAAGATGCCGCTTCCCATGTAGATGCCGAAGACCGTCAGGTCCCGGTCGTGCAGGCTCCGCAGATCTGCTAGCGTCCGCAGCATCTGCTGCTTGGCCTGCTCCTTAGCTGCGGCGTCCGGCGTGGACCCAAACTTCATGACGGTGAAGCCGTGGCTCTTGAGGTCCAAAAGGAACTGTTGGGGCCGAAAGTCCTTGATGCCCCCGATGAGTCGGTGCGTGGCCAGGACCACGAGTCCCTTCTGCCGCGTGTTCGTGAAGGCCAGCATCTGGTACCTGGCGGCGGGATCGCCCGATTCCCGCATGTATTTCAGGCCGGTGGTGTAGCGGTGGTGGCCGTCGGCGATGATGCAGCTTTTCCCGGCCATCATCCTCGTGACGGCATTGACCTCATCGGCGGCGGTGACGGCAAAGAGCCGATGGCGCACGCCGTTGTCGTCCACGAAATCCACCAGGGGCTTTTGCGTGGCGGCCTTCTCAATGATCCGGTCGGCGACGCCCTGGGGGTCTTCATACAGCATGAAGACCAGGCCGAACCGGGCTTTCGTCGCCTTCTCCAGGTTCAGCCTGTCGGTCAGAGGTTTCTCGAAGATCTGCTCGTGCGGCCGGACCGTCTTGCCGAAATCCTCGAGCTTGCCCAGAGCGATGAAGCTCAGGCGCTGAAAGGCCGCGCCGTTGAGCTCGAAATCCTGAACGTATCCATAGATCGTGTCTTTGTCGTCCTGCTTCAGGGCGCCTTCGGAGATCCACGACTGGAGGTATTCTGCGGCCCGGGTATAGACGTTGTGCCGGCCGTTGTCGGTGGGGTTGGTCTTGCCTCTCGTGATGTATGCGACGTTGTACCGGCTCTTCTGATGGAGCCGCTCCTGCTCGTCCGTATCGATCACGTCGTAGGGCGGCGCGATGCAGCGGCCCACGTCCCCGACCACCTTCGGGTTGTACCGGAACGCCTTGAAGGGCTTCACTTCCATTATCACAGTCTTTGCAGTCCTTCACCCGGCATGGTTTCCCCGTGAGCCGACAGGCGATTCTTCGGATACGGTGGATACCCGCCCGGACGGAACTTTGCCACCCGCCCTGGAGTTCGCAAGACGCTCTTGCAAGCCGCCAGGTTCGTGGAACGGCGAATCATAGCGAACGAGGCGTTCTTTGTCAACAAGGAACGCCCGCCGGCAGGGGAATTGGCGATGAGATTCCGGTCTTTGCACAGGGGCGGCAGAGGTGTTATGCTGGTGTGATTGGGTTTGACCGGATGCTGAACCGTGATGGCACAGGGGCCTGGAGGATACAGGCATGACAGAACAGATCAATCGGCGGCGGTTTCTGGAGGCGATGGGTGTGGGGGCGACGGCGTTCACGTTGCCGTCCGTGGGGCAGTCCCTTGCGCGAGCGGGGGCCCAAGATAAGAAGATCGAGCTGCCGGAGGAGTGGGTCAATCCGCCGGGGGAGTTTTCGCAGGCGCCGTTCTGGTTCTGGAACGATGATCTATCGGAAGTGGAGCTGCTTCGGCAGATCGAGGACTTCAAGGCTCACGGCGTGCAGGCGTTCCTGATTCACCCGCGGGCCGGGCTGCCCAAGAGCATCGGCTGGATGAGCGAGCGGATGATTCATTTCATGCGGTTCGCGATCGAGCGGGCGGCCGAGCGGGACATGTGGGTCATCCTGTACGACGAGGGGATGTACCCGAGCGGCTCATCCAGCGGGCAGGTGCCGGCGGAGAACCCGGCCTTTCGCACGCGCGGGCTGGTGTGCATCGATCTTGATGAGGCCAAGCCGGGAACCGAGGTGCAGGGCGTGCGGATCGGCGGCAACGGCGAGCCGGAATTGGCGACGGGCCGGAACCTCGTCGCGACCGTGCGGCGCAAGGCCAACGGCCATCGCCTCGCCGTCATCGACCGTGCGGCTCGGGACGGCTACTCGGTGATCCGGGGCCTGCATTTCACGCAGGACGACCCGCCTCGCCGGGCGGATCACAGGGAGGCGCCGGAGAACCAGCCGGCGGGAGGAGACATCCTGAATCCGGAATCCGTCGCCTGCTTCATCCGGCTGGTGTACCAGCGGTATTACGACGAGTTCGGCAAGCACTTCGGCAAGACGGTGAAAGCGATTTTCACCGACGAGCCGTCGATGCTGGCCAGGCGAGGCGAGCGCGGCATGATGCCTGGGACGACCGGGATCATCGAGCACGTCAGCGCGTTTCTCGGCTATGACTTCACGGCGCATCTGCCGGCCCTGTGGTACGACGATGAGCCGGACGCGGCTTTGCATCGGCGCAACTACCAGCGCGCCCTGCAGGCGCGCCTGGAGCAGACGTTCTACCGTCCCATTTCCGACTGGTGCGAGGCGCACGGCGTCTGTCTCACCGGCCACCCGGCGGGCCCGGACGATATCGGCCAGTTACGATACTTCCAGATCCCCGGCCAGGATATCGTCTGGCGCTATATCGAGCCGGGCAAACCCAACGCTCTCGAGGGCGCTCAGTCCACGCAGGCCAAGTGCGCCTCGTCGGCGATGATCCACCTGAAGCGCCGGCGCAACCTGAACGAGTGCTGCGGGGCATACGGCCCGGACTTCACCTTCGAGGAAATGAAGTGGCTGATGAATTGGCTGCTCGTGCGGGGCTGCAATCTGCTCGTTCCGCACGCGTTCTATTATTCCACCCGCGGCCCGCGAGTCGACGAGCGTCCGCCGGACGTCGGGCCGAACAACACGTGGTGGCCGCAGTACAAGTCCTTCGCCCAGGCCACCGCTCGCCTGTGCTGGCTGAATACGGACAGCCGGCACGTCTGCGAGCTGGCGATCCTCGGGCTGAACGACTCGCTGCCCTGGCGAGCTGCAAAGGTCTGCTTCCAGCGCCAGCGGGATTTCAACTACCTCGAAGCGCGTCACCTGTGGGAAGATGCCCGTGTGGATGCGGACGGCATCCGCCTGGCCGGGATGCACTATCGTGTGCTGATTCTCGAAGAGGACCCGCCGGAGAAAGCAAGGCCGGCCATCGATGTCCTGACGAAAGCGGGACGCGTCATCCGTTGGAACAAGGAGATGCCCGACTCGCAGGTGATCGAGGCGATTGACAGACTGATTGCGCCGGACGTGCACGTTTCCCCGGACACGCCGGACCTGAGAGTGCGGCACGTGCAGAAAGGGGGAACAGATTACTACCTGCTGTTCAACGAGGGCGGCGAGGACCTGGAATTGCGACTGACTGTGTCGGCAAAAGGCGGCTGGGCGCTCCTGGACCCGACCGCCGGCGGTCATGAGGCTGTGCCGGCGGATCGTCCTATTCGCTTGTCGAAGCACGCAGCGCAAGTACTGGCTGTCAACACTGCGTATTAAGCATTTTCCTGATTTCAAATTGTGTCGCGGCGCCGTTACACTGAGGCTCACCATAGCGTAGAGCTATGGGAGCGCCACGGACAGGAGAGTCGTTCGTGGCCGCAGAGTTGAGATTCGAAAGCATTGCCCACCAGTGGCGGCATGCCGTGCACATGGTGAATGAGGATTGAAAAGGAGCGGTTTTATGGCAAAGAAGGCGACCTCAAAAGAAACGGGCAGAGGCGCCCGATCGGCGAAGAGCAGGGGTGAGCAGGAGACAGGGACCGCGGTGCAGGAGATGCCGCAGGCCAAACGAGGGGAAGTAGTGGAGCGGCCTGGGACGGCGCGGGGCGGGCAGCCTGCCGGTCCCTCCCACGAGCAGATCGCCCAGCGGGCACAGGACATTTGGAAACGGCACGGATGCCCTCCCGGCGAGGACAGGGAGAACTGGTTCGAAGCGGAGGCGGAGCTGAGGCGGGAGATGGGGATTCCGTAAGATTCGGGTCTGCAGGTGATAGGGGGGAAGGCGCGCATAGGCGGGTCTCGTGCCCAAGGGTCCTATGCGCGCCTTTGTTTATGGCCTTGGTGAACGATCTCAATGGTCGCTGAGGGGCTCACGCGGTCAGGTATTGCGTGAACCAGGCGGAGGCGTGGTCCGCCACCTCGTCGAGTTTTCCGGGCTCTTCGAAGAGATGGGTGGCGCCTGGGACGATGACAAGTTTGTTCTCGGCCTGCAGCAGAGCGGCCGCCCGACGGTTCATCTCGATAACGGGTGTGTCCCACCCTCCGACGATGAGCAGCGTGGGGGCCCTCACCTGGGGAAGGACCTCTGCGGCCAAATCCGGCCGGCCCCCGCGGGAGACCACCGCGCCCACGGCGTCGGGCTTGTGAGCCGCCGCCATCAGGGCCGCCCCGGCGCCCGTGCTGGCGCCGAAGTACCCGATCCGCAAGTCCCGCGTGGCCTCATTCGACAGGAGCCAGTCCGTGGCCGCCTCCACGCGCTCCGCCAGGAATGGGATGTCGAACGCCAGGATGCGCGTGATCGCGTCGGAGCGTTCTTCGCGCTCGGTCATCAGGTCCATGAGCAGCGTGGCCAGGCCGGCCTGCTGAAGAATGCGGGCGACGTACTGATTTCGCGGGCTGAAGCGGCTGCTGCCCGCCCCGTGCGCAAAGAGCACAATCGCTCGTGCCTGATCGGGGATCGCCAGGGTCCCATGCAGCGTCACCGCCGCGATGCGGATCTCAACGTCCTGGCTCTTCGTATTCCGGTCTGTGTGCGTTTCCATTGTATGAGCCTCCACCGCTTCTATGACTGCCAGCTCTCTCTGCCTCCGAACTGCAGGTCCTTGACGGAATCGACCTCCATGAGGATTTCCCGCTGGGCGTGTGGGAGCTGCTCGTGCTCCTCGATCTGGGTGTAGCTGCTGAACGGCGCGGCGGTTTGCGACCGGATGGCGTGACCGGCAAGCTGGTATCCGTGGCCTTCCCGCGTATCCCAGATCAGCAGGGCCATCTTGGCGTACCCATCCCGGCTCTCCAGGGGCGGGATGTCGGTCCAGGCCTTGATGGACACGCGGGTCTCGTCCGTCAGTCTGCACTCCTGGACGGGCGTGAAGGACGGCTCGCCGGCCTCACTGACGGTGGCCAGCAAGACCTGTCGTGATCGCCTGGCCGCACGGACCGCCTGCTCGAGTTCTTGCGCTGTCGCTCTCATGCCATCTCACTCATTGGACTTCTGCAAAAGTCCACTCACTCCATCAAGGCTGCCTGACAATCGACGGCGACGCCGGTCCCCTGGGCTGGCCGCTGAGCAACTCCTCGTATTCGTCCGGCAGCTCGCGCAGCACATCCCGGAGCTCGCCGCGCGAGACGGCCTCCCTGAGGACCTGTATGACGGCCTGGCTGTGCTTGATCGCGGCCGGATACCCGACCTCCGACCGGGCGGCGACCCGATTGTAGAACTCCTCCAGGTTGAAGCGATGGGGATTCGTAAGCTTTCTGGGAGGCCGCTCCATCCAGAGCGTGAGCCAGTCCTTCAGGGGCTTGGCCAGCTCGGCCGCCAGATCGCGCCGCTCCTTGGGCGAGAGCATCTCGCCGAGCGTCCCCAACGTCGCCTTTGCGGCTGCGGCCGCTTCCTCGGGCGAGTCCAGCTCCGCCCTGTCCTGCACCCGGCCGATGAATTCCTCATATTCCATACGCCCGCTCCGATCGAAAATCAAAACGAATGGAGGGACCGCCGCATCCTGGCGCAACTCGCCGAAGTCTTCCCGGCGGCTCCACAATCCTGCACATCGCATTTTGACCTTCGATCCCTCGCCGGCACAGTAGGGGAATCCTCAACTTCCCCTCCGTTTTTTCCTCGCGGGTGGCACAGACAAAATCGCTTGCTCATGGAGTGCCGGGTCGTCGGACATGGCTGGGTGGCAGCGGCAAGCGGAGCCTGCGGAGCTTGCCGATGGTCTTGGAGCATACACAGGCGCCATCGGCAAGCTGGCGCTTGCCGCTGCCACCCAGCGTAAGTCCTAAATGCACAACCGCCCGCATCTCAGGCGGGACGCTGCAGGCGTTGGGTGATCTCGTCCAAACCGTCGAGGCATAGTTGCGACCAGGTTTCCATGCTGTCGCGGACGGCGCGCAGCTCGGCGAGGGTCATGAAGCTCAATTGTGTGATCATCTGCTCCCGCCGGGTGACATTCGGCGCGTCGAGCGTCCAGCAGTGGACGATCCCGAGGTGTACCTGTCCCACGGGGTTGGAGTCATCGTTAAGCAGGGCGACCACGCGGTCCGTGTGCTTGGCGTCAACGATGACCTCCTCGGCCACCTCCCGCTCGACAGCGGTGACGTACGTGTCGTAGAAATCGGCGTTGAACAGGGGCAGGTCGTCGCCGGGATTGATGTGGCCTCCGATGCCGATGGACCGGTTGCCGACCAGCCGGGTCTCGCCTGCCCGCCGGCCGCGAACGTAGCTCAGATACCTGCCGCCGTGCGTCATGACCACGTAGGGAATGATCTGCTTGTAGCTGGGATCCGTCTCCGCTTGCGACCGCCGCATGAAGCGAGGCACGCCTGGAGCGAAGAGCCTGCGCACATATCGCTCCACGTCGAACATCAACCCGTGGAACACCCCCTCCTGCTCGACCACCTTACGCTCGACCACCAGCACCTGTTCATCCTGTGCCATGCAGTGACTCCTATCCATGTTTCGTGCCCGGGGGCACACGCCGAGAATACCCGGACAACCCTCGCATCCTAACTGAGCGTGCATGACCGCGTCAACGTCCGACTCGTTTCCCCGCCCGCGTGTGGTCAGGATATGGTGGCGGGACCCGTGGTTCTTGTAGGGCGAGCGTCCCCGCTCGCCCATCGCGAGGACTTGTAATGGCTGGAATCGTCATGCGAAAACGCACGACCATGGGACGAGCGAGGACGCTCGCCCTACGCTGTGGCCGAATCTGCCACTGTGCACTGCTCGTCCGCTGCCGGGCAAACACTCTTGACATTTCAAGACTGCCGGAGTACACTATGAAGGACAGGAGCGGTGAAACGCGTGGCTGTGGTAGATGCTTGCCGTGATCGTTGGCAGGCGGAGAAAGGAAGGGAGAAAATGAAGACACAGTGCGGCTCCAATGTGACGGGAATGGTTAGCTTCATTCTTGTTGTGGCTCTTTCGAGCGGTGTGCGAGCGGAGTTCAAGTTTGGCGCGGCCCAGAACCTGGGGCCGGTTGTGAACAGCCCCTCATCCGATGGGTCGCCGGACATCTCCGCCGACGGCCTGACGTTGCACTTTGACTCGATGCGCGGCGGCGGGCAGGGCGGCTGGGACATCTGGACGACGACGCGACCGCCGGGCGGCGACTGGACCGCCCCTATCCCTTTGCCATCGCCAATCAATAGTCCCTCTGCCGATGCCGGCCCATCGATGTCCGCGGACGGCCTCTCTCTGTATTTCGCCTCCGACCGCCCCGGCAGCTACGGCAGCTTCGACCTGTGGGTCACGACGCGCAAGACGAAAGACGACCCGTGGGAACCGCCCGTCAATCTCGGGTCGACAGTCAACTCCAGCGACTATGACAATCACCCGAGTATCTCCCCTGACGGTCTGTCATTGTATTTCGACTCCGCACGGCCCGACGGGGCGGATTATGACATCTGGGTGAGTACGCGCAAGACCACGCAGGCCCCCTGGGGTACGCCGGTCAATCTCGGGGCCGTGGTCAATGCGTTCACCATCGAGCTTTCCCCCAGCATCTGGTACGATAACCGGACTCTCTTCTTCGACAGCCGGCTCTTTGACCGCGACATCTGGGTGGCGTTTCGCGAGGCGCCCGGGGGCCCCTGGGAAACGGCCGAGCCTCTTGGAGAGCCCGTGAATACGTGGGACTTCGATACCGATCCGATGCTGTCCGCCGATGGATCAATCCTCTATTTCGCCTCGGACCGGCCCGGCGGCGCCGGACAGGACCTGTGGCAAGTTCCGATCCTCCCGGTCGTGGACCTCAATGGCGATGGTGTCGTGAACTTCAAGGATTTCGCGGTGTTTGCCGGGTCGTGGCGTCAGTATGAGTCGGCGGCGGACCTGGCGCCGGCGCCCTTTGGCGACTGGGCGGTGAATGCCCTCGATGCAGCGGCCCTCGCCCAAAACTGGCTTACCGATTTCCGCCTGCTGGCACACTGGCGATTCGACGAGTCTGAAGGCGATGTCGCCAGAGACGGGGTCGGCGATCATAACGGCACGCTCCAGGGCGGCCCGGTGTGGCAGCCGCAGGGAGGCAGGGTCGGCGGGGCGCTGCTGCTGGATGGCATCGACGATTACGTGACGACCGGCTTCGTTCGCGACCCGGCGGAAGGACCGCTGAGCGTCTTTGCGTGGGTCAAGGGTGGCTCACCCGGGCAGGTCATTCTGTCTCAGGCAGGCGGGGCCGACTGGCTGATCGCTGCGGCCCCGAACGGCACGCTGAAGACGGACCTGAGGTCGGTGGGCCGTTTCGGACGCGCCCTGACCTCTCAGGTAATTGTTACCGATGGCGCGTGGCATCGCGTGGGGCTCGTTTGGGACGGCAAGAACCGGATTCTGTACGTCGATGACCTCGAAGCGGCCCGGGACGCGCAGCCCGACCTGAAGAGCATGCTCACGGGCCTGCAGATCGGCTGTGGAAGCGGCCGCAAGCCAGGTACCTTCTGGTCCGGCCTGATCGACGACGTGCGCCTCTACAACCAGGCGGTGCAACCATAAGAGCCAGCCCGGCGGATCAGAAACGCGTGGAGAAACGAATGCAGGAAGTCGCCCCGCCGGGCAGATGCCGGGCGAGGTGACACCAGGCAATAGGAGTACGTATGTCGATGCGGGATTATCTCACTGCACGAGTGCATTGCGATAGAGAGCCTTGGCTGGCCGCAACGTTCTCTTTGCTGTTTCCGGGCTTGGGACACTTTTATGCCGGGATGTGGGCGCGAGGAGTTTGCTTGCTCGCGGCGGCCGCGGTATGTCAGGTGCTCTCCATTTTCTCATCGCTTTCAGATTCGGTCTCTACGTGGACACTCCTACTCGTGCAAGTCGCGGGAAGCGTTATCCTGCGAGTATGGGCGTGTTGGGACGCGTTCAGAGGCGTCAGGGCAAGGAATACGTCTGATTTTGAGAAGCAGCGGACCACGGCGAAGGACCCTTGGTTGGCTGCCTTTCTGAGTGTGCTGTGGCCCGGTGTGGGCCACCTGTACCTGGGCAGATGGCTCGTTGGTGCTCTCCTGTTCCTGGCATTCCGTGCTCTGATTCACATGACAAAGCAAGATCAGTTCGCGGTAGCTGTGCCTTTTGGGGTCTCGGCGCTCATTCTTGCCCATGTCTGCCTCACAGGGTTGTCTCGCCGCGGCGAATGGAAAGGGCGGTGGATGGTGCTCCCTGTGCTTCTTGCAGCTTACTGCATGACAGACCTCCTAAGTAGGTAGCCATAAATAATTTGACAGTGGGGCGACTTCTGGTAACCTCCTGAGAAAGGGGGTTGACCATGGATCAGTTCCGGTTGACACGCAAACAACGTCGCGAGCTTCAACAGACCTTGAG
>Ga0214473_10000648_pt1 | contig 48418 bp, 41 predicted proteins | sample RVTome_7_FD_203509 | JGI IMG/M metagenome (GOLD analysis project Ga0214473, IMG submission 203509) | Soil microbial communities from uranium-contaminated site in the Upper Colorado River Basin, Wyoming, United States - RVT98D197 | ecosystem: Environmental > Terrestrial > Soil > Contaminated >...
TCAGGTCTGGAAGGTCAGGATCTTTGGAGGGGGCGAGGCCTACGATATACCCGGTCACAAGACGCTGGCCGAGTGGAACAAGGGCACGCTTCCCAGTCTCGACCTGTTCCCGCAGGGATGAAGGGACAGTGTACGTCAGTACCTTTAGGGATGGAATCGGGAGTGCGACTTCGGCGAGATGATGGTCGTATTCCGCAGCCATGCCCCGACTATATCCGAGGCGGCCATGCCTGTAAAGCATCGCCCGAGAGAGGTCGATGTAATAAGGGCTTGCGGGGGACTCGCCCGTCTACCGTTTCACATCCTCCTGGAATGATTGCTCCGCATTTCACTTGCCATGAATCACATTGGCGACAATCTGCGCCACTCCAGGTTCCTGAACTTTGACCCTGACCTTGAGCTCTGAGCGAAATTCCAAGGGGGAATTGAACCCAACCGTCAAGGTCTCTATTCCTGCCGCGGACTGCAGCAACACGACGCCGTACGGATTATCTGCCGTGAGTCCCCAGTTTTTTGCAGCGGCTATGGACAGGCTCACGACGTTCCTTCCGTCGATATCGAGGCTCACGAAGGTGAGATCGTTGGTTCCCCCCTGCTTGGTTATCTGCGCGCTGACGAACTTACCAGGCCCTTTCAGAGCCACGAGTTGATGGTCTCCCTGCGGGGCCGGCGCGACGAGTCCCTGCGTTCTCTCAGGACTACTCACGCTATCTGTATAACCATCGATCGCGGAAACCAGGAGCAACAGCATCACCAAGAGAGTGCCTGTAAACATTCGCGACTTCATGCGTGTCTCCCTCCTTCTCGCCTTGTTGACTGTGGCCATCCCACGCCGACTACTTCCCTTTCTCCCTTCGTTCCATCTCGGCCCGCACTTGCTCCAACTTCTTCACAGGGTCAGGGACGACATCCTTCAAGTCACGGGACCGCTCATACTCTTCAACCTCGCGTTTGACGTCAATGAGGTACTTCTTGTAGGCGGCGCTCTCCCGATAGGCATCGGCCCGACCTCTCATGTCAGCCCCGATCAGCGCGCCGATGAAAAGCGTCAAGGCAAGAGCTGTCACCGTGGCCGCAGTGATCCGACGATCGCCAGGAGTGATCTTCTCCGAGGTTTCTCGACTCACCAGGTAGGCGGCCAGGCCCCCAACCAATGAAAGGACCGCAGGAAGCAGAGAGGGCAACGCCGACTCACTGCTGCTTGCCGCTAGGATCCCCACCGTAACACCCAGGCTGGAGAAACAGAAGACGATCAGAAGATTCTCCCACGTGGCCCGCATTCGTCCGGCAGAGCCGACGCAGAACAGGACCCAGATCAGGAGGCTGATCGCGAGAATCGGCAATGGGATGAACGCCATGATCTTGAAGACCTCGGGATTGGTCAACCAGGATGGCATGGGCGCCCTCCACCCGCGTCCGTGCTACTTCCCATAGATCCTCAGCGGCGCTTTGCGCTCAGCGGGGGGGAGGAGCTGTTCGGCGGACTCCGCCCTCTCTCGCTTGCGCCGCTCCAACGGTTCGAGGCAGCTCTTCAGGGTTCGAAGCTGCGCATCGGTCAATTTGCTGATCTCTTTCTTCAGGAGCTGGCGACATTCAATGGACTGGGGGTCGGTGGTTGTCATCTGGGCGTGCGACGCCCGTGACGTCGCGAGCATGGCAGCGATGGCGAACACCAACGCCTTCAAGGCGAACGCCACGGCCGTCCGGCATCCCTCGGCGCAGGCAGTCACGGGATGTCCCTCGCCTCCGATGCAACCAACTCGAAGTGTCAGACAAAACGACCAGTCAGTTTCCAATGTGCGCCACATACACGAGCGCGAAGTCTTGCGGGCCTTGCGGGACGTTGGACCCGACCACCTCGATCGTCCAAGCCCCGTCAACCGGCTTTTGAACATGGACGACCTCCACGTTATTCCTCACATCGAAGTTCATGGGTCCGCCCGCCTTCTGGTTTCCAGGGTACGTCTTCCCATCAGGGGCACGGACAATCAGGTTCAGGTTGTTGACCAGCGACGGTCCAGGGTAGTCGCTGTACGCAAGCGCCACGCGGAGCGGTGCGTCGCCGGACTTCACCTTCACCTCGAGCGTGTGGAGCTGCCCGGTACTGAGGCCCGGCTTCATCTGAAGGAACGTAGCCGATGCGGGCTCAGGCGGCGCCAGGACGGCATCGATGTTGACCCGACCGAAGCCCTGGTGTTGATCGAGGACGGCGCCCTTCGGCGCATACCCCTGAAGCCTCGTCGCCCCGGCAATGAGGGTCGCCTTCAAGAGCGCTGCGGTGGGCCTCTGAATCTTCTCCTTCCGCCGAAGATACTCGCGCAGGAGCCCGACGGCCCCTGCGGTGAGGGGAGTGGCCATGCTTGTCCCGCCCATGTGGAAATAGAGCTTGCTCGGGGGAAAGGCGGCCCACGCCACGTTGTTCGACGCAATCCGCCTGGAGCGCGTCGAGAGGATGAAGGTGCCCGGGGCAACGACATCGGGCTTCACGCGGTTGTCCTGCGTTGGACCCCGGCTACTGAAGGCGACGACCTGATCGGGGTTGTTCGCCATCGGATCATTGTGGTAGGGCGCGACCGGGTAGTCTTGGGGCCACCATTCCCCGTAGGTCTGAGCGTTGAAGTTGGGCCTCCGGTTTTCGCATGCCCCCACCGTGATACAGTTCTTCGCGGTCGCGGGAGACGTGACACTGATCAGATTGATCTTTCCGTCTCCGTCCTTATCGGTCCCGTCGTTCCCGGCGGCGACCACGACGCAGAAATCCTTGTGCTCCCAGACAAACCTGTCGAGGCGCTCGCACTGCGCATCGTAGGCTCCCGGGTCGCCGCCTCCCCACGAATTCGAGTGAATCCGGACGCCCTTGTGGTACGCGTCGGAGAAGAGCGCGCTGAGGTCGAGCGGAATCCCCGCCAGGAGATACCGGCCGTACAGGTCGTAGTAGTCGGGACTGTTCCACTCCATCTCCTGCTCGACGGCCTGAAACACCAGCCGGGCCTTGTGAGCGAGGCCGCGGACCGAGGCGCTCAGCCCTGGAAGACCGGCGCTCGCTGCGCCGCTGCCCAGGACGGAGCCTGCCACGTGTGTTCCGTGGCCGCTGTCGAGATCGGCCGGACCGTCATCGCCGCCCGGATTGTACACATATGGGGCGAAGTCTGTGGTGATCGGATAGCTCTTGATCCACGCCACCCGTTTCGCGAAGTCTTTGTGGATCTTCTTCGGGTTTCCGGTGTCCAAGCCGGTGTCACATATCCCGATACGCTCCCCCTTCCCGCTCAGGCCAAGGGCAGCGTTCCCGATCGCCATCTCGGCGCCCATGATCCCCGCGGCCACGTCGTTGCTCGTGCGCTTGAGGCTCCGCTCGCGGATCGACCGCACGCCGTGCACGGCTGCCAACCCCTCGATCCGCTTCCGTCGCGTCCCCTTTCCCCCGGACGCTTCGACGATGAGAAGCTTCGCCTTGGCATCCTTTCCCAGGATCTTGAAGCCGAGCTTCTTCACAATGGGAAGGCCAGCGGTCAGGTCCCCCGAACCGAAGAACTCCACCGTGTACGTTCCTGGAATAACCCGCGTCCGGGGCAGCGTAGAGGAGGTATCGGCTGGCCCGCGCTCTGCGCGCAGCATCACCGAAGGGGCCACACGGGCCATGTGGGGCAGATGGCCCGCCCACCGGACAAACGGGAGCGCTGCGATCCGCTTGAGCGCCTGCTCGTTTGCGCGAACCACATATGCGAAGTCCTGATAGGGCGCGCGCGGCTCGCCGCCCGCTCTCTTCACTGCGGTCAGCCACTTGTCCTTGATCGGGCCGACGAACTGCACCAGATGGTGGTGGGGCCCTCCCGACAGGGCTTTGGTCCCCTGGTAGGCAGGGTGCGAACGCAACATCCCCTTCGCGTCGAGGCGGGGTCGCGAGGTGTCGATGGCCCGCCCCCCGGCGCGGATCGTGTACAGATCCGTGATGTCCTCAACCGGGTACCGGCGGGAGAGTGCTCCCACGGAGCTCTGCGGGATCGAGGCCAGGACAAATCCCTCGTACTGTTCAATCACACGATGTGTCTGTGCGAGCCTTTCCTGATCGCGTCCTGTACAGAAGACTTTCACCATGCGGTCCATGATAACCTCCCCTTCCTGGCGCTCCCGCGTCTCAAATCAGTACAATTTCTTCAGGTCGCTCTTGATGAATGTGGGCAAGTTTTTCTGCTTGCCGATCCGGTCCAAGAACGTGTCGTCGTCAGCCACGGTCAGAGGGTCGAGCTCCAGAGGCTCCAGGATCGACGAGAGGGGAGCGGCGGCTCGTGCCGCGAGCCGCGTTGGGCCCGTGAGGTCTCTCCGGCCCCGCAGCGGCAAGCGCGGGCGCAGGTCAACACCGGTCTCCTGGAGCTCGTCGAGGGCCAGCGACCAGACGAGCGGCTCGGGTCTGCCGGCACGCCGGAGGGCTGCCAACTCCCGAGGTATGCGCGGCGGCTTCTCAAGGTCGCGCGCGAGTTGTGGGAGTCTCCGGAACGCCTCTTTCAATCTGTCCTGCGCCTTCCCCAACGACACGGTTTGAACGTCCGGATCGGCGGTCGCCTGCTTGAGGAACACCATGCGGGCTCGGCCCCCGACCCGGATTCCCTCTCCGGCAGCTCCGAGGCTCTTTATCAAGCTCGATATGCCGTAGCGTGGCACAGCGTTGATCATGACCAACTTGATGGACGTCTCTTTGGCCTCGAACAACGCAGCGTAAGGATCGCCTGCTTTTCCGTCGATCACCAAGATGTCCGCCCGCTTGCCTGCTTCGAGGGCGCCTAACACCTTCTCCCACTGGAGGAGCGATGCAGCCCCGCTGGTCGCCATCCTGACGATGTCTCGGTCCCTGAAGACTCCGCCTTGCGCCTGGCTGACCAGCCGAGCCACCTTGAGCTCGCCGAGCAAGTTCTTGCTCCCCGATGGCGACCAGTCGGGCCCGATGCCGATCCGCACGCCGGCCGCCTTGGCCGCCTTGATCTTCGCCGTGTCCCCGTAGAGCAGCAGGTTGCTCAGTGGCGACCAGACCATCGCGCCCTTGTTCTCCGCCAAGAGATCGAAGTCCTCTCGGGTGAGCGCGGCGCTGTGAATCCCGGCGAGCTGCTTCGAGATCGCCCACTCATCGTCCGATATTTGGAGCGCCAGGAAATGTCGCCGAGCTGTCTCACCGATCCCCTCGCTCAGGTGCAGGAGGAAGCAGCTCTGCTTGAGGAGCCGGGCAAGGAAGAGCCTCGCATCGCGGGCCTCGATATCGGCAACCCGCGTTGCCGCCTCGGGCAGCTCGGCCTCGTCAGTCTGCTCGACGTTCCGCACGATCCCTCGGTAGAAGCGTCGAACGCCGGCGTTGCTGAACAGTTGGATCCCCTGGCTGGTGGTGACCCCACCCAGCAAGCTCTTGCACTCGACGTAGCGCACAAGCGCCGGAAGCAGACTGGGGGACTTTCCCACCACCTGCATAGGCCCGCTGATCAGCTTCCGGTACTCATCTGTTCCCGACCACTGGTCGCGGTTGGCGAATTTCCTTGGGACATCCCACAGCGGCAGGGCGTTGTAGCTGAGGTGGTTGTGGAGCTCGATGAGCCCTGGGAATAGGGTGCCTCCCGTGTCAACGACTGGAATGGACCCGAAGCCCGGCGGGGCGGGCGCCGCCGCGTCCTGGACGGCGACGATGTTCCCCTTGTCGATGTAGATGACGCCGCGGGGAATCACGGTGAAGGCCTCGTCCATGACGACGATCCGGCCCGCGAGCGCGAGCTTCGGGCCCTCGATCGGGTCGATCGGTGTCACGCGCGGCATGAAGAACGTCCCGCCTCTCTCCACTCCGTATTGAATGATGCTGGGTGGGAGAAGATGTTCATGGCAGCAGGTCCTTCGGTACGGTGATGGTGATGTTCCCCCGTTTTTTCTTCACCTCGGCGCCGACGCGCCTCGCCCAGTTGTCCCGTTGGCGCATCCAGGCCGGCAGCCCAGCCGGAAGGTCGATCGCCGGGATGCGGCCACGATCTCCCGGCTGGAACGCCTCGCCGTAGAGGACGAGGGGTCTAGGCATATCGGGATTGACGATGGCCGGCTTGAGATGCTGGAGCGCCGAATTCCAGCCTTCTAGCAACAGCTTGGTGGCAGCGGCCAATTTGGTCTTATCCCCCTTCGACGAGCTTTCCGGTTGCGTGGGATGTGTGAGCTTGGCGTATGCGAGGTTGACCGTCTGGCCCTGAGCCGTCGCCTTCCACGCCTTCCATGCGGCATCGGCATTGACGCCGAGCGCGACGACCGCCTCGAGGGGCTGACCAACTACCAGCGCGTCGAGCCACCGATGGCGGTATTGAAGGATGCCGGGGTCGTTTCTGTACTTGGCCTTGATGATCCCGTAGACGCTGTAGACGAACGTGTTGACCATGACGTAGCTCGTATCGACCCCGAGCTTGGCCAGAAAGCCCTGGATGCGCTCTCCCGCCTCGCCGACCAGGATCCGTCGAATGACGGTCTCATGTTGCGCAGGGTCTTGCCCGATCACCAGGATGCGCGCGGAGCTGTCCAGCCGGCCCCGATGGAAGATCGGTCCCCATTCGACGCGAAAATCGGCAGGCGGGTACACGTCCGCACCCGGATGCTCCTCACAGAGGGTCCTGAAGGGTTCAGCCCCGTAGCCTGGATCGAATGCGTGCGTCATGAATAGCTCCTTAGAGAGACTCAGGGCGCTTTTAGATTGCCATTTCGTGGCCGTCAAGCGGCGCCCTGGCAGCCTGCCTGTGCGCTCTTTGCTCCAACGTCACCTCTGTTCAGGGGCGAGTGGATTGCAAGCAAGGCACTCGCCTCCTTTTTTCCTGTCGAGATCGAAGCCTCACACAGACTTCACCGGTCTCCATTCAGCGGCTTCGGCGCAACGACGGGTTAGCCCACAAGAGACCGGCGGGGCTACACATCAATAAAGTGCCCCGAGATGCAAATGAAGGCGTCGCCCTCCGTTTGTGCATTGTCGCGGTTTACGTTGAATTCGATGGAATGGTCCGAATACACGCGGACCGAGTGAGTAGCGACCAGTATTTCCCGACCGCCAACCTGTCCTTGTGGAGTCAAGACGAAATCGAGATTGGAAGGAGCGAAACCGAGACTCGTGTACATCCGTAAGCGCGCTCTTTCTCCACTCGGAACAGAAATGGTTGCGGTGACGAGTTCAATCACGGCTCGCCTACCGGCCGGAATGTTCACTGTTCCTGTCAAGTCGAGGAACCAATTGAAGGACGGGGTGAGATGCTGGTCACGCCATGCATGGAAGGCATTTTCAACGCGGCAGTCCTTGCACTGCTCAGGGAGATGGGTTTTCACGAGAGGCCTTGACGCCATAGCGGCCTGCGCGCTGGCCCCTTGCACTGCCTCGCGAATCGGTGATGGTTCTGCAACCGGTCGCTTTTTCGCCTCCATTTCAGTCTCCTTTACGAAAAGTCTGTCGCATAAAGTGTGATGAACTTCGGCGACAGGGTCCCAGGATCTTGGCGGCCCGGACAGCCGCCACAGGTACACCGAGCTTCGCCGCTCCTCGTGGGCCTCACCCGGGCGCGAGCCAGGTGTCCACGACCGCAGGGATCAGCCTGGCGGCTGCCGACCTAACAACAATCTCAGGATCGCCCCGGTGCTCGGCCGACAGCTCACCCCCTGGCCTCCGAGTCGACCTATTTCCCCACCTGCTCCATCAGCCAGCACAGCGCCGCCCACTGGAATGCCGCAAGCCATGCGATGACCAACGCGGTGAGGAAGTAATCCAGCAACCACCATGCTTCGAAGAGCCTCGGGCGATAAACCGCGACCAGGCCGAACGCGACCCAATGGCCCAGGCAGTACCCGCAGCGGGCGAGCGTCCCCAGCCACGCGCTCCGGCCGTTCGCCCACTTGCGGGGCCCCGCAAAGACCGCCGTCTCGCTGAGGGCGAATGCCACCGAGGCCGTCACCAGGGACAGCCAGACCACCTGGGCCAAGTCCGCGCCGTCCCTTCAACACCCGCCGCGGCAGTGTGCGACGGGCCTGAGCACGAAGCGCTTGGTCCAAGAGCTCAGCACCATCCCAGCACACCTCCTCTCAACAAGAGACCAGGGATAGAATATCCCAGTCCCAATGAAACTCGCCCCCTGGAGGACAGCTGTCAGATGAGTTTCCCTATTCCACTACCGTTGGACGTCCGCCCCTGTAGCGAGCGGATGAGCGTCTCCGGATTATACTGAAGCGCGATCGCCAACAGCACGGCCCCGCTCTCGGGATCCACCTGCACGAGCCCGCCCTTAAGCACACGTGGGGAGTTGGGAAAGGTGGTCATAGGGGACACCTCGTCGTTAATACGTCGTGTCTAATCCATTGTTAATGTCACTCCGACCCCATTTTCTCTGATTTTCTCCCAAAATGTGTGTTTCCGGGCCGTCCTGAGAAGCTTCAGGCCGGGCAGCCAGCACCAAATCTTGTCCATCCAGGGCCGATCTCATTGTGTCCGGGGTTCAATTCCCAGTTGCCGGCGATGTCTCGTCGTACCCAACTGACCGAGTGCCATCTAAAGGGTTCAGAGATGCGGCGCCAGGGTCCTCTGCTTTCCCGTGCGATCACCCAAGTTTGCAGATTAGCCTTCTGCATGAGCTGGTTGCCAAATGCCGGGGCTCTCAACCGAGTTCGTAATCCTGGGGCGTCGGCAAATACGATTTCAGGAATACTGTCTCGGACCTGTGGAGTCGTGCAGGTTGCGCAGGGATCGAACACGTCATTTGACCCGGCGGGCCGTTGGTCCGTTACAACCCAGCCTCCTCCGAGAGCAGGAAGATGCTCCAGACATTGTCGTGACTGCACGGTCTGAACGAAGCCATAATCCAGAGGTTTAGCGCTGCTGGCAATTGTGTGGAGTATTGTTGCCACCAAGTTCATTCCATTCTGTGCCGTTATATCCCCCACTACCGCAGGTCCCAAGTGACTAGCGCAGGGCGGAGTACCGCAGGTGCAACAGCGTTGCGGTTGACCTGGATTCGCCGCAAATTCCACATTTATCAATGGAAATGCGTCGGCGCTGTCGGATTTCTCTTTTCGCTGAATTGTCCCTTCGTACTTTTCAGAGGTTCCAAATTTGACCTGTAGTTGCCTATACGCTCTGGTAATTGGCGCATGTGATCCCAACACGTCCATCACTGCACCCGCTACCTGGTCAGCCTCCTGCTCATAGAAAGCTCCCCGCTGGATAATCTCAGCTTTACTCTGGATAGCGCCTCTTCCCTGTTGCGCCACATGAGTCAACTCATGGGCCAGCAATTGCCGCCCTGCGCTGGTTCTCGGTGCGTACTGCCCCGCCTCAAATACCACGTCCCGTCCCACCGTGTACGCCACCGCATTCACCGCCCGCGCCGATTCGGCCGCCTTCGCGTCAGCATGCACGCGGACATGGCTGAAGTCGTGCCCGAATCGTGGCTCAAAGAAGGCGCGAGTGGCAGCATCGATTGGCTGGCCGGGCGAGCGCAGCACTTCGTGCACAACCGGTGGCACATCCTGAGAATCATCGGGTACCGGGCCTGCTTGGCCGGGTGGCTCTTTCTTCTGCGGGAATTCTTCATCCTTCTCGCACTGGGCACATTCTCGTTGGACGGCCAAGTCCTGCGGTTGTGTGAAACCATCGGCATCCTGATGTCGAAGCGGTGCCGTCATTCGCATCACCTCTCCTGCGACGCGATCTGCTGCCTGCTCGTATACATCTCCTGGCTCGCTGACGGCGAGCTTCGTCTGAATGGGCAGCGTGCTTTGACACCGCGGGCAGCCGCCGCCGCAGGCGCAGTGCGAGTTTTTCTGGACGATGGGGCCGAAGAATGGCGGCGCTGAGATCCGTGCAGAAAGAAGCGAGGCGGCTCCGGCCATTTGTGGCCGCGCTGTGCGCTGAACATCACTCTGGTTTTTGACTGCTAATTGGCGCATCAGATTCTCAGCAGTTAGCACACTAAAAGTGGATTTCTCCACTGATGGTCAGCTCGTCAATATCCGAGTTAGCTCTCATCACGTTCCAGATATGGCGGTAGCCGATGCTGGCGCCAAAGTGCCCCGGTAGAATGCCGGTCCTGACTTCGGCGGCTGGACCGCCGATCAAAGCAGGGCCCGCCACCGTCGAGCTAAAGCCACCGCTCAGGTCTAAATACCAGGGTATACTAGAAACAGAAGTCGGCGTAAAAAGACGCGCGCCCAACGATTCTGATAGAATCACCGATCCGGACATGTCGACATCAACTCGGGTTCCTGCCCGCAGGTCGAAGAAATGGAAAACGCGTCTCGCTAGCGGCGCCTGAAGCTCGGCCGTGACAATGAATCTCGGCTCTGCAACTCCCTGCTGGAACAACGCGCCGGCGCCCGCCGTGAAGCTTAGCCCCGCTGGGCCTGTCACGGGTGGCAGCCACGAGTAGTGGTTGGTTACCACGAATGCGACAAACGAATCGGCATTCTGCAATCGGTCGGTGACGCTGAGGCCGGGAAACGGCCAGGTGAATTCATAGGTATCGCCTCCCAAACCTGCATGATGGCCGACCTCGTGAATCAAGGTGCCCGTGCGAACCGAGGAACCGCCCAGGAGGAACGCCCAGATGGTAAAGTAGTTGTCACAAAGCGTAATCGGATGGGTGGAACACGCTGCAAGTCCAGGAGTAGGAACCGGGCAGGGGATCGCATCACACTGCGCTTGGCTCTGGCATTGAAAATTCGCCGGCCCGCCCTGCAGTTCCGTGAGCATGTCTTGCAGCGCGGGAATGATACTGCCGGTGATATCAGCGGGATCCGTCGACAGATAGCGACCCAAAGCGCCATGCGTATGTGCGGGCAGCGGCGCCGTCTGCAAATCGGTAATCGCCTCGTCCACCCAGCTCACGGCATCCGCTAACTCGCTGTTCAACTGGCCGATTCTATCAGCGTCACATCCCTGCCAGCCCGTGCCGGCAGCCGGCTGGGTTGCGGCCCCGGGTTGAGCTTGTCTTTGCACGAGCGAAACCTGCTCGGCCGACGACGAGCTCACCTGTGATTGCTGCACGGTGTGCGCCAGCTCGTGCGCGAGCAGCTTCCGCCCCGCAGCGCTCTCGGGCGCGTACTGGCCGGCGCCAAACACCACATTCGTTCCGACCGTATACGCCAGCGCATTCACTGCATCCGCCGACTCTGCCGCCTTCGCATCTGCATGCACCTGCACTCGACCTAAGTCCTGACCCAAGCGTGGCTCGAAAAAAGCGCGCGTCGCCCAATCGAGTGGCTGACCGGGACCGAGATCATGAACAAAACTGTCAGCAACGAAGCCCGATCCGCTTGAGACTCTTTTCGTCTTGCGTTGCACCAGCCCTTCTTTTACCGCTTCGCATTTCGGGCGCGTCGATCCGCCCGCAGCACAGGAGGCGCAGCTGCGCTGGAGACTTGGAGCCGGCATCCGCATCACCTGTTCCGCGACGCGATCGGCCTCCTGCTCATATACGTCGTCCGGCTCATTTACCGTTAATCGCGCCTGAAGGCGCGACCCTTCCTGGCAGTGCGGGCAGCCGCCTCCACAGGCGCAAGAACCCTCCCGGCGCTGGAGAAGATTCTCGGTGGAGGGCATCAACCGGGTAACGGTGACGGGTTCTGAATGACGCGAGCGGGCGGGCGATCTCTCCGCCGCTATTCGCTGAGCAGCAAGTGGTTGAGGCATTGCAGTTCCTCCGTGGGAAAAAATCCTGTGTCATCGAAGAGCAATTCTTGCTCAACGGAAACAGCTTGAAGTTCCTCCGTGGAAAAACGTCCTGAGCGTGGCCTACCTCTTCCACTACCGCGAGCTCTCGCTCTAACTCGCGGTATCTCACCGCCTTAGCCCAGGTCCGGGACCCGACGCCGGGCCTGCGGGGCCTCGAGGCCATTACCGTGCCCAACACCCCGGCGGACGGGCGGCCAGTCAAGGCCTTCAACCCCATTGCCGAGACCGACTGCCAGCTCTTTCAAGCCCTCATGAGTGGCGAGCACAGCCTCCACGGCTTCTCCAATCGCGACCTCCGCGAGAAGCTCATGGCCCCCGTCGTTTCATCTCCACAATGACCCCAAGAAGCGCAGTGCGCAGGTAAGCCGGCTCCTCCACCGTCTCCACGTCTATGGACTGGTCGCGAAGATTCCCCACTCCCGCCGCTGGTGTGTCACGGCCTTCGGCCATCCCATCATGAGCGTCTTGCTGAGACTATGCGAGATCCACTTCCCCGGTCTTCATGCAGCGGCTGCGTAAGTCATCGCCAACTCCTTCGCAAAAAGCAGAGAACCAACGAAGGAAGAATCTATGCTCCCTCACGGCTTCTTCTTCGGCGCCTTTAGGCCCTGCCATTCGACAAACTTATTGTCGATCCAGAGGTGGAGCTTATAGAAGACGTCGTGGCGCGGGGCCCAATAGAAGTCGTTCATCCCCTCGTCCTCGGGGTCCGCTGTCGAGAAGTATCCGTGGGACCCATTATGTGGGTTAACAATGAGGTTGCCAAAGTTGTTCGCTGTGCTTATGGCGGCCAGCTTGACGGGGTCGGTGAATCGACTGAAGTTCTCGCCGGTCGGCGGGGCTGCGGCGGAGCTCCAGGTTGTGGTGGGTCCCCCGGCTGCTTTGTAGGAGTTCATCATGCCGTGATGAAAGTCCATAAATGCCCGCCCGAAGGAATCGTTGATGTCGACTCCTTCGGGGTCCGCCGGATCCGGATGCAGGTTGACATGCCAGTCCTCGTGCCCGAGCAGGCCGGTATGCGCGGGCCCGGTCACTGAGGTCACCGGATCGAGGCGGGTCTCCGTCTTGTGAGGCGTGCCCATGATGTGGTCCACGAGCTTCTTGGGCGACTTTATGATCTTTCGCTGCGCGCGGGCTCTCGTTGATCGCTGCGGCGCGGTAGGCCCCTGTTGAATCACGTGTGTCAGTTCGTGCGCCAACAGATGATGGTCGTCGGGCGTCTCGTGTGGCCCGAGCCAGATGTTCTCGCCCAGCGTGAAGGCCCTGGCGTCGAGCTGCTCCGCGGCCTCATTCGCGCGCTCATCGGCATGCAGCCGAACGTGGCTGAAGTCCGTGCCGAACCGCGTCTCCATGAACGAGCGTGAGGAAGACGCGAGCGGGCTTCCGGCGCCCGGATTGCTCAGGTAGTGCGAGAGGGACGCGGGCGGACTGATTCCCGAATCCTGTATGGCCGCCCGATTCACGATCGTTTCCGAGCGCGCGGCTGCTGCGAGCGATTCCCCGATGGTGACCGCCGGCGATCCGCTGACGACCGCGTCGGCCATGCGGTCGGCCTCCAGTTCGCTCGGATCGTTCTGACTGCCGACCACAAGCTTTGCGTGGACGTGCTCGGTTGCCGGCGGAGCCTCTTCGGTCTCCTCCTCTTCCTCCTCTGGCGATACGGCCATCGCGGCGAAGACCTCCTCGTCCTGGCGCTCCGGATGCTTCTCGAAGTCTCGCTGGATGATTCCGTCAAGAGGGGCGCGTTGAACCACGGCCGCAGTGCACCGGGGGCAGCCTCCTCCGCAAGCGCACGTGCCGCCTTCGGGTTCTCGTGACCCGGCGGCGGGCAGCGCCTGCCTTCGAATCATCGACCTCTCCGCGCTGGTCTGCGCCGGCTTCGCATGGCGCCGCGCTCTCTTCAGGCTGAATGCATGGCTCATAGTATTGCTCCTGATGCCTTCCGGCTTCCCGGCTCATCGGCGATGTTCCTCCCAACAAGCCATGGACCCCGGCTGCAGGGTGAGGTCTCAAGCCTTCTTCGGGCGCTTCGTACGCGTCGTCTCGGCCGCCTGGCGGCGGGATACGCCTCGCTGCGGGGCGGGGCTTACCTTGCTCGAAATCATGATCTCGATGTACTCCACGCGCCCGAGCTGGGGAGTGATGGGACGCTTGTCGGCGTGAACCAGATTGAACTTGCCGTCCAGGACGTGAACGAATACATCCGTTCCTCTTCCAGTGCTCGCTTGGGTCAGGCGATCCGTATCGCCGCCGGAATCCTTGCCGCGCGTGTGAACCAGCTTGAAGTAGCCCCCGGCTTCCGTGGGTGTGACACCGACCTCCCCAACTGCGGTCCCCTTGCGATCGACAAGCGTTACGACGAGCCCTGGCATGCCCAACAGATCCTCATCATAGACCCGCCCGTGCAGAATCCAGCCGGCGGGATCGGGCTTCGGCAGCGGCGTCTTCGCGCGCTCCGCCTCGAGGCCGAGTTGATGGGTCATGGCCGTGTTCCACGCGACCTTCTGCCCGAGCGCTGAGACCCGGGGATGATTTTCGCCCAGCTTCGCGGTAAGCCGGGCGTGCTCGCGCCGTAGGCCGCCGGCCTTGGCGGCGCGAATCCTCTGAAGCCCTTCGAGGCCGGCCGCCCGGACGGCGTCCGCCTCCTCGATCCCCTTCTCCAACTGCTGGCCGATCTCGCGTATCGGAATGCGGGTCTCTCGGCGTTTCGTCTTTGCCATCATTGACCTCCAGTCACCGCCATCCTTCCAAAGTCATCGAGCACCCGGTCGAATCTTCCGCAGACGTTCCTGACGAAGGCTTCAAGCAGGATCGTGTTCGAATGATTCACTTCTCCGGACCAGCCTGGCGGGCTCGGCAATTGCTTCCAGCCGCGTACGAGCAGGCAGTGCGTCGACTGGTTGTCAGCCGTGGTATTCATGATGCCGAACGTGATCGCGGAAAAGATCGCGTTGATCAAACCCTCCTTGAACCGGTTGTCGGTCACTCTCAGGGAGATGCCGCCCAGTATCGCTTGCGAGATGAGAAAGTCATCCCGCAGATTGGAATCGCACTGGTTGCTGACGAAGCTGATGTCATCCAGACTGAGGATCAGGATCGAGGAGATCGAGAACGTCCCTCCCGTCTCCAGCAGGTCCAGGCTCACCTGATTGTCGTTGAACAGCACGTTCCCGTTACCCAGGTACTGGCCGATTCTCAGGTCGTCCAGACCCTCCCGAGGAAGGAGCACGACCTCGTCATCGCCCATTTCTCCCGGCGTTGCGCCGCCCTGCCCCTCCTTGATCGCGTTGAAGAGAAAGAGCTGGAGCCACAGCTCGTTGGACACGCCCAGATTCACGATGAGCACGGTCGCAGCGATGAATGTGGGCGAAACCCCCTCTCGTCCCCGCATGGTGTCCTGCGTGGTGAACTGGTTGCCCTGCACCGAAACCGGGCCGAGCGCGGTGACCCGCAGCGCCTGTCCCAGCGGAGCGCTGACGATGTTGTCGTGTGCCTTGAGGGCCGGCACGCCGTTCTGTGCGCGAGCCTCGAGGTCGGCGACCTCGATCATCGTTGTGGGGGCGACGCAGTAGACGATGTTGATTCCACCGCGCCGCCCTTCTTCGGCGGTGTTCGGGGGCTCGCCGGTTTTGGCCCCGTTGTTGACGATCCGGTTCGACGAGATGTCGATTCCCTCGCCGTGCAGCACGAAGATTCCGCAGATGGGCTCCAGATAGTTGGGACCGTTGTCCTCGATGATGTTTTCGCGTACGACCAGGCGCTCAACGTCGGCGAGGGCCATTCCGCCATAACCCATGCTGTCGATCATCGCCGCCTCGATGGGCGCCAGATCGCGTTGCAGGCAGCGGCGTATTTCGTTGCCGTGAATCGTCAGGCGCTCCACAGTTATGAACTCGTCGGCGACCTCCAGATTGAAAAAGCTCACGACGCCGATCCCGTTGAGCCCCATGTCGAGAATCCGGTTGTGCTCGATGTAGATGTCTCGCAACGGCCCGGCCGACACCTCGCGGGTTCCGCCTTCTCCGCCGTCTTGCGGGTCGGGAAGCCTCGTGTCACCGGGCAGGCAGGGGAAGCAGGGATCGTCCGGATTGATGGGCCAGCCAACCACGGCGCCCGTATCGTCCCCGCCGTCGCTTACGACGATGATGCTCCCAAGGGTGATTCCGTTGCCGATCCCACCCTGGATGAGATTCTCCACGATGTGCACGCGCTCCGACGTGCCTCCGATGTGTATCCCGCCGAATCCGGCGCCATTCGGAATTGGGGTCCCCTCGGAGAGCGGCTCCACATTGGGGCGGACGTGAATCACGTTGCGCTCGATCCAACCGTCCTCGCCCATGAAGAAAATCGCGGCCCAGCTCGACCGCACGTCCTCCATCTCGATGTTGCAGTCACGAACGAAGATCTCGGCGCCCCCGCGGGCTTCGATGGCGCTGCGGCCTGCGGCGGTAATGAACAGGTCGACGAGGTGGACGCCGCGCTGCAGTCCGGAATCGCCCGTGTCGATGCCACCGCCGTTAAGCTGGCCCACCGTGCCCTCGAGGAATATGCCTATCCCCGTATCGTGGGCATCCACCGCCAGACGCTCGATGGCGATGTTCTGCGAGTCCTTGACGTGGAACACGGCCCTGTCGGGCTGGTTGTTGGTAGCGCCTGCCGACACGACCCGCGTGCGATCTCCGCACCCGGAAACGATGATGTTGGACTTGGCATCGACCAGTACGTTCTCGGTGTACACCCCGGGCAGCACGCAGATCTGCCCTCCCGAGGAGGGTAGATGGTCGACGGCATCCTGGATCGATTCGAAGTCGCCGTAGCTGTGAAGACCATCTCCCACGCGGTAAGTGCAGCAGGTCGAGAGCCGCGTGAGCGGCTGGAACGGATGGCGGCAATCGTCGATGGCGCCCTCAGCGGAGGTCAGGTCCTGCGACCCGTCCCAGTTCAGGATGGCCAGCGGCACTCGGTGGAAGTGGATTCCTTCTGGCGGCGCCGCGTTGATGAGCGTTTGGGGATTGCTGATTTCTCCGGCGCGCACCACGAACGTCCAGAAGTCCTCCGGTACATACTTGCCGACCGCATTCGCCTCGAACTGGAGCATGATCCCGTCCTGAAGCTCTACGGGATTCGGCCCCACCGGGAAATCGGTAACTGGCCGTATGTCGTTCCACAATCGGAAGAAGACCTGCGTCCCGGCCGCCGGGATCGCCCCGAAGGTCGCGGCGTTCGGCAGCACCAACTCGTTGTCGTTGTTGAGGGTCGCGGGCGCGCCGTATGTGACCCGCCAGCACCCCCTCGCGGCGTCGTACTCGCGGGTCTCCAGGTAGAACTGCGTGAGCCCGGACGTGATGATGGCCTGCAGATTCGCCTTGATGGTGACGCGGTGTGTGGCCGCGTCGAACAGGCCCCGCCCCACAAGCCCGCCGTTGAACTGGGACCACTTGAAGGCCACGGGCCCCCCGCCGGTCTCCGCGATCTCGATTCGATACAAATTGTGCTCGAACCCGGTGTAGCCGCCGCCTTCTACGATCGGGCAGTCGCCAGGAATATTGACCGGCGGCTGAAGTGTGACCGTAAGCTTGCCCTTGTTCGCGAAGTCGCCGTCGAGCTTGTCCTCCAGGTTGTCGCAAGAGTCTCCGGCTTCCAGCCGCAGCAGGCGGAAGTCGAACGCGGTGTGTACGCGCTCGGTGGTGTCGGGGCCTCCCAGCGCCGGCTCGATCAGCAGATCCGGCAATTGGAAGCCGTTCATCGCCTCGCGCCAGACTTCCAGAATGACCGCGTCGCGCACTCCGTTGGCGATCGAGTTCACGTCCCCCGGGGGATTCTGCACGGGCGGCAAGAGATAGTCCGCCGTGCGGTTGATGGGCGGCGTCTCCTCCAGCTTCACCAGCATCCCGTCGGCCCACACGCGGCCCGGAAGCACGGTGATGGTCACCTCATTCCCGGCGATGGAGGCGGCGTCGATCTTGAAGCTGTCGGGCAGGCCCGCGGGAACGGCTGCCACTCCCGCGCCGATCACGTCCAGCCCCGCCGTGTCCTGCCAGGAGTTCGTTATCCGGGTCTGAGCGTTGCCGTCCGTGTCCAGGAAGACTCGTCCCTGCTGGTACAACACGCCGCTGAAGTTGTCGTCGGCCAGCACATCGTACGGCCTCGAAAAGTCGCCTGTCATCGCTATCTCCTCACGTCACCGGTATCAAGAGCGGCCTGACTCCTACGGGCATGAATTCTCTGAATCGGATCTGCAGATTGCGCCACTTGTGGGCTTCCAGTAAGAACCCAAAGGCGCCCATCGCGTCGTTGTTCGGGCCTCTTTCGCGGATGCGGAAGTCGGCGGTGAGCGTGAGCTGCCCGTACGCCGGGTTCCCGAACATCTCGCTGACAAACCTCAGAGCCGCGTCAGTCCCCGTGACACAGGCATGATTCTGAGGCAGCCTGTCCGCGACGCCCTCGAAGTAACTGAACTTGATGCAGCCCTTCTGATTGTTCAGCGCCTCCAGCGCATGCGCCCAGATGCCCCCTCTGCCGCTGATGCTCTCGACCCGCGTGCGGCCGAAGAACGTGGCGCCACTCACCGTCGTTGGCGGCCCCCAGCCGTTGACCGGGTCGATGGAGCCCGAAACTGCGAACGCGTTGCCGGGGGCGTCTGCCACGCCCCGCCCAGCGTCGACGATGGAATCGGTCAGGAAAAGCACGTAGCTAGGCTCCATCAGCAGGGGCCCCGATATAGAACGCTGAAGATGGATCTCCGGCGTCTCCTTGAACTCCCGCTCGTCGTCCGGATCCGCAAAGCCGTACGTGCCCGCGAATTCGATCGAATCCAGGATGGCAGCGCGGCTCACACCGTCGAGCTGCAGGAATCCGCCGGGATCCAGCGTACCGTTCAGCACCTCCAGGCTGTGCACGGCCGCCCGCGCGATCAGTGGCTGACCGGCGGGAAATACCCCTGCGCGCGTGAGATAGAGCCCCTCCAGCCGCACGGTGAGGCCCTTGATCACCGCGTCGAACTCCTCCTGCTGCGCGGCGTTGGCGCCGGCGACGTTGGTGGGGCGGAAGCGTAGCGGCCGCGCCAGACGGATAATGGGCCGCTCTCCACTGGCTGCGCGGATGATGAGCGAGCGGTTGATCCTGAGGGTTGCCTCGCCGCCCTCGACGATTCTGCCGGCCACCGTGTCGACGTCGAGGCTGTGTGTCATGCTGTCGTTAATCTCGATCACGATCGGCAGTGTCGAGTTCTGGATGTTGCCGAGCCCGTCGCGAAGCCCGTTGGGGTTCAGATGGAAGTTCACGGTCCGGAGGTCCACCGGCTCGCCTGTGTCAGGAGGGTCGAGCGGCCATTTCTGCGGCGAGGTGGCGCGGGAGATGGGATGCGCGCCCACGGGACCGACAGCCCCGTACGTGTAGGTGAGCAGCAGGTTGTCTCTGAGCGCGTTGCCCTGCGCGGCGGTGTTCACCCCAATCGCGATCCGGCCTATCACCGGATCGATAGCGATCTCCCGGTCCTGCAGCGGCGTCTCCAGCCCGTTCTCCCACGCGCATAGATTCGCCCCCCGGAACGTCCACGTATCACCGGCAAACTGCGCCTGCGGCAGGTGGAACTGCAGCCCCACGTCCGAGATGTCGAGCGTGGCCAGGGTCGGGTCGGCGGAGTTGTAGACGTCCGTGGCGACGTAGGCGGCGGTATTGCCGGCCGGCGTGTCGTCCGAGAGGCGGGCCATGGGGATGGGGCCCGGCGTCTGATCGACCTGCGTCAAGACGGGCGGCCTCCGGTCGGCGTCGAACTCATAGGTGTTGAAAAGCCGCACCGGCTCGCCCATCGGATGCGCGTCGAACCGGGCGATCCGCTGCGCGTCATTGCCGGCGGCGGCGAGATTCTGCTGGACGGATCGGAACACCGGTTTGGAGACTTCGACACGATAGTCGTCGAGTCGCCACACAAAGATCGCCAGATTCGGCAGGTTGTAGCGGATAGTTCCGATTCCCGGTGGTCTCACGTCGGTTATGTGCCCGAAGGGGTCGAAAGGCGTGGCCAGAAGGCTGAGCAGCGCCGGATCGCGCAGCGTGATCGTGCCTCCCCGAATGGCTCGATGCCGGCTCCTAGGCGTCCGCGAAACCGCCGCGGCCGTTGTGTTCGGCGGAAGGCCGTAGGGCGGAATCCCTCCCTCGTCCGGCCGCTGATGATTCAGGTGCTGGTGCCAGACCAGGCTCTCGCGGAGCTCCACGCAGCGCACGCCCCACCGCGTGAGATCGAAAGTGAGCAGCTCGATCGCCCCCAGCGTTCCCTTGCGCCGCCGCAGTGCAATGGTGTCGGCTACGTCCGCCCGCAGCGTGCGCGGATCACCCGATAGATGGCTCGTGCCGAGTAGGTCGGCGATATAGGGGATCACCCAGTCGTCGCACGTCTCGATGAAGAGGTCGTGGTAGAGGGATTCGACGTTCTCGTGGATCGCGTGATAGACCTCCTCGACGAGACCGAGGTAGGCCTTGAGCTGGCCCTGGCGCGGCAGCTCCTCGTCCTTGATCTTGTAGATTTCAGGGATCCGCTCGTAGAGGGGTACTCGCTTCTCGCTCATCCTACGTGCACTCCAACGCCATCACGGCGACCGGACTCAGCTTGAGGTGCGCGCCATGGAGGGCGAGTATGTTCTCGGCGCCGCAGCCCACCACCGCGCTCAACGGCCACGGGACCGCGGGCAGTGTCAGCGTCGCCGGATCGACGGCTGTGCCGAGCGACCCCAGCCCATTGACCCGCGACCAGCGGACTCCCGCCACGTTCTGAATCGCCCCTTCGATCCGCGTGGCGTACTCCTTCGCACCGAATCGGCGCCGGCCCGCGGCCAACAGCCCACGCGACCCGTCCACCCCGCTGCCCTCGCGCCCCACCACCCCTAGAGCCTCCTCGACCGCCTTGATCACAAGCCCCTCCCGGAACGACGGATCGATCGCGACGCCGGCGTCCAGGTAGATGTACTGAAGGTGGCCCTGGTGCACGATGATGGGGAATCGCTGCGGGCCGCGGCACCTGTTGTAACCCGCCAGTATCTGTGCCACCTGCGCAATCTCGGCATCGCGGCCAGTCTTCATCAGCGCTGTGATCACGACAGCCGGGACGTTGTCCACAAGCTCCCACGCAGCGGAGGCGCGCGAGACGCCTGCGATCGCCAAGGTCTCCATCTCAAAATCGCGCAAGCTCACCAACCGGTCCAGGCTCTGAATCTTGCCTGGCGCGGCCTCGCGAGCGTTCTCGCCCGATTCCGGCTGCTCGCCCCCAGAAACCTCTCCCGGCAGCCGGATCTTGCTTAGCCGGTCCACCCTCCCACCCGGATTCGCGTTGGTGCCCTCCTTCAGCGCGCCGAAAGCCGCGATGCCGGTGCGGTACTTGGCCACGACGTTCTTGATTCCGGAAGGCAGCCGCGCTCCCGTCTTGCCGTCCCCGAACTGCACCCAGCTCTCGCCCTTGGCGTCCTCGCGAACGATGTAGATCTCCTCTTTCGGTCCACGGGCGAAGTGCGCGGGGACCCGCTTCCACAGCCTGTCGTTGACGTATATCTGCATCTCGGGCGCTTCGGGCGGGGTCTGCCCTGTGGAGGTGAGATAGGTGAGCGGCGCCTTCGGGAGCTTGAAGGTCTGGAACACCTGCCTGCTGTCACCGTTCCCCAGCGCCGCCTCGCGCTCCGATTTGCCCTGTGTGGCGTCGACCAGATTGCCATACACCGTGACTGCCGGATTCTCATTTGGGAAGTCGGCGTACGTGAGATTCGCATCCAGCGTGACACGGCGAAGCAGCCGCCTGTCCGCCACGTTCGGCGACTGAGTTTCCACAGACTGAACCACGGCCTGTTCGGGTTCTCCTCCCTCCCCGACCAGGAACAGGCGGCGATCCTTGAGCGCCTGCACCTGCGCGTCCGTGCCGAGGAAATACACGTCATGCCCGGCCGTGGCTGACGTAGGCGCGGGGGCGGCCCGCAGCCGCAGGCGAGGGCTGATAGTCTCATGGAACTGAATCTCGCGAATGTCTATCCGATCATAGGTGCGAGCGGTGGGATACCAGCTATCGACCGCCGGATTGGTGGTGGTCGTCAGCTCGCTGTCGAGGACCAGGAGCGTCGATTGGCCTGTCAGCGCGCCCCAGGTGTAGGCGCCCTGGCGTACGTCGGCGATGCGCCGGATCATGGTCAACTCGATAACGGTGTAGTAGGTGACGTTGTTGCTCATGCGGCGCATGACCGACCGGCAGACCAGGTCTACGCCGCGCGGCAGATCGTCCACCTTCACATCCAGCGGGAACTGCTCTTTCGCGAGATCTGGGTCTACATCCGCCGAGGTGGCGGCATTCAGATATCGCGTGTAGGTGATGCTGTTCTGACTTGCGCTACCGTCCGATACCACTGTCACTTTGGGCGGGGCGTTGTGGCCGAAGTGCCTAAACGATCGGCCTACCTTGTATGCCGCCACTTCCGAAACGCTGTTCGGTCGAGAGAGCGAGCCCTTGATCTTGTAGAGCTTTCGGCCGTGGAGCTCCCTGACGCGGTCGATGATCACGATCTCCCCGTTGATCAGCCGGGTGGGGTTACCGGCCGGATAGGCGTCGCCGATGATCAAGCGATCCCCCGGCTCGAGCGTGATCGGATTCACGAATGGGTCGGGCGAGAAGATGTAGAACTCCGCGGTCGACTGCGTGACGTTCGGAGCGGACAGCGGCCGGTAAAGGTTGAACTTGCTGAGCCAGGGATAGGCCACGGCCTCGTCGGCCGTCTGGAAGTCGGCCTGCTGCTCGAGTCCCGTTACCTGAGCCGTGATGGGGAACCCCTTCGGAATAACGACCGACGCGTCGCCGCTAATCTCAAACGCAAAGGCGCCACGTCCTCCCAGCCCCGGGGAAAGGCGGTAGCCAAGAAGCCTCACCAGGTCGGCGATGCTCTCCCGCGACTGTGCCGTGCGGAGATAGGCCTCGTTGGCGTACAGCTCCTGGTAGAAGGTGAGAATGTCTCCGAGGATGGAAGCGCCTTCCAGCAGCGCGAGCCCAGGGTCGTCGGAACCGCGGTGGGTCCAGGGGGCGAGCGTCACATCCTTGTTCAGGTTGCGGAGAAGAAACTCGCGGATATCCGAATACGTGCCGATCCGATAACTTACGCGCGAGAGTCCCGGGCGGTTGCTGGGCCGCTTAGGGAAGATCAGGGGCTCGAGACAGTCGTTCCGGCAGTCGGAAGTCATTGCCTGCCCCCTCGGACGTCGAAGTCAATGAATCCCTTCTCCATGTGGTCGCGATCGTTCAGCACTCGGATGATCTCGTTGCCGCGCACGTTCAGAACCGCGTCGGCGCCCGCCGTCGCGTCTTCCCAGCGCTTCATGGCGATGGAGATGATGTGCTCCACGCCCTCCACCTGCTGCGCGCGCCCGGCGATCTGGCTTGCGTGCACCTCCTGCCCGAAGGTCCAAACGTCAGGATGGAAGAATCCCATGCGCCCGTCGGGCGTGTAGCCGTCCGAGAACTCCTGCTCCAGTACGAACTGCAAGTCATCCGGCCAGAAATCGGGATGGATGCAAAGCGCAACGTGAATCTCGAGAGGCACAAAGCGGGGCGGGCGAACCTCGAGGTCCTCGCCGATCAAACGAACAGCCTCCAGATACCCCCCGATTTGCCGCCTCAGGTTGTCGTCGAGCGTGATCGTGCCGGACGGGTCGATGGCGACTTGCACTGTCCGCCAACTTCCCGTCCAGGCGTACCGGGCTGCCGCGCGCGAAACCCCCGGCAGCTCCTCTGCGCGCCGCATGTAGTCCTGCAGGGTCACCGCGCGAAGCTGCCGGACTCGATACGCTTCCGGGACCCTGCGAATGATCTCCGGCGCCAGCTCCGGCCCTCGACCGTCCGTCACGTCGAAGGGATTCCAGGCTCTGGCCTGGTCGACGAGAAGGTTGAAGGTGGGATCGAAGTTGACGAGTGAATCCGCTCCCACATTGCCGTCCGGTCCAAATCCCGCCTGATACTTGCAGTGGACGATCGCTCCGGCAGGCAGCTTCTGGCCGTTCACGCCGTTGCCAAAGCGAATCACGCTCCGCAGCTCCTCATCGGTCTCGACGATGTAGTGGTCTCCGCCCTCGTCGCTGTCGTCGCTGTGGATCAGGCTGATCCGCTCATCCCAGGGGTCGACCGTGCCGCCCGACTCGACGGTGACCTCCAGTGTAGAGTTGGGTGGGACTTCGCCGCCGGGCGGCGTGCTCTCGTAGGCCAGCGGCCCCTCAGGGAGCCGGCAAATCGTGCCCCACCGCTCGGTTCCGTCTCCCGTGCGCTCGAAATGGTATTGGTCCGCCGCCGTGAGCGTGGCTGTCGGTTCCAGGAAGTGGGCTTCGTGCGGGCGGCCGTGACACACCTGAACCAGGTTGCCGTGGAACAGCGACACATCCTCCACCTTGCCCATCGGCGGCGGGCACTGGATCGTGAAGCAATAGTTGCGCTTTAGCTGGTCCTTCTCGACCCATCTCACGCGAACCATGAAGTCGCCGGTGACCGGGTCCTGTACGGTCTCCGCGCCCTCATTTCCCGGACGCAACTCTAGGAGCTGCCGCCTCTTGGGGTCTGAACCGGCGGGGTTGGCGGTCGCCGGGTCGATCCATTCCTGAATCAGCAGATGGGTTATCTCGGCGTCGCGGATCAGGTCGCGTACCGCATCGGCGTCGAGCTGCGTGTTGCCCGTCAGCTTCAGATCGGCCGTGGTGCTGCCGGCAGCCAGGGAGGGAATCGTATCGCTCCAGGTGTACAGGCTCATCCGGCTCAACAGACTGTGCACGCGCGCGGGGCCCCGGGTCATGAAGACCTGGGAGGAGGGCAGTTGGGTCTCGGTTCCGGTCCAGACAGGGAATCCGGGCGGCAGCGTACCGTCCATCGCCGGGGCCAGCTCGAGCGCGATCCACGTGTTCGCTTGGTTGCCTTGCTGAATGTGGTAGTCCATCAATCGGGCGTGCCGGGCGATCGACACCCGCTTTCTGGCCGTGCCCAGGTAGGCCTCGTTCATCGCGCGGTCCTGGTAGTCGCTCAGCTCATCCGCGCCGACGCTGAATAGCTCCAGGAGCATCTGATCCAGATCGGCCTCGCTGGTCGGCTGCCAGCCAGGCACGCGCTGCATCATCGCGGCGATCATCGTGTGCCGGAAGGAATCGTAGTCCTTCGCCAGGTAGTCGATCCCCGGATCCACGAACGGCGGCGGCGACTTCTCCCACTCCGGCGCGCAGTCGGTGGTGAAGCAGCCCGGGCGGAACTTGAACGGCAGCTCGCTGAAGATGGGGTCGAAGTTCTGGAAATCGACGTTTAGGGTGTAGGTGGAGTAGTCGCCGATGGGGGCCACGGTCAGGAGCAGGATGTTGTTCGCCCCGCCGGCTGCGATGCTGCCGACCTGAACCTGCCCCGCCGCCGATCCGGCCGGTATTCGGTGACCGCCGGAAATGGGAAAGATCTGCCTCGCCAGCGCCGGATTCCCCGCGAAGGCCGCCAGAATCGCAGCCACTTCACTGTCGTTGTGGAAGTGAACCTCCAAAAGCGCTTCGGTGGGATTCCCGGCCGGCTGCAAGGAGACGAGCGCGAGCTTGAACCCGTTGAGCGTTCCCAGGTTCTTCGCGCGTTCCTTGAGGGCTTCTTCGTTGAAGATCGCCATGCTAGCCGCCGCTCCGCTCGAATCGCAATCGACGCTGGTCCTCGGTGCCTGCGATGCGATACTTCAGGTCCACCGTGATCGTCTCCTCCTTGGCCTCCACCGTGAGCGCCTCGACGGTGATCCGATGGCCCAGATAGCGGGAGAGGGACTGGCTGATCATCGCCTTGGCCATCGCCTCGGTGGTCTCGCCCGCTCCTTCGAAGACGAGCCGCCGCCCGCCTCCGCCGAATTCCGGCAGGAACCGCCGTTCGCCGGGACTGGTGAGGATCAGCTGTATCAGCTCTTCCTTGATGTGCTGATCCAGCGTCTCAACCTGTGCCGTACGCCCGTCGGCTGCGATTCGGAACGGAAACGCGAGATGCCGTCCGTCCGGAGGATTCATAGCGATAACACCTTGATCTGCGTGTTGACGACGATGGCGACGCCCTGCAGAGCGCTCTCCAGGCTGTAACACTTGCCAACGCTCGACTGGACGAGCGGCTTGATTCCGTTGACGGTCACCTTCGAGACGCCCGCCGTCCACTCGATGCGGACGCAGGGCGAATACTTCGGCCCGATCGTGAACGGGCATCCTGCGACCGGGTGGATGTCTGATTCCAGCAGCACGGGCGTGCCGCCGGCGAATACCTTCGTGTTGGAGGTCGTCAGAATCGTCTGGCCCCCGTGCGGGCACATGACCTGGCTGGCAGTCGTGAGGTTGTTCGGCATCACATCACTTTGAACGCCGTATCGTTGATGCTCACTCCGGCGGCGGAGAGAACGATCTTGGCGCTGCCGATCTTGATCGTGATGTCGCTGTCGGTCATCGTCATCTCGCCGCCGCCCGGGTGAAGCAGTTGAATCTTCTTGCTGGAATCGTCCAGCACGAGCTTGAGCCCTTCCGGCGTAATGAGAACGCGCTCCTCCGGGCCTCCCGGCGACGGCATCTCGCCGCTCGCCCACCAGCAGCCCGTCCAGATCGGCCTCGAGGGATTCCCGCTCTCGAACTCGATCCAGACGCCGTCGCCCTTCTTCGGCAGCAGCACCAGCCCGTGATTCGCGCCCGCAAACGGCACGGCTGGTAGCGCCCAGGGCGAATTCGCGTCGCCGTAGACGGATGGTACCTTGGCGATGATTCGGCCGAGCTTCTGGGCATCATTCACATCTTCGACGGTTCCGCGGTACTTGCCGAAGTAGCGGCTGCGCGCCTGCTCGGCCAGCTCCACAACAAGCTTTTCCAGGCTTTCGTCTGGCATCAGAATATCGACCCTGCCAGGTCTTCCAGCCCGCCGCCCGATCCCTCCGACCTGGCGTTTCGAAGGAGGCTGAAAGATTGGGAATAATCGGATCGCGTAAGCTTATGCGTGACCTTCTTGATCACGTAGTTCCCGCTGAGCCGGGCGTTCACTCCCTTCACCGTGACAACCTGATAAGGAGCCAGCACGCCCGCATAGCAGTCGCCCATGACATCCCCCACGGCTTCGAAGGCGAAGCTGGAGTTGGCCGCTTCGGCCGCCACGGCCTGGTTCGCGTCGACCGTTCCGTCCTGGCCGGGAGGAAGAATCCGTTTGGCGGTTTCCTTCTCGCTTTTGAAGGCCGCTTCGCCTCCCAGAAGCTCCAGATCGCGGAACTGGGACGTTGCCTTCGTGACGACCTTGTCAGTGATGCTTAATGAGTACGCCTCCACGCTCGAAGGGCTCTGCGCGTCGTTCTTCACGTTGAAGGTGTGGACGTTGCGATCCGGCCCGAGCAGTATCAATGGCGGCAGGTCACCCGGCTCGGTCGGAAACCTCTTAAAGGCGCCGATACTCTGCCCGGGCTCCTCCCCCGGCAGCACGTACGCGTGCATGCCCTGGCGCTTTGCCAGCTGGCGAAGCAGACTCATCTGCGTGCCGCGCTGCATCTCCACGGGCGTCAGGATGCCGTCCGGAGGAGGTGGCGTCTCCTCGATGTCTGTTTCGGCGATCTGCTCGACGTCGCCGTAAAGCTCCTCCGCTACTTCGTGATCGAGCTTATTCTCGTAAGGGTTGATCTTCTCTTCGCGATTCAGATAGGCGCTGTCGTCTTGCACGATCAGGGTCGTGGCGCTCTGCCCCGGTTCGGAGCTCATCTGGCTGTCATGCCCCACGATAGGGCCGTCGATGAGCGGGACGAAATCAGCTTCGCCCACTTTGATCTCGACGCGCACCCGGCCGAAAGGCGCCATGAACTCCTCGTCCTCGGCCGTCCACTTGCCATTCTCATCGGTGCAGATGGGGATCTGGAGCCGGGCTTCCCAGGCCATGTCCACCTGCTGCTCCACCGTGATCTCCTCCACCCGGTCGAGCTGGTCCCGCGTGGCAGTCTCGTTATTGAAATACAGTCTGTAGCCGACGTCGGGCATTACCGTGCGGGTGCCTTGATCACGCGACTGGGCTTTTCGACGAGCTTGTTCGCCTCGAGCTCGGTGTTCGCGTCGGCGATATGCCAGAACATCATCGGGTCCTTGTATCGGCGCTGGGCCATGATGTCGAGCCGGTCATTGCCCATCACTATCGCCGGATCGACCGTGACCGTCGGCAGCCGCCTCAAGCTGACGGCTTTGACGGTGCGGCCGTCCTTCACTCTGACATCGACCTGCTTGGTTCGGGCATATCTGGAGTTATCGAGAAACATGCAGCCACCATCCCGGGATGCCGGTATCCGGACCACGTCCACCGAGCAGGGACTTCAGTCCATCGTGATTGATCCACACTCTTGCACACTACGGGAAGACGACTAGAATGGGATCATCTCCGCTATCTGCTCGACGGTATTAGCGAGATTGAGAATCGCCTGCGCCTCCTTGGCCACGTTGGTGTATTCCAGCGCACCCTTGCCGACCATATCATCCGAGCACTTGCCCGGGGGATTCACGGAGAGCCCAATGGTCACTTCCGCCCGGATCGGGTTCAGCAGGTTGTCGTACTGCTGCTCGGCGATGCTCATGGAATCGATCACAACCGGCAGCACCCGAGTGAGCCCCCAGATGAACAGGATTCGCGGGTACTTCTCTCGCGGAATCGGCTGGGTGGGCGGCTCCTCGTCGCCTCCCAGCCCCAGAGCGTCGCCCACCGCGTCGATCGCCGCCCCGATCAGTCCGCCGATCACGTTGCTCGGATGGACCATCTTCTCCAGAGCGGCGAGCTGCGGGCCGATTCCCAGCGTCCGCGCCAGGATGTTCCCGTCGTTCAACCGATCGGCGGCGTTGAACTCCGCCTTGATGGTGAACTTCTCGATGGGCGGCTCACCGGCCTGATTTGTCTCTCGCGCCGCGCCGCCCCCCGGCCGCGGCGGAATTTGGATGGTGCGGGTCATCGAATCCGGGTTGAACTGGAAGATGACCACGTTGGGCAGCGGCCCCAGAAAGTCGCTGCCGTATTCTATGAGCGCGCCTCGCAGCAGGAACGCCATAGTCAGTCGCCTGCCTCTCCAACCGCCCCCGAGCGGACGGAATCACAAATGGCCCGGCCGACCGCCATTCTGACCTGCGCGGCGCCGGCGGCTCGGGCCGTCTGGATGCCTCCGAGCCGAATCGACTCGATTCTCGCGGCGCGGCCGGCCCGCAGCCCGCCATGAGGCCCGATCTGTTGGATGACCTCTCGCCCCAGGCCTGCCGCCACTGCCCGAGCGGTCTCCGCAGAGATGCCCCGCATCCGGATGGCGATCCGCTCGATCCGAATCTCGCGCCTAGTCATTCTCAATTCCCTCGATCAGTGAGGCATATCGCCCGAACTGCTCCAGGGCGACCGAACGATTCATCTTGTCGTACTCGCGCTTCACCGCGACCATCAGGCGATTCATAGTCAACCGAGGGCGCGCGCCGTTCTTTGTGCCCGTACCGCCTGCCGTCTGGAGGCACGCGTTGAAGACTATCGACCGGATATTGCCCCCCGCGAGCTGGAACTGCTTTGCCAGGAGGTCGAAGTCGAGCTCGGAGGCGTCCACTCTGTCGGGAACCACCTGCTTCCATATGGCCTTGCGCTGCGCGAGTTCCGGCAGCGGGAACTCGATGATGTGCCGAAGGCGGCGCAGAAAGGCGTCGTCCAGGTCTTTGCGCCGGTTGGTGGCCAGAATCGCCAGCCCCTTGAAACGCTCCATACGCTCCAGCAGGTAACTGACCTCCAGGTTTGCGTAGCGGTCGTGGGCGTCTCTCACTTCCGTTCTGCGCCCGAAAAGCGCATCCGCCTCATCGAAGAAGAGGATCGTGTCGCAGATATCCGCCGTGTCGAACAGCCGCTTCAGGTTCTTCTCGGTTTCCCCTATGTACTTGTTCACTACCTGCGAGAGGTCGATGCGATACATGGGCATGTCGAGCCGAACGGCCAGAACCTCGGCGGCCATCGTCTTTCCGGTGCCCGGCGGCCCTGCGAAGAGCACCGAGATTCCGCTTTCGTTCCACGCTCTGGCCGCCCCCCAGCCGTAGTGCACCTCGGTGAGCGACCTCATCGCCCTGTAGATCTCCTCGAACTGGAGTTGCTGCCTGTGCGGAAGAATCAGCTCGTGCGGAGCGAATCGCGGAACCACCGGCTGGGCAAGCTCGCCCATGTCCAGCGGCAACTCGGCCCGGCAGGCTGCGAGGAGGTCCTCAGCGCTTACACGTTTGCGGCGCTGCGCGAGGCCGGCGCTGATAGCGCGAACTGTCTCCTTTTCGTACCGGAAGCGGCGCGAGCACTCGTGAATCGCCGCCTCTACGCCGCTTGCCTTCTTGCCCAGCATGCGCGTCCAGCAGTCGACCCGGCCCTCATATGACAGGCTTGGAACCTCCACGACGGGAAGCAGCAGGTCGCGAGGTATGTGCGACAGCTCACCCTGGTAGTCGATCCCAAGAAAGAGAGTGATCGGAATCGACCTCAGCGCCACGAGCCAGCCGTATGGGCGCTGCGGCTCGCCTGCCGTCGCAACTCCCGCCTGGGAATGGAAGAAGAGGTCTACACCTCTCAGCCATGCGAGCGTGCCCAGGGACTTTACGTGCGAGGCGTTCTCCAGCAAGACCGGCTCGATGCCGATGCGCCTTATCTCCCTGCCCGTCGAAGAGGATATCGCTTGGACGATCTCGCCGTACGCCGCTCCCTTCTTGCCGAGGATCGGAGCGACTCGTAGCGCGTCGCCCGCCGTGGAATAGTAACGGTCGACCACGGAAGAATTCCCGCTGCCCAGTGCGGCCGGCTCGGCCGTTATGGGGCTAAACACGTTCAGAAGCGGCTGGTCGGGCCAGAGAAGCTGGTTCGCCACAAGCGGCGCGACCACGATCGGCGCGTTCCAGTCCAGAGCGGAGGGCGGTTGGTTTACGCCGCCTGGCTGTTGGATCAGCCCGTACCGCCATACGGGATGCGCCGGGTTGGCCAGGGAGAGGACCGCTTCAGGCTCGCCCCAGAGCTTCTGTGCCAGGGCCAGGTTCGGATGCGTCCTGGACGAGTCGTTCAAGCAGGCGGCTATCACCGGTCCGGCGGCGCTGTCGAAGTAGGCGGAAAGGCCGAGCGCCAGGATGAAAGCGGAGATATCGTCCAGGTCAAGCGCCGCCGCCGCCCAGTTAAACGAGCCCCGCGCAGGTTCGGCCTCTATCGCCGGTGGCTTCTCCGCGATCCTGTCTGAGAGGTAGCGCGCCGTCTCGTTGGTCTTGAAGAAGGCCTGTTTCTTTGTCCAGTACCGGCTCAGGTCCAGACTTGCGGCCAACTGATCCCTGATCGGCGGCAGCGCCGATGGGTCAGGCGGCGCCCCTCTATCCCGCTCGTTCCAGAGCCAGCAGACCTCTCTCCGCAGCCGTATGGTCACCTGCTTCAGCCAGTAATCGGCGAGTGAATCACCGCTCCGTAGCGCCGGAGAGAAGGTGACGGGTTCCTGTTGGGCGGCCGACATGCTCATGGCTATACGAGATTGACGGACGGGCTGCGTTTGGCTTGGCGGCCGTTCACTCTGAGAATCACCAGATACTGGCCGGGCGGTACGGCTGACGCCTCGGGAATCTGTAAGCGTCGAATCGTCTGCGGCACGATCGGCGGCGGCGGTGGCGGCGCCGGAATCGCGACGAAGGTATCGAACATTCGCACCACGCTCCCATCCCGGTACAGCGCCACAAAGGCATCGTCTGAATCCGTGCCCAGCAGCGCTCCGGTAAGATCCAGCTCGCCAAAGACGTTCGAGGCAGGATCGAGTGGGTCCACGTGGTTGACGGCCACGGGCGCCACCGTACTGAGCACGGGCATCAATCCGCCCACGAGAAGATTGCTGAATCGGCGCCTGCCGGTCGGCAGCATCTGTCCCACGGAGACAGTGTGGTCCCCTGCCGAGATCACCGCGCCGCCGGGAATATTGCCGTCGACCAGGCACTGCAGCCTGTCCGGCCGCTGCGCGGTTATGCCCAGCTCCAGCGGGCCGAGATGGACGGACAAGCCGGACAGGTGGAGATCATCTCCTCGAATTGTCACCGTCTCACCGGGCTCGAATTGCGCGGGCGATACTTCCCTGATCGTGGGACCCATGGAGGGAATCACCGGGATATGGATTCCCTCTTCGCCGAGGATGGCGCCGCCGGCGTCGTAATCCACGCCGACTAGCAGCGAATAGGACGGCGCCTCGCCCTGCGCGATCAGCACGGGCCGCACCTCGAACGCCACGGAGAATCTGTACTTTTCATCGCTTCCCTGCATCAGCTTGGAGAGTAGGTCAGAAGAGCTCTCATCAAACGTGATCTTGAGCGGTTCCGGATTGTCGTTGACCGCCCTCACGACGCTTGCCGGCAGGCCGGTCAGCGGCAGGAACGCGAACTCCTGCAGGGCGCGGAGCCCCTCCCCGAGGAAGTCGTGCGCTTCGGGGCTGTCGCTGTCTCCGGTTTCATCAAACGCAGTGACCAGGTACTTCAACACCAGCCACAGCGGGGGAGGCTGTCCCGTATCCAGCGAGATGTTTCGCATGCTTGGGTCAAAATGCACCTCGTACAGGAACAGGTTGAGCCGCGATGTTGCCGGCGCGCCGGCTGGCGGTTCCGGCTTTCCGATGGTGACGTCGCTCGCCGTGACGCCGGGATGAGCCACGAGATGGTCGTGGAGCATCCGCGTGACCGCGCCGATTGCTCTTCCTGTATCTCCAAGCGCCATAAATCGCCCGTAACTGTTGCCGCAGAGAGTCCGTTACTTGCGAACTCTAAGATAGTGTCTGCTGACGCGTGAAAGCTCCGGCTCTCGCGCCGCAGGTCGCGCAGGGCGAGCCGGCATCTCCGCTCGAGCGGCATCGTCCCGCGGCTCTTCGACGGTGACCGAGATGCTGCCGATGGAAAGCACGAGTTCCTGCATCTCGCTCTCTGTCTTCGTCCACCGATCCACCGGCTGCGCGCTCAGCGGGCGCGGAGATTCCGCCCAGGACGCGGCCGCTTCGGCGGTCCCGGATTCGACGCCCGTCGGGACTTCCTCGCCTGGCGCCGGCGCTTCGGCAACCCATTCCCGAACCGCCCGCAGGTAGGAGCTGCGGGCCGCCACTGCGCTCGCAGCTTCTCTCACGCGATTCGGCAAGGCAGGCTCAACAAGCCTTTCAACGCGGATCTCGCGCAGCGGCGGCGCCTCGACTGGGACCGGCGGCGCAGCCGTGTCCGCATGCCCCGCAATCGGCTCTGGAGGCTCCCGCAGGTCGGCAGGGCGATTCTCCGCCTCCACCACGGTCGCCTCGACCTCGAGCAGCGGCTCGGCCGGCAGCGCGTCGGAAGGATCCGGCGGACTCTCCCCTTGCTGCTGTGGGATACCGTCCGTGCTTCCGGCCTCGCTCGGTTGCGGCACCGTGAAGCCAGCGCGCGCATCGGTGGATTCCGATTGGGCGACCGGCTCGTCGGCCACGAATTCCACGGGGGCCGTGTCTGAGAAACCCATCTCGTCCGATGATGGTGGAGGGTTGATTACCCGCGTCTCATCCACCTCCAGGGCTTCCGCGAATTCTGCCGCCGCTGGCGCACCGGACCGCGGGGATTCGGCCCACGGCGTGTCGCGGGCGATGGGGATGCCGGTCTGCTGAATGATCCGCGAGAAGTAATCGCTCATCGCTCGTCGTCTCGTTCGATCAGCCGGAGGTAACGGAGTCTCCGCCAGTGCGGTACGGCGAAGATCTCGCGCTCGCTCCAGTGATAGTACGATCCCAGCCTGTGCACCAGGTGGATAAGCCGCTGCTGCGCCGCTTGCAGCCTGCGGAGCGCGAGATCGCCTAAATCGATGTAGCGCCTCTCGCTCCGCTCGCAGAACGGGCAGTTGACCCTGACGCTGAAGTTGACCAGCGGGTCCAGGTCGTCCAGGGCTTCTCCCACGGCCTCCACCCAGGATTCGGGCAGCGCGCCCCCACCGTTCCGGCTGCCATCTGCGATAAGCGCCACCGCCATGTACTCGCGGGCGGACGCTTCGCTCCGATGGGTCTGCTTCAGGGCGGCAAGCTGGTCCTCACCCGTGGGCCTGCGGACGGACAGTGCCTGTGATCCGGCCTGCACCCTGGCGACGGCGGAATCCTCGGCGCTGCGCTGCAGGCTCGCGATCTCGTCAACGGTCAGATCGATCTCCATCTGCCGGCGGCAAGCCGGATTCCCGCAGCGAAGATTCACGGCGAAATCGCTCCCATCGCCGAGCGCAGTTATGGTGAGCAGACACTCCGTGCGCTTTCCCAGCTCCAGTCCCCAGAAAAACTCGGGGCCCACCCGCGCCCCACCGGATGTCCGCGTGCAGCAACGCAGAATCCGGGTCTCCAGATACGGGCGCGGCGTGCGCTCGAAGTCGACGTCCAAGTCTTCTTCGAACAGCCCGAACGGGCGGAGCAAGAGGTCGCGCAGGTTACACCTCGCCAGCGTGTCGCGCGGAACCGGCGGAAAAGCAACTGACGAAGCGATCAATCTGACGTACCCCCACGCCCTCTCCCGCGAGCGGGAAGGGGTATCGGAGCGGCGGCAGTTCATGATCCAGTTGCCTATGCCGGAGCCGGCGGGACGGGATCGCTCTCCTTCGGCTCCTGCGTGTCTACGTCGCGCTCCCAGCCATTCAGCTCGATCTTGATGCTCTCGATCGCGACGCCGTTGCTGTTCGCGTCGAGCGCTGGTAGGGCCGTGAAATCGCTCACCCAGCAGTCATGGAGGAAGTACCGCAACGCTACGTGCCCCTTCTCGTTCATGACCTCCAGCGTGAGCTCTTTCTTGTAGCTCACCAGGTCCATCGCCACGTCGCCGGCATAGGGATGCACGCGGTTGGCCCACTTCTCGAACTCCACGTCGTGGGTGATCCCGCGCTCCATGGTGACGGCGTCGTAGGTGGTGCGGCCGGGTGACTTGTGATCGGCGCTGTTCTCTCCGCCGGAGCGATGAGGCACCACGGCGGTCGTCCTCTTGAGGGCGCCGACCTTGTGGACGCCCATGACGGTCTTGCTATCCCAGAGGACACGGAACTTGTAGGTCTTGTAAGGGTCCATCCGGTGAGCGTTCTTGACGAATCCTGTCGCCATTTGGGAACTCCTTCGCTAAATGTGGAGGTCAAACGAGCTCGCCGGCGATCTGCTGGATCTTGATGATCACGAACTCGGCGGGCTTGAGCGGCGCGAAGCCGACGATGATGTTGACGATCCCCAGGTTCCTGTCGGCCTGCGTGGTGGTCTCGCCGTCGCACTTCACAAAGAAGGCCTTGTCGGGCGTGCTGCCCTGGAAGGCGCCCTGCCGGAAGAGGCCCATCATGAACGCATTGAGGTTCATCCGTATCTGGGCCCAGAGCGGCTCGTCATTCGGTTGGAACACCACCCACTTGGTGCCGCGGTACAGGGACTCTTCAAGGAAGAGCGCCAGCCGCCTGATCGGGATGTACTTCCATTCCGAGCCAATATCGTCCGATCCGTCCAGTGTCCTTGCGCCCCAGTTGACGATCCCGCTGGGGAACTTCCGCAGGCAGTTCACCCCGAGCTTGTTCAGCACGCCATTCTCCCTGTCGGTAAGATTGACGTTGAGGTCCAGTACCTCATGTAGGTCGGCGTCGACGCCGGCCGGCGCTTTCCACACTCCCGGGTTGGAGTCGATGCGTGACATCAGCCCCGCAATGATTCCCGAGGGGCTCATGTACGTGGGCTTTCTCGCCGGACCGCAGACGCACAGCGCCTTGGGGTAGAAAACCGCCGAGTGGTCTTTCGTGACCAGCGCGCGCAGAGAGTTGACCTCAGTGGCCGTGGCTACCGGGCGGCCGCTGGCCGACGTCCAGCTGTCGGGCGCGTCTACAAGCAGGAACGCGCGCTCCGACTGGCAGTAGGCGCTGGCGGGGCCGATGATCTGAAGGTACATCGCCTCCGTGACCTCCCGATCCCCCGGCAGCACCATCAAGTTGAACAGGTCGACGCTGTCCAGCGCGTGGAATCCGGTCTGCGCAAGTTCGTCGCCGATGTAGTCGATCGGTTGGGGAACTCCGCCGTCGTTCCCAACTGCGCCTGGCGGCACGAGCTGCTGAAAGGCGCCGGTTCCCGTGTTGCCGAGAGTGTAGCGGCGCACGTTGCGGGTGAAGTTGGCGCCACCGAGGAGGGTGTCGCCAGCGGACACCACGCTTGCCGCAGTCCGGTTGATGGACCCTTCTTTCGCGATGAACGCAATATGGTAGCCCCACAGCTCCGCTCGAAAGGGGCCGGCCGCGGCATTGACGACCCTGACTATCTCGGCCAGCTTCGCCCGGATCCCGTCGGAGTTGCCGCTGGAGTCCAGGAACCAGGGGTCAGTGGCAATGGGGGTCATGGTCGTGAAGCTGAAGGGAATTGCCGCGCCGCCGTCAATGGCGATGGAGGTGATGTCGTCCCGCTCCAACCCGCCCATCTCGACGATATCGTCGACATCGTGGAAGAACGCGGAGGTCGGCACCGGCCGGAAGTTGCTGTATCGCGCAGGCTCAATGCCGCCCTGATCCAGTCCCAGGTTCGTGGGCACGGCGAAGTCCAAACTCGAGCTTCTGCGGATGGTCACGCTCTTCCTATCGGCGGTGTTGGAGATGATGTGCAGAGCGGAGAAGTTTGCAACGGTCTGCCAATCCACGGTCACGCTCAACGCAGCCGAAACCGCATTGAGCTGGTCGTTGATCACCTGATCGATGCGGTTCTCCATCTGGAGAAGAGACCATGGAGAACCGGGAACTATCGCCGGCGCCGCTGGGCCCAGCACGCTGGTAAGGTCGACGGCCACGTCCTGCGCCCCATCTACATTAATAATGAATCGTGGGCTGGCAGTCAGCAGGCCTTCGAACAAGGCCCGAAACCCGCCGATAGGAGTGGTTGCGAACACCCGGCTTTGGCTGAACCCCGGGAAGCTGTTCGCGAGAACGGACAGATCGGTCGTCCCGCCTAGCGCTACGTCCACATGCAACGCCAGCTCGATCAAAGCCGAGCTGTTCGACACGAAGTCGGGCGCGAACCGTGGAGAGGCGGGGTCCATGCTCAACGAAGTGTGGGTCTCCCGCGCGACCTCCACGCCTCCGTCCTCGTGAATCACCGTGAGGCGAAACGTGGCGTCCGGATTCGGGGTGTTGTAGTCCACCTCCATCCGGACCCCGTTGCCCCACAGACCTTCGGTCTTGGCGGTCGCCACCAACACGTTCACACCGGCCAGATTCGTCAGGGTCACGTCTGCTTCGTCAGCGGTGGAACTCGCCAGACGCACTACGTAACAATCGGTGCCGCCGTTTGCGAAGAAGTGCTCGACGCTGTCGGCGAGGTCGCTCAACGGATGAGGGCCGCCGAACGCGCGCACATAGTCCGACATGCTCAGGCATCGGACCGCCTTGTTGATCAGCCCCTTCGACGCGCGCCCGAAGAAGGCGGCGATCGAGGTGGAGACACCCGTGATGGTGTGCACTCCGCTGGGAACTTCCACTACGTAAACGCCCGGATAGCTCACCTGTACCATCGTTCATTCCTCCTCATCGATTGATCCAATTCTCGTAGCTCATTCACCGCCTTGAAGGCTCAGCGCTTTCACGCTCCTCCGATATCCCCGAAGGTCTGTACATAACGATCCAGGGACTCCCGGAGGATTTCGAGCAGGGCCATCGCGTACTGCGGGCTGGTAATGATCCTGGTGTGGAGTCTCGCATGCGCGGCTTCGGGATAGAACTGTCCGAAGTCGAGCAAGAACTCAACGGCGTTGTGGCCGACCTTGAAATAGTTGGCGTAGCGACCTTCCAGCACGCAGGGCACCTGGGGGCCGTCGCCTTCATGCGTCATCACCACCTCACCATCCGATCGTTTCCGATTGCAGATGCTCTACGACATCCGAGATCTGTGGCAGCAAAGTAGCGATGGCGCCTCGGTGTCGTTGCCCTGTTAGGCACATCGATCATCCCCCACCTTGTCTTGCTCACATCCCTGTGCCCCAGCAATTCTTGGACAGCCCGGATGTCACAGCCACTTGCTCACCGTTGAATGCGTACTCACGAACACCTGTTAGCCGACCATCTTGCCTAGCGATCCCTTCGCCCGAGTCACTTCTCGTCTAGAGCTTGAACACTCCTGTATCAACCCACCCATTCTTTAGCAGCGACCACCAGTCAACAGCCAGTCCCTTCAATACATAGTCGTACGGGATCCAGCCATAACCGCCGCTGCCCCATCCCGAACCCCACGAATTTCTGATGAGCAAGGCGCCGGTGGTTTGTGCGCCTCCCGCGTTCGTGTTCTTGATCTTCATCGCGTCATCGTAGCCGACTGCGACAATGGCATGACCACCGGCAACCTTCTCGCCAGCGGTTGGATACGGTATCTTGCCGCTTGTCGCGGCCTGCGAGATGGAGTTATAGACCGTAAACCCGAACATCGAGGGAAGACCGGCCGCCAAGTTTGTCTTGATCCGGGTCAGCAGCACATCCTTGGTCGTCCCGGACGGATCAAGGCGGTAGTAAGAGATCGCCTGATAGTTTTGGGCAAAGGCGTAGCAAAACGCTGACGGCTCCTTGTCAAAGTCTGCAACCACATATGGCCAGTACTCCTCCGGTGGAACACCAAAGAGGACCAAGGCGCCCATCGTCGTTCTAAGAAATGCTCCTGTGTCTCCTGTCCAGTGCGACATGTTTCGCGTCGCCTTGTATAGGAAGAGTCTGGCCGCATCGACATGCCGCCCGAACGCCCGCCTCTCAAAATATTCCACTACCCCGACGCCGGCATTGGCGGTACACGACCCAAGCGAGCCTTGGTCCTCGATAGCAGGGCACCATGCCCTTAAGTCTGCGGATGGGGGCAGGGCCTTGGGTGGACGTAACACTCCTACTTTCTTGAGCATGGCCTTCACGGAATCTTTCTGCCCCAACAGTTTGAGCCTGGATGGAACTTCATCTTGCTCTACTGAGTGATCCCGGAAGTCAGGGTAATCCGGCAACCACCCCATTCCGAACTTCCCAAGCATCTCACTCATGGTGTTCTCACTCCCACGGTTCTGACGATCGGGCTTGTGAGTCTTTTCTAATGGTTCCAAAGATCTGTTCATACCGGCCGATAGACTCTCGGAGGGTCTCTAGAAGAGCCGTCGCATAGATCGGGCTGGTGATGATCCTGGTATGAAGCTGCGCCTTCTCGCCTTCGAGGTAGCGCTGGCCGACATCGAACAGGAACTCGTAAGCGTTATGCTCGGCCTTGAGGTGGTTGGCGTACCACCCTTCAACTGGGCCAATCTCCTGGGGGACTCGGCGTTCAGTATGTGGGAATCGTTCATCGCGACAGATCGCAGCACATCCCGTCCTGTCGCACGTTGAAGGGAGAATTTCACTCAGTCAAGAGCTCTATCCCACCGATGCGAATGATGTCAGAAGCGCTTCCAAAGACCATTTTCATTTCCAACGTAATCGTACCCTCGACCTTCACATTCGCCGGGCTTGTCGAGCACGTCGGGGAGGTCGCTGTGAGGTTCGCCGGATCATCGTGGACGACTAATGCAGTATCAGGAGTGGTCATACGTGTCAACCTCACCTGTGAAATATACGTAGACCCGGGAGAGGATGTTTGTACCTGATAGCAGGTCTTGATCCCCTTTACTGTCACAGATGGAACTGCAAGCCCAAGCAGCACCCACTGAAAGTCGTTTTCACTGACTGGCGAAACGGCGGTCACCTTCAAGGCAGTACTTGGGCCTGGACTCAGTGGGCTGACGGACAGCATCGATGGAGGCCCCGCTGGGCCAACGGGGACCGCCGTCAAAGGGCTGTACCAGTAGTTCGCTACGGCGCACCCGGCGGCGGAGAGAAGAACAATAATCACAGATAGTCCCTTGAGGTTCCTCATGCCATTTCCTCCTTTGTGAGTTCCAGTCTTCCCATTGCCCCGTCCTAGTGTGAGGTGGGGGTTGCAATGACGTTTCCCTCCACGACTGGGCCGGTACCACAGGTCACCCGCCTCCCAGTCCCATCGAAAACCGGAAACCCGTTCACATCGGGCGTGCCCTCTTGTTGCTGATTGTTATCCGCAACCATCAGCCAGAACCGGCAGCCGGACACCTGGGCAGCCCTCAAACGCCCGTTCAGATTGGCTGCGGGTGAGCGCCTCCCGTTGAGGTTACTTGTAGCTTCCCCTTCTTTCTTTCGTGGGCGGCTCGTCGAGCTTTTCGAACGTCCGCGGAACGGGAACGCTTTTGCCGTTCTCGTCGAGATAGAGAACCCCTTTGCGCCCAATCGTCTTGTCTCCAGGCGCATAGATCACGCGGATTACCGGGTAGATGTCCATCACGAACCCAAGCGCCGGCGAGTGGATGATACCCGCCTCAACCGACTCAACGACGGCGTCCTTTTGGGGCGGCGGTCTCCACTCCTTTCGCACAACGTCTTGCAGCCGCCGTGCTTCTCGCAACGTTGTGTCCGACAGTTGAGGCCAATGGACCTCAAGGAATCCAACCGACTTATCCTGCTTCAATCCGATGAGGGCGCGAGAGGAGAACACGGGTACGTCGTTGACGACGCGTGACACTTCGACGAAACGCTTCCCGATGTGGACCTGACCCGGAACATATACTTTGCTGTCGGGATCGTAACGGGCGGTCTGCAGGTTCTCGGTCATGACCACCGACTTGGCAATCTCGTTTGTCGGAATCGCCATCTCGCGCATCACCTGGTGCGAAAGGCGAATCAACTCCCCGTCCGACCCCCGAAAAACCCCCGCGCCCTTGTCGGCTTGATAGCGGTCATCCTGAATGAAGTAGGTCCGGCTATCGAGTCGCTTGCTGACTAGGACATGTTGGGAGCGCATGCCAACCATGTTCTTGTCCGCTCCCCTCCTCTCCACCTTGCCCAGGTCGAGTTTCAATACACCGGTCGCCAGACCGTTGAGACGGTCCAGTTCCGCGACCGCCGGACCATTTCTTTCGGGAGTCGCGCAGCCTGCGATCGCAAGCGCCACAACAGTCAGGGCACAAAACTCATAGAAGCGCATTTTCACTCCTCCTCTGCAAACCAGCTCCTTTATTGGCAGATCCAGCGCCAGGCGAGCCAGTTGGCCACCGGGTTGGACCATCCGCTGTCGATGTGCTCGTTCTCGCGTCGGTTGATGGCGTCGGCCTCCGTCCCTCCCGCTGCCGTCACGACCGCGCAACATCCCGTCTGGATATCGATGGCGCCGGTGGCCATCCACGCATCACCCACGCTCTGTTTCGGAATGAGCCATCCCAGCAGACCGGGAAGGGCGACGGTACGGGCGGCGAACTGGCTTCCTCGATCAGAACTGTCGAGGGTATCGGAGGTGCTCGTCCCGGAATGCCCGACCGCGACGTGCAGACCCTGGAAGACAGGCCCCCACTGGTTCATGAGCGACACGAGGTCCATGGGACAACTGGCGTCGATGAAGGCAAAGCGAAGGCTGTCGTTTCCCCAGCGGGTTGAGTTGCCGATGTTCGTCGTGTTTGGCTGCCCGTTGGGGCTGCAGACAGTAATGAAGTCGCCGCTGGTAGCCGCCGGCGGGTTCTGGCAGATGCCATGGCCGGAATAGAGGTAGACGTTGGGAAGCCCGCTTCCGCCCTGTGGCTCCAGGTCGTTATTGGCACCATCCCGGAAATCCGATCCCCAGACATCCGTGTTGTTCCATCGCGAAATGTTCTGATAGCCCGCGAGGCTGTACCAAAACCTGAAGTTGTCAGCCTCGGGAATGGTCAGCGGCAGATCCGGCCCGCCGCAGCCATTCGGCACGTAGTCCCGCACGGCGCCGGTGGAATAGGTCAACTGAGCGAAGGCGCTCAGCGGACTGAAGGCAAGCACAATGTAGAAGAGACATGCGAGTCGTTGTCTCATGTGGCTTCTCCTCTTCTGTTGAGTGGCTCTGTGTAACCCGCTTACGCTCGAATCCTGTCCCATTTGAGGTTCCATTAGTCTAATTGCCTAACGCCCGGCGTCAGCCGCGTCCGGAAGCCGGAGCAACGCGGAGACTTCTCGGCGTCGGCGGCAAGCGTCTGTTGGGCTAGGACTTGGCCAGCAAGACTCAGAAGACTGCTGAATCTGAGTCTGACCCCGGTTTCCAACAGGGTCACGCGCAAAACACGGTCAGGAGACACTAGGGAAACAGCGGCGTCCGGTCGAAGAGATTATGTGGCTTGAGCATAAAGCCACTCCACATGACGTGTGCTTCCCCACTCCAGAAGCCATTGACGACTTCGCCATCTTCATCGCGCACGATGTGATGCGCAGAACCGGTGTACCAGACAACGATATCGGTGTTCACCACAGATTCGGCCGGGGCGCTAAACGAGGGAAGTGAAGCCGCAAAAATCTCGCCCGGCTTGTACCGGGTAACCCAGAAATCGTTCTTCGAGAACGGTTCCTGATGTCGTGGAGTCCCCCACCTCCAGGGCGTCAAGTGATAGCTGGACTGATGCCCGCGGGCGTTCTTCAAGTTCGCATCATGGATGTGCAGCGCGTTGAAGGCCAACGGGTTCCACTGTAAGCCGGATTCGGACGTAATCATCGGAGCAGTGTCACTAGCCGTTAGCCCGGTCTCAGTGTGGACGCCGAGATGGACAGAATCGTTGGCGAAGCCGTCGAGATCAATGTCTAGACGCCAGGTCGGATTATGTACATGGTTGACAAACGGATGCGGCGGGTAATTGAGCCCAGTGGCGCCAACTCGCCCCAGCACAACCCCATCGTCGCGGAATGTCCACTCGACGAGATAGTTGTAGTTGGCGGCATCGATCGCACCCCAGAGGACCAGCTCCTGGCCGCGGCGCAACTTCGTATCATCTTTCCACGCGAGGCCGCGATCCTGCACCATTTTGCACGCATCCGGGCCGGGGCCGAGCAGCGTGCCGCCAAGCGCCGCCGGACAATCAGGGGCAGTAAGCCGAACCCAATCCCAGTTAAAGCCCATGACATCGTAGAAGCGGTTTGAGTTGTCATGATAGGGCACGAAGATTTCCGCCACGCGAGCGTCCCAAAAAACGCGAATCCAAAGCGAGGTAGCTGATCTGCGGAAGTGCGCTGAGGTAATGACCAATCCCTGCTTCTTCTGCATTTGCCAGCAAATGCGCCAGCGCGTCTCTTCGGGCCCGACGGTGGGAAATTTCTGCTCAACAAAGTTAGGACCAGAGCAGGATTGCGCCCGAGCCGCTGGGAGGGCAATGAACATGAAACTGACCCAAAGGAGCAAATTAAGGGCTAGGACGCGGAAGATCCTCATTGTACCCTCCTTCCAACTCGCACCGTTTGCGTGGTCAGGTCCACAGTCACTGGAAATTCCGCGAGGTAGAATGCGCCTCGGCGGAACAGCAGTTCCATGCAGCGGTGCTTATAGCACGGCTCTCTTTCGTCTGTAGCCAGGATCCTCATTCCCTCTACCTTGAACTCCTGAGGCGTCGGCCCGAGCTTTCTGCGCACCTCTTCGTTCTGCAAGGCCAGATCGCCCGCTTCGATTACTTCGCCGGATGAGAGAGACACCTCATCACCGTCCAGGCGTGTCACCTCCTTTACCACGCGCTGCTCGAGGTCAACGACAGCACGGACACCTAGTGTGGTGTCTCAGAAATCCGTTGAATGAGTTGTGTCATTCTCTGCCCCTTCGCGTGTCATTCTGAGGCGGAGCCGAAGAATCTCAAAGACTGCTCAGGGCAGGCTCCGGCGAAGAATGTCTGGACGTCTGAGATCCTTCACGGAGTTCACCCTGAGCAGGAGAAGATCCTTCGCGGAGTCTACACTGAGCGAAGCGAATGTGCTCAGGATGACAGGGTGCGAAGGGTTCAGGATGACAGGCTTTACCCAGAGATCCATAACCGGGCGATCTATTGAGCGAACCTCTGAGACAGGACACTAGGTTGCCGTCATACCGGTAAAAGATAACTTCCGCATGTCGCCCAATCTGGATGGGCTGTCTCCAATCTTCCCGCGTTCTTGCTTCATCCTCCGGTTTGAGCGCCAGAAACTCGCTGTGGATTAGCCGCTGGCGCCCTCTGCCCAGCAAGTCTTTCACGCGTGCGTCGGCGCTTGCCAAACGCTCGGCGAGTTGCTGTTCCTGAGGCGTGAGCGGGTCGAGCGACAAGACAGGCGGATGCGTCGGCGGCTGCACACAGGCTGATTGTAAGAGGAGGAATGCTACTGTGGGCAGCAGTGCAAGGAAAGGAAACGTGCGCTTGTTTGCTTTCAAGAAGGGCAAATGAAATAGAATCGCCATTTTCTACCTCAGTTCGAAAGCCATCTTTGGCATGAGACATACCCTGTATCCATAGAAGAGGAAGAGCCCGGAAAATCCATTGCACCGGAATTGCCAGCGGCGAGTCCATTTTCGGGTGCTCCTCCTCCTGGTCATCTCAAGGCCGCACTTCCAGTGAGGGTCTACAGGTCGTTAACGATCTTGACTGGCGCCTGGTGATACACATGATGGGTTGTGCCCTCGTTGACTATCGTGGTGTCAGTGGCATAGAGCTGCAGATTGTACGTACAGGACTCGCCTCGGTAGATCTTGGGGTCAGGAGGCGGCACATACGGCGACGGCGCGACGCCCGCATCCAGTGTCGCCAAGTCCCATACCGCTAGTTCCCCAGCATCCGCGTAGGTTGGTGTCGGAACGGGCGGCAAAGCCGGCAGCGCTGGCACTCGAACGGACGTATTGCCTAGCAATTCATGTGCAGGCCCGAATTGCTTCCAGTAGTCCAACCGGTAGTGGCCGAAGTTATCGTTCGGTGCAACCGGTGGCCACCATGCCTCGTCAATGATCGGGTCCCAAGCCAGGCCCATGATGCGGATGTTACCGAAGCTTAGCAACAGATCCACGCAGGGGGGGATATTCTGCCAGACACCCGCTACCAATCGCTGAAACTTGACGATTCTAACGGTATAAAAGACATCCGGGCCGACAGTGTAGAACATCTGCTTGTTGTCCAGCCAGATGCGCTGGATATCGTGGTAGGTGACGCCAATCGTGTCCTCAGCAGTCAGGAGCAAGCTACGTCTACCACTCGCCGCTACTGCGCTGCCCCATGAACCAGGGTTTAACTTGTAGTAGGTAGTACCTCCGATGGTCATGGTATTCCAGCTATTTATCAGGTCCATGGGAGCCGGACCAACGCGTGTCCATGGCTGGTATTGGTCGGGTATCGCATACTCGAACAATACGATCCGTTGGCCGACCGGCCAGGTCGCCGGGATCGGGTCGCCTTTGTTTGGCTGGGGTGGCTCGGTGCCCGGCAGGGTCACATGGGCGTAACGAATCTCGTATTTTTTGATCTTCCGTGCCGCGCACTCGTAGATGTAGGCGGCGCCCTTAATGGTCATACCGCCACCCAGCGACCTGGTGCGAAAGTCGTGGGGCGGGGGCGCCACGGCGTAGTCCGTGCGTAACTCGGCGATGGGGTCAAAGGGGTTGGCGTTATCCGGCAGTACAATGGCCTGAACCCCCGCCACCCGGTTCATATAAACAATGACCTTCAGCAAGTTGAACGTGATGGAGCAGACCTTTGGTGATCCTGGCCCGGCTGGATAGACTCTGAGTGTAATCGTGTAGGCGCCGTCGGAAAGCGACGTGGTGTTGATACGACCGAGCTCGCCGCCAATCACGGGCGCCGCGCCACTTGACCCACCGCCAGGGTACGTGACGACACCAGCGATAGGGGGATCGCCATCCTTTTGGATTTCCAGCGTGTAGCTGCCGAAGACCGCGCCACTAGCCGTTCCTATCACCCGCACGAAGAGAATGCCGGCTACAGGATCAGGTTCTTCTTCCGTGCAGCCCGTCGGGGCGGTTATGTCGCATTTCAGGTCTCGCTGCACTTTTATGAGAGCGATGAGCCCACCGATGAGGATAAGCTTGATAAGCAGGATCACCCAAGTGAGCCAACCCGCCTCGGTGATCCTCCTGAACTCACCTGCCGCGATCTCTCCTAACAAGAGCAGGATGAGAAAGAAGAGGAGGATGTATTTGATACACCCTGGAAGATCTTGTACTGGTCTTCGGGCCCTATCCGATATTGATTGTCGGGGATCTTCGCTTGCCATGGTTTGTCTCCCTTATGGGCCGCGATCGCAAACGGATCTGCGACGCACGAGCGCTGCGGCAGCAGGGTGGATCGCTATCGCTAGGGCAAGATCGGTGCCGGGTTTTGCGGGCAGGTGTGTTTATTCTTAAATTGCCAGAGGTAAAGTGTTTTCCCGGGGATTTGATCTTTGAGGCCGATATCGTCTGGGGAGGAAGTGTGACAGGGCAGTGATACGTGTCATCGAATTAGTTGGATGGGAATGAAAGGTCAGGGGAGAATTTGAAAAGGCGAGGAGTTAAGAGGGGATAAGAAATCGAATAGTTAGCTACCGCTGGAGGATGGGGTCAAGGGTTGCATTGCCTTGTCACACCATTGTGTACCGGCTCGATCAGTTTGAAGGGAATGATGTTACAGTATACTCCGCGAGATCGTCGCTGCCTCGTGTCTTAGTTTGTCCTCCTCTCGATGATCTGATACTTTGCCAGCTTGCGGTACAGGGTCATCCGGGACCAGTGGAGGTGTTGGGCGGCCTTGCTCTTGTTCCACCTAGTTGAACACAGAGCGCTCAGGAGCAGCTCCTTTTCGCCGATGATGCCGGTCGCCAGCTTGCTCCGATAGTGCTCTGGGGTGTCGGCAACTCCGATCAAGCCGGCCTCTCGATTCAACACGCATGCCTCGATCACGTTCCTGAGTTCTCGGACGTTGCCTGGCCAGTCGTACCACAGCAGCTTGTCCAGCAGTTCCTTGGACACGCCCTCGACATGCCTGGCGAGCCGTCGGTTGACGTCACTGAGGAAGTGCCAGACCAGGAGCGGGATATCTTCCTTCCGCTCTCTCAGCGGGGGAAGGACGATCTGGGAGACGTTCAGGCGGAAGTACAGATCCCGGCGAAATCTCCCGGAAGCCATCAACTCCTCGAGATTCTGGTTTGTAGCCACGATGACCCGAACGTCGAGAGGCATGTCCTTTCGCCCGCCGACTCGCTGGATCGGCTTCTTGTCAAGGACGCGAAGCATCTTGGCCTGGGCAGACAGGGACATATCCCCGACCTCGTCCAGAAGAAGTGTTCCACCTTCTGCCAACGTCAACCTACCGACCTGGCCCGCGTAGGCCCCGGTGAACGCCCCGCGCTCGTGCCCGAACAGCTCGCTCTCCACCAGGGCGTCCGGGATGGCGGCGCAGTTCAGGCAGACAAAGTTCTTAGCTGCCCGTTGGCTGTTCCTATGGATGAGCTCCGCCACCAGCTCTTTCCCCGTGCCGGTTTCTCCCAGGATCATCACGCTGCTGTCGCCCGGCCCTAGCTTCTTGATGGAGCGCTTGATATCGCAAATTCCAGCGCTCTCGCCCACCAACCTCTCCCCGTCTAGCAAATCCCGCCCGGTGTCAGGCGGGCGCGCCGGTGTCTGGCCCTGGCCCACGGCTTCCGGTGGCAGCAGTCGCTGAATGCTCCCCAGCAGGTCATCGAGCAGGAACGGTTTGCGGAGATAGTCGTCGATCCCCTCCCGCAGGGCCTCGATCGCCAGGTCCTCGGTCCCAAATGCGGTGATGAGAATGACGGGGAAGCTGCTGTCCTGTCGTCTCATCAGTCGAGCCAACTCCAAGCCCGAGCCGTCCCTGGCCAGCTTGTAATCGAGAATAGCCAGGTCTGGAGCGCGCCGGGCATGGATACGGAGCGCACGTTCGCAATCCGAGGCGGGAAGCGAGACAAACCCATATCGCTCCAGGGCTGATTTCAAGAAGCCCAGCATGTGGAGATCATCTTCGACAACCAAAATCCTTGGTTTCTCCATTGGGTATCTTCCCCCGAAAAGAAAACCCCCCGTGGCATAAACGTCCACGGAGGGCTTCTTAGGCTAAAGCCTTTACGACGGGGTGGCCTTCTTGCGGCCTTTCTCCATTCACCCCGCCGACATTTTTAACACCACCATGAAGACGTGTCGTCTTCGAAAAAGGGGAGTACTTTATGAGGTAAGGCGGACATTTATTTTATCGTATCTTCGCCTGATTTGTCAAGGAGATTCCGGTGCCCATGAAGAGAGATGCACTTTCTAACTGCCTGAAGTATCTGTTATTGCGAGAAGCCGATGGGTGCGTGGCAATCTCATTGCGGCAGAGCGAGATTGCGGAGCCTGCCCTGAGCAGAGCCGAAGGGTTTCACTCGCAATGACAGTGCCCACTTCTGTTTAGGGGTAGAGGTTGAGGACGCTATTTCAGTCCGGTCAGCTTCTCGTACTCTCGCTGCAGGAGCTTCATGTCCTCCCAGACGGTCTTCTTCTCGTAGGGGTTGCGCAGGAGGTAGGCAGGATGAAAGGTGGGAAGGACGGGGATCCCTTGATAGCTGTGAAATCTGCCGCGGAGTTTCGAGATCGGCTCCTTGGTCCGAAGCAGGATTTGGGTTGCAAAGTTGCCAAGGGCGCAGATCAGCTTGGGCTTGATGGCTTGAAGCTGGCCGATCAAGAACGGCTCGCACGAGGCGGTCTCATCCGGTTCAGGATTCCGATTTTGGGGAGGTCGGCACTTGATGATGTTGCAAATATAGACCTGCTCGCGGGTCAACTTCATCGCCTCGATGATCCGGGTGAGGAGCTGTCCGGCCCGCCCCACGAACGGCTCGCCCTGCTCGTCTTCGTCCGCCCCCGGCGCCTCGCCCACGAA
>Ga0214473_10000649_pt1 | contig 48394 bp, 53 predicted proteins | sample RVTome_7_FD_203509 | JGI IMG/M metagenome (GOLD analysis project Ga0214473, IMG submission 203509) | Soil microbial communities from uranium-contaminated site in the Upper Colorado River Basin, Wyoming, United States - RVT98D197 | ecosystem: Environmental > Terrestrial > Soil > Contaminated >...
CGGAAAAAGAGCCACGGTTTTTTCTTCGGAAATCGAAGCGCTGAATGCCGGCGGGGCGATCTATACAGGAAAATCAGTGGAAATCGATGAAAAAATTATTACCGCAAATGGACCGGAGGCGGCGCGCGAGTTTGGAGAGGCGCTAGCTGAAGCGGTCTAATACTGCAATCGGCGGCTCATCCGGTCCAGCAGTCTTTTTTTTGGAGATACTTGACAAAAAAGTAAAATGCAAAAATCAAAAGTCAAAATGACAAATCAAAAGTCAAAAATTCGCCCGGAAAAGATGAATTTTCTCCTTTAGAAAGAAGCAGAGATGACTCATATTTTGGCTTCCGATACAATCGCTTTGGGACCGGATCATATATTTACATTTCGATATGTAATTTTTATTTTTTATCTTTCATATTTGATTTGACACTCGACGGACTTTTGATCCGCGATCTTAGCTAATTCAAGTTACATAGAAGAATAAACCAGTTTGCCAATGGAAGGAGGATTTATGAAGGCTGTAATTATGGCCGGCGGCGAAGGAACGCGCCTGCGGCCCTTGACAAGTAATCAACCAAAGCCTATGGTTCCGATTCTCAATAGGCCGGTCATGGAGTATTCGATCGACCTGCTGAAAAAATACAAAATTGAGGACATAGTTGTCACACTACAATTTCTGCCACAGCTAATTAAGAACTATTTTGGGGACGGCTCGGATATGAGCGTAAACTTGAATTATGCCACCGAAGAAACACCTCTCGGAACCGCAGGAAGTGTCAAAAACGCCGAGGACTTCCTCGATGAAAGGTTTGTTGTCATAAGCGGTGACGGGCTTACGGACATAGATCTTGGCAAGGCGTTTGACTTCCACAAGAAAAACAAAGCCATGGTGACAATAGTCCTAAAGAGCATTGAAAATCCCTTGGAGTTCGGAGTAGTCATCACCGATGAGCATGGCCGAATTCAGCGATTTCTTGAAAAGCCGACTTGGGGAGAGGTCTTCAGCGATACAATCAACACGGGAATCTACATTTTGGAGCCGGATATTTTCGAGTACATACCGGAGAATAAGATATTTGATTTTAGCAAAGATTTGTTTCCTTTACTGCTTGAGAAAGAAATGCCCATGTTTGGGTACGTGGCCGACGGGTACTGGTGCGACATCGGAAATCTCGATCAATACATGCAGGCGCAGCAAGATATTCTGGAAAGAAAGGCGGATATCGAACCTCCCGGGATCAAGATGCTCGAGGATATTTGGGTCGGGGATGGAGCAATTGTGCATCCCAGCGCCGATCTTGAGGGTCCAATTGTCATCGGTCAACACGCAAAGATCGAGGCCGGAACACAAATAGGCGAATATTCAATAATCGGAAACAACGTCTTCATCAGCAATGAGGCCCATACGCACCGGAGCGTAATTTGGGAAAATTCCTATATCGGGCCGGGTGTTATTTTGCACGGCGCCATCATTGGTCGAAATTGCGATATCAAACGTGGTGCCCGTCTCGAACAAAGTGTTGTTGTCGGAGATGAGTGTGAGATCGGAGAAAAAGCGGTCATAAACCACGACGTTAAGATTTATCCGTTTAAGAGCATAGATGGCGGTGCTACCGTCAACAGCAGCATCATTTGGGAGTCGCGGGGAATGAGGACTCTTTTCGGAAAGCGCGGCATCTCAGGCCTCATAAATATTGACATAACGCCTGAACTTGCTGTCAGGCTGGCGATGGCCTACGGCACGACTCTGTATCGCGATGCATCAGTTGTGACCAGCCGGGACGCCAGTTTTGCTTCAAGAATGATCATGCGGTCAATCATCTCGGGCTTATCAGCTACCGGCATTGATGTGGATGACCTTCACGTCACGCCTGCGCCGGTAAACAGATTTAGTGTTCGCACGGGGCACGCTGAAGGCGGTGTTCATGTTCGGGTCTCGCCCTTCGATCCTCAATCAATAGAAATCAGCTTCTTTGACTCAGAGGGAATAGACATTGACGAAGGTGCGCAAAGAAATATCGAAAGGTACTACTACCGTGAAGATTTTCGCCGGGCTTTCTACAACGAAATAGGAGAGATCCGTTTTCCTGCGCGCGCGGCGGAATTCTATATTGATGGTCTTTTGAAGGTCATCGACAAGAAATCCATCAGCAAGGCGCGGTTTAAAGTAGTTGTCGATCACGCTTATGGCAGTTCTTCTCTTATCCTTCCTTATCTGGTAGGAAAACTTGGTTGCGATATAGTGTCGTTAAACGCGCACACAGACGAGAACAAAGCGGCCATTTCGCGGGAAGACTTCGACGGCTTTCTTCAACAATTATCCAGGACCGTCCAGATTTTTAAGGCCGATTTTGGAATCTTAATTGACGCCGCTTGCGAAAAGGTATTCCTAGTTGATGATTTAGCAAGGCCGATTTCTCCCAATTCCGCTCTTTTGCTTGTAGTCAAGCTTCTTGCGGAATATGAAAAGAAAAAGGGGAAAATCGCCGTACCTCTGACGGTCTCAAGTGTGGTTGAAAAGATTGGCCAAGAATACGAAAGAAAGGTATTGAGAACAAGGGTTCGGCCAATCTCGCTGATGAAAGCATCTGTACGAAAGGACGTGGTCTTTGCGGGCGCGCAAGGCGGAGGCTATATCTTTCCGCAATTTCTGCCTGCTTACGATGCAATCATGACATTCTGCAAACTTCTTGAATTCCTTTCGCAAACCGACGAGCCGCTGTCAAAAATTGTTGATTCGTTACCCTTGTACTCACTTGCCCAAAAAGACACCTTCTGTCCCTGGGACTATAAGGGCTTGGTTATGCGTCGGCTCATGGAAGCAGCAAAGGGAAAGAATATCGAGCTAAAAGACGGAATCAAAATTTATGATTCCGATCGATGGGCTCTGGTCTTTCCCGACGCAGAGGAACCTTTGTTTCATGTATACGCAGAGGCCGACTCTGATAACCATGCTCAATCGGAAGTCAATCACTACGTCGACTTCATAAAAAGCATCGTTTCAGCAGGAAGCTAACTCAAAGCGAAGGAAAATCAAGGAGATCATAGACTTCGAGGTTTTCAAAAATTTTGAAATTTGCATTTTGAAATTTGCATTTTGCATTGGATTAGAATCGGGATGCACACTGAGTTGCGCAAATGCCTGATTCCAGAGCACTATTTCCCAGCGAGGAGGTATTAGTGGACATATCTTTTGGGACGGATGGTTGGCGAGCCCGAATGGATCAATTGTTTACCACCGACAACGTGAAGATTGTGGCCCAGGGCATCGCGGATTACGTTTTCGATAGAAATCTTGCCAAAAAAGGCCTGATGATTGGCTATGATACTCGGGCAAAATCAAAAGAATTCGCCAGGACCTGCGCTCAAGTTATGTCCGGAAACGAGATTCCGGTTTATCTCGCTAACAGAGCCATGCCGACGCCGATTACCGCCTTCGCGATTACCCACTTCAAAGCTGCAGGCGCGATAATGCTGACAGCTAGTCACAATCCCCCCGAATATAACGGCATCAAATTCATTCCCGAATATGCCGGTCCGGCAAATCCCGAAATAACAGGCAGGATAGTCGAGAACATCACGAAGCTGTCTTCAGCCGATGTCAAGGAAGCCGGGAATGGAAAGCTTATTGAGCTGGTTGATCCCGTTCCGCCCTATATTGACTATATTAGAAAGCTGGTTGATTTTGATGCTCTGAAATCGAAACGGTTTAAGGTCGTGCTGGATCCTATGTACGGGGCGGGGTACGGAATAATCGATGAGATTTTTAGTCAGGCGGGCGCCGAGGTCAGCGCGATCCATAATTATGAGGACTCCTCATTCGGCGGCAAGCTCCCTGACCCGAGTCTTGAGAACTTGAGCGAGTTAAGAACGCTGGTCATGGACCATGGCGCCGATCTCGGTCTCGCTCTTGACGGAGACGCAGACAGGTTTGGAGCAATTGATGAGTCCGGAGAGTACATCCGCGCCAATAAAGTCCTTGCTCTCTTGAGTTACCATCTAATCAAAAACAGGGGATTTAAAGGCAGTCTCGTTCGTTCGATCGCCACGACCCATTTGTTGGATGCAATTGCGAAAGGCTATAATATCGAGTTGATTGAAACACCCAAAGTCGGGTTTAAGTTCATCGCTGAGGTCGTTCTGGAGAAACCGGTTATTTTGGGTGGTGAGGAGAGCGGCGGCCTCTGCATCGGAGGCAGCATCCCTGAAAAAGACGGAATCCTGGCGGACCTGCTACTTGCTGAGATGAAAACCTACGAGAACAAGTCGCTGTCTCAATTATTGCAGGAAATACATGAAAAATTCGGCCACTTCACTGATGAAAGACTGGACATTAAGTTTCCGTTGGAAGAGAAAGAAGGCCTGCTCAATAGGCTCATAAGTGATGCGCCGGAAGCGGTGGCAGGTAAGAAATTGAAACATATAACAACATCAGATGGAGTGCGATATTCGTTTGAAGAAGGGGATTGGATACTCGTAAGACCCTCCGGAACAGAACCCTTGGTCAGAATATACTTGGAATCAAGTTCAAATCAGAGATTCCGGCAGCTTAAAGATTTTGCCCGGAGCCTGATCGAATCCTAGTCAAGTTTTTGCCAAGCGCAAAAGATTCGCATCTCCTCAAGAACACCCATAAGGGAGAGGAGCTAACCTCATTTTTCTTGCAATAATAGTGGTATTGGCTATACTTATGGAAGGTATTGGAATGGAAGTGCCTGTTTTGAAAGTACCCAAAGGTCATATCTCTCTAGCGGTTATCTTTTTAATCTTGGGACTATTGCTATCAACATCGTTTAACACTCACCGCCGCTTGCGACAGACTACAACCGGGACACGAAAAAAAGAGCTTATTGAAATAGTAAAAGAACTCGAAAAAGACCGCGATGATCTAGAGAATCAGCTGAGTGTCTTGAATAAAGGCATCGGCAAATTCGAAGAGAAGGCCGCAGCCGAAGAGGGAGTTCTGGCCTCTTTTACAAAAGAACTCAATTCACTTAAGTTTGCTGCAGGCTTTTTGGCTGTTAGGGGGCCTGGAGTGGAAGTCACTCTAGGCGATAGCGTGCAAATCCCGACCGGAAAAGATCCTAACAACTACATAATCCACGACTACGATCTACGGGTGGTTGTAAATGCTTTGTGGGCAGGAGGAGCGGAAGCTGTTTCGATCAATGGTCAAAGGTTGATTTCTACTTCTTCTATCCGTTGTGCAGGAAATACAATCCTGGTGAACTTTACCCGACTTGCTTCCCCCTACAGGATTCAGGCAATTGGAAATTCCGCCTCATTATTGAAATCATTAGATGAGAACCAAGAGGTTAAACCGCTTTTGAAAGGCTATGCGAAAGCACTCGCTTTAATGATCGACATAAAAGAAGTAGCTCGTCTTGACATGCCCGCCTACAAAGGTAGTGTGGGCATAGAATATGGACGCGCAGATGAGAAGGGGAAGTAATTGCTGCCGCTTGCCGGACTAATTGTTGGAATTATCTTGGGATTGGTTCTTAAAATACCTGTGCCGCCCGCTTATGTCAGATATTTGGGCATCGCAATTCTGGCAGCCCTTGACAGTTCTTTTGGCGGCCTTCGGGCCAGTCTGGAAAAAACGTTTGAAGACAGACTATTCGTAACCGGTTTTTTTAGCAACACACTCATGGCCGCGTTCATCGTATACGTGGGCGATCAACTGGGAATAAGCGAACTCTATCTTGCAGCCGTGGTTGCATTCGGAGTAAGACTTTTTAGAAATCTCGGAATTATCAGGCGGTATGTTTTTTGAGCATGATTTAATAATAACCAAGGAGTTTTTGGGCTTTGAAGAACCTGCTGCATTTCCACGCTAAAAGAGCACAAATTACTATTGCTTTGATCTGTGCCTTGATGGGTTTCTTCTTGGTAACACAGCTTAGAGGTCAAATAAGTTACAGCCACCGCCTAAGCGAACAATCCGACCAGGACCTAGGGCAGTTGATAAGGGATTTGAATCTGGAGACCGAAACTCTTCGCTCGGAAGTTACGGATGGGCGAATAAGGCTGTACAAATATGAAGGGGAGATGGCCAGCCGAAAGACAATCCTGAATGAAGCTGCTCAAAACTTGGAGAATCTGAAAATACTGGCGGGCCTTGCTCCGGTGGACGGTGAAGGGATTCAAATTCTTGTCTCGGACCAGAAACACATCCTAAATGGCTCTGATTTGCAAGCGATTATTGAAGAACTAAAAGCGGGGGGAGCAGAAGTAATTGCTCTGAATGGCAAACGCATAATTGTCAGAGCGGCCATTGAAAGGCGAAGGGGAAATGTTTTCTTGAATGAAACCCGCGTAAGGCCTCCGTACAAGATTGAAGCAATCGGAAATTCCAAGATCTTGTATCAAGCGGTCACATTGCCGGGGGGAATAAGAGACTCTTTAATCTCTCTTACCGGGGTCTCTTTTCGGATTAAGCGAAAGGACACCCTAAGAATTCCCGCCATTCGAAACAAGCCAACCTACAACTACGCAACGCAGTTGACCAATAGGTGAAATTCATGATCGGAAATCTCAAATCAAACAAATTCAATCTTGATTTCTTGAGGGAAATGCTTGACAAAGAGAGTAGAAAAAGAGTCTTTGCGTTTTGTGCAATCTTCTTCATGCTTTTTTTCACTTTTGTGCTAAATGACAGTCTGACGGCGCTCGGACGCATTCATCCGGGCATAAGGATCACCGACGTTGACGTAGGGGGGCTCACTCCCGGTCAAGCAAGCAGCAGACTCACGGCAAGATTGCGGCCCGCCCTCAAGAAGCCCGTTCAGATATCCTATCTTGAAAATAGTTGGCAAGTCACACCGGATCAATTTAACACCAAGGTGAGTATCCCCAAAAGCGTCGCCAGGGCATATGCTGTGGGGAGAGAAGGCGGTCTCATATTTCGAGTTCAACAAAGACTTGCGTGCCGTCTCAAAGCCAGAAAAATAGTGCTGGTTTACTCCGCTGATTACAAATCGATAAGTAATTTTGTAAATACTATTGCTGAGACGATTGACAGGAATCCGGTTGATGCCGGCATAAAGATCGAAGACGGCAAAGCAAGCATTACGCCCAGTCAAATTGGTATTAAATTAGACAAGCCTGAGGCTTTTGCGCTAATCAAAACGAAGCTTGTTTCTTTCGCGTCCAGGAATATTGAAGCTCCGGTCACAATCATGCCGGTGGAAATTACCGAGGAGAACACCAGGGATGCGTTAAAGGCCGTTAATGAAATGATGAACTCTCCCGTCACTCTAAAATACGCGGAAACGAATTGGCTGGTTGATCCAGAAGATATTGGCGGTCTGATTGAGTTTCGGAAAACATCAAGCAATAAGGCCAAAAAGGTTCTGCAACTGCGGGCCGAATTGGACCCGGAAAAAGTAAAACCATACGTCAATGAGCTGGCAAAGAACGTGAATGTCGAACCGCAAAGCGCCGAATTTCATGTTGACGGCGAAGCTGTAGATATTATTCCGAGCAAAAACGGAGTCAAAATAGACGCTGATGCAGCTTTTCCGAAGATAAAGAAAGTCTTGTTCTCAAATCCGCCCCGCGAGGTCCTCCTCACCACAAGAACGGTTGCGCCTGAACGAACGACGGAAGAAGCCAAGGCTATGGGCATCAAGGAGAGGGTTTCCGTTTTCACGACATCCTATAGCGCCGGCAATATACCCCGGGTCAACAATATCCATTTGCTCTCCAAAGACCTTGACGGGACGATCATCGCGCCGGGCAAAATCTTCTCGTTCAACGATACCATAGGGCCACGGACCGCAGAAAAAGGCTATAAAGAAGCTCCGACAATTGTGCAAGGTGAATTAGTGCCGTCAGTCGGCGGAGGTGTCTGCCAAGTAGCTACAACTCTTTTTAACGCCGTATTTTTTGCGGGCTATCCCGTCACCGGCAGGCAAAATCATAGCTTTTATATCGATCACTATCCTGCCGGGCGAGATGCCACTGTCTCTTGGGGAGGACCCGATTTCAAATTCAAGAATGACACTGAAGCGTACTTGCTGATAAAAACCTGGTGCTCTTCGAGCACCGTTACCATTGGAATATACAGCACGGATTATGAGAGCGACGTCTCTTCCGAGGCAACAGACTTCACTAATTTTCAGCCATTTGCTACTAAGACAACCGACGATGCCAACCTGCCAAAGGGTCAGCAAGTGACCGAGTCGGGAGGAATAGAGGGCCGCGATATTACCGTTTTTCGGACTGTCAAAAGAAACGGCAAGGTTGTTCGGAAAGATAAGTTCTTCAGCCGTTATAAGCCGAAACAGGCGGTCGTCCGCCTCGGGACCAAGGAAGAAGTTCCCGTTGACCAAGCGCAGACAGACGGAACTCAAGCGACTCAGGACACGACCGCTACCGTGAACTGAACTAGACCTGTAGCCGTTTCTTTAAATGATTTAGCATTTTGAGCTTCCTTTGACATTTGCCTGCCGGCAAGTAGGGATTTTGAGCAGCCCTCAAATTGTCAAAACACAGGTTCCCAGGCTAAATCATTACTGAGGCGCACAGATAGAATAGGATTTGGTTCGATGGTCATTCAAAAAAAGATATCTTTTAGCACTAGAGGCAATACGGACATAATTGACTTGACACCCCTCATTGTCAGGGAATTGGACAGTCTTGATATGTCGGATGGAATCATCACCGTATTTGCCGCGGGAGCAACCGGGGGAATTACGACCATTGAATACGAGCCCGGCCTAATAAAAGACTTTAAGAAAATAGTCGAACAAATAGTTCCGGAAAATGATTCTTACGATCACAACCGGCATTGGGGGGATGGCAACGCTCATTCGCATTTGCGAGCTTCGCTCGTCGGTCCGTCGCTTTCCGTTCCTTTTGCCGGAAAAGAGCTCACGCTCGGAACCTGGCAGCAGATCGTATTTATTGATTTCGATGTCCGGCCTCGTAAAAGAACACTTATTCTGCAAATTCTTGGGGAATGTGAGTAGCTTAGAACCTGCCGCATGCCGACTCGAGAAGGATTTTCCTTAGTTTTGATCGAATTAAAAGCCGGGTCGGGTAATACAATAGAATTCAGCGCCAAACCCAATGCAATATCCGCGCGAAAGAGGGAGGATTGAAATATGAAAAGATCATTAGGGTTTCTTTTTGTTATGAACCTAGCCGACATTTCACTTACGAAGTACCTGTGCAAATTGGGAGCAACCGAACTAAATCCCGTGATTAAGCATCTGCTCGGAATGGGTTTTTCGTGGGCTCTTTTGTTCAAAGTTGTGATGGCGGGCCTATTTGTTGTTTCAGCACATTATCTCCACAAGAAATCCACAATTGTGAAACCGCTGATCACATACTTGAATCTCTTTTTCGTAACTCTTATTTTCTACCAGATCTATGGAATCTACCTCTTAAAGTAAGTCCCGCAAGGCTGACCGCAAACATCGCTGCCTGACTGACTCGAAGGCAGGCTCTTGGTTAACCGGATTTGACTCTATGTCAGTTATCATCTTGACTTCAGATGAGATTGAGAGAAAATCAGAATGGAGCGGCTCTTTTCGGCCGGAGTATCGAAATATCTTAAGGTGGCCTTGGTGCATTTAAAACTGATTGCAAACCCTGCGGCGAGCGGAATAAGAACCGAAAAAGCAATTCCGCAGATTACGGATTTTTTCAATAAAAGTGGTGTCGGACTCTCGCTGGCATACACATCAAAACCGTACGAAGCTATAAGCTTGGCGAAAAACTCGTGCGGTCAAAATTTCGATGCTATAGTCGCTGTCGGTGGAGACGGGACGGTTAACGAAGTAGTAAACGGAATCGCTAACTCCCAAGAGATTCTGGGAATAATACCAACCGGTTCTGCAAATGATTTCGCAAAAGGGCTCCAAATACCGGGGCAGATAGTTGAAGCCTGCAAATCAATACTCGCAATCAAAACAAGGAGAATCGACATCGGGAAGGTCAACGACAGGTATTTCATCAACATAGCAGGTGTGGGGCTTGATGCCCAAGTATCGGAGGCAGCCTCGAGAAGTTCTTTTCTGGGGAAGGGACTCCTGCATTATACAATCGCATTAGCAGGGGTGCTCTTGAGAGAACATCCAAAGGAGTTCAATCTCTCCCTGGATGGTAAAACACGAAGGCTGAGGGCCTGGCTTATTTCAGTTGGAAACGGCAAACAGTTCGGGGGAGGCATAAGGATTATTCCCACAGCTGATCTTAGCGACGGCCAATTCGACATCTGCGTCATCAAGGACGCAAAGAAATGGCGGGTCATTTACTATTTGCCTTTGGTCATTCAGGGCAAGCATCTCAACTTACCCGATGTCGCAGTCTACAGAGCCAAAGAGGTTGAGGTAAGAGCATTGGGATGCTTGGGGCATGCAGATGGTGAGATTATGAAAGGCGATGTGTTCAAATTTGAACTAATTCCGCAAGCGCTTGATGTAATAGTTCCTTAGCTTCAATCTATTCATTTGCGTTGATCGGCCATCCGAACTAGAGTCCGGCGAAGCAACAAACGTTCAGGATGCTATCCTAAACGCAAGCAGCGTAACGCCCTTCGCCGGCAGGAAGCAGGAGAGAATATCAAATTCAGCAAAAAAAATATAACCCTCAAGTCGATGCTTATAGGTTGAGATCCGGCGGCAGTCACCCAGCTGTGATCGATTTTTCGTTTGATCTGGTTCAAGTTTTACTCAACCCTTTACTGAAGACATAATCTATGCACAGAAAAATATTTGTTTTTTGCTTAATTGCTTCTATCTTGTTGTCATTGGTACCGGCCGGGATCGCAAACCAAACCGGCGCCGCAACCGGTCCTGGAATTTCTGCAACGTCTGCTGTCCTGGTTGACGCTAGGTCCGGTCAGGTCTTGTTTGAGAAAAACGCCCATGAGCAGCGCTCGATAGCAAGCACGACAAAGATAATGACGGCGATCATTGTTTTGGAGCGCGCTAAGTTGGACGAAATTGTCACCGTAAGCAATTCGGCATCTTCCGTTGGCGAATCAGCACTTTTTCTAAGGCCTGGAGAGAAGATAACCGTTCGAGAGCTACTTTATGCTCTCCTTTTGCAGTCAGCCAATGATGCAGCAGTTGCGCTTGCCGAACATATTGGTGGATCAGTCGCCGGTTTTGCTGAACTAATGAACAGAAAAGCCAACAGCATCGGGGCGAGCGACACCCATTTCGCAAATCCCCACGGCCTTTATGATGCCAATCACTACTCGACACCCTATGATTTGGCCCTGATTACTAGGTACTGCTTTGAAGATGGACGATTCACCAAGATAGTCGCGACAAAGGAGCACGACATACCGCGCCAAGGCAAGAACCAGCCCACCAAGGTGAAGAACCACAACAAGCTGCTTTGGAATTATCCGTATGCCAATGGCGTCAAGACCGGATTCATCCGCCAGGCCGGATATTGTCTGATATCATCTGCGAACAAGAATGGTGTGCAACTTATCTCAGTTGTTCTGAATAGTCCCAGTTCCGATGCTTGTTTTGAGGACTCTCAAAATCTATTGGAGTACGCCTTTGGCAAATTCAAATTGGAAAGAGTCATCAAGAAGGGGACGACATACAAAGAAGTAAGACTGCCGGAGGTCTTCGCCGCCAAGCTCAAACTGGTAGCCTCCAAGGACCTTCTGATTCAAATAAACGAAACACCAGGCAGTCTAAAGAAAATTGTTGTGACCAGCGTGCCCAAAATACCGGACTCGCTCCCGATCGAGAAAGGGACCAAGCTGGGTGAAATAAGAGTAACACAGTTCGACTGCAACTTGGGAAAAGTGGATCTGGTCGCCGCAGAGACAATTTCAAAACCCGGCCAATTTGAAATGTTGATTCTCTGGCTTAAGTTGATCTTTAAGAGACTGGCCGGAGAATAAGTTCCCTAAGAATAAACGCTTCCGGCTGACTTTCTACAGTCAAATGCCGCAACTTATGATAAACTCTGAAGGTAGAATAAATTGGTCAACGGAGAACACGTCGCGGCAAATAGAGTCACCTCTAAGCATAAGGAGTGATGGTTTTGGCAGAAAAAGAAGAGCACAACTCAGAGGAGATACTCTTAGTAGATCTGCACGAAAAGACGGACGTTGAATTGAGAGATATCCTTGATCAACTCTATGAGGAAGAGAGGAGGATTTCCTATCGTCGAAGAATGCTGCATGGCCGGATCGACATACTCAGAGCGGAACTCGTTCAAAGGCTCAAGAAGAAAAGAGAGAAGGGAGAGTCGCTTATTTCGGCAAAGGATATTGATCTTTTAAGCGAAATCTTATCAAAGGGCGGGATTGAATTTCCAAAGCTCTAGTCTTATCCCGTTGAACAAGAATAAATTGACAATATTCTTCCGGCAAATCGGGGGAAATTATGAGACAATAAGTGTAAGTGTGGCTTTTGCCTCCGGAATGGGAGGGAGAAAAAATGGCAGACAAAGATGTCCAACGTAATGTGCGCTCTTCAGGCGAAGAAGGAATCAAGACACCTACCCAAAAGCACTATCATTCTCTTGGCGAGAAAGATAACTTTGTCTTTGGAGAGGGAGGAACAGATTCGGCGGAAAAGAAAGATCTATTGACCAAGTTCAAAGAGCGCGAAATGAAGTGGAAAAAGGGAAAGTCTCCTGAAAAAACCAGAGAAAAGCAAGAAGGTGAGGAAAAATCGTAGCTTACTTGCTCCAAGATAGTCCTCACCCATTACTGGAGAGATTTTTGCTTTCTTGCAGGAAAAAGAGCACCGCTGGTCGAATTATTACTCTTTAACGGAGGTCTTTTATGCGTTGTGGGGTTTGCCAATACGAAAACGCTGAAGACGCCAAAGAATGTGCCAAGTGCGGCGCCAGCTTAAAACCCAAGGTTGAAATGGATAGCACGCTTCTACTTTCGCCGGTAGAGGAGGAAGAAGCTGAGGCTCCAGTTGAGGTGCAAGGTGCTTCTGAAGAAGCTGTCCTCGTGGTAAAGAGAGGCTCTGTTGTCGGTCAACGATTCGCTCTTAACAAGAACGAAATAACCTTGGGGCGAGACCCGAAGAGTGACATCTTCTTAGATGACATAACGGTTTCTCGCAGACACGCGAGGGTGGAAATCAAACGCTCGGCAGTCAAAGTCAGTGACGTCGGCAGCTTGAACGGCACATATGTAAACGGCAAGAGAGTCGATCAAGCAATCTTGAAACACTGCGATGAACTTCAAATTGGAAAGTTCAAGCTCGTTTTTCTTGAGGGCAAACGATAGACCCTCCAGCCGGCGAAAGGAGTCAAGCCTATGACAAAAAGCTCCAAAAGAGATTATCTGACAATTGGAGACGTCATCAAGGGGCTGTCATCTCAGTTTCCTTCTCTGTCAATTAGCAAAGTTCGCTATCTCGAAGAAGAAGGGCTTCTCAAACCAAAAAGGACACCGGGTGGTTATCGCAAGTTCTCGAAGGAAGACGTTAAGCGCTTGGAAACTGTCCTGAGGTTGCAGAAAGATGAGTTTTTGCCCTTAAATGTCATAAGACAGCGACTGGAGTCGCTCGATAGGGGCGAGGAAATTGCCTTTGAAAGCAAAGTCCGCCCGCTCTCGGTTGAAGAGATTCTTGCCCCCGTGGAGGAAGCAGAATTCTTCTCGCTTGAAGAGACCGCCAAAAAGACAGGAATAACCGTAGAAGAGCTGAAAAGCTTGGAAGCCTTCGGGATTTTGGAGACCAAACAGACCGACGAAGGAAAGGTCTTTGATTCAACCGATATCGAGTTAATTAATATTGTTCACCAGATGGGACGGTTTGGAATTGAACCGCGCCATTTGCGTATGTACCAGCATTTTGCAGACCGTGAAGCAGCCTTCTTCGAGCAGATTCTAATGCCGACGATCAAGCAAAAACGTTCGGATGCCTCAGGTACCGGGATGCTTGCTGATCTGATTAAGTTGTCAGAGGCGTTCAAGAGAATATTGCTCCAAAAAACGATTCGACAATACTTTCGAGATATCTAGTTCATTCCCCCCCCGTCATTAGGACCCATATCCGTTCAGCAACCACCAGAGCTCTTCTTAGAGGCAGAAATGAAGCCCGCAAACAACAAACCGAAGTTTTTAGCGGATCAAATGCTTGGACGTCTCGCCAAGTGGCTCCGAATTCTGGGCTTTGACACCAAATATTTCAATTCTATTGATGATGCCGAGTTGTTGCGAATCGCCAAAGAAGAAGATCGAATCCTGCTAACGCGAGATACGCAGTTGCTCAAAAGAAGGCCGATTGTCCGGAATTCCATATCTGCAATCCATGTTAATAGTGATGATTTGATCAACCAGCTTGACCAGATAATAAATGACGTGGATCTAGCTGACTTAGTGGCGGGAACAGCTCTAAGCCCTCTTTGCATACACTGTAATTGGCCGATTCATGAAATACAAAAAGATCTCGCCCGCGGCAGAGTCCCAAGTTACGTATACAAGACACAACATGAATTCTGTCTATGCCCAAAATGCGGAAGGATTTATTGGAAGGGGACTCATTGGGAAAGAATTAAAGAAAAGCTTCAAGCAGCTCTTGATAAGAAAGCACACTCTAAAGATAATGGTGAAGCTTAGAAAAATAGCCAAGAGCGAGGTTGGAGCCCAAAAAAGCAAGGCCGGCAGTTGAAAGAGCTGAAATCAAAAACCGCCTTTTCCTGGTTTCTTTTAATTTCATGAAGACCGGGATTATTAGAATCACAATGAAATAATAAACCCACATGATCAGGCTAAAGACTATTTTAGGATCCCTCATCCAACCGCTTTTCCAGTACAGATCGGCCTTCGCGGCACCGGTTACCAGCGCCGCCGTGAACGCTGCAAATCCTAAAAGAAGATAGTAACAATTCAGCCTGAATCTCATGCTTTTCCAAAATGCAAGAGATTCACTAACAGCGGGACCGCCGAAATCAAAACCGCGCTCGAAACGGTCAACAACAAAATACGCTGCCCCGCTTAGAGCGGCGAAAAGAAGAAATATATAACCTAGAATTGCAAGTATAAGATGAAAAAGACACGTATCCCAAGCCAATTTTCCAACACCGCAGTAAACATTCTGCACATGAACTCCAAATCCTCTTTGCCTTAACCCGGATATTGTAATAGATTAAGGGTTAAATTCTACTGCAATATTCGGGTTTAACTTGCAGGAATTGATAAGATTACGCATAATATCTTCAGAGGCTCTGTCCTACGAAACGGGATTGATATGGTAGACTCCTCAGAAAAAGAGAATAGCGCCGACAGCAACAGCTCTGTAATTGAGAGGATAAACTTTGCACATCCCAGCGAGAAGCAGTGTGCGCAAATTCTCGATTTCTATGGGATCAAGTGGGAATATGAGCCAAAGAGTTTTCCGGTTGAATGGGACAAAAGGGGCAGTGTCCTGCAAAGCTTCACGCCCGATTTTTATCTTCCTGAATTCAATCTCTTTATTGAACTGACCACCATGAGCCAAAAGCTGGTGACAAAAAAGAACCGGAAAATCAGACGGCTTCGAGAGCTTTATCCGGATATCAATATAAAGATTTTCTATCAAAGAGACTTTCGCTATTTACTGCTTAAATTCGGTTTGCACAAGATGCAGCACAATTAACCGGATCGAATTGTAGGGCTTGCCTAGTCCAAAACCAAACTACACTCAACCTTTGGGGTATCCTTGCTAGATCACATCAGAGAAGTCCTCTTCACCGAGAGCGAAATTGAAGAAAAAGTTAAGCTGCTCGGAGCTGCCATCTCCCAAGACTATCGTGAAAAAGAATTGCTTCTTGTCAATGTCCTCAAAGGCGGTGTTATTTTTCTTGCAGATTTGATCAGGCAAATCACTATCCCTGTTGTCATTGATTTCATGGCGATCTCAAGTTACGGACCTTCAACAGAAGAATTTGGTATTGTCAGACTTGTCAAGGATTTAGAAGAAAGCGTCAGCGGAAAAGACGTGCTCGTGGTCGAGGACATAATCGACACCGGTCTGACGCTTACTTATCTACTTCGCAACCTTGAGTCCCGGGACCCCGGAAGTCTCAGAGTTTGTACTCTAATGGATAAGTCTGTAAGAAGGATTGTTGATATTCCGATCTATTACAAGGGTTTCGATGTGCCGGATGTTTTTGTCGTAGGGTATGGGCTTGATTATGAACAAAAGTATCGGAATCTGCCCTTCATTGGAGTCCTGAAGAAGGAAATCTACTATCCCGAGGAATAAAACGAAAAATGCCGTGCTGCCGAAAGCTCCGGACCAATAATAAAGGCCCCAAGTAACCTTGTGATTTCCGTTTCCTCAAAGCTTGACTTCAAGGATGCCCCCCGCTTATTTCGAAAATCAAAGGCTTCTTGGGACCAAAAAAATCATATCAACTCGGCGGGAGAAGTCAATAGATTTTACTTCAAAAATTTGGAAAAATTTTCAATCCCCCCTAGTAGCACAGCTCAATTGGCCAATCACCAAAATTTGTTCTATAATTATGTATATGAGCAGTTTGCGGGTGGTTATATTGAAGAACGATAGTCTGAAATATGTGTTTGCCGGAATTATCTTAGTACTTCTTCTTGGCATCTCGATTGCTTTGATTCTTCCGCTTCAGGCACGCGTTTCGGAAAGGCCCAATCTAAGTGACTCAAAATCAATTAGTCGTTTAATCAACCGCTTCACGACTGCAAAGAATCTTGATGAAAGAATGGCTTGTGTGACCAAGTCAAGTAGGATACAACAGAGTATGAGAACATACGTCGTGGTTCCTTTCACGCAGCGAAAAATTCTTGATCAAAAGATTACGATTGACAAGTTCAGCTACGATCAGGAAGGCAATAGGAAGACCGCTACCGTCGTCCAGGAATTGACCTACATTTCTGAGAAGGACGGACAAACCCACTTGCTTGAAACCAGCTTTGAATTGGAAAATAGGGGGAAATGGTTAATTGATGGTTTTTCGGCAAGAGTCATTAAGCAAGAGAGATAAATCAATTATCCAACGGTTCAATGATTTCAATATCCACGCTGCCAATTCCTGAAATCCCCAACGCGTTTGCCGCGGCCTTGGATAGATCAAGAATCCTGCCTTCAACAAACGGGCCCCGGTCGGTCACCTGAACAACAATTTGTGCGTTCCCGTAGCTGACCGCCAGGTATGTCCCAAAAGCAAGGGTTCTGGAAGCGCAGGTAAAGTCGTTTTCATTAAATATTTCCCCGCTGGCGGTTGCCTTGCCGTCAAACTCGTTCCCGTACCAGCTTGCCACACCACTGAATCGGGCGCCGGTGGCCTTGTACCGCGATGGAAACCTCTCGCTTGTTGAATAGGTCCTGCCCAAATAAGGAAAGACATCGCAGGCAACAACTTTCACCGGAAATCCGGGTGGTGTGCTCTTCATTGCTTTCTCTCTTTTCCTTTGCTCTCTCTGTCTTTCTGCTCGTTCGATTTCAGCCAACAGCTCAGCGTTAACGCGGTCCATAAGATCATGTTTCTCATCCAAGTTGCTTTTTAGCTCTGAAAGAGCCTCCAATTTTTGCCTTTTGAGAGCAAGTGTCTCCATTTTGTGCTTCTCAAGATCGTTTCTCAGCAGAAAGGTCTCATCTTTCTTGCGAACGTAGGAATTGAATAGGTCCAGGTCAAACTCATTGATTCTCTGAAGATAGCTGACTCGCGCCAGAAGATCCTCAAAGTCCTTCACATTTAATAAGACCTCGACCAAGCCCACGTCTCCATTCTTATACATGTCCCTGAGCCGGGTGTTGAGTCTCTCTTTTTCGGTCAAACACCTATTCTCGGCCTCTTCCAGCTCAAGATAGTTCCTTGCGGTCAGCTTACTAACCGCACAGAGCCGTTCATCAAGCATGTCAACTTCCGCCTGCCTTAACCGGACTTCCTCGCTTAGGTCATCTATTTCATGTTGAATTCGATTTCTTTGGAAGGACGGTGATTCTTCCGCCGCCGCCGGAATGCACAACAGAAAGGGAAGAGCGAAACAGATTAGGACTTTCACAAACTTAGATAACCTGTATTTTTCCATGATCGAAATCCCTCAAAAGGTCGATTTATGGATTTATCGGCGGGCTCCGATAAAGTTTGAGAAAAAAAAGAAGGGGTTTTCATCCGGATGATGAAGTAATCATGGTTAGCTCCGCCTGATTTTGTAGAGTTTGAAGAATCATAAGCAGCAACAATCAAAGAAGGGGCGAGCAAGATGTGTTACACCTCGAAGAGAATTGCAATCATATTTTTATGTCTGGTTTTTCTTCTGACAAATCCAATCTCTGTATCGGCCCAGCCTTCGACCCTCGGCCAAAAAAGGGAAGAGGCGGATAGAGTAAGAGGGCAACTGCAGAATATTGATGCTGATCTGGATGTTACAGTTGAAAGGTATAATCAGGCAACTATTAACCTGAATCAGACCGAGAAGAAGATTAAGCAGATCAACAAGGATCTGGACAAGACGTCGAACAGGTTCTCCCACCAAAAGAAGCTTCTCAGCCGCCGGCTGGTTCACATCTATAAGAACGGTAACATCGATCTCCTCTCAACACTCCTTGGAACAAGAGATTTCAACAATTTTCTGACTCGCGTGTTTTGCCTGATCCAAATCACGAATCAAGATGTTTCCTTGCTGGAAGAAATGCAAAATACAAAAGCGCAGTTCGAAGCCACAAAAGGGCAATTGGAGAGAGAAGAAAGGGTTCAGCGTGCCCTCGCAACGGAATTTGCTCTCAAAAGAAATGAGATTGAAAAACAAGTCGGGGAGCGACGAGCTTTTTTGTCGACGGTGGAAACCGAGATTCAAGAAATTATCAACGAGGAAGAAGAGCGCGAAGCTCAGGCTCAAGCTGAGGAAGTGCGACGGCTTCAGCAGCAGCAGGTGCAGAACCGGCAAGATAGCGGTGCAGTTCAAAACAATCCAAATCAAAGCAATCCGGCCGATCAGACGAATCCGGGTCAAACCACTCCGAACAACGGACAAAACAACGACAACAGTCAAGGCAATGAAGAGCACAATGACAATGATACTGAAAAACCCAAAGAGTCACCGGCCCCAAAGCCGGCACCCTCGAAAAGCGCTCATTCGGAAGTCGTATCTATTGCAATGCAGCACCTCGGAAAACCCTATCAATGGGGAGGGGCCGGACCTGATTCTTTCGATTGTTCGGGACTGGTTATGTACTGCTATTCGCAGATTGGTATTTCACTGCCACACTCGGCTGCCGCTCAGTATAACCACGGAATCCGCTTGAGCCGGGAACAAATGGAACCGGGCGATCTAGTATTCTTCGGAAAAACCGGCGTCACACATGTCGGCATCTACGCCGGTGGAGGAAAATACATCCACGCTCCACGTACGGGAGACGTCGTGAAAGTGTCGGCATTAAGCTCGCGAAACGACTATTATGGTGCTTGCAGGCCGTAGCAAAAGGACTTCATTTCAGTAGCGTTGTCTTTCAAACACATTTTGTCAAGGGTATAATTGATTGTGAACTTCAATGGCACAGCTTGGAGAAGCAAAGTGGTTGATGATCCAAGACAATATTTTATTGAAGACTGTTACGCTTTAAGGGGTTGCCTTCACTGTCCGGATTGCCTGGCTTTCGCCCTAAAGTTTTACAAGCTTGCTCAATCCTCGACAAGCGAAGGAAAGGACACCGAAAGAACGAAGGCACGGATTCTGGTGATTAAATTCATTGTCTCGTCGATCGCATCCGAAAACCTGCCATGCGAATACGCCCTAAGCGCGGAGAATCTAAAAAGCTACATTGACCGGATCTTCAATGGTACGGCTGATCTGCCCATGTGTCACTACGAATTTCAATAACTTGGGCAAAGTGTTGAAGAGACTCTCCACTTATGTATAATAATGGATTAGTGAAAGCTCGATTTGGGCACATTTTTCCAGCACATTCAAATATGACGGAGTCTTGAGTGGCAACGAGAGAAAGTGTAAATCGTGTGAAAGAGGAGCGCAAATACACCCCTTACACCCCCTGGTTGCTTTTGTTTTTTCTTTTGTTCACCGTTGGTCTTATCATCAGCTCCGCTTTCCAGAAACCGTCAGAAAACCCGGTTCTAACTAAAATGACTAACCAGTTGACCGCTGAAAACCGGCTATTTCTCAAACAATTGAATGCCGACGACGAAAAGGCGACTCCGGAGCAACAGAATGTTCAACAGGATGTTCAACAGAATGTTCAACAGAATGCGCCGGAGCAAAACCTCATCGGAAGACTAAGGGCGAAAATCGACCTGAACTTGCACGCAACTCCCGAGCGGGCAAATAATACAATTGGAACCGCCGGCGCGGGCATGGTTCTTTCAGTCAAAGGAAAAGTGGACAACTGGTATCAAGTGGTAACACCGGAAAACACTGAAGGGTACATCACAAGCAATACCAAGTACATAGAAATCTTAGAAATGAAAGAGTAGCAAAGGCAGGTGAAAAAATTGCGGAAAATATTCGGAAAGGCCGATGATTTTTATCGCGCACGCATCCTGACGTTAGAGGAAGAGATGTTCCCGGACTTCGATTGGAGAGATGACATACTCTATCGTTCGCCATCCAAACATCACTCTGAAATGAGAAAACAATACTGTCTACAAATGGTCGATCTTGACACAAAAAAAGATCACATTGTTAAACGGTATACAAACAAAAAAGAGGCGGAAAAGGCACTAACAATGATCGAACACGACCTCAAAGAGCTTACCAAGATAGAATTCGAAGAGAAATATGTCTCAAGCCAACAGGCGGAAGATGCTCCGACGGAAATAGACAAAAATCCACCATGCGGGGAGACAACAAAAAGAGCAGGCAATGAAGGCGAACACGCAAATGTCCCAAGAAACCTTCTTTAAGTTCCCTAGTACTTGCAGCTTTCCCTTTTCGTACCCGCTTGGCTAGTTTTTACTTTACCTAGTCTCACGACTTGGTATTTCTTCTTTGCCTTAGGGCCGCTACTGGTACGCCTGCTTTCCTACTTCACTTGTGGGGCCTCTTGGGACATATTTAAGCATAGCACACCTCTCAACAAAAAGTCAACATCTTTTTTTGAACATATTTGAGAAAACTTGATTTTAGCTAAGATTGTTGCCGACCATGATTACGCGAACTAAAATGATCAACATGAGACATCACATTCCCGCATTTATAATGAGGACAGCGCTTTTTTTGGAAAACATGTTGTAGCGCTTTGCCGACGAAATAGGGATTGCTGCGAACCAAAATGTATACGAAAATAGACGCTGTCCCCATTTAATTTGAGAAGGAGCCACTATGGATAAAGACAAAGAGGGTCAAAACGAACCCACAGATGAGGAGCTTATCAAGCAGATAAGAGATGAGTTCTCGAAGCTCACGGTAAAAGACTTTCTGTCACAGAACCTTATCACACTAAGCACATTGGCACATCAAAAAATGGGAATTCCGGCCGCGAATAAACAGTCCGCAGACCTGGATCAAGCCAAACTGGCGATTGATGCGTATTCGGCTCTGCTGAAGGTACTGGATGAGCAGCTAGGGTCGGAAGAAAGGGATGCCCTAAGGGAGATCTTGTCAAAATTGCAGATCGAGTTTGTGGCTAGGTCATCTAAATAAGCATCAGGACTTTTTGCGGAGTAAATATTCTTCAAGAGTCGTGGGCGTAGCCACTGCTTTTATTATGTTAAGGAGTTCGCCGACATCGACGTTGCTGAGGGGAACCATCAACGTAACAACCTGGCGATGTTTTAGGTAACCGCTTTCTTTCAATTGAAGTAACTCGTACAAATTCTCATAAGAAACCACGCGCATGATGTGATACAGATTCGTGCTCCTGATGGCTGCTTTTATGATGTCGCAAGCAATCGCATCACGAGTGATGAACAGTCCTGCCTTTTCATTCTTTATTTGGGCCAGCTTTTTGGCTAATCGATCAACTTCTTCTTTTGCAGACTCAAAACCGAGCCGGCTAAAAACCGGCTTCAAAACAACCGCGATTCCCGTCGAGGAACGCCAGATTTCGCGCAGTCCGACATCAAACTCCAGTCTCCTGCCAAGCAAGTTGATTTCTTCCTGAAACCGCTCGGGCGAATCAATCTCCTCCGGAGGCAGAACATGTTGTTTGTCGGCGTCTTCAGACTCCTCGGTTTCGCTTGCACCGAGTTTCGAACGAAACGTAGCCACGTCTTCTTTAACATCGGTCGTCAAGAGGTCGGCTATTTTGGGGTCTTTGACTTTCAGTTTTAGGCCAAACACCTTAAGAACCTCGTAACCGTCGTCTTTCTTCTCTTGAACCTTCTCTTCTTTATCAGAGCCCATGACTGCACCTCTCAACGATCAACCCGGGAGAACCGACAGCCGCCCCGGCATAGTTAGCGAAACCAAAGTCCGTAACCGTATCTTCCATTTGGTCTTTGAACATTATCGTATACTTCTCTTATAAAGAACAGTGGCTCTTTCCCTCATTTCAGCAGCCTCGGCCAAATAATTGGTGATTGAACTCTCCAAACCTCGAATCTTCTTGGAATACCATCTTTTCGGGTTTTTGATCGCTTCCGGCTTCCAATCCTTCAGCACTTCTGCTTTGGAATCCTCGGCTTTTTGTGCAATTTCATTATACTCGTCCGTCCTCCCTGAAGCACCGGCTTCTGCAAGCTGAATTGTCAAAGAGGCAAAATCCAGAGCCTTGGACACAGTGAGCAGCACAGGATCCAGATGTGCGCTTTTGTCCATCTTACCGGCCTCCTGTAACAGCTCCTGAGATTCGTCAAAGAGTTGCTTGCCCCGGCTTGCTTTGGCCTTTGCTCTTTCGTAATCTCTGCTATTGCTATCCTCGATGGATTCGTTGATCTTCTCAAGACCCTGGCTGAATTTTTGTTGCGCAGCGGTGGTTCTTTTCAAGAAATCTGCAACCAATTCCATTTTGCTAAACCATTGATCGAAACCATCTAATGCCTTAATCAAGGTACCCACGCTTTGAATTCGCAGATCGGCATAGTTCTTTTCCCAAATCGGGACTTTTAGTTCTCTTAGTTCATCCATTTGAGAAATAACACGATCCAGCTCTTTGCGTGCTTGATCGGTCTCAAGATCCGCCTCGAGATATTTTCTTTTTGCGCCGTCGGGATCTTCAACGACATCAAACTCCATTGTTTTCAAAAGCCGGTCAACAATGATCAAGGCTCTCTTTTCGCCGCTATCCGCCTTCTTTATCAGCACATTTACTTCACCGTCCTTAAAAAAACCTCTGACATTTGACAAATACAGCCAGAGGATAACAAGGCTGAACAGCAAGATAAGCAAGAAAAGAGCGGTTCTTTTTTTGTTTAAGGCCATTGATATGCTCCTTTTTGGTGGACAAAAAAATTAGATTCTTCGCTTTTAGTGTATTTTTGTATGTACGTATCTTATTATATTTTTGGGCTCGGCTACAGAGTTCAATTTTTCCAAAGCAATCGATAGTTTCAATTGACATTATTACTTCATTTATCCTGTTTCTTGAGAGTGCCCACAGGATTTTTGGACAATTTTTGAAAGGCAAATATAGAGTCCCCCGGCGAACTTATGATATTATGGAGGCCCGCGACCTGAGACCGCGACAACCGAAACGCGCAGTGGAGTCCGGTCGGCCTTCAAAACATCATTCTTCGCACCGACTGCGGACGCTGTCATGATCGCCGGCAAAGGCGGATGCTGTTCCCGGACCGGCAGTCTCAGCCTATGGAGTCTGCGAGCCTTAGCGAGCTTCAATGGAGGAGGGCAGACCGGCTACGAGTTCGGAGCAAAACCAACATGTCTAACGCAAGAGCACATGTCCTAATAAAAGGTAGGGTGCAAGGCGTCTATTTTAGATCGTACACAAGGTCGGAAGCCGAAAGGCTCTCACTTAACGGTTGGGTCAGAAATCTTCACGACGGATCGGTAGAAGCGGTGTTTGAGGGAGAAAAAGCAAGTGTCGAGAAGATGATCGCCTGGTGTCAAAAAGGACCTCCCGGTGCAATAGTCACCAATGCTGAAATAGAGTGGCAAGACTATGCAGGGGAATTTGACGGGTTCTCGGTTGAGCATAGTAGACATTAGAGCAGGCTTAAATCCAAATGTCAAACCTGTCCGCTCCGTAGCTTTCAGCGAAGGCGGATCAAACCTAAAGTACAAAATTCAAAATGCCGGTAGGTCTGCGTAGTCGCTCCATTTATGGAGCCCAAGACGCACCGGCGGTTGCGATAAGAGACATGCGCCTGTAGCTCAGAGGATAGAGCACAAGCCTCCGGAGCTTGGTGTCGGGTGTTCGAATCACCCCAGGCGCGCCAGCTTAGAAGGGAAGAGGACATGAGCAACTATGGAAATCAAAGACTTTGTATGCAATCTGACTCAGGAAATCCAAAGAATTGTGAGACCTCATCTTGGTAAGATTTCGTCCAGGACCGCGTCCGGGCAGGCTGTCGGGGGCGATACGACCTTTGTCATTGACGATTATGCCGAAGAGTTCTTGGAGCGCGCTTTGGAAAAAGAGGGCGATATCGCCTTTTATTCCGAAGACAAGGGTCTGATAACCTTCGGAAATCCCGAATTTGTTTTGATCGTTGATCCTATCGACGGGACCAGGCCGGCTGCAGCCGGCCTGGAATCATGCTGCGTGTCGGTCGGCGTGACAAAATATCAGCAGAAACCCGTAATGAAGGATGTGTTCTTAGGTTGCATTCAAGAGATAAAAAACGAAACGCTCTTTACCGCCGAAAGGGGAAAAGGTGTAAGAATCTCCAAGAATGGTGAGGAAATAAGGCCGATCCTGAGCAACGAAACAGACCTGAAAAACCTATTCTGGTGCATCGGCTTTCGGGGAAGACCTGCAAGGCCGCTGGTTGCTGTCCTAGGTGACCTAATTGACATTTCCTCGGTAGATGGCGGAGTCTTCGACCTGGGAAGCGCTTGCTTTTCAATGACCCGGCTTATCACCGGTCAGATGGACACCTACATTGATATCGGCAAACGGATAATGGACGAGGTTGCCTGGGTCAAAAAAGAATTTGAAGGGGTGGGCCGGGGCTCAATCCTCAACAACAACCCGTATGATATCGTGGCCGCCACTTTGATTGCTCAAGAGGCCGGCTGCATTATAACAGATGGATATGGAAATTCAATTGATGATTTTCCCATTCTTGGTTCAGGACCTGACTATCAGTTTTCAACAGTCGGAGCGACGAGTGCTGCGCTCCACAAAAAAATAGTCGAGGAAATCAGCCGTGGCATAGAGCGGCTGAAACAAACGAGCCCCGATGCACTGAAATCACTCTCAAATAAATTTTGACACTAATGCGGAAGAAGTTGATAATGTATTCAGCAAGTAGCTAGTTGCATACACACACCCGGCCGCATTTGTTTTGTTGCGTCTTGTTTCATTTTGCTGTTGCTCTGCCAATTAAGATCACTTTAGCAGTCTTGACTATCTTGCAATCTGGACCTGGACATTGCAGTAGGTTTAGATGATTGGCGCACAAGCCTAGCGCCAAATTCTACTGTAATATCCAGGTTGAACTATCACCAACTTTGCGTTTGGAGCAAAAATGGCGATCAAGCTGTTGCACACCGGAGATCTGCATCTTGACGCTCCTTTCATATTTCTGGGCGAAAAGGGACGGGATCAACGGCAGCAACTTTTGGTGACTCTCGATAAAATAATTGAGCAGGCTATAGTTGAAAAGATTGACCTTGTCTTGATCGCAGGCGACCTCTTTGACTCCAACAACCCTTCCTATGACACCATTGATCGAGTAATCAGCTCTTTCAAGATTCTTGAGGAAGCGAACATCCCGATCTGTCTCATTCCGGGCTGTCATGACTGCTATAACTCCAAATCAGTCTATAGGCTTTATAGTTTCGAAGAGGCGGTTTCAAATCTCACCATATTCACCGACAAAATCACCCAAAAAGTCTTTCCCGGCCTGGATCTTACTGTTCATGGTCAAGCAACCTTCAGAAGCGGCGCTGGACAGACTCTCAACGAAAACCTGACCCGGAATTCGAACACCAAATTTCACATAGCCTTGATCCATGGAACTTTCGGCGATCCGGGAAATCTGAAAGAAGGATCTCTGGCCACCAAACAGATCAACGAGAACGATATGAATTACGTGGCCATGGGACATTCGCATTCATTTGCACGCTATTCGAAAAATGCCATGAAAGCTTTTTTCTGCGGTTCGCCGGAGATGTTGAGCCTGGAAGAAGAGAATTCCGGCTTTGTGGCAATGGTAACAATTCATCCTTCGGGCGAAGTCGACGTCCAACCCAAGAGGGTCGGGCGATGCCATTTCAGAACCGATGAGATCAAAGTTGATGACATCACGGATGCAGACCAGATCACAGAAATTATCAAAAACCAGGTCAATCCTCACCAATACTTGGAAGTCCGGTTGAGAGGCTCATGCAGTTTTGATCTGGAAATTGATCCCGAAAAGCTGGAGCGCGAATTAGAGCCCTATTTCTTCAAATTGAGACTCCTTGATGAAACAAAGCCAAAGCTCGAAGAAATTCCGGTTGGTTCACTCCCCGAAAATACGGTGATCGGGCAGTTTGTGAAGATGATGCGAGACGAACTTGATGGTTCCGTCGGAGAAGAAAAAAAGCTCGCTGAAGAGGTTCTAAGACTCGGTGTCACGCTATTACGAGGCAAAAAGTCTCCATGATTATTGAAAAAATTGTTCTAAACAGATTTAAGAAATTTGAAAACCTGGAGGTTGCGCTTCTTCAGGGTCTTAATGTAATAAAAGGACCGAATGAAGCCGGCAAATCAACTCTGCACTCCGCGGTAATCGCAGGTCTGTTCTTTGATCCGTCTCATCGCCGTGCTGAAATAAAGAGCAATATTTCGTGGTACTCCGACAAGATGTATGAAATCAGCCTGACCATTAATGAGAATGGAAAGGGATACACTCTTAGTAAGGACTTTGAAAACAAAAGGATTCAAATCTCCGAGAATGGTTTGAGGCAGGAGATAACGGACACATCCATCATCAACCGGAAGTTGTGTGATTGGCTTGGCTTTAGTTCCATCAGCGCGTTTCGAAGCACTGTATGCATTGAACAAGATAAGATATCGCAAGTCACGAAGGGTGAAAAGGAAATTGGAGAGATTCTGCAATCAACGATCACGGGCGAAGACGATGCCACGGCAAACAGTCTGATTGAGTGGTTAACCGGAGTTGTAAGTGATGAGTCAAACGAATCAGAAAAGTCCGGCGAGATCATAAGGCCGGTTAAGGAGCTGTCCGGGATGATCAGTGATCTGGAAAACGAATATACGGCAGCGAAGACGGACGCGAACAAGGCCTCGATTTCAAATGCAAGATTGCTTGAGATAGAAGAAAGACTAAATGAGATAGATTCCTTGCTTCACACAAAAACTACTTTAAAGAAAAAGAACGACACAAGAAGAGCGTTTCAAAGCGAATTAAGAATCATTGAGGAAAAATTCGCACATGCCTCGAACGCGCTCAAGCTGCACGAAGAAATACTGGCCCTGGGCCAAAGACTGAGTGCCTATAAGCCGTTCTTCAAGTTGACCGATGAAGACATTGAGACTTTTCACTCACTCCTGGGCAAGAAACAGTCCCTTGAAGAGCTGCAAAACTCCCTGCAGGAGCAGCTTAATCAGCCAAAACAAAAAGTTATTCAAAAAAGACCTAAGCTTAACCCCGTCTTTATCGGGGGCGTTATTGTTTTGTGGATCGGCCTCATTGGCACCATTCTCACCAAGTTTATGCTTATCCTGGCCTTTGTCGGATTAGTGGCTCTATGCGGCGGCATTATCTTGATGTTGTCGAAATCCGAGGTTCAAATTGAGCTCTCCCCGTCTCAAATCCGCAACCAAATAAGTCACGCAAATGATCAAATCAACTTCATCGATGAAAACATAAAATATTTTCTCTCCCGGACCAAAACCGGCGCTGTAAAAGAGTTTATTGAGAAACAAGAGAGCTACAAGCCATTAAAGAAAAGGCAGATCGAAAAAGAATCCGAGCTGCTGGGTATGATCGGAGAAGAATCGATCGAAAAAGTGAAGCGCGAGTTCGAGGAGCTTTCCCGGCGAAAGGATAAAATAAAGGATGAGTTGGGCAAGCTGGACCCTTTTGTTCTCGACTCGGAAGGCTATCAGCGAACGCTTGATGAAACAGAGAAACTGGGCAAGGAGAAAGCCGGACTGGAAGCTGAGAAAAGAGAGTTGGAGATTACTGTTGCCAACGTCAAGACAACAGATGCGGACCTTGCAACGCTTCAGGAAAGACTGGCCGGCTTACGGCAAAAGATGGAATTCTACGAACACCGCCGCCTCGTCTATGAAAACTGTCTGAGCTTTCTTCAAATGGCCCGGCGAAAGACCCTCAGATCCGCGACAAATGTCCTTGAAGAGGAGATCGAAAGGCATTTGGGCACGATTACGGGCAACCGCTATCGAAAGGTAAGAGTAGACAAAGAAACATTGAATTTATTGGCCTATTCTCAGGACAAAAACGATTATGTGGATGTTCAAAATCTGAGCAGGGCCACGATCGATCAAATCTATTTAGCTGCAAGGCTTGGTTTGGTGAAGCTGGTTTCGGGAAACAAGAAGCCTCCCTTGCTCCTTGATGACCCATTTGTGACCTTTGATGATAAAAGGCTTGAAGCAACCATGCAGCTTATCATAGAGGTCGCAAAAGAATACCAAGTTCTGCTTTTTACGTGCACTGACCGGTACGATCAATATGCCGACAAAGTTGTTGATTTGAGAACATACTCTTTCCTAAACAATTCTTCGAAATTGGACGCCTTTGACGAAACAAGAATTGAACCGGTCATCATTGACGACGCTCAACCCATTCAAGAACAACCTCCCAATTTGGAGCAATGAACTCAGTTTTTCCGTAACAGAGAATCACTAGGAGCTGCATGAAAGCCTATCTCGACATCGAAACATCTTTTTCAGGAGAAATTACCGTTATCGGAATCTACCGGCCCACAAAAGGATTTGTGCAGCTAATAAGGGGAGAAGCCGGCCCGGATGAATTGATTGATTTCCTCGAAGGAAGCCTGGCCATCTGCACCTACAATGGGTCACGTTTTGATCTTCCCGTCATAAAGAGCAAGCTCGGAATTGACTTGATATCAGATTTCGAGTCCCATGATCTAATGTATGATTGTTGGTCGCAGAATTTGTATGGCGGACTGAAAGCGGTCGAGAAGAAACTTGGAATTGCGAGAAACCTGAACGGGCTCAACGGTTATGACGCGCTTATTCTGTGGGAAAGATATCAGAAACTGAATGACCGCGAGGCCCTTGAAACGCTGCTCGAATACAACAGGGAAGATGTCTTAAATCTCCCCCTGTTGGAAGAACAACTTTTTTGCCTTCGAGATTCGAAATAATTGGACAATCTCCTTTTGCGCTTTTTTCAGAGTCTTCTGACCGCTCTTAAACATTCTTGTAAAGAAACCGATAAGATTTTGCAAACTCTCTTGGATTTCTACCCGGATACTGTAATAGGTTTGGATGATAGGCGCATGAATTCTATTGCAATATCCGGGTTAATCCAGCAACTAACCTGGTAAAAAGGAGAAGATCGAAGATGAAGCGGTTGAATTTCCCGAATTACGCCACGAAAGCGCATTTTGTTAATACCAAAACTCAAAGAATCGGCCTATATCGCTTTCTGTTCTTCGCCTCAATAATAATTGCTCTGCTCTGCACGGCACAAATAGCCTACGCAAAGGACTATCACTTTTCAAAAGTCAACATAGATGTCTATGTGCTTGATGACGGCTCATTCGACTTCGTGGAAGAAAGAACATATGATTTCAGCGGTGATTTTCATTGGGCCGATTACAAAGTTCTAACCGCAGGTTCCAAGGACATTACGAACTTTCAAGTCTCAGAAAGAGACAATGTTTTTCAAGAACAGCCGGGTGAAACACCTGGAAATATTCAAATATTCAAAAGCACCAGCGACATTTATGCAAAATGGTTTTACGAAGCATCCAATGAAAAACGCACATTCACCATCAAGTATCACGTTGTCGAAGGCATCAAGGTCTATGAAGATGTTGCGGAGCTGTATTGGAAGTTGATAGGCGCGGAGTGGCAAAAAACAAGTGACCGGGTTGTTGCAGTTGTGCATTTGCCGTCAGGTGCCTCAAAAAAACAAATTAGAGCCTGGGGACATGGTCCTCTCCAGGGACGTGTGACAATTGTAGACGACCGGACCATTAAGTACGAGGTTTCAAACCTACCCGTCAATACATTTGTCGAAGCAAGAGTGACTTTCCCGCCGAGTGTGGTCCCAAAAGCGCCCGTTGTCGCGCAAACAAGAATGCTTCCGACAATCCTTCAGGAGGAGAAAAAGTGGGCGAATGATGCCAATCTCACCCGGTGGAAGTACCGAATCGGAAATGCCCTCGGTGTCATAGTACCATTGCTGGCTCTGACACTCGGATTCTTCCTGTGGCTCATCTTCGGAAGAGAATACAAGAAAGAATATGATGGCGACTATTATCGAGAACTACCGGGGGATTACGAACCGGCGGTTGCGGGCTATCTTTATAATTTTGGCAACGTTAACATGACTGATCTGGTTGCAACCCTTATGGATCTTGCGCGCCGGGGCTTTTTAAAGATCAAAGAGACTAAAACTGAAAAAACCGGGATCTTCAGAAATAAGACCGAATACGATTATGTTTTTGAGCGCCAACTCAAAGAAGAAGCTACGCTTAAGCTGTTTGAGCTAGACCTCATAGATTACTTGTTCGGAACAATCGGCACATCGAACGGGACTGCAAACTCCGTTTCGATGGACCAAATAAAGGAGTACGCCAAGGACAGCCCAACGGCTTTCAACAGCTATATAAACGGCTGGAAGAATAAGGTTGAAGCCGAATCAGGGAATTACGGGTTCATCGAAAAAACAGGCAATTACCTGATGTTTATCAACATCGCCATTGGAGTCATCGTAGGAATCTTTGGCGTCATTCTTCTAATCAACGAAATGGCAACAGGTGTCGTGGCCATAATTATGGGCGTCATTCAAGCGTGCCTCTCAGGCTTGCTTAAGAGACGATCCAAAGTGGGTTCTCAGCACTATGAAAAATGGGCGGCATTCAGAAAGTTTTTGCTCGATTTTTCGAACCTCAAAGAAGCCATTCCCGGCTCTATGGAGATCTGGGAACATTATCTCGTCTACGCAGTAGTTCTTGGAGTAGCAGCGGAAGTTATCCGCCAGCTGAAGATTGTTTTGCCACAAGTGGTTCAAGGAGCTTATGTTGGACCGTCATGGTTTGTGACCAGCCGCGGCGTCGACGGATTCGGAAGCCTTGATGCCCTCAACACCTCTTTCTCCAACATGGTAAGTGTTGCCAACAGCGCCATGAGCTCAAGCAGCGGGGGCGGGGGCGGATTCAGCGGGGGTGGAGGCGGTGGAGGTGGCGGCGGTGGTGGCGGAGCCGGCTAGTCCTGAAGCATCCCCGCGTCGCAAGGTCTAATTTGCGCCAAAAAGCAGGAAAAACAGGCTTCAGTGTCTAAGTAATAAGTATGTCATCTGACTGGAGGAAGATCGATGAAGTTACAATTAAAAAAGATGGCATCCTTACTAACTTTAGCTCTACTGCTTGTTTTGTGCGGATGTGCAGGGTCCAAGAAGAAAATTGCGGATTCTTCGGAGTTCAGGCAGCCGACTTATTGCGCCAAATGTCATCGCGACCTCTATAATCAATGGAAAGGTTCCCCTCACAACAATTCGCAAAAGGACCCGATCTATCAGAAGCTCTACTTGTTGGCGGACAAAGAGAGTGATGGGCAGGCGGAAAACGTCTGCGCAGCTTCTGTTTGCCATACTCCGATCGGCCATCTTGCTGCCGAAATTCCTCCCATCGATGGGTCAAAACTCAGCGATATTGCCAAGCTGGGAGTTCAGTGCGATTTCTGTCATACGGTCTCTGATTTCGAGAAAGTCGGCAATGGTTCTTATGTGGTTTCTCCGGGTAAAGTGAAAAGAGGTCCGTTTAAGAATGCAAAATCTCCCGCTCACAAGACCGAATACTCAAAACTCCACACTGAAGCCGTCTTTTGCGGATTGTGCCACAATGTAAATCATCCGCAAAACAATCTTCCACTGGAAGCAACTTTTACCGAATGGGAAGAAGGCCCATACAACACCGGAGACGCTGATACTTCAACAACTTGTCAGGATTGCCATATGACACCCGGTCCGGGCGAAACCTTTCCTAATCCCGGACGGGCCGCAAGCATAGGACCGGAGCGAGACCACATTTTTACCCACGACTTCGCCGGCGCAAACGTCGCCTTGGCCAAAATAATGAACTCGCCGCACCACGGAGAATTGGCCGAGGAAAGACTCAAAGCTGCCGCAACCGTAGAAGTAGTTGCACCAGGCACAGCCGAAAAAGGGAAGCCGATGCCCATTGAGGTGAGAGTCAAGAACGTCGGTGCAGGCCACATGATCCCGACCGGAGTTACGGAATTGCGCCAAATGTGGTTGGAAGTTTTGGCCTCGGATGCAGAAGGAAGTTACTTTTTTGGCTCAGGCACGCTGGATAATGAGGGAAACGTTGATCCCGGCGGCGTCATGTACAACACGGTTATGGGTGACATAAAAGGCCGGCGGACGACTCATATTTGGAAAGCTGAAAAGATTCTTTCCGATAACCGGATAGCCCCCGGACAAATGAAGACTGAAGCTTATAACATAAATCTGCCACAAGATGTTATCGGCCCGATAGGTATTGAGGTAAGACTTAGATACAGATCAGCGCCTCAGGATCTAATTGATGAGCTTCTGGGCAAAGACAGGATCGAACTTCCCATTGTTGACATGGCAAAAGCAAGCACCGTTGTACCCCTCAAGTAGAAGACTACTTGCTCTTGAGCTTCTTCTGGCCGTCTTTCGTCTTCTTCTCTTTGTAGGATTTATATTTGCTTCCAACTCCCGAGCCGATGACCGCAGCGGACAGCTCTCCCATTTTTTTCGCGGCCGAGAGCTTCTCGAGTGTTTCCTCGGTTACAATCTGTCCTTCACCCAGTAACAGCCTTCCTTTGTCGTCCAGAATGCTGCAGGGAGATACCTGACCCAGCAACATATTCCGCTGTCCCTCGCTAAACTTCTCTTTGCTCTGTTTCGTCACCGAGGTCACTTTCTTGACCACACCCGTCAGAGCCCTTGTGAGAATCGACGGCTTTTCCTTCACCTCTTTCGGAACAGCGTCTTCCAGTAGAACATATGCATCGATATCGAATTCTTTGACCTTGGAGACAGGGACGCGATAAACATCGGAAAGGAGATTCTTTTCCGCCAGCAGAGTTTTTATCGCGCCTGTATCATCATCAACAATAAAATCAATAACGTTGCCAACCTGCTTTCCGTCTTCAACAAGTTTTAAGGTGATAACCTCTCGCTGCTTTTTGAAAGCTTTCCAAAGCGCTCTTTTACGAAAGAACAACTTGGCTCTGTCTTTCTCAATAATCATGAGCTCACCGTGAACCTTCTTTATCGCGGAGAACTCGAAGGCTTTTCGTGGATAATAGAAGGCTTTTCTGAAAATAAATCCCAGGATTTTCTTTCCTTCGTAATCAATTATCGGTTCTACGATTCTTCCCAAGTGTTTCTCGGTTTGGAGATCAAAAACATGCGACCTCGTGACATTCTCAATCTGCAAAACGCCAATTCCTCCTTTTTAAGATATTATCTCAAAGTTTATTCATCTTTTCCAATGATATGGTTTAACATATAATAATTGAGACTTTAGCGTCCAAGAAATCGTGCCGAAAATAGAGAAAATATCGGACTAGGAAGGGATGAGAATGGAGCAAAGTACAATTGAGATGATATCTCAAAACCTCAAGGATGTTATCGCGTTCGCAGGAGAGCGCATAATCGTCCACGATAGCAATGCATTACGAGCCAAAGCAATTGATGAGTTAGTCAATAACGCGGTCTTTGGTGACGAGCAGCTCAGACAGATGGCCTCTTTTCTTATCTGGGAGGCAGGGCTTGAGGTAGGTATTAGATCCTCATCAATCCATGAACTTTATATGGCAGCCGGACGGGGCGAATATTCCTCCAAAACGGTTCCGGCGATCAATCTCCGCGGACTAACCTATGACGCCGCCCGAAGCGTTTTTAGATCAGCAATCAAAAACAACGTCGGGTCATTTATTTTTGAGATTGCCCGCTCTGAAATCGGTTACACAAACCAAAGACCGTCGGAATACGCAACAGTTGTCATAGCCGCAGCGATAAAAGAAGGCTTTCGCGGCCCTGTCTTCATTCAGGGAGATCACTTTCAGGCAAGCGCAAAAAAATACAGCTCCAATCCGGAAGAGGAGCTTCTGCAATTGAAAAATCTGATCAGAGAGGCGATTGAAGCGGGCTTTTACAACATCGACATTGACACGTCAACTTTGGTCGACATCAACAAGCCGACAGTGATCGAGCAGCAACGAATGAACTACGAGCTCTCGGCCGAGCTTTCGGCTTACATAAGAGAGCTTGAACCAAAGGGAGTGACTGTTTCAATCGGAGGAGAAATAGGGGAGGTCGGAGGTAAGAACAGCACGGTAGAGGAACTGCAAGCCTACCTGAACGGATACAAAACGGCAGTTGAGAGTTCCGGCCGTTCCTTTCCGGGCTTAAGCAAGATAAGTGTTCAGACCGGTACGACACACGGCGGCGTTGTCCTTCCGGACGGCAGCATTGCCAAAGTAAAAATCGACTTTGACACCCTGGGCAAGCTATCAGCGGTTGCGAGGCAAGAATACGGCCTCGCGGGCGCGGTGCAGCATGGCGCCTCGACCTTGCCGGATGATGCATTCCATCGCTTCCCTGAAACAGGGACAGCCGAGATCCATCTGGCCACAGGCTTTCAAAATATGATCTACGAACATCCATCCTTGTCGGACGCTTTCAAGGACACGATTTACAGCTATCTATCCGCCAACTTCTCAAACGAGCGGAAAGAGGGGGAATCAGAGACGCAATTCATCTATAAGACACGCAAAAAGGGCTTTGGGCCTTTTAAGAAGCAATGGTGGGAACTGCCTGAAGAAACAAGGAATGCAATCTCTGCAGAGCTTGAAGAAAAGTTCACTTTTCTCTTCAAGAAACTGAATGTAACCGACACAAAAGAACTAGTCGAAAAGAATGTTTCCGCAACTCCGATCCACAAGAAGAAACCATTCCAGCATTGTAAACAGAAACAAATATAGGAGGTAAATCGTTTATGTCTCAAGCAATAATCGGAATCTTAACCGGCGGTGGAGATTGTCCGGGTCTAAACGCAGCCATTAGAGCCATTGTGAGAAAGGGAATTGATGCCTACCATTATGAATTCCTGGGCATAAGAAACGGCTGGGCGGGCCTCCTTGAACTTTGCACGATGCCTCTGGAGAAAAGAATGCTCTCGGGCATCCTTCATAAGGGAGGAACAATCCTGGGTACGTCAAGAACCAACCTAGCCAAATCGCCGGAAAGTTTCGAAAAGGCTGTGGCAAACTACAACAAACTGGGGCTAAACGCTCTTATCGCTATCGGCGGAGACGACACTCTCGGCGTCGCTTCAAAGCTCTACAAGCGTGGAATCAACATTGTAGCCGTGCCCAAGACAATCGACAACGATCTGGAGGCAACCGACCAAACTATTGGGTTCGATACGGCCGTCATGATTGCGTCCGAGGCAATCGACAGACTGCACAGCACGGCTGAGTCGCACGACCGGGTCATGGTAATAGAAGTGATGGGGCGTCACGCCGGCTGGATTGCCGGATACGCAGGAATTGCAAGCGGAGCAGATGTGATTCTAATTCCTGAAGAGCCTTTCGACATCAACGATGTCTGCAAACTGGTTGAGAAAAGAAGGGCGCGCGGCAGAAACTTCAGCATAATCGTTGTCGCCGAGGGAGCCGTTCCAAAAGACAAGGACGCATTCTTCACAAAAGACGACAAAGTGGATGAATTCGGCCATGTGACCCTGGGCGGCATCAGCAATTATGTAGCCAAGAGAATTGAAGAGATAACCGGAATGGAAACAAGAACCACCATTTTGGGCCATGTCCAACGAGGCGGCATGCCGACCGCCTATGACCGGGTTCTGGCAACCCGTTACGGAATAAAAGCCATTGACCTTGTTCATGAGGAAAACTTCGGAAAGATGACCGCCCTGAGAGGGAATAAGATCGAAGCAGTCGATCTCAAAAAAGCCATATCTAAAAACAGAAAACTGGACAAGGAAATCTTCGATATCGCCAAGGTCTTCTTCGGCTAAAAGACGAACTAATTCTGAAGAATCCCATTTTTCTATCCGCGCAGATCGGAGTCAAAAATTCGCGAACATTCGCGATCTTGCCTTCGCCCCAATTAGCGTCCTAGCGTTTTGGAAATGAGTCTTTCAAGAACTTGCTTTTGCATTTGCTGCAGACGCACCAGCAGACATTGTCGCCGGGGTTGCGAAACGGCAAGATGCAAAAAACCTCCAAGTCCCCGCTCATTTCTTTGCCGCAATATTCGCATTTCTTGCATTTTTCGCCGGGAACTGCCATTACTCCTCCTCCCTGGATACGCTCACCAGGCTTTTTGCACTAAGCTCATCCAGGATTTCATAAATCAATTTGTGTGCAGACGATTGAATTGCAAACTTGGCTTGATATCAAAGTAGGAGAGAAGAGGGAAAAATAATATGAGCCTTGTCTCATTTTGCTGATTCTAAGGTAGGTAAGATTGTGAGATGAAACACCAGATGCATTAAGCTGGATAAGTTCTCATTATGAAGATTTTAGAACACTAAATCAGGTATACTTCTACTCCTCAATGTAGACTTTGTTCATCACATCATACCGCTCGATCTTATGAACGACATCGAGACCTTCCGTTACTTGTCCAAAGACCGTATATTGCCCATTCAAACTTGGTTGAGCATCAAGACAAATATAGAATTGACTCCCGGCACTGTCAGGATCTTGACTGCGGGCCATGGCGACTGTTCCTTCCAAATGTGGATTATCGTTGAATTCAGCTTCAATTGTGTATCCCGGGCCGCCTTGGCCGTCATTGGTGGGATCGTCATCTTTGCTGTTGGGATCGCCACCCTGAATTACAAAACCCGGTACCACACGGTGCCACTTGGTTCCGTCATAGAAACCTTCTTTTGCAAGCTTGACAAAATTCTCGACGGTCTTTGGGGCGTCATTAGTAAAAAACTCGAACTTGATTATCCCCTTATTGGTCTCAATCACGGCAATTCTATTATCTTCCACGGCAGTCTTCTCCTTTGTCGTTGACTCTATCTTTTTCTCGGGTAATTCTTCCCGCTCCGCAGACTTCTGTTGGGCCTGCTGTGTGCATCCGATCAGCGTTAGAAACAAAGCGGCAATTAGAAAGAGTAAGCTGCCTCGCAACCAAAGAGTTCGTGTTTTCCTCACAGCGTTCATCCTTTCAGATCCTGACTAACTACTATTGTGAATCAGAATTTGACTACTTCAATGTCCTCATGCGAAACATCATTGTAGATCTCGATGTAGTTCTCGCCGGCATTTGTATTCTTCTTATATATTGCGATCAGGTGATCCCAGTTATCTTCATAGGCGGCATCATCCGGTGACATGTTGGGATCAAGCAAGAGGCGATAATTTCTCGCCTCATTTTCGCTATCATAAACATAGACTTCCATCAGCGATTTGTCATTTGCTTCTTTGGCCAGTTGCTTGCCCAAATCTTTAAGGTCTTCGTCAGGGGCGATGGATATCACTTTCAATGTGCCCGACTCTTCAACCGTCTTATATCCAACACGGTCGGAATCGTTCGACGGTTTGTCGACTCTCTTTCCGAATTTCTTTTCAATGTCCGAAATTATGGAAGGCTTTTTTTCGACGACACTGCAGCCGACAAGTCCAATATTTAGAACAAACGCAGTAACAGTGGCTGTAATAATTAACATTACCGAATTTTTTTTCTTTTGTCCATTGTTTTGAAGAATCATATGTGCTCCTACAAATGTGCGCCCCCGGATACCATCACAGCCAACATTCAACGCGCAATACGTGAGCACAGACCACCACGCGGCACATGCTATTAGCTCCGGGATCGTTCCGTTTAAAGACTACTATTCGCGCTGCCGGCTCGAATACCTGCAAGAACCCGGGTCCGAGAGATCGCTGTTTTCATGTGAACCGTCCGCCGGGACTTGCATGAATTCAAGTAGGATTCAGCCCGCGTTTTGGCGAATTGATCAGACGGAGATGAACAAATGGGCGAAATTAGAATCGGCACTTGCAGCTGGACCGATCCGACTCTGATAGACTGCGAGGCCTTCTATCCCAAGAAAAGCATGAGCGCCGAAGAAAGACTGAGATTCTACGCGCAGCATTTTGATACGGTAGAAGTTGATTCAACCTTCTACGTGCTTCCATCTGAGAAAGTGATCGGTCTTCAAACCGTAAGAACACCCGATGATTTCGTCCTCAACTACAAGGCTTTCGGCCTGCTGACCCAGCACGCCATCGATCCCAACAGGCTGCCGAAAGTTATCAAAGAAATGCTTCCTCCGGAAATGCTAAAGAAGCGATCATTGAAATACGAGGAAGCACCTGAAGACGTGAAGGAAATGGCTTTTCAGATGTTTGAAAGCGCGTTGAGACCGGCCGACAGTGCCGGCAAACTGGGAGTTATCCTTTTTCAATATCCGCCATATTTTATTTGCAGGGACAAAAACAAAGAGTATATTTTGGAGTGCAAAAAGAAATTCCCGCAGTATCGGTTGGCAATCGAGTTCCGACACAAAAGCTGGGTTGAGGATGAAAGTCTTTCCGGGACCCTCAAGTTCTTAAGAGAAAATAATCTGACCTTTGTCTCAGTCGACGAACCCCAGCTTGCATCCACCATGCCCCCGGTCGCCGAAGCAACCAACAAGATCGCTTACATCCGCTTCCACGGCCGCAACAAGGAGAACTGGTTCCGCAGGGGAATACGGACTTCAGAGCGTTTTGCCTATGACTACGCTGATGAAGAACTCAAGGAGTGGATCCCCAAGATCAAAACTCTGCAAGAAAAAACGGAAAGAACTTTCCTCATGTTCAACAACTGCTACGGCCATTGGGCCGTGAAGAACGCCAAAAGGATAGCAGCCATACTGGAATGAAACACGATTTGCGGTTACAAGTTAATGCTGATCGGAAGCCAAAGAATAGGAGTCACACTTGGAGATAAAAGAGACGGTGCTCGAGCTGCTCAACGACAGCCAAGCGCCAGCCAATGAACAAAGGGACCCAAGATTCACACACCTACGAAAGGTGCTTGAGAACCTACCTGCTCAAGCTCTTTCAGAAGCAAAGTCGGAATATCCTTTCACATTGGCTTTCAACAGTCTTCAAGAACTAAGAAAGGTCCTAAAACTCGCCCTTGTTCTTGTGTTTCAGGATGCCTTTTTGCGAGGCTTGCGCCTGGCAAAAACGCCCAATTCTCTTGAAGAGCACCTTGAGGACTTGAGCATTTCAACATACTACAAAGCATTGAAAGCTTATCCGGACCTGGAAGAGACGACGGCTGAAGCCGTCAAGATGAAGCTGTTGGAGGTAGAGCCTCTCCTTCAGCAGATCATCTCATTGCCCGAGTACATAGACCCGAAAGAGAAACAACTTGTCTTCAGCGCACTCGCTCAACGCACCTGCAACAAACTCCTGGATTTCGCCATTCTGGCCGGCAAAGTCTGCTCCGAAAAATCGGAACAAAGCAAGTTGCAGTTACTCTGAGAACATCACGGCCGGTTGGTTCCGGGATTAAGATGTCGCTGAAGACCGTCGATTAAATAGAATAAGGCGGTCTTTCGGAAACACCCGAATGTATGCTTTGTTCAGACGTCGCAATGAAGACGCGATGCGAGTCAGGCGGCCCTAATGGACGGAAAAGCGGATCAAGAAGAAAAAGAACTCTTGTGTATCTTTCTCGGACTGGAATTCTATACATCGCCAAAAAAGGCGAGGCTTTTAAAATCGAAAGTAACCAGTCTGCTGCTGCAGAATCTCTCGGCTGAGGACCTGGTTGCGGTACAGACAGAGCACTTTATGTCGGCGGTTGATCTCACCCCCACATTTTCGAAGATCAAAGCCAAGCTGAAAAAAGGGTAGGTAGGTTGTGATTCAGTGCAAGATCATGCTTGCACATCACTTGAAATCCACCTTGACTTCTTCGATGTCCCCATCGAAACACCTAAGTCTTAGAAAATCTTAAGGTTTCCAAAGAAATGCTGAACGGCTCCCCGGTGGTTTTGTCGGCCGCGTTTTGTTATCGTAATCTAGACGAAACAGAAAAATAGGCCCGCACACGAGGAGCAGGGAATGCAGATCAACGAAACACAAGCAACGCAGAAGAAGAGCGCCTGGCGGTGGCTTAAGCGGGGGATACTGATTTTGTTCGCTCTTGTGTTAATTCTACCTGCCCTATTATATGCGGCCTTTGCAGTCATCTCTTCGTTGTCCCGGCCCGCGGACCCGCAAGCGGCAAAGAAGCTTGGAGATAAGCTGCTCACGCTGCACAACAAGATTATTGTGGTAGTCTCAGCTCATCCCGATGACGTAGATTACTGGGCATCGGGCACCTTGGCCAGGCTTCATAGAAATGGAAACAAGATCATTATGGTCCTTGGTACATCCGGAGAGAAGGGAGCGGACATTCCGAATTTGGGCAAGATCCGAGAGGGCCAACAGCTCAAAGCCGCCAAGATTGTGGGGTATGACAAGGTGATATTCTTACGTCACCCTGACCGGGGTCTAAAATCCGACAGTGAGTTCAAGAGCGAACTGCGCTCAATATTCAAGCAATACCAGCCCGATCTCCTCTTCACGTTCGACATTGAAAAAGAGGCTGTGATTTATCGTCATTCCGATCATGAAGCAGCAGGTACGGCCGCTCATGCAGTAGCCCCGGCCTTCGAATCGATCAAAGACATCTATCAATTCCACACCAGCGCTCCGAATGTGATTGTAGATGTCACGAGCGTAGCTGACGTCAAGTCAAGAGCGATGGAAGCTCATGCCTATCGCCAAGAGCAAAACAACGGATTGATCGGGCTTTTGGGATTCTTCTTTCGCCTATTTGGCCGGGGCGATCGCAGGCGCTTCGGTGCGGACAACTCCTTTGAGAAAAGCCTGGGCGTCAAGTATGCTGAAGTTTTGAGAGTAGTTCCCAACCGCCAATAACAAGAAATCATAAGAAGGATAAAAGAGAGACTTGGTGAAAATACATATTCTAGAAATACACAAAGAACAAAAAAGACTTTGACCATAGTCACAGCAGCTTAGTTCCAACCCGGCCCACTCTCCGCGAAAGGAGCAATGATGGCTTTTTGCAGCAAATGTGGGGTTCAGCTAGGTGAGAGCGATAGCTTTTGCCGGTCTTGCGGAGCTCCCGCCAATGTATCCGTTGAATCAACGCCCCAGGCAACTGTCCAACCCGCGCAACAAGCACCTTTTCAAAGCACCATACAGCAGCCGGTCGGTCAGGCGCCTCCCAAAAAATACGGGGTCATAGTCTGGTTAATACCGCTCCTGCTACTACTGATGTTCTCTTGCTGCTGCATTGGGTCTTTTTTCCTGTTAAGCATGGCCGGAGCTGAGGGGCAACCTTCAACGGTGATCCCGCCCTCGCTGCCAAGTGAGAGCAAAACCGGCTCTTCAGGCACTTCAGTATCGATACCCAAAAATCTGACAGCCAGTTCCGCTGATAACGAAATTAACCTCAATTGGAACAGCGTATCCGCCTCCGATCTGAAAGGATACAAGATTTACAAAAGTCTAACCCCGGGGGGAGATTTCGTTCTAATCAAAAACATTTCATCCGACAAAACAGGGCTCAGCGACGTGGATGTCAAGAAAGGAGTTCCCTATTATTATGTGGTCACAGCGCTCACCGTAGACGAAGCAGAAAGCGGAAACTCAAACCAGGCCTCGGCCATGATTGAGGCGCCTTCATTGATACCGGAAGGCATCTATTCGTGGGCGGCCGTTCAAAAAAGATGCAAGGAGGACCCGAAATACCTCGATTTGCTTGAGAGAGTTACAGGCCTGACTATGACCGATGTCGACAGACTGGCCCAAAAAGAAAAGGATGGATTGAATCTTAAGAAAACGCTGGTCAAGAGCACCATCATCACCAATAGCACAAAGAACTACAAAATCCTGCCCAACTACGTACTTAAAACCGACCGAATTGCGCTTACCGATGAGAACGGCATGCCGCAGGTGTTGGTAAAATGCGGTAATCCAATGAAATTACAGATCCCGGTGACAACAACCGGCGTGATTATCCAGCAGGTTCAGATATTTATCACAAATATCATCATGGTGCTACCACCCGCTATTGTGAACATATTCATCAACGCGTCACAACCTGTGAACAGCATGACTGTCCTAGTCTTGCCCGGTGGCATCCAAACCGTCCTCGGTCCGGGTTTCGCGCCACCCCCGCCGGGTGTGTTCATCGATCCCGCGGATTTCGGCTCTGATGCTGCGTACGATGAAGATGAGCTGGAAATTAGACCCTTAGATGGACACGATGAAGGCGAAGAAACTCCGACTGAGGAAGAACCCGATGCGGAACCGCACGACGAGGAAGAAGAACTGCCTGAAGGACAACAATGGATAGAGGAAGGCAAGCTGCTTGTCATTGCCGATCCATCTGATCCGGCGCCGGGACAAAGTGTAACCATGACTGTCCGACTGACTCCGGCCAAGCCAGGCGTTGAGATAAGCTATGAAGTCACTGGTACCGACGGATATCATTCTTCAGGAACCGTCGCCACAGATCAAAATGGGGAAATCAAATTTACGATCCCGGGCGGGGCAGGCGGAGTCACGGACACCATACAAGTCAATGTTCCGTCTGAGAACTTGAATGGCTCCGCACAGTATGTCTTTTAGCGGCAATTTGCTTAGGCGGGGAGTTGAGGGAGGAAAAATAGACAAGAGAAAAATTCCACCTTGCATCGTCTTGGCAGTTTTTGCTTTGATTATTCTCACGGGCTGCACGCTAGGCGGTGTAAGCCTAAATCCAAACCAAAAGAAGCTTCCAAAGCAATTCGGAGAGGAGATAAATACCGCCTACGATGTCAAGGCCAAGGCAATTCTTCGGAACGCTTCGGTGGCCGCCGAAGTCTACTGCGCAGAAAACAACGGAAGCTATTCCGGAATGGACGCGGCTGCATTGTCTCAAATTGAGCCGAACCTCAAGTTCACAGATGGCCCGCCCAAAGAAGATGCTGTCAGCGTTACAGCCTCTGTTGACTCATACACCTTGGCTACCTCCAGCATAACCGGCAAAATTTTCAAGGCCGTAAAAAAACCTGATCAAGAAGTCATCTTTGACTTCAGGGAGTAATGGCTTTTTTATTGGCAATAATTTAATCCCAAATGAGACATAGCTCACTTTCATATTCTCCTCATCGTTCTAATCTAATGCTTATGAAACACGTTTCTCTGACTACCCAACCCGGATATTGCAGTAGGATTTTGCGCTAGGCTTGTTATTTTGGCTTTATGCTGCGTCAGCCGGCACTTTTTTGTGCTCGTCGTACATCAAGTACGCCTGTGCAAAAAAGCACCGTCTTCCTTGCCTAAAGCCAAAATTCCTGCGCCTATCATCTAAACCTATCGCAATATCCGGGTTTAAGCGATTAGAGCGTACTTTCGGGAGGTCGTGAAGGATGGCGGTCCCAGGTGATAAATGCGAAAAATGTCATTTTTGCGGTAAGGAACTAATGGGCAACCTTCAGGTTTTTTGCCCGATTGGTCACAAAGACCCTAGTGAAAATGTCTGTTGGTGCATATGCAGCGAATGCCGGGCGGATTTCTTAAGACACGCCGGCAGAGATGAAGAGTAGACAGCAAATACCATGCTCAAGCCCAAAAAGAGGTAGTGAGCATGGTATTGAGAAAGCGCTTTTCGGCAGCAAAAATAGCTTTGATCTGTAAAACGTGACCGCAGTCTATTTGGATTGTTTGGCAGTCACGTGTTTCACGAACTTTTCCTTACAGTCCGGACAGACACACCAGCAAATATTCTCACCGGGGTCTTTTCTGGATATAGGACAGAACACCGCTAGATCGCCGGTGAGTTCCTTTCCGCAATATTGACATCTCTTGCATTTTGCGCCGGGTACAGCCATTTTTCTCCTCCTTGCGGGATTGTTCGGCAGCCTCACGTAGAAAGCTTCAGCCCTAAAATTTCTGTAATATTTTTTCTATCGGCCCTTGGTCAAACTTGGTTAAGACTTGATCCTAGAAAAAATTGCGATCCACGCGGGAAAAGGAAATGGGACACGTGTATCGAAGATAAACTTGAGAAATAGCAACACGAAGCGTTTGCAGCTCTGCATCCGGAGGTTAAATGGCCGAAAACAACAGAAATCTGTTGAACGTTGCGGATATTTTTAAGGCATTGGCCAACGAAAAGCGACTTGAAGCACTTTCAATCCTTCTGGCAGAAGGCGAGATGTCGTTGCAGTCTCTGAGTGAAAAGCTTCAGATGCCACTCAAAACCGCCTCCAGGAACCTGGCAATCCTGAAGAAAGCCGGTTTCTTGGCGGCAAGGACGCAGAATGGAAAGCTGGTCTACGAAATAAACACTTCAACCGATGAGGGTGACATCATCACACTCCTGGTGCTTGTCAAAGATGCTCTCGGATAGAAAATGCGGCCACGGCGCAGACGGCAACCAAGAAAGGCAAGCATGTTGAACAGAGAGATAAGGCTTAAACCGATCGGGATTATCCACAGCCCGTTTAAGACACTTGACGCGACTCCCCGGTGGGGAACACTCACCGACGAAATAGGCGAAATCGAAATATTTCCTCAGTATGAAGAAGGACTGGATGGGATAGAAAGATTTAACTCGATTGAGGTGATTTTCTATTTTCATCAATCGCGCCGGGATGTGTTAAGAGTAATTCCTCCGTGTGGTACGGAAGAGCGCGGCGTGTTTGCCACAAGAGCCCCTGTCCGGCCGAATCCGATCGGGTTGACTCACATGGAAATGATCGAGCGAAAAGGCTGTTTTTTGAAGGTCAAAAACATCGACATGCTGGACGGCACCCCTGTTCTAGACATCAAGCCCCACAAAGAGGCCTAAACAAACAGCAAACCCGGTTAAGCGGGTTTCTTTCCTTCAAGCAGACATCGGCATCGCAATCAATTAGAATATTATTAGGAACATTCTTGCCGGTCTTCTCAAGGTGGATTATACCGTGACACGCTCAAAGGCCCTGAAAATCTCGATGATCTTCTTTGGCATACTTTATCTGCTCGGACCCGCGCTTTTCCTTGTTTTCGCGCCCGATGGATACAGGTGGTCGCCGTTTAGCCAACCGTATGAGCATTTGACGGTCGGGATTTTCGCTGCGCTTGGCATCTGCTTGGTAATGTCGGCAAGAAATCCCTTATCGAATACTATAATAATCGACTTTGCCATCCTGAGCAGCGTTTTTGCAGGCGCTTCAATGACGTATAACGCTATTTTCATGCCGGGAGAGAATATTCACTTGTATGTCGACGTGCCGCTTTTTTACTCTATCGCAATTGTCTTCATAGTCCTCTATCCCCGGAGCCTAAAGGCGGAAGAATCAGATGAAATTACCGCGAAAAAGGCCGGCCGTTAAAATCCTGCATCCCAATGGCCGGATTAAGGGTGTACTTTTTTGTTCCGATACATTTCTAAACACAATTTGGGATTAAAAATGGACGAGAGCGAAATACAACGGTTAATCATGAAAAAAATGGCTGACTTTAAGCCGGCTCTTCCTGAAGTTTCCATCCGCTTTTTTGGAAGGAACACTTATCTTGTTTGGGCAAAAAACACATCCTTCGTTCAAGAAGAAATCGAACTTGGTTGGTATCAGAATTTCGAGGACGAGTTCAGAGATCCGGTTCTTGTCATGCTGGAAAACAAGCTGATTGGAACTTGCCCAAGACTTTTCATTGAGATTCTGGCCAATGAACCTCCGGAAATTCAGCACTTTTTCGTTGAGGGAGCTTTTTTGAGCCGCTTATTTCTCTTTCTGGTACCCGGAAGAGGATGGGAAAGAGAAGAGCAAATTAGAAATGTCATGCAAAAGCATTTTCCCCTATTGCTCACCGCCTTGGAGTCTATCAAAGGAGTCAATCTCCTGAGAAATGATCGCAAGCAAGCAGGAAAAGACCCTGAAGAAGATTCCCCCTAAACCCGAATATTGCAGTAGAATTTAGCCCTAGGCCTGTTATTTTGACTTTATGCTGTGTCAGCCGACACTTTTTTGTGCTCCCCGTACATCAAGTACGCCTGTGCAAAAAAGCACCTTCTTCCTTGCCTAAAGCCAAAATTCCTGCGCCTATCATCTAAGCCTACTGCAATATTCGGGTTAAAAACCTCTTAATACCTGAACCACTTTTCTTGTATAATTAACCTCGGAGCACAATCCAGGGATCTTTCTGAGTCCGGCGAAGAGGCGGGCGAAAGAATCCGACAAAGTCGCGGTGAGCGTTTTCGAAGGATCCTCCTTTACTCATCTGAGTTGACAAAAAACCAGAGACATTTGGGGGTTTAGCGGGAGAGATAGAGAGATGTTTGAAGTCTACAAGGAGGCGGAATTCTCAGCCGCACATTTTCTGAGAGATTATGAAGGCAAGTGTGAAAGCCTGCACGGGCATAATTGGAAGGTGCGATTGCTGATAAAAGCCTTGCAGCTTGATTCAATCGGCATGGTTATGGATTTTGAAGAGATCAAAGGAGTTTTGGAAAACATCCTGACCAAGCTTGACCACCACAACCTGAACGAAATACCACCCTTCGATCGGATAAATCCGACTTCGGAGAATGTCGCAAGATATATTTTTGAAGAGGCGTCGCAACTCATCAACACAGAGAATACCAGAGTTAGCTCGGTTCAAGTCTGGGAAAAGCAAGCCTCATGTGCTATCTATAAAGCTGATTGAAATGTTAAGAGTAAACGAGATTTTTTACAGTATTCAATGCGAATCCTCTTATGCCGGTTTTCCTTGCGTTTTTGTAAGACTCACCGGATGCAATCTTCGATGCTCATATTGCGACACAACCTATGCTTTCTCAGATGGCGACGAGCTTTCGATCAACAAGATCATGTCCGAGATCGGCAAGTATGACTGCCGGCTGCTGCAAATTACCGGAGGAGAGCCGCTTCTGCAGGAAGAAACAAAGTCATTAATCGACCAAGCAAATGAGACCGGTTACACCGTGCTTGTTGAGACCAATGGAAGCTTGGATGTTGATCCCATTGGCGGCGAAGCAACTATCATTATGGACATCAAGTGTCCCGGCAGCGGCGAATCGGATAAGAATCTATTGAGCAATATTCACAAGCTCAGGGAAAGAGATGAGGTAAAATTTGTTGTCGGGGACCGGCACGACTATGACTGGGCCAAAAAAACTCTGACTGAGCACCGTTCTCTGGGGAAATGCAAGATTTTGTTTTCGCCTGTATATGATAAGCTGGGGCCAAGCAAACTCGCCAAATGGATTCTGGAGGATATGCTTGAGGTCAGACTGCAGCTTCAGCTACACAAGTACTTGGGAGTAAAGTGATGCAAAAAAAGGCGGTAGTCCTTCTGAGCGGAGGCATTGATTCTTCAACTACGCTGGCGGTTACCAAAAGTCTTGGTTTCGACACCTATGCAATAACCTTTAGTTATGGGCAACGACACCGTGCCGAACTGGAGAGCGCCGGAAATGTAGCCAAGCATCTGAAAGTCAGAAGACATTTGATTTTTGACCTCGATTTGAGGAAGATTAGCAGGTCGGCCTTGACAGGCACCTCAGAGATACCCAAAAACCGGAGTATGGGCCAAATCGGAGCCGGGATTCCTGCAACCTACGTGCCGGCTAGAAATCTTGTCTTCCTATCCATTGCCCTTGCTTGGGCGGAAACAATGGGCGCCCGCGATATTTTTATTGGAGCAAACACCATTGACTACAGCGGTTATCCTGATTGCAGGCCTGAATTCATCGAGTCATTTGAGAGATGCGCGAACCTTGCTACAAAAGCAGGGGTAGAGGGAGAGCAGATCAAAATCCACGCCCCTTTAATAGACTTGACAAAGCAAGAGATAATTAAAAAAGGGCTTGATCTAGGTGTTGATTTCAGTCTCACACACAGCTGCTATGACCCGGGTCCAAATGGTCGAGCGTGTGGCGGATGTGATAGTTGCTTGTTGAGAAAGAAAGGTTTTGAAGAGGCAGGCATCCTGGATCCCATAAGTTACGCGAGCTGACAGCGGACGGCCGGCGGACGACGGCTAGAGAAAGCGGAGAATCCCTCCGCGCTGCTCAAGCGGCAAACTCGAGGTGATTGAAACGGCAAAGAAAGAAAGCCAATCTGATTTTCAAGGGCCAATAGAAGAAAAATACGGATACAAGGAAATTAAAGAGTCTA
>Ga0214473_10000650_pt1 | contig 48393 bp, 35 predicted proteins | sample RVTome_7_FD_203509 | JGI IMG/M metagenome (GOLD analysis project Ga0214473, IMG submission 203509) | Soil microbial communities from uranium-contaminated site in the Upper Colorado River Basin, Wyoming, United States - RVT98D197 | ecosystem: Environmental > Terrestrial > Soil > Contaminated >...
CAAGGTATCCAATGCACAGATGAGGACAATCCGACTTCAGCGACACGAGGTCTGCCCAGACTGGAACTACACCATAGATCCCAACACCTCATGAAAACCGAATTCATTTCTTTACGAGTCCTTAGATAGCCGGAATATCCAATCTCGTGCATTGCCCGGACGAAGTGGGTATAGAATGTCGCGCCTTCTATTTTGTTATCTCTGTCCCTTTCATATTCACCACCAAAATGGGACAGCACCTGCAAACTGCCGACCGCTTTCGCCGCCCTTTGGATACTTTCCGGACTCTTGTCTGTCATAATCGGAGCATCCAGCGAGACTTTCAGGTTAGGGGAATTGACTTCTTGCACCATCTTCAGCACATCTTGATAATCTCGAATGACGGGAGCATGATTCTGTAATGCCAAGATGACGCCGGCATCCTGGGCATATCGTGCACATTCTGCTATGCCTTCGCGACACCAGGTCCATATCTGCTCCTCCGTGAATTCTTCATGAGTAGTTTTCCAGATATTCCTGGCAATGGTATATTGTGCCACTTGCGGATGTTTGGTCACACCCGGCCAAGCCAAGAACACTCGCAATGTCCGTGCGCCCAAATCGGATGTCATCCGAATGAGGTCCTTAACGTAAGCAATCTGGCACTCGCGATATTCCGGAATCGGGCTGCTAAAATCGTTATTGGCTGCGACCCCAAAGATTTCAGTGCCTTCTCCGTCAGCGACGGTGCGAAGCTCTTTACAGCGTTTCGCCGGCCAGTCAAGTGGATTGCCATGAGGACGTTTTCCATCGATCTCAATTCCTTCATAACCATATTTCCTGGCTCGTTTAATTACCTCTTCCAAAGTAAGAGCCTCTCCGCGATACCAAATCCCAAGAAACGTGATGCTGTAGAGACCAACCTTCATATTCGACTTCTTCCTTTGACTGCTCTGGGAAATGGTATTGAGGTTTGCGACCAATCCTGTCGTGGCAGCCAGTGACGTGCCCATGAATTGTCTTCGATTCATTTCTGTGCCTTTCTTTGCGGATTGACAATGGTTCTTTCAACAGTGGTGGAGAATAAGCCGCTCCTGCGAAAAAGTCAAGCGGTCCCACGCAAAAGGGAGGTGCAAAATTTCTGAGGCAAACGTTATTTTTTTGTTGACAAGCATGTACATAGAGGTACTATGTATAATGATTACATATGTATTGAATATTGGAGATGAAGAAAGTTGGCTGTTTCAAAAGACCTGGTTGCGGCTTCGGCGACTCCGCTGATTCTTTCTATTCTATCGGAAGGTGAGAATTACGGGTACGCCATTATCAAGCGGGTCCGCGAGCTATCGGGCGGCGAACTCCGGTGGACCGACGGCATGCTTTACCCTGTTCTGCACCGCCTGGAGGAGCAAAAATTGATTCAGTCCCAGTGGCGTGAATCAAAGACGGGCCGCAGACGCAAATACTACAAGATCAAAAGGCAAGGGACGAGGGCACTCAAAGAGCATCGGAGCCAATGGACAGTTGTATATTCAGCTTTAACGCAATTGTGGGAGAATAAACCATGTTTGACCTGAACGAACAAATCAACAAGTGGCGCAACGGCCTTGCTCAATCGCAGACACTTGATAAGGCGGATATAGATGAACTCGAGAGTCATTTACGCGAGGAAATCGGACAACTAACGGCTTTGCAGTTGTCGGATGAAGAGGCTTTTCTCATTGCCGCTCATCGACTTGGTAGTACTGAAAGTCTTGCCGTGGAGTATGAAAAGATTAACCGCGGTGCTACATTCAGGCACAGGCTTTTTTGGATAGCTACCGGAGTCCTTGGCTACTTCTTAGTTACCTATCTTGCTGATGCTATCTCGATTGCTCTTTCTGTCACCAGCGGCTCAATGGATTATTATACCGGCGTTGTGTTTATTGTCTCAAAGGTAATGTTTTGGACAATAGTAGTTTTCTATGCTACCAACTCTACAAAGGTGGTCTTGACAACTTAACAATTCATCAAACGCCCATCGGCTTTAAAGGCAAGTGCATATTATTTGCGGTTCTTGGAATCGCGATTATTGTGCTTTATTGCGCTATTTTATTCGTAGCCGCTGATATTCACTCACGATTTGAAATACCGAAATGGATAATGGACCGCAGGGACCTCGAAGTAATAGAAGTTGTATGGGGATATTTACGATTAGTATGGTCCGTTATGTTGCCTGTGCTACTGGTAACGCTATCGGTCAAGCTGCGCAGGAAGGACTTGCCTCACGAACTTAACGCATAATGTTGAATGAGTCTATCTTGGTCTGTGGGCCATCAGCAGGGTGATTTTCTCGTATTTGCCTTTGGGCAGGGCGCTCTTGAGAATTTTTTGGATTTCCCGCATGGGGGTGCGCTGCGTGGTGTGCGTGACAATGACGTGTTCGTTGTTCAGCGTTGTCAGCAGCGTCACGAACTCGTCGATGTGCATGTGTCTGCCGGCCTCGGCGCGCGTGGCGTGCTCGCCCTCGTAGAACGTGCACTCGGCGATGAGGATTTTGCTCTCGGCGATGTATTTCAATTGTGAAAAATCCACGTACTGCGTATCGCCGAGGTAGGTGACAATCGGAATCTCCACGGGATAGTCGATATCGAGGCCCTGTTTTTTCAGCTCAACGATCTGCTTGCTGTTCAGGCCGACGTACTCGGCTTTGAGCTTCTTTCGCTTCTCGATGACGGTGAAACCGACGGAGCCTCTGCTGTGCTTGGTCGGAAAGACCCGTGCGAACAAATTGGGTTTTATCCGATGCTCATCGCCCGGCTTGACGCCGACGAGATTGGCGGGGATGGGGTTGCCGTCGAGCCTGGCCCATGCGTCGATAATCTCGCGCATAGGCCCCAGCAGATTTGCAGGCGCTACGATAGTTCCGGCGGCGATGCCGCAGAAATTCCGCTGCGAGAGGTAGTAGGCGATGCCTGCCGCGTGGTCCATGTGTCCATGCGTGAGCAGCACGTGGTTGATGGGGATGATCTGGTCCGGGGCTTTGCCCACGTCGAAGCACACGTCCAACTGGGGTATCGCCACCACCGTCTCCTCGCCCGCGACGGAGTAGCCGATTATTTGCAGATTGTCTATCTCAATGCTTGCTAAATTATGGCTGGGCATTAGACTATCCTGATACAGAACTTTTGATGGGCATAGTAGGGCGGACGGAGGGTCGTGTCAATTGGTTTTTGGGGCACCGGGTCGATGAAGATGTGTTCGACTTTGCGTAAAATCGGTTCACGATGGCGAGTTGGCGGTGATCCCTGGGTGAGGGGGCTATGTTGATATTTGGCAGGCGAACAGAAGGCAAGGCGATTTCCCACGGGATGAGGCTGTTCAGGCTCTTCGTTCGAGTAATCGTTGGCTTTGTTCTGGCTGTGCTACTGATTGTTGTTGCCGCCAAGGCCTGGATCATCCCCGGTATTGTCCGGCACAAAGCCGAGCAACGGTTGTTAAGATTCTGCGAAGGGCGCGTGGCTATCGAGAATGTTGAGATCAAGCAGTCGGGGCAGATTGCACTTGAGCGAATTCATTTCTTTGATAAGGGCAAGCATGAGTGGCTGGCGGTCGATAAAGCCAGGGCAGTCCTTGTGAACTGGCCGAGCCTCAATCCCGCAGTAGAAGAAATAGCAGTCGATGGGTTCAACCTGAAACTATCGGTAGTTGAAGGCAGGGTCGTATGGCCTCTGGTTCGGTGGCCGCAGCGGCCGGCCCGCGCTGGCAGGCCCGGAATCCAGAAGATTGCAGTCAACCGCGGAGCCATAACCGTTGTCGATGCCGAAGGCGCCTCAACGGTGTACGGCGACCTGACGCTCTCAATCCTTCAAATGGGGGCCGGCCAGTACGAATTCTCGCTCAACCGCATTACCGGCGATAGCTCCGAGGTTCTTCTTGCCAGAGGCGGAGTCAATATACGCAGCTCGGACTTCGATTTGATCATGCAGATGAAGCACCGGTTTACCAAACCCGAGATGGCCCTGTCCCTTACCGCCGTGGGCCTGCCCGGCGTATCGGCTGAGGGAAACATGTTTGCCGACCTGTCGATGACGGGGTCTTTGAAGGACATAGAGCAATGGCGGCCAAAAGGGACCGTCCGGCTGCGCAATTGGATTGTTTCCGACAATGGCGATGTTGTCTGGAGTTCACTCAGCACGGATCTGGATATCAAGCCGACCGAACTGGGGTTTGAGAACCTCAGCATCTGCGATTCAAACGGCGTTGAATGGTTCGGCGCAGAAAAGGCCCGGTTGGCGATGGCGAACTGGCCCGGGCGAAAGCCCACCGTGACGCAGGTTGAGCTGGATGGGTCTAAGCTTCGCGCGACCATCGTTGACGGCCGCACATTCAAAATCCCCGCCTGGCTTCCCAAAGGCCGAGCCACCGATCCGAACGCCGGCTCTTCTTCGTTTCAGCGGCTGGCCGTTCGAGACGCAACTATTTCCGTGCAAGACGCCAATCGCCCACAGGTTGTCTTCGACAAATTGTGGGTGGACGCCACCCGGCAGGCAGGGGATTCGTATGATATCACCGCTGCCCGGCGGGGGCCGGACGATTCCAACGCCATTGCCGTCAAGGGGCTTGTGGACCCGGCCAGTTCGGAGGCCGCGATTTCGCTGAAAGCCGACTATTCTGCCGGCAAGCAGGAAACGGCCATCGCATTTGCGGCGATGGGCATGCCACAGTATGCTGTGGAAGGCAGACTGGTCGCGGACATGGGCCTTGCGGGCCACTTAAACAAGCCTTTGGAGTTGCAGGCCGACGGCAGCGCGAAATTGGACGGATGCACTCTATTTTTCAAGGAAGGAATGCTGGCGGACAAGCTGACTGCGACGGTCACATTCGGCGGCCGACGCCTCGATATCGAGCAGTTCGAGGCGGCTCTGTGCAGTGGCCGCGTCAGCGGCTACTTCCTCGCCGATGTCAACGAAGATAAGCGAAGAGAGTTTCGCGGCCGCATTTTGGCGGTGAACGTGGACTTTGCGGAATTCGTTTCTGTGCTGACGGCAAAAGAACAAAAAACCACCGGCGGTAAATTTACGGCAAGCTATGACTTCAGCGGGCGGCGAAATGGATCGAGCGTACTCAGTGGCGAGGGCCTGATCTTTTGTGATGATGCGGACGTCAGCGTTTTGCCGGCGATTCCGCAGATATTTGCGTCCGCCGGCTTGTCTCAGTACGAGCCGCTGAGAATGTCGGATGCCGAAGCCGCTTTCAAGACGTCCGGGTCCGTCGTGACCGTAGAAAGGGGACATATCTCCAATCGTTTCGCGGCTATCGAATTCGAACCCGGCGGAACCATCGACCTGCGCGCCAGGCAGATCGACGGCTACGTCGTCGCGGCGCCGCTAAGTCAGATTGCAGGGGCCATCGAGGGATTGCCGATCATTAAAATTGTTGCCCGCATGAAGGATAAGCTCATGCGTCTTCGCGTCAAAGGCAACTGGAGGGATCCGCCCGGAAAACTGATAACGAAGGAGCCGGTGAAGGATTTGAAAGAAAGCACCGTCGGCTTCTTACAGGACGTCGTCAAAGGCGGCGGGCAGTTCGGGCGGGGGATAGTTGACAGGCTCGGCGGCCTCTTCAAAACGAACGAAAACAAGGGCAAGTGATCCGGGAGAATCCATCTATGCCGGACCGGCGAACGCACAGAGGGCCGCACCCGGCGGATGAAAAGCTGTTTGCTCCGGCTGCAATTGCCGATTTGCGATCCGCCCTGGCCGATTTTTCCCTGCTGCTGACAAAAGGCTACGCGGACAAAAGCGCTCTGAAGCTGGTCGGCGATAGGTTTTCGCTCACAGAAAGGCAGCGATTGGCCGTGATGCGCAGCGCCTGTTCCGATCAGCAGCTTGCCTCTCGAAGCGCGCGTCGGGTCGAACCGAAGGATATCGCAGGTGAATCCCCTGCCATCGACGGCTATAATGTGCTGATCACGGTCGAAGCGGCCATGAGCGGCGGCGTGATCTTCAAAGGCCGCGATGGCTGCTACCGTGACCTTGCAAGCATTCACGGGACCTACCGCAAAGTCACCGAGACAATCCCCGCTGTGCAGCTTATCGGCGAATTCCTAAAAGAGATCGGCGTGGCCAAAGCGATGTGGCTGCTGGACAGCCCCGTCTCCAACAGCGGCCGATTGAAAACGCTTATTCGAGAATTGGCCGAGCAAAACCGCTGGGATTGGGAAATAAGGCTTTCCATAAGCCCCGACGCCGAACTGAAAAAAACCACTCTTGTTGTAGCCAGCAGCGACAGCGTTGTCCTCGACGACTGCAAACGCTGGGTCAACCTGGCCGCCGAGATCATCACACAGAGGCTCCCCTGGGCGACAGTGATCCATGTTACGCCGACCTTGTGAACACATTGGCTACCAGGCGAAGACAGTCAGCCACTTCCATGATAGGCGCTACACTTCCGGTCCAGAGCCTCGACTCGTGTGCCACAGTGCCAAGACCTCTATACCTTCGGGTGACTCTCTCACTCGATAGTAGAGGTGGTAGTGAATACTCAAGCAGTCTCTCGCAGCTTGCTCAAGAGCTCTTCACCGGTGATCGTTTCGCCGCGGTCGGCCTCGGCAATCGCCGCAAGCAGTGACGCTTCGGCTTCCGGATCCAATACGAACGCCTCATCCTGTTCCGGCGCAAGCACAGTGACGGTACAACCCTCTTCCAAAGGCTCACCTTCGACTACAATCCTCCCGGCAATCACTTTACCGCTCACAACTTTCATGGCTTTATTCTAACGTATTTCGATATCGCAGTCAAGCGGCTGCCTCAAAATCCTTATCGGTCAAATCGCCGGGCAAAATACCTGGACTTGAGATGACCATCACAGCGACAATCAACATCACATCATCACTGTGCCTGCTGATCGACATCCTTGAACACTTCGCTGGCGGGCGATGAGCCAATCTCTTCTCGCTCATAGGCGTCTATGCGGTCTTCGGCTTCTTGTGCCCAGGCTGCATCGATATCCTGACGAGCCGGGAACTCAAAACTGGCCAATATCTGCTCGACCAGCTCCGCTCGACCTATCGGCGGCAAATCCAGAGCTTCATGAAGAACCTGTTCGCTTTGCGGCGTCATCATGCAACTCCACTAAACCAAAACTATCCCTTTAGTCCCAATAACTTATTATACACAATTTGGGGCAGGTTCTGCAATGATTTAAACATCTGCGGGAAATCGGTTTTGGTTCTGAGTAGCTCCTGTACGCTTCAAAATAAGTAAGGCGTCCCCGGAAGTAAGGCAAGGCGTCCCCGGAATTAAGGCGTCCTTGGATTTCCCAGATTTCCATCCCTATATTGTAATTTCTGAAGTTGCGAGTATATTATTGAGCTATTAAGTAGGTCCTTCGTTGTAGAATATATGTTGGACTTGGGAAGGAGTATGGAAATGATCAAGTGGAGTACTGCCGGAGCAATCGCTGGCTACCTTGTAGTTTGTCTTATTTACGGTAAGCAATTGCCTGTGATGTCCTTACCAGTTATAATCGCCGTGGTGACTGGCACCGCTTTGGGGCCACTTATTGGACCTCTCATTCGACTAGTTCTTGCTGCATTCGCTCCCACAGCAGACACACATGTGAACCTCGATCAACTCGGACGTTCTGATGTTCCCAACTCTAGCATTTGCAGGATTTGTGGTACACACCTGCGTGAAACCAAGAAAGACAAGCGGTGGGGCGTCTGTAAAGCGTGTAGGCGACAGTTATCGAGAGAATGAGATGATTCCTCCAGTCCGGTCGACAACAACGTAAATCATAAAAGCATTGACGTGAAAAAGTACAAATATCTATCTGAAGAATCTGTCGAGAGCAAAGAGGGATTAGTTGTAGCTTTGAGTTTCTTTGGTCTGTTCGCTACTATAAGCGCTTATTTGTGGTGGACTGAAGTGACGAAGGAGCCTAACCCCTATCAACAGATTGGCAACGTCTTTCAGCCGTTCCTTGAGGAGTTGCTTATCCTTCGACACGCTAAAGAAGGTTCTCCAGATATAGGGAAGCATGAAGGACAAATGGCAATATTAGACGTTGATAAAAGAAATCTTCACGAACTACATACGAATCCCATATCCGACTGGCACTCGCTTAGGGGTCTATTAGCAACAGATCCTAATGCGGTTAAAACAGTAGTGGTAGTACAAACACTTCCCCCGGCTCAGATTGGCGCGTACTCAGGTGGCATTTCTATTATCAATTCGTATGACTATGGAGACCGCGACCCTTTGTTTAATATATTCGTAGACAATCGGAGTAGGATTGACTTATATGCGAATCATGTTGAGGTGACAATCGTTGATAAGCAAAGACAGCAAATTATAGGAAGAGCTATTTTTCCCACCCTAACGAAAAGTGAGCTCCCAGCCCGTATCCCGTACTTTCGTAGGCTTGCCTATGACCGTTATTCGCCAGAGGTCTATTGCCCGGGCGGAAGAATTTACTGGTCTGTTGATATTCGCAAAAGTCACGTCGTAGTCTATCAGGAGAACCAAGAAGTAAGAATCAACAGGGAGATATGGAAGTGGCTCGTGTCGCGATATAAATACACTAACGTGAGATAATGTCGGCGATCGTAAAGGCTGCGTTTCGAGGATTCTTGCGACACCATATTTATTTCGGACACTTTATTAAATTTTGGGGACACCATACTACTTCTGGCGTTCCGCCTTTCTTGTCAAGACACAGGCATTGCTGTAGCTCTGGTCGGCCAAAATCGCTCCGCCGTTCAATCTCCAATCTCAAAGATCCCCAACATCCGGTTCTTTTTCGCTACGTCAGAAACCATAGCGTGGCACGTCGGGGAAGTCGACCGTGATTTTGGAGTTCAATTATTCAAACGCCACGTTGGCTGCCAGCGCACTTCGAAGCCTTTGTCGGTGAAGGTCACCGGCAGCCAAAGGTAACGCGAATCCGCCAGGTCGTTCTGATTCCAGCGGTCTGCCATGAGGACAAACGTGCCGGGCTTGTCCGCCACCGGGAAAATATACGTGCTCTGGCCGCGGAACGTGACCTCCGCCTCTGGGCCCCGGCAGGGATTATCCAGCTCTTTCCACGGACCCCATATCGACTCGGCCACCGCCGACCGCGCGGAATTCGGCGCCCAGCCCGTGCAGCCCGACGCCATCAGGTAATATCGCCCGTTGTGCTTGAACACCGCCGGAGCCTCCATCGACCTTCCCTCGAACGCCCGCACGAAGCGCCCGGAGGGCTTGAGGTAATCGGACGTCAGCAGGGCAATGTGCATCGTGGCATTATCCTCCGACGCATGAAACAAGTACGCCTTTGCATCATCATCCAGGAATACCGTCATGTCCCGGCTCATCGCGCCATCCGGGCGGAAACTGCCGACGTACCGAAATGGGCCTGTGGGTGAGTCGCTCGTTGCGACTCCGGCGTGTGCCAGTGCGTAATCCTGCGAATCCACGTGCATCCACATGACAAATTGTTTTGTGGCCGCGTTGTACAATACCTTGGGCCGCTCCATTACCTTGCTTTTGTGCAGCTCATGGTTGGGATCATCCTGCACCGCCGGCAACACGTTCCCCTCGTACTTCCAGTTGTACAGGTCCTGGGACGAGTAGCAGGAAATCCCTACCGTTTCCACCCGCGTTCCGCCCCAAGTGCGGTTACATTCGGGCAGCCAGGTCTTTCCGCTCTTGATCTCCCCATACCAGTAATAGACTTTGTCGTAATGCAGGATTCCGCCGCCGTGCGCATTGATGGGCGCCCCGCTGGTGTCGGTCCAGATCTCTCCTGGTTTGAACTGCGTGTGGGTGGCCGTCGCCGCATATACCGGGATGCACACAATATGCCAAGCCGCCAAAGCTGCGCCCACTATGCCGACGGCCCATCGTTTATTCTTTATGGTTTTCATAGTGCTACTCCGTAATGTCGTACCCCCTGCTGCAAGCGTCGAACCGTCTCTTTAAGTTCTCCCAAGCATCCGGTTCTTCATCGCCACGCCCGAAATCGTAGCACGGCACGTTGGGCAGGTCAACAGGGCAGGCAAGAAAAGCGTCTCTCATCGTTTGTAGCTTGTCTTTTCAGAGCGATGAACAATGCCTTCTACGGCAGCTTATCAATGAGCTTTTGAATGGTCTGGAGATCAATCTGTTCAAGAGAGTCACAGACTAAATCCGCTCGGGAAAGGTTGGTTGCGGCGGTGGAATTTGTCACGGCGATACATTTGGCGCCGGCGGCTTTGGCGGCTTGGACACCGCTGGGGGCGTCTTCGATGACTGCGCAACGAGCAGGGGCGAGCTTCATCCGGCTCGCGGCAACGAGAAAAAGCTCAGGGTCGGGTTTTTTTCGTGTGATCTCACTCCCGGTGACATAGACCATCTTCTGGTACGGGACCTTCGCCGACTCCAGAATGGCCCGAGACAGCTCAAGCGACGCCGATGTCGCAATGGCTAAACGGAAGCTGCGTGTCCGCAATGCCGCATCAATCAGCTCCAGCACGCCCGCAAAGGCAGGCAGCGGCTCTTGCTGGATTGTCTTTATCAGGTACTGCTCCCGCAAAAGTGCGGCGGCTTTTATCTGCTCATCGGTCAGCGTCAAGCCGTGTACGTTCGCGCCGGCCTCGACATACTTCTCGGCACCTTTGCCGATGCCGGCGACGAAATCTTCCGGCTTGACGCTTTTGAGGCCGAACATATCATCAAGGACCCTAATAGTGACTTTGGCATTAACCGGCTCGGTGTCGGCGATCACGCCGTCAACGTCGAATATCAGACCGTATGATTTGCTCATAGGCTGTAACGTATAGCATACATCCGCCGGTTTTTCAACTGATGGCAGATCTATGCTGTAGCGGGGTGAGCGTCATTTTGTTTAGACTAAAACAAGGCTAATGGTTGTATTATGGATGAAGAACGATCGTTTTGAACCGAGTGCATGAGACGTCGATGATTGAAGATAAGCTACTTATCTGGAAATTGAAGTCGGGCGACGGGGTTGCCCTGACGCGGGTCTATGAAAAGTACAAGAACGACCTGCTGCGAATAGCCTTGGGGCTCTCGAACCAGACGAGCGAGGCCGAGGATATCGTGCACGATGTCTTCGTTTCGCTGGCGCAGTCGCAGAAGTTGAGGCTCAGCGGCAATCTCAAGGCTTACCTGGCTACGTGCGTCGCCAATCGTGTGCGGAACAGCAACCGGACAGGGCAGCGGCACGAGACGGTCACCCTCGACGAGGCCGAGCCTGTGGCGCCGGACTCGCACGGGCCGGATAGATGGATCATCCTAAATGAACAGTTGGAGCGTTTGAACAAGGCGATGGCGCAGGTTCCCTACGCACAGCGTGAGGTCGTCATCCTGCACGTGCAGGGTGGCCTGAAGTTCAGGGCCATAGCGAAATCGCAAAATGTTTCAATCAATACCATCCAGAGCCGGTACCGTTATGGCTTAGACAAACTGCGGTCATTACTCAATAGCGAGGTGCAAAAATGAGACCGACGAAAGATTTGAGAAAGCGGATCAAGGAAGTGCCGCTTAGCACTAACGCAGAAAAGGACAAAGAGTTTCTTGCCGATGTCCTCAATGCGCTGGAAGAATCAAGAACGACACAATCGGCTGCTCATCGGCCGAGTATTTGGAGATTCATTATGAAAAACAACATCACAAGACTCGCCGCGGCAGTGTTTGTTATCGCGGCGGTTGTCGGCGTAGCTCAGCTTGACGGCACCCGCGCGGCCTTTGCCGGTACAGCCAGAGTAGTCGCCACGGGTCTGGCGGGCCTGAAGGAATTCATCCGGGACATCAGAACGCGCGAGCCGCAGCCGCCCTCTGCCGTTGTGCCCGCCGATTTGGGTAAGCAGGAAGCCGTCTTTGAAGGCCGGAGCATCCTGGCGAACGTGCGCACCATCTCGGTGGAAGGGGATCAGAACGGCTTGCAGGACTTTTTCGAAAAAGAAGGCATTGAACTTGCCCCGGCAGGGAACGCTGCGAATACGTGGTATGCCAAACTTGATCCGGGCAGGACCGAGAGGTTTATTGGCCTGATACAAGCTGTGCCTGGTTTCAAGCTCCTATCGCTGCCCAGTTTGATGGTCAAAGAAGGTCAGGAGGCGATTATCGGGATTGCCGGAGCGGGAGAACCGGATGCCACTGCGCTGGCACTGGTCGCGACCGTCCCGGACGATGACGAAAGTATTGACCTGAGCTTCTCTTTCCTGCAGGGCCAGAGTGGTTTCGAGATACCGAGTCTCAGGATCGACACCGACGACGCGGTGCTATTCCGCCTTGTGACGACGGGCAAGCGGAATAGTCAGGACGGTCCCGGCGGACAAGACTGCATACTGGTTCTGGTCAAGACCAAAGTTTTCCCGCCATCCTGAAAGTTAAAGGAAAACCTGTCAGACATCTCAAGGCCGGGCCGGTTGTGCTCGGCTTTGAGTATGCGCTCTTGGCGGCGAGCCGCCGTTGAGCTTCGAATAGCACTTGAGCCCAACAATTCACTTTTCTTCATGTCAAAATGCTCATTGAGGCCGTTGGCGGCTATCACTGGAATACGCTGAGCGCGACTCAAACCAAGGCGCTCTTCGAGCGGCACTGTTCTGCGGTCAGAGTGAATCACATTGACGCGCTTCTGCGTTCACGATTCGGTTGCGCCGACACGCACAACAAAGGGGCCTGGACGTTCATCATCACCCGGTAGCAGAGATGCCGCAGGAGGCTGTCACCGTTCACGCCCTGTCAACCTGCGCCCGCTGGATTTTGCAGTTGAAGCGGAGTTTGTCTGCTGGTAGAATTCGGCGTGGTTCTTAAGGATTCTAAATGGAATCGACCCATGAAGGAAACACTTGACACACATACGCTGAAAAATGGCATGGTCCTTCTCGGCGAGCCGATGGAAGCGGTCCAGTCGGTGGCCTTTGGCTTTATGCTGCCGGCGGGGGCGGCCTGTCTTCCGGACGGCTGCTGCGGGGCCGGTGGCGTCATTGCCGATTGGATCTTCCGGGGGGCCGGCGATAAGGACAGCAGGCAGCTCAGTGATGCGCTCGACGGGCTGGGGCTGGTTCGCGCCCACTCGGTCGGCAGCTCTCACTTGGCCATCGGCGCAGCCCTTGAGGCGGATAACCTGTCGCAGGCATTGGATTTACACGCGGATGTCATACGCAGACCCCACCTGAAGGATGACCAGTTCGAGTTGGCCAGGCAACTGGCGGTTGATGACGTGTTGTCTCTGGACGACGATCCTCGGCAGAAAGTGATGCTCAAGCTGCGGGAGCGGTTCTATCCGGATCCTTTAGGGCGCAGCACAGTTGGCGAGATTACCGACCTGAAGGCCCTGACGACCGATACGGCCAAGGGCATCATCGATGACGGATTCAATCTCTCACAGGCGATTTTCGCCGTGGCGGGCAGATACGACTTCGACGCCGTGTGCCGGCAGATGGAAGGCCTGTTTGAGACCGAGAGACAGGAGGATCCCGAGTCCGTGACGTTGGGACCGAGAGGGGGGCGATACATGCACCTGCACAACGACGGCGCCCAGGTCCACATCGGGCTGATGACCGAAACCATTCCGCCAAGCCACGAGGACTACTACGAGGCTCGGGTGGCAATATCGGTCCTTTCGGGCGGAATGAGCGCAAGATTGTTCACCGAAGTCAGAGAAAAGCGCGGTCTGTGTTACGCGATCGGCGCCAGATATCACGGGCTCAAGGAAGCCGCCGGCATCACGTGCTATGCCGGTACCACGCCGGAGAAGGCGCAGGAGACTCTTGATTGCATCATCGGCGAATTCAATCGGCTCGGTGACGGAATCAGCACCGAGGAAATCGCCCGCGCCAAGGTGGGACTGAAAAGCGCGCTGATCCTGCAGAGCGAATCATCCAGCAGCCGGGCCGGTTCGGCTGGAAGCGATTACTATATCCTGGGCAGGGTCCGAAGCCTTGATGAAATCAAGGACAATATCGAGCAGACGACGGTTGACTCGGTGTTGGGATTTTTGGCAAGAAACAAATTCAAAGACTTTACGGTGGTGACAATAGGCCCGGAGCAAGTGACGGTGCCATAGGACAAGGTATGGAATTCAAGAGCGAGAAGTTGAACAACGGCTTGGCTGTGATTGGCGAGCTGAACAAGTCCGCCAAGTCTGCGGCGGTTGGCTTTTTCGTCAGGACCGGCTCACGCGACGAAACCGGGCCGATAAGCGGTGTCTCGCATTTTCTCGAGCACATGCTGTTCAAAGGCACGGAAACGCTCAGTGCGCTCGAAGTGAACGAGGCGTTCGACAAAACCGGGGCGCAATTCAATGCCTTCACCAGCGAGGAGAATACGGTCTATTACGCCGCGGTGCTTCCGGAATATCTGGAGGAAGTCACGCGCCTCTGGGCGGAGCTGATGAGGCCGGCGCTGCGAGATGAAGATTTCAGCATCGAAAAAAACGTCATTAAAGAAGAGATCGCGATGTACAAGGACCTGCCCAGCTTCGACGTGATGGAGCGATGCAGGACCCTGCACTTCGACGGCCATCCGTGCGGCAACAGCGTTCTTGGCAGTGAGGAAAGCATAGATAACCTGACGGCTGAACAAATGCGGGATTATTTCGCGGCGCGTTACGCGCCCAACAATATGGTTCTGACCTGCGCCGGCGATTTCGATTGGGACCGGATTTGTTCCCTTGCGGCCGGATCCTGCGGCCAATGGCAGCAGAAGGCCGTCGAAAGGAAACTCGATCACCACGGGGGCAGCAAAAGGAAGGAGCGAATCGGCAAGGCGAATCTCGTCCGCGAGCACATCTGCCTGATGAGCGCCGGAGTATCGGCCCGGGACCCGAGACGATTTGCGGCCTCGCTGCTGGGCATGATCATCGGCGACGACGTCGGCTCGCGGTTCTTCTGGGAGCTTGTGGATAAGGCGGTGGCTGAATCGGCGACGATGCAGTTCGGCGCCATGGACGGAACGGGGGCCTTTTGCAGCTACATCCGCTGCAGCAGCGAAAACGTCACCACGGTGCTCGATACCGTCGGAGCCGTCTTTGACGATCTCGTCCGGGACGGCGTCGCTAAAGAAGAATTGCAGACGGCAAAGAATAAACTGCTGAGCGCCCTGGTCATTAAGAACGAGCTCCCGATGGGCCGGCTGGTCGATCTGGGTTTCAACTGGATATACCTGCAGGAGTACGTCACGACCGAAGAGGAGGTCAACGCGATCAAAGCGGTTACGGTGGACGACGTTCATTCTTTGATCGAGCGGTTTGATCCGCGGAATTTCACCCAATTTTGTCTGGGACCTGCGCGGGACAATCAATAATAAAGGGACGAAGACATGGGCCATCCGACAGCGGGGGAATTCCGAGAAAGACGCGAGGGAACGGCCGGCCGGCTGAATCGCCGGAGTTTCCTGCGAACGATTGGTTTCGCTGCGGCTTCGACGGGGACGATGTCGATCTTGCAGGGCTGTGCAGCCGTGAGGGCGACAGACGCGGTGCAGAGCAGGCGGCCCAACGTGGTTCTGGTCGTGACGGACGACCAAGGCTACGGCGACCTCGGCTGTCACGGCAACGAAGTCATCTCGACGCCCAATCTGGACGGACTGCACGCTCAGAGTGTCCGGCTGACCGATTTCCACGTGGATCCGACCTGTTCGCCGACGCGCTCGGCGCTGATGACGGGACACTATTCGTCGCGAACCGGCGTCTGGCATACGATTATGGGCCGGTCGCTCCTCAGGAGGGACGAAGTGACAGTGGCCGACGTTTTCTCTGCAAACGGCTATCGAACCGCTATCTTCGGGAAATGGCATCTTGGCGACAACTATCCGTACCGCCCGCAGGACCGGGGGTTCCAGGATGTCTTGATTCACGGCGGCGGCGGAGTCGGGCAGGGCCCCGACTATTGGGGTAACGACTATTTCGATGATACCTACCTCCACAACGGAAGAGCGCAGAAGTTCGAGGGCTATTGCACGGATATATGGTTCGACGGGGCATTAAAGTTCATCGAGGCGAACAAGGAGGGTCCCTTCTTCTGCTATATCCCGACCAACGCGCCACACGGGCCTTACAACGTGGCAGATAAATACAGCAAGCCATACCGGGACAAGGGGGTTCCGAGCAGGCAGGCTGATTTCTACGGCATGATTACGAATATCGACCAGAACGTGGCCCGGCTCATGGCCCGGCTCAAAGACCTGAACCTGGAGGAGAACACGATTCTGATCTTCATGACCGACAACGGGACTTCGGGAGATTACGCCGGAGGTATGCGGGGCAAGAAAGGCTCGGAGTACGAAGGGGGGCACCGCGTCCCGTTCTTCATTCGCTGGCCGGGCGGCCGCCTCGCGGCCCCTGGTGACATTGCCCGGCTTGCGGCGCACGTCGATGTACTGCCCACCTTGATCGAATTGTGCGGCCTCCAAGGCCCGCAGGGCGTCAAGTTTGATGGGACCAGCCTGGCGCCGCTGCTGCGAGGCGACGCGAGCCGCTGGCCTGACCGGACGTTGCTGGTGCACTCTCAGAGGATCGAGCATCCGGAAAAGTGGCGCAAGAGCGCCGTGATGACCCAGCGATGGAGACTGATCAACGGTAAGGAGCTGTACGACATCGAGGCTGATCCGCTTCAGAAAAATGACGCCGCCGGCGTTAACGCCGAGACGGTTGAAAAATTGCGCGAATCGTATGAACAATGGTGGGCGGATCTTTCGAGACGCTTCGACGAGTACTGCGAAATTGTTGTCGGGTCGGATAAACAGAATCCGACGCGGCTGATGTCCCACGACTGGCACTGTCCCGATCCGGCGTGGAGCCAGGGGGTGGTCCGCGGTGCCGGCAAGACAAATGGCTTCTGGGCCGTCGAAATCGAGCGGGATGGTACCTACGCGTTTGAATTGCGCCGATGGCCGATAGAGCTGGATGCGCCGATTAACGGCGCCATACCGGGCGGCAAAGCCATCTCTGCCGCGAGCGCCCGGCTGAAGGTCGCCGACGTTGACCTGAACATGCCGGTTCCACGCGATGCGCACGCTGTGACGTTCCAGGCGAAGCTCAAGGCCGGAAAGACGCGGCTGGAGACGTGGTTCACAGATGACGATGGGACCTTGCGAGGGGCATATTATGTCTATGCGAAACGCCTGTAAACAGGATTGGAGGAGGAACATGGACAGACGAAATAGAAGAGAATTTCTCAAGATGACGGGCCTTGCCGCCGGGTCGCTGTTCGTACCGCACCTGGTCTTCGGCAAGGACAAACCTGCGAGCAGACCGAACATTCTCGTCATTATGTCGGATGAGCACAACGCCGGTGTGTTGGGCTGCTATGGGAACGACATCATCAGCACCCCGAACCTGGACGACTTGGCGAATCGCGGCGTTACGTTCGATGGCTGTTACTGCAACTCTCCGCTGTGCGTCCCCTCGCGTTTGTCCTTCACAGCGGGCAAATACGCCTCGCGTGTCGGCGCCTGGAACAACAGTTGCTGGCTTCCGAGCGATGATTACCCCTCGCTGCCACGAATTATGAACGCCGCCGGCTACGAGTCGATCCTGTGCGGCAAGATGCACTACGACCAGACCCGCCGCTATGGGTTCAGGGAAGTTGGCGGCAATATGAACAATGCAACCAAGACGGGCAAGGGCAGTCGCAGGAAGGCGGACGATCTGGCGTCCAGGCCGGGAATTTCCCCTCGCTTCGATGATTTCCGCACAGGGGACGATTCGAGTATTCTCAAACACGACCGCGCCGTCACGGCCGGGACGGTGGAGTTCCTTGGCACCCGCCGGGCATCCGACAAGCCCTTCTTCATGTTAGCCGGCTACCTTGCTCCACATTTCCCCTTGATTGTGCCGGAGACATATTGGCGGCAATACCAGGGCAGGATTCCCATGCCCGTGATCCCCGAAGGGCACCTTGAGTCTCAGCCGCGAAACTACAAGCACCTTCGCATCGGCTTCGACGTCGAGGACGTGCCCGAGCAAATCGTTCGCAAAGGCCGCGAGCTTTACTACGGCCTGACGCAGTGGGTCGATGAGGAGATCGGCAAAATCCTCAAAGCCCTGGCCGGCAGCGAAGTGGCGGACAATACGGTCGTCATCTACACCACCGACCACGGCGAGAACATGGGCGAGCACGGCCTGTGGTGGAAGAACTGCATGTATCAGAACGCCAGCCGTGTGCCGCTGATTGTCAGTTGGCCCGCGCGATGGAAAGGCCCGCAGCGGCGAGCGCAGGCGTGTTCGCTCGTGGACGTCGTGCAGACTATTGCCGGGCTGGGCGGCGCCGATGTTCCCGGCGACTGGGATGGAGACTCCATGCTTGGCTGGCTCGACGATCCCGGGACCGACTGGAAGGACTTGGCCGTCAGTGAATACTACGCTCACAACATCGCCTCCGGCTACGCGATGATCCGCATAGGCAAGTACAAGTACGTCTATCATACGCCGGCGGATGCAGGCCACCCGGCCGAGCGGGAGCTGTACGACCTTCAGTCCGACCCCGGCGAATTCAATAATCTTGCGGAGAAGGATGGCTACCGCCAGCGAGTCGAGGCGATGCACGAAGTCTTGATTGAAGAGATCGGCGAGGACCCGGACGAAACTGAACAGCGCTGCCGTGCCGATTATGCCCGCGGATACGGTCGAACCAAAGACAAAAAGAAAGGCTGACCGGCGATGGACGAGCCGATGGAGATACCCAAATTTGATTTGGCCGAGCAGATCATGGCCGAGCAGCGAAAGGTGGCTGCAACGCGAAGAAAAGGGCCGAGCAGGAAAACGAACGCGGTAAAACGCGAAATACCCGAGTCCTTCTGTCCAGACTCCAAACTCCAGACTCCAGTCTCCAGTCTTGGGTCTTGCGTCTTGGGTCTGGCGTCTTGTGGAGCCGAGCAAATCATTGCAGAGATCGTCGCACGGGACATACGCCAGTTGTGCGGCGGCAATGACGATGGTCGAAGAAAATCGAGAATCCAGAAGTCTGGATGAGCACGTGATTCATTACTTCGGTGTTCGATATTCGTTATTGGATATTCATCATTCACAAACGATTTTTGACTTGAATATCGAATGTCGAACAAGGAATGTTCAATGATGAAGTAAACGCGGCACGAGGAATCTTCTTGCAATCTCTGTTCGCGCAGAGTAGATTATGTCGGTGCTGCCCGGAGAGGTGGCCGAGTGGCTGAAGGCAACGGTTTGCTAAACCGTCGTACGGGCTTACACTCGTACCGCGGGTTCGAATCCCGCCCTCTCCGTTACACTCCAATTTTGCAGAGACCTTTTACTTAATGAACCGGATCGTCAGCGGATAGCGATAGTGCATGCCGTCGTTGGCTTTGATTGCGGCAATCACCAAAAAGACCACGTCCAGAATGTACACCACCAGCAGCAGCCCGACGCCAATACAGGCAAAACAGAGCAGCCCGGCTACGAGTGCATACAGAAGGACCGAAATCTGGAAGTTCACGGCTTCTTTGCCCTGCTCATCCACAAAATCAAAATCGTCCTTCTTTATCTGCCAAATGACCAGCGGGGCGATGATGCTTCCAAGTACCGGCAATATGGGCAGCAGCCCGCCGACTCCCGCCAGATGGCAGAACATGGCCCACATTCGGGCGTCCTTGTTGGTCTCTTTGGCAGACCCTGCCTGTTGGGACGGCTGCGGCTGTTGAGGATTTACGAACTGCGCTGCCTGCTCGCCGCCGAGGTTCGCGGGGTTTTCGTTTGTTTCGGCCATAATCCAGTCCCCTTCAAGTCAGTTGCGTCCAAGTCGGTCTGCCGGGCCTTCTTGGTCCAGCGAAGGCTCGGGATTCTGCACTATGCACACTGTGTACTTACGAAAAACTCGGCAGAGGTTACAGATAAACGGCGGATTTTGTCGGTGAAAAACCGGCTCGGGTGATTCTTGCCGCTTTCTCGCTGCGCGGCGAAGAGGGCTGCTCTTATGCAAAAACAAGGGGGCCTGTGCCGGATTGCCCGGTACAGGCCCCGAATTGATACTAATCCTGCCAGCAACATCACTTACTCAACAGCCATGATCACGACAGCGTCCACTTTTGCACCGTCTTCACGGCGAGCGATCTCCAACGTGTGCGCACCGGCCGGCAGCGTAATGTTCACCACCGCGTTGCCATGGTCGTTGCTGTGGACCTCGTCCCAGTGCCAGGCAGCGCCGTCGGAGATGTCATTGAACCTGATCCACCCGCTGTTGACCGGGTCGGTGCCGGGGTCGTAATTCGTGGCGCCTGGAATCCGGACCCAGACCGAGTTGCTGCCTCCTGCGATACTTACACGCAGCAGGATCTTATAGACGCCGCCTTGAGCCGTAAAGCTGTACGTCGCCACGCCGGTCGCCGGCGGATTGTTATTCTCGTCGCCGATGCCTTCGTCGGTGCCGATGTACCCGCCGCCCGAGGCCAGCGGATCAATGTACGTCTTCATCGGCGCGGTGATCGTGCCCGCCTCGGCTTCGAGGAGTATTTCCTCCGGCTCGGACGCCGAGCGATACAGCCCGATGTCGTCGATGTACATCTGGCCGGTGCCGCCCGGGGCCGTACTGCCCTTGGTCCCGAAACCGATCACAATCCGGTCCACATCCCTGATGTTGATGCCTTGACTCGCGAAGTCCTGGATCGGAATCACCCACCGCCTCCAGGCGTCCATCATCGTGGCGTTGGCCACATCGTTGTACACGATGGCTGGCGTGCCCGTGCGGTTGGCGATAGAAACGTACATCCGCTCAGAACTGTTCGCCGAATTTCCATAGTACCACAACGACAAGGCCGTCACGCCTTCGATGGTCCAATCGCGTGTACTCGTCAGCGTCAGCTCCGCCTCGGAATACTTGGACTTGCCCTGCTGGTTGTTGTCGTACGACAAGGGCATCGACTGCTGGCCTCCGTGGACAATCGTCCGCTCGGCATACGTGGAGGTCAGTTCGTCGCCCACGGCCGCGCCGGTCCCGTTGCCGGGGTAGGCCGGAACCGTGCCATGCGCAACGTACCCAAGCCCATCTCTCCACGACCACCATATCTCGTTGTTGCCAACGTCATAGAACTCGAAATCGTCAACAACGCCGTAGTCGGCGGTCGTGAAGCTCCAGACCCTGCCCACCCAGGGACTGCCCGGGTTGACGTTATTGACTTCATCGACGCGCCAATAGTAGGTGGTCTGCCAGCCCAGCGTGGCGGGGGCATAACTCTCAGAGCCACGCGTCCGCGTCCCCTTGTACTCGGGGGAGGTCTGGGTGGCGTTCTTGACGGCATTCGGATCCGTACCGAAGTACAGCTCGTGAGAGGCAGCTTGCAGTCCCGGTTTCCACTTCAGGGTGGGTGCTTGTTCGACGCCTGCAGCGCCGTTCGACGGCTTGGCCCCATAGGCACTCAGCGGCTTGTAGGGCGAGATATTCGTACCGGGAATGATGGTTCGAGTGGCAATCCCAGGTCCCTGCCAGGCAACCTGGCAATGGTCGCCGCCGCCGCCTTCCTTCCACAGCGCCTCAAAGTAGTACTTCTCTCCGCCCACCAATGATATGGGCTGGGACTGCTCCTCGCCGTTCCCCCAGATGTTCAGGTTTGTATAGCTGGTCTCGCGAGCAATTACGCTCATATTGGCAGGGTCATCATCGGTGCTCAGCCACAACTCGCCATTATCATCAGTATTGAGCCAGAAGGTGTAGTCGCCGGTCGCCGGCACATAGAGGCAGCCGTGGATGCGGGCGCCGTAGTTGTCCGTGTTGGGACCATCCCAGGCAAACCGCGTCACGGTCTCGGTCACTGTGGGGTTGTTTGGGTACCGCGGGTCGCTCGTCAGACCGCTCAAAGCGGTCCCGCTGATGTTCTCCCACCTTTCCATGACGGCCGTACCCAGGCCGGCGATGGTGGTTGTGAAACTCCAGACGCCGCCTTTGTACTTGGCGGTGCCGTCGAATTCATCGACCCGCCAATAGTACGTCTTATCGAGCGCAAGCGGACCTGGGGGAGTGAAGCTGGTCGTTCCCATGGGAGTGCCAACGGTGGCGTTACCCACCGTTTCAGGATTGTCGCCGAAATAGACGTAGTGCAGTTTCGCGTTGAGACCCGGCGTCCAGGCGAGTTTCACATCCGTCGGCGTGAATTTCGCGCCGTCGGACGGATTCGGACTATAGGCTGTCCTTGTCGGGACGAAGAAGCTCCAGACGGGGCCTTTCCACGGGCTGTCCGGATTGGCGTTATTGACCTCGTCGATGCGCCAATAGTAGGTCGTGCCCGGAACTATGCCCGCCGGATAGGGATCTCCGGGCAAGCCGAGACCGACAAGGAAAAGCGGTGAGGTTAGGTTGCCCCGGAAAGTATCGCCTGTGCCGGCGTTGACATCCTCGAAATTCTCGCCCAGATATATGTCGTGCGTGACGGCCAAGTCCCCGGCAGTCCACGACATACTGAGCCACGTCTGCGCAACAAGGGCGCCGTCTTTCGGGTCTGGACGCCGGGCGCGCGGGTTGCCAACGCCAACGACTGCCGCAAGGCCATCGTTCATTATCGCTCTGACATCATCGGGCGTAAGAACGGCACTAAAATAGCCCACCTCGTCAATGCTTCCGTTAAAGAAGTCAGATGGACCGCTAGCGCGAGATTGAGCGCCAATTATAAACGGCAAATTCTTATCAAGCAAAATACCTGCTGTCGATGTGGCTCCAGCTAATTGGCCGTCATGGTAGAGTTGCATCGTAGCTCCGTCATGGGTGGCAACGACATGATGCCATTGACCGGCCGTGGTATTGACGCTGAGACTAGGCTTAACGGTGTTATTGTACGTTTCATAAAGGATTGTCTGTTGGGCGTCGTACATCATAACGCCCCAATTTACTGCGCCAGGATTGCCGCCATGATGCTCACCCCTTGAAATCATATGGTTCCAATATTGAGTGGCCGGGAAGTTGTACCAAAATGATACGGAGAAAACGCCGACATTTAGAGCTTCAGCATTGCCGCAAGTAACGTAACTCGATGACCCGTTGAACTGCAAGGCGCTGCCTGACTGACCAGCAACCCAGGCAGGTGCACCCACTATCGTGCCATCATTGCCATTCCCAGAGGAATCTGCAGTAGTATTGCCCGTTCCCTCGTCAAGGAGCCATACCCCAAGGATGGTTGCGGGATCAACTGTGGCATAGCTTTGTCCTGGAAACATCAAACTAACGATAACAAAACTGATGCAAATTATGGTTGAGCGTGTCATTCTTATTACCTCCATCAGGTTTTTCATTTTTTTCCTCCTCGTTTGAACTGAAAACCGATAGGAAATCTCGCTCCGGCCACGCGCCAAAGCGGCCGACATGGGTCCTGCCCTTTTCAATGAACCTATTCCGCCAGGACAGTTCATTTTGACTTGATTCCACCTCCTTCCTTCCAATACTGGATACGAGCCGTTGATCGGAAAGCGGAAACCTTCTGACGAACGACGGAAATTTCACCTTGTCCAGAGCTGACAAAACACAGGTGCAGCTAAATGTACTTATACCAAACACACGCCCTCCCAGTCAAGGAGAATTTCAGGATATTATAAGATGTTCAGGGCGCTTGCATTGCAGCCCGCATCACTGACCAGGCAATACTTGACGCGATTACCCGTAGTGATGAGGAGGCTGCTTTTCTATCAAAACAAGCGGGGCCTATGCCGGATTGCCCGGTACAGGCCCCGAATTGACCGTTCGTAGTGACGCCGTAAGGCGTTGCCTCCAAAATGCCCTTACGGGCACACTACAAACCTACGGTGTTGTCGGCCGGTACAGCCGGATATCGTCGATATACATCTTGCCGGTGCCGCCCGCTGTGGTCGTATTGCCGCGAGTGCCGAAACCGATTGCGATGCTGCTCACATCGGTCAGTTTCACACCCAGATCGGCAAACGTCTGCAGCGGGATTATCCACGGCGTCCAGCCGCCTCTCTGCGTTGCGCTCGGGTTGTCATGATAGACCACCGCCGTACCGTTGAGAGCCACGTACATCCGGTCGGCGGCATTGGTTGTCGCACCTCTGAACCACAGCGACAGGTTCGCAATGCCTTCACGCGTCCAGTCACGCGCCACGCCGGTTAACGTCATCGTCGCTTCCGAGTACTTGAGGTTGTTGTTGTACGAATAAGGCATCGACTGGGCGCCACTGTGAACAATAATCCGCTCGGTATAAGATTGAGGAGGGTCATAACCAACGAGAGCACCGTTTGTCGGGGTTCCAGCGCCGTCTTTCCACGATGCAAATATCGTATTGCTCCTGGGATCCGGCGGATCAATGTCGTTGTATGCCTCGAAATCGTCCACCAGGAGATACGGCCCCGTCGTGAAACTCCACACGGGTCCCTTCCAGGGGCTGTTTGGATTGAAATTGTTGACCTCGTCCACCCGCCAGTAGTACGTGCTGTCCCGCGCAAGTAAGCCGGGGTCATAGCTCTCGGTGCCCAACGCCCTGGTGCCTTTATATTCGGGCGAAGTTGTACCCGCGTTGCGCACGGCCACTTTATCCGTGCCGAAATAGACCTGGTGCGAGGCGGCGCTGGCTGACCGCGTCCAGCTCAGAATCGCGTTCATCTCGGCGCTGGGGTTGCCGTTGGAGGGATGCGGATTGCCGACTGCTCCCAGCGTCGTGAAGCTCCAGACCTGGCCCTTGTGTACGTTGGGCGGATCAGTTTCATCGACCCGCCAGTAGTAAACCTTTCCCGCCTTCATCGAGGTCGGGCTGTAGGCTGTCGTTCCCACCAGGGCGCCTCCGCTGACGGCGCTGCTGACACTGTCGAAGTTCTCGCCGAAATAGACGGTGTGCAGTTTCGCCCCGAAGCCTGCGGTCCAGGTAAGCCTGGCATTGAGAGCGACGGATTCGGCGGCGTCGGCCGGGTTGGGACCGTAAGCCGTTCTGGGCGGAATAGAGAAGCTCCAGATGCTTCCCTTCCACGGACTGTTGGGGTCGGTGGTGTTGACTTCATCAATGCGCCAGTAGTAGGTCGTGCCAGGAACAAGCCCGCCCGGATAGGGATCTCCAGGCAAACCGAGACCAACATACAGATTTGTCAAGGCTTGATTGCCCCGGAACGTCTGGGCCGCGCCGCTGTTCACGTCGTCGAAATTATCGCCTATGTACACGTCGTGTGAAACGGCGGTTGGTCCCGGCTTCCAGCTCAGCTCGACCCACGTGGTCGGATTGACAGTACCGTTGGCCGGGCTCGAACCATAGGCAATGTTGCTTTCGCCTAAAACCAGGATGGCCGTACCCCAGTCCACGGGGTTACGCCAGTCCCCACCGTCGTCGGCAAAAGTGGCGAGCTGAGTCTCGCGAGTGTCACCGCCGTCGTCGTCATCATTGAAGAAACAGTCGATGCCGATCAGATCCCCTACCTGGGGCGCTTTGCCCTGGAGTGACATCCAGGGGAACCTCATCTCGTGGCGCCAGCCGGTAGGGGTGTTGACCTGGGCGTGCTCCACGCCGGTGGTATTGGTATTAGTGCCCTGGATAGCGTCTGCGGTCCAGCCAAACGTATACTGGCGGTTGTCTCCTGATAAAGCGCCAGCCACAGCATACTCTTTTTTGGTGTTGCCGCCGTCAAAGTAGAATTCGATACTGTCGTCCAGGTAGCTGTTGGCACTATCGTTCGCCAACTGACTGTCGAGGATCTCCACAATCAGATAGATGTACTGCGAATCCCACATGGCCTGCCAGTGACCAGAGGCATCGAGGGCCGAATCGGCTGTCCCGTTAATGGGAACAGCGATCTGTTGCGTTGAGGCGCCCCTCCACACTGCGTCCACCTCTGCGTCAAGGACAGGGGGCTCAAAAGCGTAAGGGATATAGAAATCCCATGCCGGTTCCTGAGCAAAGACGTTACCGACAAGGCTCAGCACCACAACAGAGAGAATCAGGTACATCAGTTTTCTGCACATGATAATCCTCCTTACAAGAGATTCTGATACATGTTACAGCTTAGTCACACACCAAGCAGACCCACCACGGTTTCTGTTTTGTCTCCATTCGGCCGGGATAATTCTTTGTGAGCTGAGCCTACCTCCTTCCTTCCAAAGCTGGATGCGAGCCACGGAAAGCGGAACCCTTCTGAAAAACGACACAAATCTCACTTTGTCCAAAGCCGACAATCCACAAGTGCAACCAAGTGTACTTATACCAAACACCTCCCCCGGTGTCAAGGGAAATTTTAGGATATTATGGGCCGTCGAGGCAGTGCGTTCTGGGCGCCGCACTATAGTCCAGGCAATATTTTTCTTGACGAGGTATGGTAAATTTGGTAAAATAAGCAGACTTGGGGATGTGAACCAGTGCATAACGGGGGGGAAATCCCGGACAAAGCAAAGTTCTCTTATTGTACTGTGTAGAGAGTGAGGGGATGAAAATGAAAAAGTTCGTGGTAATTTGTGTGCTGATTGGGCTGATGTCCGCAGGTGCCGCGGATGCCGCTGTGACCTTGACTTTTGACGAGCTGCCTACGCAGCCGGTCAATGGTTTAACCTACAAGGGGGTCACGTTTGGCTTTACGATCGGCGGGAATCCTTCGACGGATGCGGTCTATAGCGGCATTGGGCCGGGATCGATTGCATATCTGCAGGATACGACGTTGGAGGGCAACGCGGCAGGTGTCCTGACCCTCGACTTTGTCCAGCCTACCAACCTGCTTGCGTTCGGTGTTGCGCTGAACAGCTTCAGCCCTGTGACGGCCGGCTACTCAGTCAAGCTGTTCGATGCTTCACTTTCGGCGCTCGGCACGTTTTCGGAAAACACGTACCCCGTCGTACTCTGGTCGGAAGACCTGTTCTCATACAGCGGAACACCGATAGGTAGGGCCGTTGTTGCTTTCAACGGGCAATTTGCGAATCGGTTTGCCGTGGACAACTTGTCCGTCAATACCATCCCGGCTCCCGGCGCGGTTTTGCTGGGCAGCATCGGCGTGGGTTTTGTCAGTTGGCTCAGACGACGCAGAACACTTTAGAGTATGCCGCGGTAGAAGATTTGCCTGGGCGGCTATGACTTCGTAGGATGGGCCTTGGCCCACCGATCCGACTTGTCGGACGAGTCCGAAATGGTGGGGCAGAGCCCCACCCTACAACTTGAGACGTGAGGAGAACGATGAAAAGTTACTGCGATTCGATGGTGCAACGATTCCTGCTATTTGCGGTATTGGCCTTCCTGGCTGTGGCACTTCTTGGCTGCCTTGATCCAGTCGTATCCAACATGGAGGCCGAACACGAGAGACTAGGAAGAGTCTGTCAGCAAGAGCTCCGGCAGGGCGGCTATGCTTCTCCGCAGACCGCACAAGCGGAGACGCTCTTTCCGGCCCCATAGAATGCTGCATCGGGGGAATCTCTCGCCGCGTACTCTAACAGTCACGAGCCGGCGGTCTCATCCGGGCCGGCCGGCGATCTTGACTTTCGCCAAGTCACTATTTGCGCCCAGGGATTTCCCACACGTGACTGGGGAAAAACAGCTTGACGCTCTCACTGCGGGGCGATACAATAAAAATAAATCTGAACTTTTGGACGATTTGAACGTAGTATAAGTCTCTTGCAAAGTCGAAATTTGTATCGTCCCCGAGCGGTCAAGAGGGCAAAAAGTGATGGGATTGAAGCGCCGAAGAAAGCATATCCAGTATCTCAGTGCGGTGCTTTGCCTTATGCTGACGTTCAGCAGCTCCGAGGCCATGGTGTTGTGCATAGGGCAGGACGGCCACGTCGCCATAGAAGCTTCAGACAGCCGTTGCTGCGGCTATCTGCCGTGGGTTTCCGGCATCCAGGACGCGCACATGCTTGTCGCCGCCGGCGGTTCGGCTCAGGACGACGATTGCGGCCCATGCCTGGATATTCCGATTTCAAGCGGGTTGGCCGAGGCCGTGCAGGCTCCCAACGAAGTGCAGCCGGACACGGGGTCCTCCTTTTCTGTTGACCTTTTGCTTCTTGACTATTCCAGTGTCTTTGAATCCAATCTGGATTTGAAACCTCTGATCGTGCAGTCGTATTTCCCGCCTTTACGCTCAGTCATCCTGTTGATGTAATCCTCAAAACCATCAAAGCCCCTTTTTTTGAACTCCAGATCAAAGGGCCGGATTGTTGCCGTTTGTCTTGAGAATCATGCGTGCGAGCTTCGACTGCGCCGATTCCAGGTTTTGGAATTACCATTATGGATAATAGACTGCTGCGTTTCTTTGCGACTTTGTTCATGCTCACCTTGTCGGGCTGTGCAAGTGTTCCCCATGATGGCGGCGGGGCGATGCAGCCTATCATGGAGCGGGACTCTGAAAGCTATCAAGCGCCGGAGCAAGTGCAGGAGCCGTCCGGGCCCGCGGACGGGAACGACGTGATGATGCTGCGCGAGGCGCTATCACTGGCGTTGATGCACAATCCGGAGCTTGGCGCATTCTCATTCGAGATCCGGGCAGCCGAGGCCAGGGCTCTGCAGGCGGGCCTGTGGCCCAATCCCGAGGTAGGAGTGGGTATCGAGAACGTCGGCGGAACCGACGAAGTGAGCGGTTTAGACGGGTCCGCGACGACCGTCCAACTTGGCCAGTTGATTGAGCTGGGCGACAAACGGACCAAACGCCACCGCGTGGCACTGCTACAAGGCGCTCTTGCAGGGTGGGACTACGAAGCCAAGCGATTAGACGTTCTGAGACAAGTTGCGCAAGCCTACATTGAGCTTCTTGCCGCCCAGCGGAGTGTAGAGTTGGCCAGTGATCTGGTGCAATTGTCCGAGCAGACGTACGCCACGGTCGCCGAACGTGTGGACGCGGGCAAAGACTCCCCTGTGGAGAGAACGAAGGCACAAGTGGCCGTGGCGAACGCCGGCATCGAATTGAAGAAGGCGGTTCGGCGCCTGGAGGCGGCTCGCAAGGAACTGGCGGCAACGTGGGGCGGCAAGCAGCCCGCGTTCGGCAAGGCGGCCGGGGACATCGAGGAAGTCGATCCGGTGCCCGAAGAAGACGCCTTGGTTGCGTTGTTGCCGCAGAATCCGGCGATTGCCCGCTGGGAGACGGAACTGGAGGAGCGAAGAGCGGTCGTGGACCTTGAGAAGGCCAGAGCCGTTCCCGACCCGACCGTGTCGGGTGGATATCGGCGTTTTAATGACACCGGGGACCGCGCATTCGTCTTCGGCCTGGCGGTCCCGCTTCCGCTTACGAATCGGAACCAAGGCGCCATCCAGGAATCGAAGTTCAACCTGTCCAAAGCCTATAAACAGAGCCAAGCTACCGAAGCCGCAACGTATGCGGCGTTCGCGGGTGCATACGAGATGCTTTCGGCGGCCTACGCCGAAGTAATGGACATCAGGAACGTGGTGTTGCCTGGCGCGCAGAGTGCTTTCGAAGCGACTCGTCAGGGCTACGAGCAGGGCAAGTTCGATTTTCTGGCTGTGCTGGATAGCCAGCGTACCTTCTTTGATACCCGCCTGAGATACCTGGATGCCCTGGCCAGCTACCAGAAGGCCAAGTCTGCCGTGGAAAGCCTGATTGGGCGGGACTTCAGCACAGTAGCGGGCGCTCGCAAAACGAAGGCTCAGTCGAGACAATAAAGGGGAATTATCATGTCAGAAGAAAAACATCGAAATAGAAGTTCAGCCTTGCGAAATGCCAACCATTTCGGCACGGGGTTATTCGTATTTGTTGCTCTTGCCGGGGCGATTCTCTGGCTCACGGGCAATCTTCACTTCGGACCGATAGGTCCCGCCGAAGCCGGCATCGCTCTTGCCGACGAGTACGGGCACGCAGTCGGCGAAGGCGAAAAGGTCGTCCGCCTGGATGAGGCGGTGATGAAAGAATCCGGCGTTGAAGTCGCCACGGCGGGTCCCGGCAGATTGCAGGTACATGACACTCTTTCGGGAGAGATCGCCTTCAATTCGGACACGCTGGCTCACATTGTCCCCCGGGTGCCCGGCGTAGTGCGCGAAGTTCGCAAGAATCTGGGCGACACGGTGCGGGCTGGCGAGGTTCTGGCTGTGCTCGACAGCCGCGACTTGGCCGACAGCAAAGCGACTTATCTGGCGGCCGTCGAAAGGCTGACCCTGGCTCAGGCCAACTTCACACGTGAAGAAAGCCTCTGGCAAAAGAAGATCTCCGCCGAGAAAGACTACCTGGAGAGCCAGCAGGCCCTGGCGGAGGCCCGCATCACCTTGCGTTCCGCCGAGCAGAAGTTGCACGCCCTGGGCTTTGCCGAAGAGCACGTGCAAGCCCTTCCCTCCCACCCAGAAACGTCGTTTACGCGCTATGAGATCACCGCGCCCCTGGATGGCACCGTGGTAGAAAAGCACATCGTGCTGGGAGAAGTCCTCAAAGAGGATTCCAGTCCTTGTTTCGTGATTGCCGATCTGACCAGCGTCTGGGTCGATCTCAAGGTGCATCAGCAGGACTTGGCTCACATCCGCTCCGGCCAGACGGTCATTGTCAAGGGTGGCCCGGACCTTCAGACCGAAGGCACGATTGCTTTCATGAGCAATATCGTATCGGAAGCCAGCCGTATGGCGTTCGCCCGGATGGTAATTGCCAATACCGAAGGCCGGTGGAGGCCGGGACTGTTCGTGACCGGGCGGATTCTGATCGATGAGCTGTCCGCCAACATCGTGGTCCCCAAGGACGCCCTGGCTCGGATGGACGGACAAACCTGCGTGTTCCTGGAAACCGACCAGGGGTTTGTTCCGCGGACCGTGACGGTGGGGCGCTCCAACGACAACTCTGTGGAGATCACCGCGGGGCTTACTCCAGGGCAGAAGTATGTGATTCGGGGAGCCTATACCTTGAAGTCGGAGTTGAACAAGCCGTCGGTGGAGGAGTAGAGCCGCAGTCATTGAGGTCCGCGTCATGGACTTGGCTGAGACGGTTCGGCCAGAAACCAGTAATTGAAATCAAAAGGAACGAGCATGATTGAAAGACTAATGCATCTGGCGCTTCACAACCGCCTGCTGATACTTCTCTTGGTTGTGCTGATCGTCGGGTTTGGCGCTTTGGCCTTCAAAACACTGCCCATCGATGCTTTTCCGGATGTGACCAATATTCAAGTGGAGATTGTCAGCACGGCACCGGGGCTCAGCCCCCTGGAGATCGAGAAATTCGTCACCTATCCGATTGAAATGTCCATGCGGGGATTGCCCAAGCTCCAGTTGATGCGTTCCATCACCAAGTACGGGCTTTCCGTGGTTACCCTGGTGTTTCACGACAACGTCGATCTTTACTTTGCAAGGCAACTGGTATTCGAACGCCTGGCGTCGGTGACCGAGAAGCTCCCGCAAGGCGTCACAAGCGAAATGGGACCCGTGGCCACCGCCATGGGGGAGATTTACCAATACACCCTGGAAGGTGAGGCGCCCGCCGATGGGCAACAGCAAGTCAGGTACTTTACCGACCTGCGGACCATGCAGGATTGGCTGGTCGCCCCGTTGCTCAAGAGTGTGCCGGGGGTCAGTGAGATCAACTCCTTTGGGGGCTATCTCAAACAGTTTCAGGTCATTGTGGACCCGGACAAGCTCCTGAGCTATCGACTCTCGGTCAAGCAGGTCTTTGAGGCGATCCAGAACAACAACCAAAACGTCGGCGGCAACATTGTCAATCAGGCCTCGGAACAATACATCGTTCGGGGGGTCGGCTTGATTCGTTCCGAGGCGGACATAGGCAACATCGTCCTCGCGGCGCATGACGGCGCGCCGGTGTTCCTCAACCATGTAGCCCAGGTCGAAGTCGGCCACGCGGTCCGCCAGGGGTCTGCCTTGAAGAATGGAGAGGGAGAGGCCGTGGGCGGCATCGTGATGATGCTCAAGGGAGAAAACAGCCTGGAAGTGGTCCGGCGGGTACAGGAGAAGGTCAAGGAGATCAACAAGGGGAGCATCTTGCCTGCCTCGATCAAGATCGTGCCTTTCTACGAAAGATCCGAAATCGTTGGCCAGAGTGTCCACACCGTCGTCAAGACGCTGGCCGAGGGCTCTCTTCTTGTTCTGGTGGTATTGTACCTGTTGTTGCGAAGTATCCGTGGGGCCTTGGTCGTCATCTTCGCCCTGCCGCTGTCGCTGCTCTTGACCGTGATCGTAATGAAGTACGCAGGGCTATACGCCAACCTGATGTCCTTGGGCGGCCTGGCCATCTCGATCGGCATGATTATCGACGCCACGATCATTCAGGTGGAGAACGTGCAAAGGCACCTGGGGACAATGACCGAGGGATCCCACAAGCTCGCCACCGTACTGAAAGCGGTCCTGGAAGTACGTAAGCCGAGCATCTTCGGCGAGCTCATTATCGCTCTGATCTTCATCCCTATCATTGGCTTGCAGGGCATGGAAGGCAAGATGTTCTCACCGCTGGCTTATACGGTGGCTATTGCTCTGTTCGCTTCACTGTTTCTTTCCATCCTCGTCATTCCCGTCCTTTGCGCCCTTGTGCTCCGGTACGGACACGAGAAAGAAAGCATCGTCGTCCGTGCCGTCCGCAGGGCGTATGTTCCCCTCTTGAGTCGGTGTTTGCGTCACCGAATGGCGACCGTAGTCATTGCGGGCCTTCTCGTGGTGGTTGCCCTATTGCTCGTGCCGCACCTGGGGACGGAGTTTGTCCCTATCATGGATGAGGGCGCCTTTGACATGGACGTCCAGATGCTGCCGGGAACGTCCCTGGAGAGAGCGACCGAGGTTGTGGACCGCGTGGAAAAGAAGCTCAAGCAATTCCCCGAGCTCAAGACGGTAGTTTCCCGTACGGGGCAAACCGGGTTGGCACTGGAGGCCCGCGGCGTGGACAAGACTGGCTTCCTGGGCGACCTCGAGCCGCGGTCCAACTGGACCAGCGCGCGGACGCGGGAAGAGTTGTTCGGCAAGATGCGGGACGCCGTGGCCACCATTCCCGGTATCGCCTTCAGCTTCAGCCAGCCGATTCAGTGCCGCATCGATGAGATGGTCGCCGGCACCCGCGCCCAGGTCATTGTCAAGCTGTTTGGCGATGACACCGACCTCCTGCAGCAGAAAACGGGTGAAATCGCCAAGGTCGTCGCGCCCATTGCAGGCGTCACGGACCTGATTACGGAGGTCGTCGCCGGCCAACCCTACATCACGATTCAGATCGACCGCAATCAGATCGCTCGCTATGGGATCAACGTCAATGACGTGCTCAACGTCGTTGAAATTGCGGTCGGAGGCAAGGCGGCCTCGCAGGTTTATGAGGAGAACCGCTTCTTCGACCTCACCGTGCGGTTCCCGGAGGAGAAACGCAATTCGGTGGAAGCCATCGGCAACATCCTGGTGGACTCCCCCGCCGGCGCCCGCGTGCCGCTCAAGCAACTGGCCGACGTCTCAGTCGTCGATGGGCCGGTGCAAATCAGCCGGGAGGATGGCCAGCGCCGCATGGGGATCGAATTCAATATCAAGGGACGCGACATGGGGAGCGTCGTGCGGGAAGCCCAGGAACAGATCAGTAAAAAGGTGACACTGCCCAGCGGTTATTATCTGACTTGGGGCGGCCAATTCGAAAACCAGCAGCAAGCCATGAAACGACTGGCGATCATCCTGCCTATGGTCGTCGGACTGATCCTGCTGTTGCTCTTTATCACCTTCAATTCCGTCACGTTGGCCCTGCTGGTGGTTTTCAATTTGCCTTTTGCGCTGGTCGGCGGCGTGTTCAGCCTGCTAATCTCAGGTCTGTATCTGTCTGTGCCCGCCTCGGTCGGGTTTATCGTCCTGTTCGGTGTGGCGGTCTTGAATGGCGTGGTCCTGGTCTCTTACGTGGCCCAGTTGCGCCGGGAGGGAATGTCCTTGCAGGATGCCCTCGCGGCCGGCTGTGGTGCCCGATTGCGTCCTATTCTGATGACGGCCTCCATCACGGTTTTCAGCCTTATCCCCATGCTGCTCGCGAGCGGCCCCGGCTCGGAGGTCCAGCGTCCGCTGGCGGTGGTGGTGGTGGGTGGTCTGTTTACCTCCACACTGGCCACGCTGCTCGTGCTGCCTACCTTGTATGGCTGGTTTGAACGAAAAAAGGCCGAACCTGAACTCTAAGGAGAATCATCGTGAAAGAAATCAAAGCCATCATTCAACCCTTTATGTCAGCTCAGGTCCTGGAGGCGCTAAGAGGCATCCCCGCAATGCCGGGAATTACGATAAGCCACCTTCAAGGCATTGGTGGAATGCAGGCCAAGGGGCAAGAGGACCTGATCGAGCCCACCGCCAAGGTGAAACTCGAGATGGTCGTGCCGGACGGTCTGGTGGAGCGGGTCGTGCGGACCGTCGAAACGTGGGCCCGTACCGGCAACAGCGGCGACGGCAAGATCTTCGTATATGCTGTGGAGGACATTGTCAAGATTAGAACAGGCCAACGTGGAGAAGGAGCCATTTAGGGCGGCGCGCCGTGACATGCAAACGCGAGACCCATAAGAGGAGACAACTATCATGGCTACAAAACGTTCAGTCGTACGAATCGTGATATTTCTTGCCGTGATGGTGGCGATTGTCTCGGGCTGTGCGGCCAATCGTGTCGATCTTGTCGATGCCGGGGTGCTCACCCTGGAGCCGCACGCGGCGGGAAAAGTCGCCATCGCCTGGAGCAGCGCCTACAGGGACAAAGAGGGCTTCGTCATAGTCGGCGTCCTGACCCGGCACGACCACGTCGGCCTGCCCATCAGAACACACGTGGATATTACCGTCCTCTCGCCCGAGCGGCGAGCGCTGGACGAATCGCAGACGCCGGACATCTATGTCCCGGCGCATGTCACGGGCCGGGGCCAGAGCTTGAAGCGTTTTGAGGCACGTTTCCCCCACATTCCCCCGCAAGGTTCATCCGTGCGCTTGGTCTGCCACAGCGACCCCCATGATGAGGCGATGTGAATTCCGCCTCGCAAAGAACGCCAAAATGATTTCCTTCGCCGGAAGGATTTGGTATTGTACGGAAATGAAAACAATCGATCTTCGCAGTGATACTGTTACACTTCCGACGCCGGCCATGCGCGAGGCCATCTATCGCGCCGAACTGGGCGACGACGTCTTTGGCGAGGACCCCACGGCGAAGCGCCTGGAGAAGATGGCCGCCGAGCGCATGGGCAAAGAGGCGGCCCTGCTGGTCGTCAGCGGGACGATGGCAAACCTTGTGTGTGTGCTGACCCATTGCAGGCGGGGCGAAGAGGTCATCCTTGGTGATCGGTCGCACACGTTTCTCTACGAAGCCGGAGGCATGTCGGCGGTGGGCGGCATTCACCCCCACACCCTCACCAACCAGCCCGACGGCACGATGCGGCTGGAGGACATCGAAGCGGCCATACGCGGCGATAACGTGCATTTCCCCCGCACTCGGCTGATTTGCCTGGAAAACACGCACAATCGCTGCGACGGTGCAACTCTGACGCCCGAGTACACCCAAAGTGTGGCGGAGCTGGCCCGCAAGCGGGGCCTGCGAGTGCACCTCGACGGCGCCCGGATATTCAACGCCGCCGTGGCTCAGGGCCTGGACGTGACGGCGCTGACCCGCGACGTGGATTCGGTGAGCTTCTGCCTGTCGAAGGGGCTTTCGGCGCCGGTCGGCTCGTTGGTATGCGGCTCGCGAGAATTCATCGCCGAGGCCCGCCGTAATCGCAAAGTGTTGGGCGGCGGCATGAGGCAGTGCGGGATCATTGCCGCGGCGGGGATCATCGCTCTCGAGCAGATGGTGGGCCGGCTGGCCGAGGACCACGAAAACGCGCGGGGCCTGGCTGAAGGAATCGCCCGCATACGCGGTTTGTCCATTGACCCCGAAAGCGTGCAAACGAATATCATCTATTTTGATCTGGCCGGCGGTCGGCTCGATGCCGGCACGCTCGTGGCCCGGCTTGCCGAACGAGGGATCAAAGTCCTCCAGGTTGCGCCCGCCCGGATGAGGGCGGTCACCCACTACGGCATCACTGCCGACGACATAGAGCTTGCACTTGCAGCCTTGGCGCAAGTCATGAACGAGTAGGGACGGCCCCGCGTGGCCGCCCTATGAGTGGGGCAACCACACAGGGTTGCCCCTACGAGGTAGCCAAGGTATCGTACACAAACATTTCAAGGCGAAGGGCAGTGCTGGCCCCGCGTCCACACAGAATCACAGATCGGTCGAGCCTGCGCCGCCGATTACGGCGTTGCCGACGATCCGTCATTGAGCCAGTTATCCATCAGGATCAGAAGGTCTTCGATATCAACCTTGCAGTCGCCGTTCAGGTCGCCTCGCAAATCCAGGTTTTGCGGATTGAAGCACCGGGCCGGGCACAGCCTTATATCATCGACGTAGATGCCGTCCCTGTCTTCGGCCGCTTGGCCGGAATTCTGTCCGCTGCCCAGGCCGATGGTGAGCTTCTTGACGCGGGTCAAATCGACGCCGCCTGCACTGAAGTCCGCCAGCGCGACGGTCCAGTCGAGCCACGATTGCGACTGGCCTGCATACGCAAACGGGTGCACTACCTTGGCACTGTGGCCGGCGGCATCCTCCACCTTCACGTACATCGGGTGCTCGACGTTTGTCCTGTCTCCCGCGAAGGCCAGCGACAGGGCCTCAGCGCCCAGTTGGGTCCAGTCCTGTGACGTGGCAAAGGTCCGCGTCGCTTCGGTGAAGAACGGGTCAAACTGATTCTGGCATTCAAGGCGCATGGTTTTGTTGCCCGCGCTGTCAACCGCAAGCAGGACGTACTTGAAGGTGCCCGGGATGTTGTGAGGCCATGCGGCTTGTATGGCCGCGTCGTCGGCGTATGACTGGAAGTCTTCCGCCGCCAGGCACTCGGCCGTTGTGAACGTCCACGTCCGGCCGGTGACGACGCCCGAAGGGCCGACCTGGTCGATGCGCCACTCGTACGTCTGGCCGAACTCAAGCGGGCCGGCTGTATGCGTTTTGCCCGCCGGCGTGGCGATTTTCTCCATCGCCCCCGGTTTGCCGAGCCAAACTTCGCGCCCCGTTGCGAACGCTGCCTCGACCCAACTGAGAGCGGCATTCACCGGCACGCCTGTTGCTCCGTCCGCCGGGCTGGGATTGACCGCCGCCGGACCGTCGGAAACCGAGAAAACGTCATCGAAGGTGGTGTGATAACCGGCCGGCTGTTCATTCTCGTTCTGCCCGAAGATTCCGCTGGCCCCGCTCAGGAACGGAGTGTCCTTGACGCCTTCATCCTCCCATGGGTCGTTGCCGTTGGTGTCCACCATGGTCGCGGTCCTGGCCACGAGCGGCCCGCCTTTGTATTCGTACAGGCTGCCGGTGACATAGACCGGACCCGAGCCGACTACGTCCAATTCAGCATAGTAGCTCCTGGCGTGGCCCAGACCTGGTACGAGGACCTCCAAACCGAGAGCGACCTCGTTCCTCATAATGTTTCCCATGTTGACGACCTTCTCGATGTCGATTCTCAGGTTGGCCGGTCCGTCCTGCCAGTTGACGTGCATCACGTAAACCGCAGTCGCAAACATGCCGGGCGCGCCGCTAACGGACCCGTCGTCGATGATGTAGGTCGCCCTTGCCGTAAAGCCGCAGTAATTCCGGGAGGCATCGCCGGTGACGTTCACGATGGCTCCGACCCGCACGTCGGTGAAGACTTCGCTGCTGCCGAATCCGGCGCCGAATGCTGAGCCGAAACTGCCCTTACCCGTGTCGAACGACGTGGTCTCATCCAGGCTCAGGTACTTGTTGCCGTCCGGAGCCGTCAGCACCTTCGAGGTGAACGTCTTGGTGACGTCCGGATAGGCGGTGAACTGCCACGTGGGCAGGTCGAGCTGGGCGCCGTTGAAGCTCTCCAGCCAGTTGGCCTGCGTCGTCCCGCTGGCTGCCACAAGCAGCGCCGCGAGCGCACAGACCGTTCCAAAGTGTCTCAATTTCCCAATCATAATATTCCTCCTACAAGAATGACAGTAATTCTGACTGCAAACGAAATGTTTAAGCAAATTGGTATCAACTCCTTCCTTCGAGCCGTCTCGTAACTCGTCGGCCCGGCGCTCCATGCTTCCACTTCTCCTCCACACGAGCAGGCAACCAGTCCTTCGGGCCAAAGGACGCTTACTCTTTGACCAATATATAACACATATACCAGATTAACGGCCCCTTATCAAGAAAAAAGTCCGAGAAAAGTGCCAGATTCTACATATCGCGACCCTGAGCTGCTTCGCGTGCCGGTTTTGGCCTACCCAGTCAGCTACACAAGTGCCTTCTTGCCCTCCGGCAGGGGTCGGAAGGACGGCAAACTCGGCCTTCTCGGCGAATTTTTTGGGTTTGTTTTGCATGATAGCCACGAAGCCACGAAGACACGAATCCTTCCTAATTAGCTGTTTTGCCTGAGAAGGTGACGATGCTCTGGGGTGTCATCTCGAAAGTGGCCTTGTTGTCGTTGACTGCGACCTGGCCGGCGTCCTGAAGATTCTCGGTTGCCGACGTACGGTACGCCTTCAGTGAAGCCAGACCCTTGAGGTTTTTGAAGGCGAGATTCAGGGGCTGGATCTGCGGCGTTGGATTGAGGGCGACGATGGTTAGCTCGCCGTTTTTCTCGTGCAGGAACGCGCCGACCTGGACGTCGGCGAAGCCGGGCTGGGCGTCGATGCGCCGGGCGCCGGGGCGGATGAACTTACTGTAGTGCATCAGCGTGTAGGTCTTGGGCGTGTACCTGTCCATCACCATCATGGCGTGGATAGATTCTCTGCTCTCGGTAATCTGCCAGGGGACGAAGGCCGAGCAGTCCCCGGCCACCAGCGCGTTGTGAAGGGCATTGCCGATTCCCTTGTGAATAGGGACGGGCCAGACGTGGTCGCCGGTGCCGCCTTCGGTGATCCAGAAGGGCTTGCCGGTGTCCTTGATCAGCTCCCAGAACATGCGCGAGGACGTGGCGGACATCTCAGCCTTGACCCCGTCTTCGTAGCCGTGCGTGGCAAACACGTCGAGGGCTTCGAGGGCCTTTAGATTCTCCTTGATGGCCCTGACGTACGAGCCGGTTCCGCCTTCGTACAGGTGGCTGGTCATCGTCTCAGGCCCGAAGATCTTGACGTGGCTGTAGCCTTCGGCGTTCAGCGTCTCGCGGAGCATGGGCAGGATTGTAACGTAGTCCTTGCCGTCCCAGACACAGCTCTCGAAGGACTGCGTGAACTGCACCTCGTTTCCCACACTGACGGCGTAGAAGGGCACGCCTTGCTTATCGTGGAGCTTGACGTATTCGGCCATCCATTTACAGAAGTGCTTGAAGTACTTGGGATCGACGCGGTTGGTGAATTCGCCGTAGCCGCCGGCACGAATGGCGCCGGAGCGCTTGTCGGTGATGGACTTGTTCACCTTCATCCAGGCGGGGGGGCTCCAGACCGTCCCGATGATCTTGACGGCCGGATCGATTTTGCGAATGCCCCGGCCGAAATCTACGAAGATCTGCGGCCGGCCGCCGCTGGACTCCATGTCGAAATCCTCACAGCGGATTTGGGTCCAGTCTTCCGTCGGTTTTTCGAAGGTGGGACCCCATATATTCACGCGAAGCATATTGCACCCGACGCCCTCGACGTAGATTCTCTGGAAGTCTTCGGTGCGATAGAGCTTTCGGAAGCGGTCCACCCACGCGACCAGGCAGGTGCCGAAGCCTTCGATGGTTTGATACTGCTGGGCCCCGTCCACAGTGACTTCCACCGCCCAGGCCGAAGCAGCGGGCATAAGATTAGTCGCAACAAGCAGAAGGGTAATTACCCACGTGAATCGCGCACACATGGTTATCTCCTTTTCAGGTTTATTCTGGCGGTTGCACCTGCGATCCCGCCCCCGCCCACGGGAAGCGGGCGGCAAGAAAAGCCGTGCCGACCCGTCTGCGTATTTCAGTTATAATGTCCAGCCGGCCCGGTAGGGCGGGTCGAGGTACTGGTTCGCTTCCTCACAGTTGGTGAAGCGCCCGTTCGGGCCGTCCCATTCCAGTTTCATGCCGGGCATCTTCAGGGCGATAACACCGAGCATGGCGATTTCCGTCAGCGGTCCGCCGTAGGAGAAGTCGGACCCAGCCTTGCGGCCTTCGCGGATGGCGCGGAGCCAGTCATCGTGATGCTCCTTGACCCTGGGGATGGTCTTTTCGGGCTGCGTGTAGGCCTTCATTGCCGCTTCAGGGATGATCCTGACGCCGCCGGCGCCGTGCGAGCCATACATGATGACGCCCTTGTCGCCATAGACGTAGGCCCCTGTCTCGACGGGCTTACGGCCCGGCTCCAGTTCCTTCGCCTGCGGAATCTTCTTCGTGCCGCTGTGCCAGAGGAGGGTGATAGGCCCTCGCTTGCCCTTGGCTGCGAACTCGAACGTGATGATGTCGCCCTTGGGGAAGGCGTCACCCTGCGTCTTGGGGTCGTAATCGTCAACGTGGGCCTGGATCGTTTTGGGAGCGCCCAGATCGAGCGCCCAAAAGACCGGGTCAACGACGTGGCAGGTCCAGTCGCCGATGGTGCCGTTGCCAAACGGGACCCAGCCTCGCCATCGCCCCGGCAGGTAGAAGGAATGGTACGCGCGTTCTTTGGCCGGGCCAAGCCACAGGTCCCAGTCCACCTCGGGCGGAATATCCTCCTTCTCGCTCATACGAGACAACTGGTCGATGCCCGAATTGACGGACCTGCAGCCGCAGTGGATGGTGTGGACGTTGCCGATGGCGCCGTCCCGTATCCACTCGCAAAACGTGCGGATGGTATCGAACGAGTGGCCCTGGTTGCCGAGCTGCGTGACCACTTTGTACTGCTGCGCGGCCTTCATCAGGGCGCGGACCTCGCCGACCGAGTGGGCCAGGGGCTTTTCGCAATAGACGTGCTTGCCCCGCTTGATGGCGGCCATCGCCGCTACCGCGTGGGTATGGTCGGGCGTGCCGACTACGACCGCGTCGATCTTCTTTTCCATCTCGTCGAACATCTTGCGGAAATCGCGGTACACTTTGGCCTCGGGAAACTTTTCAATCGTCGAGGCCCGCCGCAGGTCAACGTCGCACAGAGCAATGATGTTATTGCCCCTGGAGACCGAATTGATGTCACCGCCTCCCATGCCACCGGCGCCGATGCCGGCAATGTTCAGTTTTTCGCTCGGCGGGGTCGTCCCCTGCCCCAGCACGCAGCGTGGCACGATAGTGAAAGCCGCCGCGGCGCCCGCTGTTCTCTGGAGAAACCGTCGTCTTGAAGTCTTCTTACCCTCGTTACTCATTGCAAACCTCCAAACAAATTGTCTTATATGAACTCTTGCGTCTTGTCTGATAGTGACTGGTGAATAGTGAATGGTGAATAAACGCAACTTCGCGAGTACCAATCACCGATCACCAATTACCAATAACCATTCACCAATTACCAATTTAACGAATCGACTCTTCCGGCAGCTCTGTTTTCACGCCTTCGTCGAGGGGCATTTTGTCGGGCAGGGCGCCGCTCTTTCGCAGCAGGCGAACCAGCTCGGCCTTCAGCTCTCTGACGACGGAAGTATATTTCGGGTCGCTAATCAGGTTCCTGGTTTCGTTCGGGTCTTCTATAAGGTTGTACAGCTCGGCGATATGGCGGTCGGGGCCGCCGTCGCCGTGCGGGTAGTGGACGTATTTCCACGTATCCGTGCGGACGCCTCGCACGTTCGGCGTGTAGGGAAACTGTTTCTCGTAGTTATACTCGTAGAGCCAGGATTTCCGCCAGCCTTGTGCGTTGCCTTCGAGCAATTGCCTCCATGATTTGCCGTGGACGGCACCGAGCGATCTGGCCCCGCAGATATCGACAATCGACGGAGCCACGTCGATATTCAGGACCTGCTCTTTGACGACCGTGCCCGGCTTGATGAGCTGCGGATAACGGACGACCAACGGGACGCGGATGCTCTCTTCGTGCATCGTCCGCTTGTCGATCATGCCATGCTCGCCGAGCAGGAATGAGTTGTCGCTCGTGAAGATAAATAGTGTGTTATCAAGCTCGCCAATTTGCGCGAGCGTCTTATATATCTCGCCCACGCTGTCATCGACTGAGTTGATCGTGCCGGCGTAGCTGCGGACGAAGGTTCCAAAGATATCGACACCCGCAGGACGCCTGTCGGGGAAATCTTTACGAAAGGCGTATAAGGGGCCGTAGATGCCGTGCCAGGTGTCCAGCCGTTCGGTGATCCATTTGGGCTTCGTCTCCAGATGAAAAGCGGTCTGCGGATAGGAGACGGGGACATCATCGTAGATGTGTTTGTATTTCTCTTCGGGGACAAACGGGCCGTGCGAAGCCTTGTGGCCCAGAATGAGCAGGAAGGGGACGCCGGCCTGGCGTTTGCCTTCGAGCCACTCGGCGGCCATGCGGGTCACGACCGTCGTGTAGTAGCCTTTGACAACTTGCCTTGCCCCATTGATATTGAACGTGGTGTCGTAGTATTGTCCTTGTCCTTTGTGGCTGACCCAATAGTCGAAGCCGGGCCGCTTTTCGTCGTCCTCCTCGCCCATGTGCCATTTGCCGATATAGGCGGTGTTATAGCCGGCTTCCTTCAGGCGGCGCGGGTAGCTGGCCAGCTTCAGAGGATAGTCGGTGAAGTTGTTCAATACGCCGTGCGAGTGGGCGTAGAGCCCCGAGAGGAACGAGGCCCGGCTCGGCGAGCACAGCGAGGTGGTCGCGAACATATTCTCGAAGAGCGCCCCTTCGCGGGCCAGTCTGTCCAGGTGAGGCGTTTTCATGCCCAGCAGCGGCTTGGGTGCGGCGCCCAGACAATCCCATCGCTGATCGTCGGTGAAGATGACCACCACGTTCGGGTGTTCACTGGTGCCGGCTTCGGGCGTTTGACAACCGCTCAAGGCCAGAGCGGTGGTTGTCAGGCCGGCCATTTTCAAAAAATCCCGGCGCGTGGCTTGAGTCCTATTCATGATACCTCCCTGCTTCCAGTTTCAGATCGCGATACTCTTCGCCAATACTCCTGCTTTGAGTCTCCGACGGGTACATTGTCGTACACCGCCGGACGGACTCTAATAGACAGGATATTGCCCGCAATGTCAATCGCTCGATTTTGGTATTGCAGCGTATCCTGTTGTGCCGTATAATAACGTGCACAAGGGGTCGGGTCGCCAAGGAGAATCTGGGCCTCGCGAGGCTAAAGACGGGTCTTGCACATCACGTGGAAGGGCGGGAAACAGGTTTAGGGAGTGTGGTTATGCACAGACGGCGCGGATTCACCCCGTTAGACAGGCGAAGCCGCCGTCTCATGGGGTTCACGTTGATTGAGCTTCTGGTGGTCATCGCCATTATTGCCCTGCTGATGGCGGTGCTGATGCCGGCATTGCAGCGCGTCAGGAAACAGGCCAAAGCAACCATCTGTCAGGCAAACCTGAGTCAATGGGGCCCCATCTGGTCGATGTATTGCGAAGACAACAATGGCTATTTCCCCAAAAGGATTTCTATATGGCATGATGTAGTGCGGCCGTACTACTCGGATCCCAAGATATGTTTCTGCCCGATGGCTACGAAACTGTATTCTCAAGGAGGCCGATGGGGCTATGGAGCCTGGGAATTGGACAAGGCGACCGGCAGCTTTGGGCTGAATCAGTGGGTTTTGGACCCGCCCAAGACGACGACAGAAGGCAGGCGCGTGCCTGAGAATATGTGGAGGACCCCCAACGTAAGAGGTACAAATAATATACCGCTGTTTTTGGATTGTGCCACAATAGGAGTGACTATTTGGCCCGAGGATAGTCCGCCGCAATATGATGGCCAATTCTGGCCATACACGGGTAACAATTACGATGAAATGAGGCGGGTCTGCGTTAATCGGCATGATGGTTCGGTAAACAGCCTTTTCCTGGATTTCACCGTCAGAAAGGTCGGCCTCAAAGAGCTGTGGACGCTCAAGTGGCACAGGAAGTACGATCAAACCGGTCCCTGGACCATTGGTGGCAACGTCCGGCCGACCGATTGGCCGCAGTGGATGAGGAGCTTTAAGGACTACTGAAGATTCTTAGTCTCAGGGGAGAAAGCGGCTTCTGGAGGCCAAGACTTGCGCCCAGACTGTTCGGATTCTTCTTGACATTGCAGCCGAATTTTTGCAGAATTAGGATCGAAGGTTCGGTAATTGGTGCAGGGTGTGCTGTGCTGGTGGAATACCCATAAAACCATGGTTTTGGAAGGAGGATCGTCATGTCCAGGAAACTGAGTTATCTAATTTCTGCTGTTTTGGTGCTGGGTTTGGTTCTGCCAAGGCCCGCCGGTGGTCAAGAGCCCGGGCTTGCGGGCTGGTGGAGGCTCGACGGCGACGCCACCGATAGTTCTGCCAACAACAACCACGGCACCGTTGTGGGCAACCCACAGTGGGTGGTGGGTAAGATCGGTGACGCGTTGGATTTCGACGGCGTCGATGATCATGTGGATTGCGGCAATGCCGCGAGCCTGGATATTACCGGTCCGATTACGATCTCGGCCTGGGTCTATCCGACCGGCCCCGGCGGCGGCAACTATGGACGCATCCTCGACAAAGCGAGCAGCACCAGTGGGACGGGCCCCGGCTACAAATTCTATCCCAGGGCGGGGGACAATTACATCGTGACCCTCAGTGTCGGCGGGGGCAGCAGAAATACCCGCGACCGCGTGGTCCTGAACTCCTGGAACTACTTCGCCTTTGTTGCTACGGGGACCCAGTGGCGGGTGCTCGTCAATAACGGACCATGGCAGCAATGGAATGACACACATGTTCCTACTTCCGTCGCCAATCCTTTGTTTATTGGAAACGGCTCGTCGGGCGCCAGGCCCTTCGACGGCATATTGGACGACGTGCGCGTTTACAACAGGGCGCTAACGGAGGAAGAAATCGAAAAGGCGATGAAAGGCTCCCCTCCTCGCGGCCTGCCTTCTGAGCCGGTCCCGGACAATGAAGCCACGGATGTGCCAAGAGACGTGACACTAAGCTGGACGCCGGGAGAATTTGCGCCGGCAGCCAACGGGCACATTGTTTACCTCAGTGAGAATCTCAACGACGTCAATGATGGCATTGGCGGCGTCAGGCAGAGCGCCAGCAGTTACACTCCGCCCCAACGCCTTGATTTTGGAACGACGTATTACTGGCGCGTCGATGAGGCCAGCGCTCCGCCGGACTCTAAGGTGTACAAAGGTCTTGTCTGGAGCTTCACGACCGAGCCGTTTGCTTATCCTATCGAGAATATAACGGCTACAGCTCTCAGCAGCGACCCAGGCAAAGGACCCGAAAATACGGTGAACAACTCGGGGCTGAATGACAACGACCTGCACTCGACGGATGAGCTGCACATGTGGCTCAGCCAGGTCGAGCCCAGCGGAGCCTGGATCCAATATGAATTCGACAAGGTCTATGCGCTCCACCAGATGTTAGTGTGGAATCACAATAGCCGCTTTGAGTACCCTATCGGCTTCGGAGTTAAGGAAGCAACCATCGAGTACTCGCTCAACGGGTCCGACTGGATCACATTGGGTACAACTCATGAGTTCGCCCGGGCGACGGGTCTGGACGGTTATGCACACAATACCACGGTTGATTTTGGTGGTGTAGCTGCGAAGTACGTCAAGCTCACGGCCAACAGCAACTGGGGAGGCCTCCTGAAGCAGTATGGTCTCAGTGAGGTTCGCTTCTTGTACAAACCTTTGCGTGCGCGAGGGCCCAATCCGGCGTCAGGTGCAACGGGCGTGGGCCCGGATGCCGTTCTGACCTGGAGAGCAGGAAGAGAGGCCACCCGGCATGATGTGTATTTCGGCACCGACCAGCAGGCTGTCGTAGATGGGACCGTGCCTGTTACTTCCGTTACGGCGGCCAGCTACGATCCCTTGTCCCTCGATTTGGGCACGACGTACTATTGGAAGGTCAACGAAGTCAACGTAGCCGGGCCGATAACGCTGGAGGCTGACGTGTGGAGCTTTGCGACGTCCGAATACGTCGTCGTGGATGACTTTGAGTCTTACAATGACATTGACCCGCCTGACCCGGAGAGCCACAGGATATTTGAGGCGTGGACTGACGGTTATTCAACGCCGACGACAAACGGCGCGCTCGTTGGCAATGACGCTCCTCCTTACACGGAGCAGACGATTATTCACGATGGCGGGAAGTCCATGCCCTTCCGTTATAACAATATAGGCACTGTAACCCATTCGGAAGCCGAACGCACGTTTGTTCCTGCGCAGGATTGGACCAAACACGGCGTAAAGACACTATCGCTGTGGTTTCGCGGCGATCCGAACAACACGGGGGGGCAATTGTACGTAAAGGTCAACGGCGCGAAGATTCCGTACGGCGGCGATGCCTCCAGCCTGATGCGAGCAGGGTGGCAGTGGTGGAATATTGAGCTGGCATCCTTCGGGGTGAGCCTGGCAAGCGTCACCAAACTGGCCGTCGGGATTGACGGTGGCGGCGCCAGTGGCAAGCTCTACTTGGATGACATCAGGTTGTATGCTTATGAGCGCCGGTTCGTGACACCGACCGAGCCCACCGCCGCGGGTCTGGCTGCACACTACAAACTCGATCAGAACGCCACCGACAGCTCCGGCAACAACAACCACGGCACGCTCGCCGGCGGCCCACAGTGGATGGCCGGAAAGATAGGCGGTGCGCTGCAGTTTGACGGCGTAGATGATTTTGTTGACTGCGGCAATGGCGCGAGCCTGAACATTACAGGTCCGATTACGATCTCGGCGTGGGTTTATCCGACCGGAGGCGGCGGTGACGGCTATGGGCGAATCGTCGATAAATCAAACGGCACGGGTGGGGACGCTCCCGGCTATAAACTATATCTAAGAGCCGCAGAAAACTACACAGTCACCCTCAGTGCTGGCGGGAGGTACCCGATTTCCAGCTTAAGAGCAGTCTTGAATAGTTGGAATTACGTGGTGTTTACCACCGATGGGACGCGACGGAGACTTTTCTTGAATGGAGTTTGGGAGGAATGGAATGAAAGTGCGCTTCCTTCTATCTCAAGTAATCCTCTATTCATCGGAAACAGCCCGGCAGGTGCTCGGCACTTCCAGGGCATCATCGATGATGTTCGGATTTACGACCGTGCATTGACATCAGGGGAGATTGCATGGCTGGGCGGCGTGACCGCGCCGTTTGAAGAGCCGTTCTGACGACGTGCATATAAAGAACGATATGGCCGGCTTCAGGGGTTCTGCCGGCCGGGAAGACGGGTGGCTCGCGAAGCGGCCGTGAGCGGCCGATTGGCGCGCGCAAGGGTCATTATCTGTCTCTATATTTTAGGGAGGATCATTATGCTGCAAGAATTGGCCTTCTTTTGTTTCCGTTGAATGTTTTTCTTAAGAAATCTTTCTTTGGAGAGAAAAATCATGTTAGAGAAAACATTTGTAAGAGCCCTGCTTTGTCTGGTGGCAGCGATTAGCTTTTCAGCTACCGGGGCCTTGGGCGCCGAGATACTGTTTATAGTAAATGATCCTACTTTGGCCACGTACCCCAATGACGCTTTGTTAGGAGATTTTTTTAAGAGTCTTGGGCACACGGTAACATATTTTGACGACAGTGCGACTGAAGCAGCTATGGAAACCGCCGCTGCTGCTGCGGATCTGGTCTGGATTTCTGAATCGGTCGGTTCCGGCAATGTGGCCAACAAGATCACAGAAATAGCAACTCCGATGATCGTCGGCGAGCCTTACGCCTGGGATGAAATGGGCATGACACTGGGTACCGGCACAACAACTGACGTGGCAACTACCGATATAACGATTGTCAAGCCTGGTCATTTTCTGGCCGCCGGTCTCAGTGGAACCGTGCCCGTTCTGACTAAGATCGCGGGCTCAGCAGGCACCGCCCAATTTGCCCATGGCCGCGCCGGGCCGGAAGGCACCGTCATTGCAACAGCTACCTTAGCGGACGGCCAGACGTATGACGTTATTCTTGTTTACGACAAGGGAGCCAAGCTGGCTGTCGCTCCAGCAAATGGCAGTCCTCAGGTAGCAGCGGATACTCGCATCGGTATGTTCTTTCATTATTACGCGCATGATGTATTGAATGAAAATGCTTATGCGCTGATAAAGGCGGCGGTGCGCTATTCGCTCGGTACGGTCCCCCAGGCCCGCAACCCCAATCCGGCTGATCGAGCCATCGTGTCGGCGACGTGGACCGAGCTGAAGTGGTCCCCAGGCGACTTTGCGGCCTCGCACGATATCTATCTTGGCGAGAATTTCGACGACGTGAACAGCGGCGGAGTCAGCACGTTCCGCGGCAACCAGGTCTCGACGACCCTGCTTGTGGGTCTTGGTTTGCCTGGCGATCCCTATCCGGGCGGCCTCGTGCCCGGCACGACGTACTATTGGCGGATCGACGAGGTCAACACGGCCGACCCGAATAGCCCCTGGAAAGGTCCTGTTTGGAGCTTCTCGATTCCGCCCAAGACGGCGTACAATCCCAATCCGGCCGACGGCGCCGAATTTGTCGCTCTGAATACCAAGCTCACCTGGACCGCAGGCTTCGGCGCGAAGTTGCACACGATCTATCTGGGTGGCAACTTCGACGACGTCAATAACGCCACCACCGGAGGCGCCCTGGTGGGAACGACAACCTACAGCCCCGCCTCATTGAAATCGG
>Ga0214473_10000651_pt1 | contig 48391 bp, 43 predicted proteins | sample RVTome_7_FD_203509 | JGI IMG/M metagenome (GOLD analysis project Ga0214473, IMG submission 203509) | Soil microbial communities from uranium-contaminated site in the Upper Colorado River Basin, Wyoming, United States - RVT98D197 | ecosystem: Environmental > Terrestrial > Soil > Contaminated >...
CAATTCTCTATTTTCTTTACGTAGGAACAAAAAAAGAGGGTCTCGGTAAAGTGGCCTCATGGATCGGCCTTTCTGGCTTTGTGATTAACATGGCGGCCATGGTGATCCGGTGGGTGGAATCCCATCGATTGGGGATCGGTTATGTTCCTCTTTCCAACATGTATGAGTCTATGGTCTTCTTTGCCTGGGCCATCGTTGGGTTTTACCTTATCTTTGAGCGATTTTATCACACAAGAGGCCTTGGGGCCTTCATCATGCCATTAGGTTTCCTTTGCATGGGAGTGGCTGTTCTTGCCCTATCTCCGGAGATTCGACCGCTCATGCCAGCCCTTCAGAGCGACTGGCTCTTCTACCATGTAGTAACCTCTTTCTTGGGATATGCAGCCTTTGCCATCTCTTTTGGAGTATCCCTTGTCTATCTTTACCTCATCAAAAAGAAAAATCAAACACAAGACAGTCTGTTGCCGAATCACAAAACTCTTGAGGATATCAACTACAAGGCCATCGTTGTGGGCTTTCTGCTATTCACCCTTGGGGTTCTTACCGGTGCGGTCTGGGCCAATTATGCCTGGGGCACCTACTGGAGCTGGGATCCGAAAGAGACCTGGTCTCTCATTACCTGGATCGTCTATGCCATCCTTCTCCATGCGAGATATACAGGGAGGCTGGTGGGACGAAGGATGGCCTATATTTCTATCGGGGGCTTTGTTGCCGTCGTCTTCACCTATTGGGGAGTAAACTATCTTCTTTCAGGACTTCACAGTTATGCATCGTAAAGAGGAGACCAATATGAAATGTAACGAATGTGGGTCAGAAAATCCGAAGCACGCCAAATTCTGCAGAAAATGTGGAACATCACTTGGGGTTCGTCTACGGTGTCCTCAGTGCGGCATCGAGAATCCCGGTGATTCCGTTTTTTGCACAGAATGTGGAGAAAGATTATCGGAGGCTCCTAAATCGGCGAAGGGAACCCAACGAAAATGCAGAAGCTGTGGCCAATTTAATGGACTGGACGCCCTCTTTTGCGTTGCCTGTGGCGACGAAATTATCAAGGCAACTGAGGAAGACCTGAAGAAACGACCACTGGGGCCCTCTTATGGAACAATCGCCTTGGTTATCGGGGTGATTTTCCTTTTCGGCCTCCTTGTTAAGACAGGAGTATCCTTCTTAAAAGGCAGCAGGCCTTCCCAAATGTCACCACCTGCAAGCACCTCTGCATCCTCAATCAAAGTGGACGAAGCCCAGGTGATTGCGGTGGCCAAGAATTTCAAATGTGCCTGTGGTGGATGCGGAGAGCTTCCCTTAGAAACCTGCACCTGCGATATGCCTAAAGGGGCAGTGGAAGAGAAAGCTTTCATCCGTGAGAAGCTGGCCGAAGGATTGACGGTGGAACAGGTTATTGAACTTTTAGATAAGAAGTATGGCCACCGAGTTTAAGTGGAGAGGAGGGAAAAGGATGGAGAGTATTCCAGAAAGTACCAATAGGGCAATATGTCCTTCATGCAACGGAGAGAACGAAAAGAAGGCTCAATTTTGTGTCCACTGCGGGAATCCATTTCCGAGAAAAAGAAGATTCTTGTTCAGAAGTCGGTATATGCTCTTTGGAGTAATCGGTCTGATCTTCGCAGGAACAATGGCGTACTTCTTAATGGGTGGCCTTGAATCCAGACTGGTGGGAAAGGTGAACGGGGAAGGGATTACCCGCAAAGAGTTTTCTGATAAATTAGAACGGGCCAAGAAATTTTATGAACTCCGTTTCGGACAAAACCTTTTTCAGGGTGAAGAAGGAAAAGAAAATCTGAACCGTCTCAAAACAGATATTCTTGATGAGATGACGACAGAGAAGATCCTTCTCCAAGAAGCAAAGAGCGCTGGCTATACTTCAGCACCTGATGAAGAGATTTCGAAGCAGGTGGAAGGGATTAAGGGGAAGTATGGTTTAGCCGATGACGATCTCAAGCAAAAAATGGGCGTAAGTATCGAAGATTTGAAAGAGGAGCTTCGAAAAGGGTGGGTCATATCTCAATTCCTTGAGAAAGCTGTTCTCAAAGGTGATCAACAAAACGGCGAAGTGGTCTTCGCACAGTGGTTCACCAAAGCAAAGCAAAAGGCCAAGATTGAAACTTATGAAAAAATGGAACCCGTTTATACGGCAAAGGCTTCCTGCTGTAAAAGTGGATGTGGAGGAGGAGGAAAGGTCCAACCTCTTGATCCGAAGATGGAACAGGAGGCAAAGGCAAAGGCCCTCGAATATTACGAAAGAAAGACCCAGAAGAAAGGGGCAGAGGCAAAGGTCACCAATTTTGGATGTCACATTCAAGTGGATATCATCGAGGGCGGGAAAGTTATAGTCTCCCTGACTTACAGGCAGGGAGAAGTTCAAGAAATTTAAAGCCTGTCTACCATAGGCAGGAAGGAAGGAGAATAAATCAATGAAAACATGTCCAAAATGCCAAACAAAAAATCAGGAGTCGGGTCCTTTCTGCAAAAAGTGCGGTTTTCAATTTTCAGGCTCCTCATTTCAGGATAAGAAGGAGAAGGTAATGGGTGAGAAGAAAAGGAAACGCCTCTGGATTCCGGTTTCCTTAGCCGTCGTTGCCATCGGCCTTGGTGGAGTGGGTTACTGGATATTTCAGAGGGACACTTTAGCGAACTCAAAGCTATCCTCGCAGCCGAAAATCGAGGCAAGCGTCAGTTATGCCGGTCAAAAGGTTCCCATGGCAGATGTCCAGGCAAAAGTCGAGAACGGGAAAATTTCAATTCCTGTCCAAACGGTGAGGGAGAAGAAAATGGTGCGGTTTGAGTATGAGGGAAAGGGAGGAAAGATCCCTCTTGTTGCTTACGTCGCTCCTTCCGGGAGAGTGGTCACTGCCGTCAGCATGTGTGAGCCCTGCAAGTCCACCCGATTCCATATCAATGAGAACAAGATGGTATGTAATGCCTGCGGTACCGAATGGAACCTTGAGACCCTTAAGGGAATCCAGGGGGGATGTCTCAATTACCCACCCGATGTGATTCCAAGTATGATTGAGGGGGATCGAATTCGAATCGATGAAAAAGTGGTTACCCAATGGAAACCAAGAGTCTAAATCCGTAGGCAGGAGGCAGAATGCAGTAGGTAGTAAATACTTATCACTAATTACTGCTCACTGCTTAGCGCCTACTGCTTTCTGGCCTTAAATGGGGTGATTATATGCGACTCAAAGACATTTCGATCAATAATCTCCGGAGGCGGAAAGGGAAGGTCTTTTTTCTGATCCTGGGTCTTACCATTGGTATCACGACCGTGGTCACCCTTATCTCCGTCACCCGGATGATGAACGAAGATATTGCTAATAAATTGGATGAGTTCGGAGCCAACATCCTCATCCTTCCCCGATCGGATGATTTATCTCTTTCTTATGGAGGGATAAGCATGGGAGGGGTTGCTATCGATTCTCAAAGCCTGAAGGATTCTGATATCCCGAAGATTCGGGAGATTGAGGTTCGGGAAAACATCAGCACGGTTTCACCAAAGCTCATCGGGGTGATGGAGATAGAGGGGAAGAAAGTCCCTTTGATGGGAGTGAAATTCTCGGAAGAGGTAAGGCTGAAGAAGTGGTGGAAGGTTCATGGAGCGTTTCCAAAGAATCGGGAAGAGATACTGCTGGGAAATGAGGTGGCGGTTCGGCTCTTCAAGAGTACCGGAGACACCTTACCGATCAACGGAAAGCCGGTCAGGATTTCAGGGATTCTGGATGAAACGGGTTCGCAGGATGACTTCGTCATCTTCGCCGATCTGGCTTTTGTCCAGGAGGTGATGAAGAAACCCGGAGCTTTGAGCCTGATTGAGGTTTCGGCCTTTTGCAATACCTGTCCGATCGAGGAGATCGTAAGACAGATATCAAAAGAATTGCCTCAGGCCAAAGTGACGGCGATCAAACAGACCCTTCAAACTAAAATGGAAGCATTGGACCATTTCAAGAGGTTTTCTGTAGGGATATCGATCATCGTCCTTCTCATCGGAAGCCTGATTGTCTTCACAAACATGATGGCCTCAGTCAATGAGAGGAAGAGAGAGATTGGAATCTTTCGTGCCATTGGGTTCCGAAAATCTCATGTCATACGGATTATCTTTTTAGAGGCTCTGATCGTCGGGTTGATTGCAGGAATAGTAGGATACGCTTTGGGTCTGGGTGTATCCCAGATCATCGGTCCAATGATTACTGGAATGAAAGGCGGAAAGATATTTGTCGATCCCTTGTTGGTCATAGGGGCCATATTCCTGTCTTCTCTGATCGGGATCCTTTCAAGCGCCTATCCTGCCATTCATGCCTCGAAGATGGATCCAACAACGGCGCTAAGAGCGCTGTAAAGACGTTGGAGGTTAGAGGAGCGCCCCAGCAGGGGACTTGAGGCTGAAGACAGAAAATAGGTTTTACCTCAAGCGAAGCCCTGAACCATATTAGGTGCAGGGCGAAGCGGTCCTTTGACCTTAAGTGAAAACGATCCTCAAACGGAGGTTTTTATATGAGTCTGATCGAAATAAAAACATTAAACAAAGCTTATGAAAGCGGGGAGGAGCGCATAATGGCCCTCGTCGATATCGATCTGAATATTGAAAAGGGAGAGTTTATCTCTGTGATGGGGCCCTCTGGTTCTGGAAAGTCCACACTTCTGACAATTCTGGGAGGCCTCAACCATCCCACAGGGGGAGATGTGGTCGTGGATGATATCCCCATCTACAACCTTTCACTGGAGAAGCTGGCCGATTTCAGAAGAGAATACCTGGGCTTCATTTTCCAGTCTTTCCAGTTGATTCCCTACCTCACAGTGATCGAAAATGTGATGCTTCCGCTTTCTATCACAGAGAAGACTAACCGGGAGCAGGTGAAAATGGCCGAGGAGATATTGGAAAGAATTGGATTGAGAGGAAAGGAGAGGAGGCTTCCCGATCAACTTTCAGGGGGAGAGCAGGAGAGAGTAGCCATTGCCAGGGCATTAGTGAACTCACCGCCTATTCTTATGGCTGATGAGCCGACAGGGAATCTGGACTCCAAAACCGGAAAAGAAATTATGGACCTGTTTAAGTCCTTAAATGAAGGAGGACAAACAATCGTTATGGTGACCCATAACCCCGATAATATGGCTTTTTCTACTAAAACCATATTTCTCAAAGATGGAAGAGTGGAGAATAATGGTGGAAAGGCCTAACAGGTCAAAGATATTCAAGAATGAATAGAAGGAAGATGATTTTATGAAGGTTCGAAATTTAAAAACAAAAGTGATTGGTCCAATCCTTCTTTTGATCCCAATGGCATGCATGCATTTAGGTGATGGCCACCATTCTGGGCCTCATCACTCTTTGACCCATCAACCACCATATCAATCCTCAGTTTACAATCAGGCGGCTGAAGGTGTGTTGGGACATGAGGGGATGACAATTCATCAAGATAGTGACAACGAAAAGTGAGCTTAACGATCAATGGAAAAAGGGGAAATCCCCTTCACCATTTATGAGACAGATGAATGAGAGAAAAAAATAAAACAAAAGGGTAAGATCCTTATGCTTCAACCCATAGCTTGTATTTTCTTTTAACCAAATAAAGGAGATTATAGGAAATGGTAGCCTATGAATTCTATCGGCATGATAAGATAAAGGAAAACGAATTGATAGGGATACTACCAGAGAGAAGAACTAATCCGGAAAGGATTGATCAGGAATCGATCATAAATTGGGTAAAAATGGTTTTTGGTGATACAGAAGATATCGATAATATTTTCTTTATCCAAGTGAACGTATAGAAATTTGGTAAGGAGTTATTCGATTGAAAGGAGGTGATAAGGATGAAGAAGTGGATCGGTATTTTGGTGGCCCTCTCCCTGGTTTTGGCCTTTTCCATGCCCGTCTACGCCCAAAAGGCTAAGATGATGCCTATGGGTAAGGAGGAGGCGGACAAGATGATGGAGGAATGTACGAAGATGATGGAGACCTCCATGGCAAAGATGAAAGAGATGCATGAGAAAATGCGTAAGGGAGAGATGCAGGTCGATGCCGCGAAGATGAAAAAACTGAGGAACAGCATCTTTGCAATCGACAAAGATCTGGATGAGATCCAGAAGAAAGGGTTCTAATGTCGGAGCAGGGGGGACGGAAACCCGTCCCCCCTCTATCCGAAGGAGGCGGAGAAATGGCAGGAAAAACTAAAACAAAAAAAGTTCAGTTTGAGTTTCTTGCGCCGGAAGTATTGGAGGTCTATTTAGCAGGAAACTTTAATAATTGGAATTCCAGCGCGAACCCGATGAAAAAGGACAAGAAGGGAATATGGAAAACAGCCCTCTCTCTAAAGCCGGGGAGATATGAATACCGTTTTCTTATTGATGGCAATTGGGAGAACGATCCTGCTTGCTCTTGCTGTGTCGCGAACGAATTCGGAAGCCAAAATTGCGTCAAAATTGTTGAATGATCATTAAAGAGTCAAGCATCATTCACTAAAATTCAATAAGTTCATCTCATAAAGACTACTACAGGAGATCTCTTTTTTTCTGCTCAAATTCTTCTTTATTAATTTCTCCGAGGGCATAGCGTTTCTTCAGAATATCGAGGGTGGACTCTTCAGGTTTTGCTGTTTTTGACATCCCAACGAGCCACCGGATGAGAAAGATGATCCCTAAAACGACTAGACCCCAGAAGATGATCATAAAGATCCAGCCCATCCCCCACCCCCACATCATCCCCGGTCCCATGCCATAATCTCGCCATCCACCCGGCGCCAGAGTCTGGATCGCCTGCACAAACTGTTCGCCGAACAAGTTCTCTGGCAAACGAAAGCGTTTCGGCGAATGCAGGTTATGGACGGCGGCGCCCCATTGAACAAGTAATTTCTCCATCTAACTACCTCCTTCTCGGCCTCTCGCCGAGAGTTACTTTCACGTATTCAAATTTACCTTTTCGAAGCACCTTGAGTGTGATGATATCATTTGGCTTCTTCTCGCGAATATACCGTATCAACTCGTCATGGGTCTTCACATCGTGTTGATCTGCCTTCACAACGATGTCTCCGCCCACGACCACAATCATATTCCCGACCTGAATCCTCTGGGTTCCTCCCCTTATCCCGGCTTTGTCCGCAGGGCCTCCCTTCACCACCTCAGCGATCATCGCTCCCCGTTCTACTTCGAGCTTAAGAAACTTTGCAACTTCGGAGATGAGGGGTTGAATGGTCGCACCGATCCAGGGATAGATGACATACCCTTTGGCCATCAATTCCGGGATCACCTTTTTCGCTGTATTGACAGGGATGGAAAAACCGATACCCACGCTTCCGCCGGTGGGACTGATGATGGCGCTATTGATCCCGACGATTTCTCCATCAGAGCTAAGCAAGGGCCCTCCGGAGTTTCCCGGATTGATGGCGGCATCGGTCTGGATGACATCTTCTATCAATGTCCCCACATCGGAGCGAATCGTCCGGCCAAGAGAACTGATTACTCCAGTGGTCAATGTCCTCTCCAATCCAAAAGGATTTCCGATGGCGAGAACTTTCTGGCCGATCCTCAAATTCTTCGAATCTCCCATGGGGATGACCTTCAGTTTCTCTTTTGGCGCTTCGATCTTGATCACGGCCAGGTCGTTGTCCGGATCCGACCCGATTAACTTTGCAGGCCACTTCGACCCATCCGCCAGAGTCACCTCTAACTTCTGGGCATTGGCAACGACATGGTGGTTGGTCAGGATATGACCTTTCGTATCGATGATGGAACCGGAGCCTGCCCCCTGGGTTGGAAAGGCGTTGAAGAAGAAATCCATCTGGACAGCAATGCTGGTCACATTGACGACCCCATCCGCCGCTTTTTCATAGACAGAGATATTATTCTTTTCATCTTCGGTAATGGAGAAGGCAAGGGTACTCCAAAAACTGATAAGTAAGCTAATGACAATAATTGATATTTTTTTCGAGATCATTTCCGAATCCCCCTTTTTATTATTCAGGGCTTCCCGCCTACGCGAAGCCCGCTCCGGCGGGCGTAGGTAGGTAGCCCTGATCTGTATAATCAACCCTGAAGGGCTGGGTTACTTCTTGAATTTTGTTATGATCTCCTCTCTGATCTTATCGATGGATATCTTCTTATCATAGAGTCTTTTGGTCAGGAGGGCCTCCTCCTGGCAAATCCCTCACCCCGCACCATGCTGATCAATGAAGCAGTCCAGAAGATTTTCATGACCAAAGACATCACAATCGCAGAAACAGGGCATCTGTGCCAGCACCTCGGGTATATCTTTGGCAATCTGATAGGCCTGTTTTGCCTTTCCTTTGAAATGGTGTGGATCGAGTGTTTTAGGCAGCCCTGTTTTTGGGTCAATCGATTGCTCTTTTAAGCTCTTAAACGCCTTGGGATCGGTCTCCTGTTTCAGGGTTTTGGGATGTTCACCATTGGCCCATGCGGAGCCAGAGGTAAAGATAATGAATACTAAAATGTTTACCAAAATTTTTAGCATGCGCACCCCCGCTCTCACCGCTCCGTCGCTAAAGCTTTGGAGCGTCAGCGACCTCCCCCGTCGAGAGGGAGGGATAAATGGTTATATCCTGGGAAGACCTGCTTCATCAAAAACTCCTTCAAAGAGCGGACCGGTGAGGTATCGTTCCCCTGAATCGGGTAAAATCGCCACGATCGTCTTTCCATCGAACTCACCGCTCTCTGCCAGTCTTAATGCCACGGCAATGGCCGCGCCACAACTAACGCCTGAAAGAATTCCTTCCTCACGGGAAAGCCGCCTCGCATGATCGATTGCCTCTTCACTCGTTACCTGTTCCACACGATCGACCATCGAAAGATCAAGTGTATCCGGGATGAACCCGGCGCCAATCCCCTGAATCTTATGAGGTCCGGGTTTGAGCTCCTGCCCCGCAAGACGTTGGGTAATCACAGGGCTCTCAGCGGGTTCGACGGCAATGCTGATAATCTTTTTCTTCTTCTCTCCTTTAATATATCGGGAAACACCGGTAATGGTTCCCCCTGTTCCTACGCCCGAAACGAACACATCTATTCCACCAGCGGTCTGTTCCCAGATCTCAGGACCTGTCGTCTTGAAATGGATCTCCGGATTGGCAGGATTCTTGAACTGTTGGGGCATATAGTAATTGGGATTTGACGAAGCAATACGCTCAGCCTCCTCGATCGCCCCTTTCATTCCTTTAGCACCCGGAGTCAGGATGATGTTAGCTCCCAGAATGGCGAGCACCTTCCGCCGCTCCATCGACATGGTCTCAGGCATGGTGACATTAAGTTTATATCCTCTCGCTGCAGCCACAAAAGCCAATGCAATGCCTGTATTTCCGCTTGTCGGTTCAATGATCTCCATTCCGGGTTTGAGCAATCCCTGTTTTTCTGCCGCCCAGATCATACTCGCTCCTATCCGGCATTTGACCGAGTAGGCAGGGTTTCGGCCTTCGACTTTGCCAAGGATGGAGGCTTTGAGTCCTTGGGCCATTTTGTTGATCTTAACCAAAGGGGTATTGCCAATCGATAAAGAATTGTCATCAAAAAATCGTGCCATAAAAGTCTCCTTTCGAGTTTATTGGAATATTGGAATACTGGAATATTGGGGTAAAAAAAAGATTTAATTTCACGTTGCCTTTCCCCATTATTCCACCATTCCATCATTCCAATACTTCGGTCTCTTAGCTCATCGGTGGTTTAAACCTCCGAAGCCTCAATGCATTTGAAACAACCGTCACAGATGAAAAGGCCATGGCCCCTGCGGCGAAGATGGGATTGAGAAGAATCCCGAAGAACGGAAAGAGTGCCCCTGCGGCCACAGGAATGAGAACCGTGTTGTAGGCAAAAGCCCAGAAGAGGTTCTGCTTAATATTCCGGATCGTTGCCTTGCTCAATGCGATGGCTGTCACAACTCCTCTCAGATCTCCACCGATCAAAGTGATGTCGGAGGATTCCATTGCCACATCTGTTCCTGTACCGATCGCAATCCCCACATCGGCTTGCGCCAGGGCAGGCGCATCGTTGATACCATCGCCGACCATTCCCACCTTCTTCCCCTCACCCTGAAGTCGTTTGACCTCTTCAGCCTTCTTCTCGGGAAGGACTTCTGCCAGGACTCGATCAATCCCAATCTGACCGGCAATGGCTTTAGCTGTCCGTTCATTATCACCGGTAAGCATCACGACTTCCAATCCCATACGGTGGAGGGTTTCCACGGCGGCTCTTGAATTCTCCTTGAGCGTATCTGCAACGGCAATAATGCCAGCCCCTTGTCCATCCACAGCCAGGAACATCGGGGTCTTTCCTTCACCCGAAAGCTGCTCAGCTCTTTCAGCTAATCCATCAAGACGAACCTTTTTTTCTTCCATCAGCCTTAAATTCCCCAGGAGAATCTTTCTTGAATCGATCATGGCTTCAATCCCCTGACCTGCAATGGCCTGAAAATCTCTCGTTTCAGATAAATTTAGCCCCCCCTCTTTCGCTTTTCTGAGAATCGCCTCGCCCAGTGGATGTTCGGATCCTTTCTCGGCAGAAGCGGCCAGGGTTAAGATTTCTTTCTCAGCAAATGATTTCGATTCAATGATATCCGTGACCGAGGGTTCTCCTTTCGTCAGAGTTCCGGTCTTATCTAAAACGATCGTATCCAGCCGATGGGCTGTCTCCAGAGCTTCTGCCCCTCGAATCAAAATCCCGTTCTCTGCCCCCTTCCCTGTCCCAACCATGATCGAGGTGGGAGTGGCCAATCCCAGGGCGCAGGGACAGGCGATAATGAGGACTGCAATAAAATTGAGGAAAGCATAAGTAAAGGCAGGATGAGGACCGAAGAGAAGCCAAGTGATGAATGTGATCACTGCTATAGAGATGACGATTGGGACAAAGTAACTTGCAATCACATCGACCATCCTGGCAATCGGTGGCTTCGAACCCTGAGCCTCTTGAACCAGCCGGACAATCTGGGAAAGAACCGTATCCTTTCCAACCTTGGTTGCTTCAAACTTAAATGTCCCGGTCTTATTCATCGTTGCGCCGATCACTATATTCTCTGCTCTCTTTTCAACAGGAAGCGATTCTCCTGTGACCATCGATTCATCCACAGAGGAGGAACCCTCTCTGACCACACCATCCACCGGAATCTTCTCTCCTGGCCGGACAATGACGAGGTCTCCGGGCACCACCTCACTGACCGGAATCTCCATCTCATCGTTATTCCGGATGATCCTGGCTGTCCTGGGCTGAAGGCCGATTAGTTTTTTGATCGCTTCTGAAGTCTTTCCCTTTGCCCTGGCTTCTAAGAACCTTCCTAACAGGATGAGGACGATAATGGCGGCAGATGTGTCAAAATAGACATCCAGCATCAGACCCTTGACCATGATCAAATGGGGGACAAAGGTCACAATCAAACTGTAGAGATAGGCGGCAGATGTCCCGACAGCGATCAGGGTATTCATATCACTCGTCCTATGCCTGGTCGCCTTCCAGAATCCCACATAAAACTGCCATCCGGCCCAGAACTGGACAGGCGTGGCCAATAGAAATTGGATAAAGAAATTTGTCTCCATGGAAAGGCCTATCCATTTTCCAAGAAGTGAGCCGCCGTACATGAGAATAAGGATGGGAATGAGGAGGACAACACCAATGATGAACTTTTGCTTTAGCTTAAAGAGTTCCACCTCCCTGGCAAACCTCTCCCTCTCAACAATATCCTCTTCTTTGACTTCGAGAACTTGGTAGCCTGCTTTTTCAACAGCCTTTCTGAGATCCCTGATGGACACCTCCTCAGGGATATATTCAACCGTAGCCCTTTCTGTGGCAAAGTTAACGCCTGCTTGAACCACTCCTTTGGCAGAACTCAGGGCCTTCTCCACTTTCTTGACACATGAGGCACAGGTCATCCCTTGAATGGGAAGAACCACCTTCTCCACTTTTGCCCCATATCCAAGGTCTTTCACTTTTTCGATTAAATTGGAAATGTCCGTTTGTCCGGGGTGGAAGAGAACGGTTGCCTTCTCTGCAGCAAAATTGACCGTCGCATGAGAGACTCCCCGAACGCCCCCCAACCCTTTCTCAATCTTTGCCGCGCAACTCGCACACGACATCCCGGTGATGGGAAGATCGATACGCTCCAAGCCCTTTCCTGAATCTTTGGACTCCATTGAATCTCTCCAAAACAATTTGCGCAAAAAATATACGCCAATGGTCTAGTCTAAAGGTTAGGGTGAAGATGCCGGTTTCGTTAATGGGTCAGGTCGTTCGTCTTTAAAATCTTTTGGACATAACCCTTTTACCATATACCATACGGGCTTCCTAACCTTTACCCATAGACAACTTACTTCACTTCATAATGTATCCCTGCCGTCCCCTTCTTTTCTCCGCTCTTGAAAAGGACCAGCACCTGATACTTTCCCTTGTCCGGAAGGTTGAAGTAGGCATCATAGCTCTTCATCTCCCCTTCATACTTCAGGGCCTTGATCTGATCCTTTCCCTTTGGATCGACCACCTTCATCTGGACCTCGGCATTGGTGATCTCCTTCTGGGTCTTCTCGTCCTTGAGGGTCACCGTTATATTATGCGTCGTCCCCGGCTCGACATCCTCTTTCATCTTCATATCCTTGAGCATCTTCTTATGCTCCGCATTGGACATGATCTGGAAAATGACCTTCACCCCTTCAACAAGAACCTCCCGGGTCTCCATCTTCACCGAGGTCGCCCCATGCCCATGTTGAGCCAGGGAAAGTGAAGAAAGAACAAATAAACCCACAACCAGGATCCCTAAAACTGATAACACCTTTTTCATGACGTTGACCTCCTTTTAAAAATAATTGTTACCCCCTCACCCCATCCCTCTCCCCACTGGGGAGAAGGGAAGGGTGAGGGGTAATTGATTTACTTGAGCCAGTCAGGATTAGCCCTTGCTTCTTTTGCCTCTTTTGAAATCTTCTCCATGGCTTCCCTGGCCTCGGCAATCTGATCCGCATATTTAATCATCTCTTCCTTTAACCGGTCTAACTCAATGATGTTGAGTTTATACTGTGTCTTACTCCAGGCGCCAAACCTCTTGCCACTAAACTCCATCGCCTTTCCCATAAACTTCTCATGTGCCCTCTCATAATTTGCCTCGGCATTCTTTAAAAATTCTTTCCACGGACGGACTTTCCCCTTCCAATAGGTTTCTCCTTGTCCCCAAATATCCTTCCTGATCTCTTCTTTTTTTGAGGGAGTCATTTTTTGAATAGGGGGAAAGGGGCTTTCTTCATGGACATATTCAATTTCGACCCGATCTCGATAAGCACGGGGGATGTTATCGTAATCATCGGTGAAGTTCACCACACCTTTTTCGTCCACCCATTTATAGAAAGTATGAGCCTGAAGCGTAGAAGTTAGAAGAATCATTAAAGGAATCAACACAAACCATCTCATCTTCCTCACCTCCCTTTATTCACATTATAAAACTTTAAAGGTAAATCCGAAAATTATTTCCTTGATGCCATTTCAAACGAATCCAGTATCTTTTTAATGTCCTTTAAATCATCAAACCCCTCTTTTTCGAGAACTATGTAGATGATGAAGATCTGATAGGGCTCGGTAAATCCATAGACCCATCCATGAATGGTTTGTGTTTTTCCGACCTTATATTTCACAAATTGATGGGCGGCATACTGGACCCCCTTTAGAGGATAAGGGGCGGGAGAGCTGCCTTCTATTGGAAAATCACGACCGTGGTCCATCTTTAACTCTTCCACCAATCCATTATAGGCCGTGGCTGTTATCCCCCGAATCACTCTCTGATTGAATCTCGCCCTTCTGCCTGCTGGGGTCAAATCGATCTGGATATTCGATTGGGTAACCGGATTGATAAGAAATAATTCCGACTCTTCCAATCCGGGTTTCTTAAATCCCAATCCCTCCATAAAGGAGGGAATCTCAACGGAGAACTTCCATTGAGGTGACGGCAGGGAAACCTTGAATGGAAAACGAATTCCTTCGAAGGCGCTCCCTTCGATCTTCCCCACCGGAAGAGACCGGTCTTCCTTCACCTCCTTCCTCACGGGGATGCCTGCACATCCTGTGATAAATACCAAGGCGATTAATGAATATCTCAAATATCGTACCATTCAATCATCTCCTTTCGGACCTTTCCCTCCCCCTCCCTCACCCTCCCCCTTGGAGACTGTGTCGTAATTGGGCGAGGGGATAGGAGAGGATCATTTGCGACTGCTAAAGGTATTTACGTAGTTAATCACATTCCATCTCTCTTCAACGGCTAATTCTTTTTCATAAGAAGGCATGGGGCCTTTTCCCTTTGAGATCTTCCAGAAGTGCTCTCCGTCGGTCATCTTCTCTCCGTGAGACTCTTTAAAATTGGTGGGTTTTGGATTTAATCCCGCCCCTGCAGGACCCTTGCCATCTCCCTTGTCACCGTGACAGAGGGCGCACTTCTTTTCGTAGAATTCTTTCTCTTTCTGAATAGAGGCCTTTGTGATCTTGATAGGATTCTTCATCTTTTTCGCCTCTTCCGGTGCCTTCCAACCTGTCTTCTCATGGGCAAAGGCTAAGACTGAAATGGTTAACAAACTCAATCCCAGTAAACAATAAAAAGAGCGGTATTTCATCTCAACCCACCTCTTCACTCTCACCCCCGCCTTCTCCCATCAAAGGGAGAGGAGGAATAACTGGCGACCTTCATCGCAATGGGTGTGAGCATCGTCAACATAATCACCACAATGATGGAGACATTAAAGGATGAAGGAATTAACAATCCGCGTGAAAATAGGTAGGCGGCAATTAACACCCCGATTTCACCCTGATACAAAGTTCCAAACATGATCAAAACTCGTTCACACGATGACTGATAACCTTTTTGGGTCGCGATCCAGGATCCAATCAGTTTTGCACCCACGACACATACCAACAGAATTGCCAGAAAAATGATGGTGCCCTCAGCCGCCTTAAGATTTACCTCCATCCCCAAGACCACAAACAGGACTCCTACAGGTATTGAAGCCAGGATGGATCCAAATCCCTTCGCAATCTTTTCTTTAACCTCCGAGTTTGACACTCCAAGCAATGCGCCTCCCAGAGAGGCAACTCCCACGGCAGCAAAGCTTCCAAAATGCATTGACGCCCAGGCATACAATGCAGCTACCAGCAAAAGATAGCCGATGAGCATTTGACGGGGCCTTTTTTCAAAACCGGTTTTTGCACCAAGTTTCAGAAATCGGGAAGTCAAAAAGTAGGCGACAGCAAAAAACATAATTAGCTTCGCTAAGAACCATAAAACAGCGATGATCATCTTAAATGCTCCATAAGTCACCGCATAATTCGTGGCCTGGCTGGCAATCATCAGTAGAATCGCTAACAAGCCACTCAAGATGGCTGCTCCCGATACCATGACCACAACCCGCGAATCAAGGATCTTTCTTTCGCTGAAGTAATAAATTGAAATTCCAAAGCTTGAGCCTGACATGATCGCGCTCATTGCTAAGGCTTCTGACCAGCGATCTACAAACACCCGCGTGATGATCGCAACGCTCACAGCAGTCAAAACAAATCCCCAGGCACCCACAGAAAAAGAAAGTTTGAGTATTTTTTTCAGCTCACGCCAATCCACTTCCAGACCAGCGAGAAACATCAGTTGAATCAACCCAATCTCGGCAAGAATTTTCAAAACACCATGGAGTGGACCAGAAGAGGGACTTCCCCAGGTCCCCAGAACCATAGGAACTCCTAAAAGATTGAACACAGAAGGGCCGAGAAGAATCCCAATCAGCAGTTGAATCGTTACAGCGGGTATGTCAAATCGCCTTGCCAAGAGGGACGCTACCCTTGCCAACACGATAACGACAATTAAAATGATAATCCACCGGGGGAATGTTTCCATATCTTCAGATTTCTTCCCCCTCACCCCCGCCCTCTCCCACCAGCCTGCCTGCCGGTAGGCAGGGGGAGAGGGGGATAATGGGAGGCGTACGAGGGAGAGTGATATTTCCTTTACGGGAGACTGCCCCCGGTTTGACGTAATTGCTTCTTCAACCCAAAATTCCATTTCCAGATGGCGTAGATCGCAGGATAGACACCCAACTCCATGATGAAGGAGGTGAAGATGCCACCGATCATTGGCGCGGCAATGCGCTTCATCACATCAGCCCCAGCGCCTGTTGACCACATAATCGGTATCAAAGCCATGAACATTACGCCCACGGTCATCACTTTGGGCCGAAGCCGCTTCACCGCCCCTTCGACGATTGCCTCCCGCAGGTCATCCCAATTTCTCATCTTCCCTTTGGCCTCTGCCTCCTTATGCGCCAGATCAAGATAGAGGAGCATGAACATTCCGGTCTCTGCATCCACTCCCATCAAGGCAATCAAACCTACCCAGACGGCAATACTTGTGTTGTAACCCAGTAGATAAAGGAACCAGATTGCACCCACGGCTGAAAACGGAACAGCCAGAAAAATGATCATTGTCTTCGTGATGGATAAGGTGTTGAAATAGAGGAGTAGGAAGACAAGGAAGATGGTGATGGGCACAACGATAAAGAGGCGCTCCTTGACCCGCTCCATGTACTCAAATTGACCGCTCCAGATTAACTGATAGCCCACCGGGAGTTTCACATTTTCTTGGATGGCCTTCTTCGCATCGGCGACATAGCCGCCAATGTCTCGTTTTGAGGTATCAAAATCGACATAAACATAGCCGGAGAGCCTCCCGTTTTCGTCACGAATCATAGCTGGTCCTGTCTTCAGAGATATCTCAGCCAGCTGCCCTAAAGGAATGCGCCCGACCCCCGAGCCTCCTGCTGGGCTAACTGTTCCTCCCATCCCACCCATTCCAGTGGCCGGACCTGTGCCACCTGCCTGGATCGGCACGAGAACCCTTCTAAGCTTCTCCACATCATCCCGGAGCTCTCTAAAATAACGAACATTGACCGGATACCGTTCCCTTCCTTCGATCGTGGTCGTAACGTTCTCCCCTCCAATCGCCGACATCACGATGTTATTGACCTGATCAATGGATAATCCATAGCGGGCCAGCTCCTCGCGCTTGAGGGTGAAGTCAAGGAAATAACCCCCTGCTGTACGCTCAGCGAAGACGCTTTTTGTACCTGGCACCCCTTTCAGAACCATTTCAATATGCTCGCCGAGCTGTTGAACTATTTCCAAATCCGCACCCATGATCTTGATCCCGATGGGTGTTCTCACACCTGTCGAAAGCATATCAACCCTGGCCTTGATGGGCATGGTCCAGGCGTTTGAGACACCCGGAAACCGCATCTTTTCATCAAGGCCCCCCGGGCCATAAATCAGTTCATCCGGACTTTTATGATCTGGCCAAACTCTCCCAAGAATTTTCTGTAACCAATCCGGCGCCCACGAGGAGTACCATCGGGGCACTTTAGGCCACTCCGATTCGGGTTTGAGTAGGACAACCGTCTCCATCATAGAGAAAGGCGCTGGATCGGTTGCCGTTTCTGCGCGACCCGCCTTGCCAAAGACAAGACGGACTTCAGGAAAGGTCTTCAATACTTTGTCCTGAACCTGGAGTAATTTTTGTGCCTCTGTTACCGAGATGCCAGGTAATGTCGTCGGCATGTAAAGGAGATTTCCTTCAAAGAGAGGGGGCATAAATTCAGAACCAAGCCTTTTAAAGATTGGAATTGTGGCGATCACGATGAGCACCGCTACAATCACCGTAGCCCACTTGTGTCTCAGCGTAAACTCGCAAACAGGGTGATAGATCTTCATCAAGGGCTTGCTGATCGGGTGTGTCTCCTCACTGTGGATCTTGCCGACCAGTACGGCATTGACGATGCGACATAAAAACCTTGGTCGAAACTTATAGGGATCCATGTGAGTAAAAAGCAATCGTATGGCTGGGTCGAGGGTGATGGCCAGAACTGCGGCAATGGCCATGGAGAAGTTCTTTGTGAAGGCCAAAGGCTTGAAGAGACGACCCTCCATCCCTTCGAGTGTAAAAACAGGCATAAACGAGACAGCAATGACAAGAAGTGCAAAAAAGCTCGGTCCACCTACTTCCTTGACTGCGTTGATCACCACATCTTTATAGCTACCCGGCCTGCCGGCAGCGTCCCAGTGTTCAAGCTTTTTATGTGTCTGTTCGACGACCACAATGGCCGCATCCACCATGGCCCCAATGGCAATGGCAATTCCGCCGAGGCTCATGATGTTGGCTGTCAATCCCATTAAATACATAGGAATAAAGGAAAGAATAATTGTAATTGGGATGGTGATAATCGGAACAAGGGCGGATGGGATGTGCCAGAGGAAGATCATGATCACAATGCTGACAATGACCAATTCTTCAATCAGCGTCCCCTTTAGGGTCTCGATTGCATGCTCGATCAACTCGGCACGATCATAGGTCGTCACAATCTCGACGCCAGGCGGAAGCGATGGCTTAAGTTCTTCTAACTTTGTGCGGACTCGCTCGATCACCTTAAGCGCATTCTCACCATAGCGCATGATGACAATGCCACCAACGACCTCTCCTTCGCCATTGAGCTCGGCAATTCCCCGCCTGATGTCAGGGCCTAATGTGACGCTCCCCAGGTTTTTAACCAAAATCGGAGTGCCACCAGTTCTGCTGGTACCCACCACGATGTTTTCGACATCCGAAACTTTCTTAATGTAACCACGGCCACGAACCATGTATTCGAGCCCTGAAAACTCGACTAACCTCCCGCCGACATCGTTGTTCCCTGCACGTACTGCCGCAATCACACGGTCAATGGGGATGTTGTAGGCCGCGAGCTTATTTGGATCCACGTTCACCTGATACTGCTTGACAAAACCACCGATCGGTGCAACCTCAGCAACGCCAGGCACCGCCTGCAATGCGTATCGCAGATACCAGTCCTGGAAAGAACGCAGTTGCGCCAGATCATTTTTCCCAGTTTTATCAACAAGGGCATACTGAAAGACCCATCCAATAGCCGTCTCATCACGAGCTAATTCAACTTGTACTCCTTGCGGGAGCCGAGGTAGGATGTTGCTTAAATATTCAAGCGTTCGCGAACGTGCCCAGTAAATGTCTGTTCCGTCCTCAAAGATGATATAGACATAGGAATATCCAAAATCAGAGAAGCCCCGGATATCTTTCACTTTCGGAACACCCAGAAGCGCTGAGACGATGGGATAAGTGACCTGATCTTCCATGATGTCAGGGCTCCGATCCCATCGGGAGAAGATGATGACCTGAGTGTCTGAAAGATCAGGAATCGCATCGAGCGTAATGTTCTTAATGGAATATAATCCCCATAAGGTCGCCATTCCGATCAAAAGGAAAACCATAAATTTATTATGGGCACAAAGCTCGATTAGTTTATTGATCATGGAAACCTCCGTAAAATCAGTTCGGAGTGATTAGTTCGGAGTTCGGAGTTAAAGAAAGAAGATTTGGGTTTCAGCTTTTTGAGTCTCCGAACTCGAAACTCCGAACTCATAACTTCTATTTCCCGTGGCCTGCATGGGCTGAACCAACGCCTCCAATAGCCTCTTTCAATTTCGACTCGGAGTCGATGAGGAAATTGGCGCTCGTGACCACTTTTTCTCCGGCTTTGAGACCTTTGATCACCTCATAATAGTTATCCACCTTCGCTCCGACCTTCACTTCTCTCGGCTCAAAATAGCCGGAGCCTTTATCGATAATGGCCATCTGCCGAAGTCCAGTGTCAATAATCGCCCCTTCGGGTACGGCTAACTTGTGACCTAAATGAACCTTGATCTCCACATTGGCATACATCTCTGGTTTAAGTTTTCCGTGAGGATTTGGAAATTCGAATCTCACCTTTGCGGTTCGAGTCTCGGGATTCAGAGAAGGATAGATATAGATCGCTTTCCCCGTGAAGGTCTCTTCCGTAAAATAAGAAAATTGAACAGATGCCTGCTGACCCAATCGGATGAATGGCAATTCAAATTCATAGATATCCGCATAGAGCCAGACAACGGAAAGGTCAGCTAATTTGAACAGGGCCATGCCGGGCATTAAGCTCATCCCTTTATAAGCCATCTTTTCAAGGACGAATCCGCTAAAAGGAGAATAGAGGGTGAGCGTCTTCTTGGCCTGGCCGCTCTCCTCCAGGGCTTTGATCTGATCGTCGCTGATATCCCAGAGTTTGAGACGACGTCTGGCAGATTCCGCAAGGGAGTTCCCGCTTGCCGCCACCTCTGCGAATGGACTCTTCACCAGATCTTTTCTTGCCCGCAGTGCAATTAAATACTCTTCCTGTGTGGAGACCAGTTCCGGGCTGTAGATCGTGAGAAGGGGTTCTCCCTGCCTCACGAACCGCCCTGTGAAATCGACATAGAGGTCTTCGATCCAGCCTCCGATTTTGGGTGAGACCGTGACAACCTTCCTCTCATCATAATCCACCCTTCCCACGGTCCGGATCACCTTTTCAAGGGGCTTCATCTCCACCGTTCCGATCTTCACTCCGATCAGTTGCTGGCGTTCGGGTGTGATCTGAACGGTGCCAGAAGTCACCTCCTGCATCTTCCCTTCTTTCTGAATCGATTCCATGGTCAGTCCTTTGATATCGAGGTCACCCGCTTTTTTTGATTCCTGTTTTACCTCAGGTTTATGTTCTTTATGGGTGGTCGTCTCTTTTCCACAGCCGGTGACCAACCATGGCATCAATAATAGAAGAATCATCCAGATTGATCTTTTCATCTTTGCTCCCCCTTTTGAAAGAGTTGCTTTCCAACAATAGCTTCTAAACTTGCCACATTCTTTTCATATTCGGTTAGGGCTTGATGATACTCTAATTCATACCGGTAGAGTGTCATCCGGCTATCGAGCAAGGTCATAAAATCGGCCTTACCCACCCGGTAGGCGCTCATCGCAGAGTTCATCTGAAGACTGGCCTGGGGAATGATCCCTGTTTTATAAAGTTCCAACTGCCTCTCCACCCGCTGGATCATCGAGGCCATATCTGTAATCATGAACCAGATCTCGTTCTTCATCCCCCGGTACTGGGCTTCGATGACCTGAATGTCAGCTTTCGTCTCCGCAACTTTCCGTTCCTGTTTCGACTTATAGAAGATGGGGATATTGATCTCCATCATTCCTGTAAGCATATCTCTTCGTTTCATCACCTCCGGGCCACGGCTATTATCCCTCTGACCATAAGCGAATTTGAAATTAAGGTCAGGGAAATATTCTCTTTTGGCCAGTTCATAGGCTTTTTCTTTTGCTTCGATCATCTTCTTCATCCCCTGCAAGGAGGGGTTGATTTCGACAGCCATCTTCTGAAGTTCATCGATGGCGTACGGGAGTTTTTTAAAAATTACTTCTGCGGGCTCTCCCACAGAAACTTCCGGAGACCGATTGAGTAGGGCATTTAGCTTTGCTTCCAAGGCTCTCTTCTTCTGGCCCAGCATAATCAGGTCATCGACCATCTTGGAAACCTCGACATGGGCTTTCAGCACATCCTGCTGTATCCCCATCCCAAGGGCGTACTGGGTCTCAGCAATCTTTACAAAACTCTCCAGAATCTCCTTGTTCCTCTGCGTAATTTCCGTAGACCGATAATTGTAAGAAAGCTCAAAATAAGTCGCTTTCACCTCTTTGATAATCCTATTTGTCCTTTCCTGGATCTCTTTAAAAACCGCTTCCGCCTCTTTTTCTGCCATTTCTCCCATGAGTCTTCTCTTTCCGTAAAAGGGAAACATCTGGGAGATGGAGAGCTCCTTCATCGTCATATCTTCGTCCCTGAAGCTGAAATTGGTGGGTAGGCTTACGATCCCAAAACCAAACATTGGATCTGGAAGAGCACGGGCTTGGGGGATCTTTTCCTTAAAGACCTCCCATCTCTTTTTTGAGGCCAAGATCTCGGGGTTATTCTGAAGGGCCTCTTCAATCAACAGGTCCAGGTTCAGTTGCATATTCTCCGCCTGACCTGAGGAGGAGAAGAATAGGAAAATGAGAAAGAAAAAGAGAGTAAATCTAAAGAATTTTATCGACTTTCTCACCATCTCTTCACCTTCTTTCTGTTTGGAATGGAGGATTTGATCAATTCTACACCAAGTCTGATGAAACTTAAAATAGATAATTTAAAAAATTTTCAAATTCTAAACAGTTAGGTTGATGTATTCTTTACGACCCTTTCTGTTTAATTTATAAACAAAAAGCTCTTGGCCATATAGCTAAACCTTTAGGGGGGTGAAGGCTTTAGCAAGTCGGACCTAATTTCCATTAGGCCCTCGGCCAAGAGCTTTTTTATTGATTACCTTGACTTATAAGAATCTGATTGCTTTTTTCTTTCTCAATCGGGAGAAATTTATTTTAAATGCTCGATTCTTTGCACATTTTATAAGCAATCATTATGCCAAATATGCCAAACCCCTTCATCCCTCTCATTCATATTTCATATTTGAATGATTTTTTAGGTGGGTGAAAGATAAATCGGGGTAATTCCTCAGCCTTCCCTATGGTCGGTATGTATCTTAACCAACCATTGATAGGAAGGATTGAGAACTGTGTGATGACCTTATTGAAAACGATTGGACAGTGAAATGTATATCCACAATCCATTCTCGTATTTGTGGAATGATCTTCTTCCGAACAATTTCCCATCGCATCTATGGGTAAATAGGAAAAAAGGATGGCGATGATGATAAAGATGCCGGCGGTTCTCACTACCCTTCTCCTCAATGGCAACCCCGTTAGAAAGGTTAGGGCTTTGACCCCGCCCTCAATAAGGACTAATGCTTTCTCTTTCTACCATCCCCAGCATAAATACAGGGGCTTTCTAACGGGGAAAAAAGAACAGCTCTCAGCCAAACAGCTAAACCTTTAGGGGGGTGAAGGCTTTAGCTTTGGATATTCAACCGAGAGCCGTTTCTTCTGTTTTTCACAATCAAGGCAGTACTCAGGATATCGGGCCCCTCCATCCGGGAAAATAGTTACAATCACACCCCGGTCCATCGACTCCGCCAACTTTAATGATGCCAAGAAAGCGGCGCCTGAAGAAGGTCCTACCCACAGACCTTCTTCCCTGGTAAGACGGTTCGCCATTTCAAAGGCATTTTCCGTCTTCACAAAGAATGTTCCATTCAAGATGGTTTCATCATAAATGCCTGGCCGGATGGCGGTTTCGATATGCTTTAACCCCTCTATTCCGTGAAAACCACTATCCGGCTGGACTCCAAAGAGTTGAATTTGAGGATTATACTCTTTCAGTCTTCTACCTGTTCCGATCAATGTCCCCCCTGTTCCCACGCCTGCGACAAAGTGGGTCACCTTCCTGCCGGTCTGGTGAAGGATCTCGATTCCTGTTGTCTCGTAGTGGGCTTTCCAGTTTGAGGGATTATTATATTGATCCGCCTTGAAATACCGTTCTGGATTAGCTTCAAAGATTCTGTTTGCTTCCAGAAGCGCGCCATCTGACCCCAGTATGGGATCCGTGATGATCAGTTTCACACTATAGGCTTCCAGAGCTTTCTTTCGCTCCTCGCTGATATTCGCCGGCACGACCAGTTCCACTCTGTATCCCTTGATCGCGCCGATCATCGCGTAAGCAATTCCTGTGTTGCCCGATGTGGAATCGAGGATGATTTTATCCCTTGTGAGTTGACCTGACCTTTCCCCATCTTCAATGATCTTTTGACCCGCACGGTCCTTTACGGAGCCGCCGGGATTGAGCCACTCCGCCTTGGCAAAGATCTGAGCTCCCCTGAGGTGCTTCGTCACCTGTTGAATCTGAATCAGGGGCGTATTCCCGATCGAGGTGAGAAGAGAGAAGGGCCACTCCTTTTTCAACTCTCTGCGGGATTCCAGTTCATCTCTTATTTGCAGGGCTTCCATAGACGCTTCCAATTTTAGATTGCAGATTTCTGATTCAATCTTAAATCTCAGATCTCAAATTAAAGAATCACTTCGATCTCTTCGGGATAGATCGCATCCTTCTGCATACGGAAGGCTTTGACTAGAGGATTCTTCTCCTCCTTCAACGAAATAATGACGGAGAAGACCTCAGGATAGAAAGCCAATCTCACATCGGTCTCGGATGGAAATGGGATCGTATGAGTATGGGAATGGTAGATGCCCACCATCTCCAACGTTTCCCTTTCCATCTCTTCGAAGACCTTCAACTGCTCCTGGGGCGACATCGAATATCGAATCGGGCTCTGCTCTGCATTCCTCAATTCGAAGGCCTTCTGAACCGTTCCATCCTTTCCGCTCAGAATCCCACAGCATTCCAGGGGCGACTCCTTCCGGGCATGTTCAATCATGGCGATGTAGATGGGTTTTGGAATTCTTATCATCTTCGCCTCTACTTCTTCGGAGGCCCTGTTTCAATGGGTTCCTCGCTCCGGCTCCATTCGATCCAGGAACCATCATAATTTCTCAACTTGTCAAGGGGGAAACCGATCAGATAGAGACTCACCAAACTGTGAGCCGAGCGCACCCCGGACTGTCAGTAGATATAGATTTCCTTATCCGGAGTCACCCCTAAATCAGCAAAGAGTTTCCTTATCTCCTCGGCGGATTTCCAGTACCCCTTATTGGGTCCATCCTTTATTAGAACTTCCCTCCACTCAATCCACTTCACTCCGGGAATGCGCCCCGGTCTGACCGCACCCGCAAGGGTCTCCTCTCCCAGATACTCTTTGCTTGCCCGGACATCGAGAACGACCTTCTTAGGTTCTTTTAAAGCTCCCCTGACTTCCGGTAAAGTACAGAGCAGAGGTTCTGTCGATTTCGTCTTTCCCGGCAACCTGAATTGGGCCGGATTGATCTGAGGAGGAATCATCTCGGTCGGGTAACCCTTTGCCTTCCAGCCATCAAGACTGCCGTCAAGAAGTTTCATCTGCTGGATGGGAAAGCCATAGTAAGCCAGTATCCACCAGAGCCTGGCGCCGTCAGGACCGTCGGAATAGATGATGAGCGTATTTCGATGGCTGATTCCGAGTCTTCCCATCAGCTCTTCGATCTGGGGCTGAGGAGCCATCATCCCTGGAATGGGATGGTCCTTATCCACGACATCGGGTCGCCAGATATTCACAGCTCCCGGAATATGACCGGCAAGATATTTGATCTTTTCCCGGACATCGATGATCCGGATATCGGGATCCTTCCGGTCGATCAGGGCTTTTAGGTCTTCAGGCTGAATCAGAAGTTCGGACCGCATATACCCTCCATTGGGTATCGCCAGGGCCAGTTGGCCTGATATGAGAAGAACAAACACTGAGATGAGGGTTAAGATGAAACCCTCAACCAATCTTTTTGAATAATAATTGACCCGCACCATCTTCCTTTCCTTTCTCCCCCACATAATTTAAACAACAGCTTGACTCGTCCTGTCCAGACTGCACGCCTCATGATAATCAGCCAGCTCCTTAATCTTGGGCTCCTTATTGCAAAGGGGACAGGATGGATTCTTCTTAACCGGAAAGAGTTTGAATTCCACCTCCAGCGAGTTATAGATCAGGAATTGTCCGATCAGGGGTTTTCCAATTTTCAAGATGAGTTTGATCACCTCTGCGGCCTGGATCAGACCGATTTGCCCGGGTACAACTCCCAGGACGCCTGCCTCGTTTCAGCTGGGGACAAGTCCAGGTGGAGGCGGCTCAGGAAAGAGGCACCGAAGACAGGGACCTCCATTGCCCGGAGCAAAGACGCTCGCCTGTCCTTCAAATTGAAACACCCCGCCAAAAACAAAGGGCTTCCCTGTGAAGAAGGCTGCATCGTTGACCAGGTATTTCGTCGGAAAGTTGTCCGACCCGTCCACGATGATGTCGTAATCCTCAAATATCTTAATCGCATTTTCAGATGTGAGGCGCTCCGGATAGGTGACGACCTTAACATCGGGATTGATCCTTGCGATGGCCTCTTTAGCCGATTCGGTCTTTGGCCTTCCCACATCAGAGGTGCGGTGTAAGATCTGCCGCTGGAGATTGGTCAGATCCACACGGTCATCATCAATGATCCCCAGTGTTCCCACTCCTGCTGCCGCCAGATAGAGCGCAGCCGGACAGCCCAATCCTCCTGCGCCGACCAGAAGGACTTTTGCTTTCAGGAGCTGGGCCTGCCCCTCTGTTCCAATTTCTTTGAGGAGAATATGGCGACTGTATCGGGTCAGTTGCTTGGAGGTCAGTCCGGTATCGCTTGCCACTTCATATCCTGCTTTTTTCCATCCCTCAATGCCTTCCCTCATTGAAGAAACCTCGCTGTAACCCATCTCCTTCAAGGTCTTGGCCGCCAGAAGCGAACGCACCCCTGCCGCACAGTAGACGACAATGGGAATATTTTTATCAGGGAGCAGGATCTCTGCTTTCTCCGGCAGGCCGGCCCGAGGAACAAACAGAGATCCTTTGAGGTAACCCAGGGCTAATTCCTCCTTCTCACGGACATCGAGGAGGACCATTCTTTCTCCCTTTTTGAGAAGGCGGTTTACCTCCTGAATGGAAATTTCAGAAATGTCCCTGTGTTTCCCTTTTAAAGCCCTTCTGAGCAGAGGGCCCGCAACTTTCCAGAAAATTTTTTTGACTCTCTCTCCCATTTTTCTTCTCCCATATCTCTATTTCAGACAAGAGTTTTCGATCCTTCAATCTGAAATCTTAAATCCGCATTCTGTAATTTACCCCGTTAGAAATAATGCTTCGCTGCTCCCTCCGGGCCAGAGGCCCTCTGGGCCGGCGGCTGCAGGCGGGGTTACATTTCAGAATAATTCCGGCGGGATTTAATGCCCCGCTGGAATTTCTAACGGGGTTTACTCAATCACATCCTTTTCCACCGGTTCTGCTTTTACTCCGATTTTCTTCAAATAGTCGAGGGCTTTTAAATATTCTCCCTCCTCTCCGTCAATCTCCAAAGTCACCCAGCCGACATTCTCCGTAACATTGGCGCTGCGAATGTTGGTGACGATCTTAAATTGATGACCGATATTATAGATGACCGGTTCTTTGATCCGTTCCGGAGGAAAGGTGAGGGTCACCCTCCTCTTCTTGGAAGAGCCTCCGGCAATGGCTGGAATGATGGAGATCTGATCCCCGTCCTTTACGGGGGTTTCAAGATTCTGGATGAATCGGATATCCTCATCGTTCACATAGATATTGATAAACCTCCTCACCTCGCCCTGTTCATCCCTGAGCCTTTCCTTGAGTCCCGGATAAGTTTCAGTCAGCCATTGGATCACCTCTCCAACCGTATTCCCATTTGCTAAAACGACATCCTGTTCTCCGGCCAGCTTTTTCAGCGGCGTGGGTATTCGAACGCGAATTTCCATCTCTCTCTCCTTTTTAAATCTTAAATAGTAGCCTGAAGCGGGACTTCTCTATACCTCTTCTGCTTCGGCGTTACGATCTTCTCAAACTCCGAGAACTTCGCCTCAATAATCAGGGGGCGGCCAACTCTGTCCTGAATCGCTTCCTGTGTTTTTAAGCCATTCCCCGTAATTGAGATGAGAATCGATTCATCTCTTGGAATGATTCCTTGATCGATCAACTTCTTCGTTACTCCGACCGTCACTCCGCCGGCTGTCTCCGTGAAGATCCCTTCTGTCCGGGCCAGGAGTTTCATGGCTTCTACAATCTCCTCATCCGACACATCTTCGGCCGACCCTCCGGACTCCCGAATCGTTTTCAGCGCATAGAAACCATCCGCAGGGTTCCCAATGGCCAGAGATTTGGCAATGGTTTTAGGCCGCTGGGGCTTAATCCAGTCGATCCCTTCTTTAAAAGATGCCACAATGGGATTCGACCCAGAAGCCTGAGCCCCATAGATTCTGGTATCGACCCCATCGAGCAGGCCGATCAGTTCCAGCTCTTTGAACCCTTTCCAGATCTTTGTGATGAGCGACCCTCCGGCCATCGGGACAATCACATGCCGGGGCACCTTCCATCCCATTTGTTCCGCAATTTCATATCCGAAGGTCTTCGATCCCTCTGCGTAAAAGGGCCGGATGTTGATGTTCACGAAGGCCCATCTGTAATTCTCGGCAATCTCACTGCAGAGCCGGTTGACCTCATCATAGCTTCCTGTAATTCCGATCAGGTTCGTCCCATAGATCAATGTGCCAAGAATCTTCCCCTTTTCCAGATCATGAGGGATAAAGATGAAACTCTCCAGTCCCCCCTCTGCGGCCAAGGCGGCAACCGAGTTGGCAAGGTTTCCCGTTGATGCGCAGGCGACGACCTCGAATCCAAACTCTTTGGCTTTTGAAACAGCAACGGAGACGACCCTGTCCTTAAAAGAGAGGGTGGGATGATTGACCGCATCATTCTTCAGGTAGAGCTCCTTCACACCCAGGACTTCCGCCAGCCTCTCTGCTTTTATGAGCGGAGTAAATCCGACATTCCTTCCCACGGCTGGATCAGAGTCCAAAGGCAGAAGCTCTCTGTACCGCCACATCGTCTTTGGCCTTCCCTCTATCTTTGTCCGATTTAGACTCTTTTTAATCTCCTCATAATCATAAACGACTTCTAAGGGACCAAAGCAGAATTCACAAACATGAACCGGCTTGATCGAATACTCTCTTCTACATTCCCTGCATTTTAAACCTTTTATATAGCTCATATTCTCACCTTTGGTTTGCATATTAATTTAAATTTAATGTTTATTAATTTTATCAAGTTTATATTTAAAAGATAAGGGGAAATGAACAAATCTCCCCTTATCTTCTTTACATTATCATATTGTTAACTGTTTGATAAAAAAGAATATTTATCATTTTATAGCCCCTTTTAAAAAGAATAATAATATAGTTTACAACTTATGTCAAGTTAAAAATAAGAGGTCTCTGAAAAATCCTTCAAATCCTTAGCAGAGACCTCTGATTACACAGATTTCAAAAAAAGATTAAAAAGATTTTCTCGATTTTCAAAGCATTTATAATCTGTGTAATCGTTTCATAATCAATGTAATCAGAGATTTCGATATTTTTTCAGAAATCTCATTAAATATAGTACATGAATCTCCGGTCAAGTTCTTTTTTCAGTCCCATTTCTTTCGCCATTTTACAGAGATCTTTGATCGTTATTGAATCAAAATATTCCTTGAGCCTGCTTCCTGCTTCATTCCAGACGATCTGCGTAACACACTCCCCTGACTTCTCGCAGGGCTTGCTTGAATCCTCAGGACTGACGCAGAGTACGGGGTTGATACCCCCTTCGGTAATCCGAACAATCTCTCCCACAGTGATTTCCTCAGGCTTCTTGCTTAAAAAGTATCCTCCTGAAGGACCTCTCTTGCTGCCGATGATTCCTCCCCTTTTTAACTTCTGGAATATCTGTTCTATATATCTTGGGGAGATTCTCTCCCGTCTGGAGATGTCCTTGACCTGCGTGTTTAACCCTTCGGAATGATAGGCAATATCAAAAATAGCCCTCACTCCGTAACGGCTCTGTGTAGATAATCTCATTTTGTCCCCTAAATAATTGCGGATTACAATATATAATTCTTTATTATATTTGTCAAGATATTTTTTAGAGATTTCTGAAAAAGTCCAGAAATCTCTGATTACATCGATTAAGAACCGATTACACAGATTAGAAAGGCATTGATAAATAAAGAAAAATCTGTGGAATCATTTTTGAAATCTGTGTAATCAGAGAGCGAAAAGTAGTTTTTCAGAGCTCTCTTTACAAAAATTCTACTTCTCGATCAACTGACTCAGGATGGATATGATTTCCGGATGCTTCCAATCCTTAGGACCAACTGCACTTCCCACCATTTTCCCCTTCTTATCGATCAGGATCGTTGTGGGAATTCCCTTAACTCCGTAAAGGTTAAGGGTAAGACATTTGGAGTCGATTAAGACCGGAAAGGTATAATGGTGTTTATCGATAAATTCCTTTACCTTCTTCTTCTCCTCATAATCGACAGAGATGGCTAAAAAGGCGAAGCTTCTCTCTTTAAACTTCCGGTATAAAGCCTCCATGGAAGGCATCTCCTCCTTACAGGGACCGCACCAGGTCGCCCAGAAGTTGAGGAAAACGACCTTACCCCTGAACTGCTTGAGATCTACCTTTTTACTATTGAGATCCTCGAGGCTAAAATTGGGGGCCGTCTGGCTACCCTTTATCGGCTTAATCCCCGCCTTTAGAAGGAGGGTATCTATTCCCTCTGCAGGGGAATGAAGGACTAAAAGAATGAGGATTAAAAAGAGAGATTTAAGATAAAATGTCTTGTTTATCATTGATTGGGTTTCGTCCTCACTTACTCTATACCACTTTTTTCTTTTTTCTTTCAATTGAATTTTAACACAGGGATTAAAAAATCGGTTGCCTCCAGATTCATTTTTTTTTATAATTTGATTCATGCGTCAGTCCCATTTTAAGGAGTTCGAAGCTACCTCCCTATACTGCCCTAAGTGTAAGGCGGCCGTGCCGGTGAGAAAGAAATTGCTCCTGGTCCTGCCCGAAGGTGAGGAGTTCGAATATCTTTGTGTCTACTGTTCTTCTTCCGTTGGAATGAAAATAGATAAGAATGCTTCCCAGATCGACCTTATTCTCAAACCCTGAATGGGTTATACGTTATAACTTTAGGTCATCCCGGTATAACAAAAAATAGGTTGACAACCGCCTCTCTGATAAAGATAATCAGGCAGGTAGGCTTTTAAAAGAAGCGGGGCTTCATTCCTTCCTTTGATTCATCCGTCAACTTGAGAATTTATGGAAAGTGAGTATGGGAATCTCTTTCTTGGATATACCTTGAGGGGGAACCATCGTTATGAAAAGGAGGTGAGGAGAAAATTTTTCAAAAGGAGGCTAAGGTCAGAAGGTCGTCTACCAATCAGCACATCTTAAAAAGGAGGGGTAAAAATGGCAGAGAAAAAGGGTTTCCCAATGCCGTTAGAGGTGGAATATCCGAAAGAATTAGAAGGGTGGGAGGAGATGTATCCCCCCACTTATATGTTCAGCAAAGAGAGAAAGGAGTGGGAAGAGAAGCACTTCTGGTTTCATGACAAGATACATGCCCCTGAGGCCATGTATCCGCTCGACCTTATATTTCAGGAGGCATGGCAGATTTCCCTTTCACAGTATACGACAAGAGTCTTCTGCATCCCGCCCGCCCAGGGGATTGCTCAGAGGATGGTCGGTTGCTACATGTATATTACACCGGTTGCGCCTCCACCGCCTGAAATCATCGGCGAAAAAGCCGCTCTCTTTCAAAAAAGGGTATTTTATATTTTTGACCACTATGATGAACTCTGGGGAATATGGTTAAAAAAATTTAGAGCCCTGGGTGAAGAGATGGAGAGCATCAAGGTCCCAAAGGAATTCCCGAAATTTGAGCCGGATGATACAGTCTTTCCTGAACCAAAGGGTTATTATACTTCTTTTGAAGTCATCGAGGCCTGGGACCGGCTGGTCAATGCCATGATTAAGGGGTGGCAGTACCATTTTCAATACCTGAACCTTGCCTATCTTGCCTATCTGATGTTTTCAGATATCTGTCGAAAGCTCTTCCCCGGGCTCAGTGAGAGCGTTATCGGAAAGCTGGTCGCCGGCGCTTATGTCCAGATGTTTCGACCAGAAGAGGAATTGTGCAGGCTTGCCCGTCTTGCCGCCGCAGTTCCAGAAGTAGCAAAAATCCTGAAAAGTGATATCTCTCCTGATAAAAAGTTCGAGTCTTTGAGAAAGACTGCAGAAGGAAATGACTGGCTGGTGGAATATGAAAAGTCGAAAGACCCGTGGTTCTATGTCTCCTGCGGGAGCGGCTGGTTCCATTATGAAGGGAGCTGGACGACAAAACTGGAAGTCCCCTTTGGATATCTGAAGAGCTATGTGGAAAGGGTAGAAAGAGGAGAGAAGATCGAGAGGGATCTTCCTGCAATTGACAAGGCCAGGGCCGAGCTGGCAGAAGAATACAGGAAACTCATCAAAACCGACGAGGACAGAAAAGCTTTCGATGATACTTACAAAGCTGTCCGCACGATCTATAAATATGCAGAGGATCATCTCTTCTGGGTTGAGCACTGGTTCCACACGATATGGTTTCACAAGGTGAGGGAGTTTGGCCGTCTCTTTGTGAAGTGCGGTATACTGAAGGACGTCAATGATATCTATCTCTTTAACCGATTTGAGGTCCCCAACCTCATAGAAGATATGGCAACGACATGGGCATTGGGCGAAGGTGTGCCTTCCGGGGCTAAATACTGGCAGGCCAAGGCGGAAAAGCGAAAGAAGATCCTGGAAGCGGCAAAGAAGTGGAATCCTGTCCCTGCCCTTGGAACTCCGCCTGAAGAGATTGCCGAACCGTTTACGATCATGCTCTGGGGCATTACAACAGATAGGGTAAAGGAATGGATGAAGGGAGCCGCCATTGCTCCGGCAGATGTCACCGAGTTGAAAGGATTTGCTTCTTCTGCCGGTGTCGTTGAGGGAAAAGTGAGGGTCGTTAAACTTCTTGAGGAGATCACCAAGATAGAACAGGGCGATATCCTTGTTTGCCCGACCACGAACCCTGCCTGGGCTCCTATCTTCACCAAGATAAAGGCCTCCATCACAGACATCGGTGGCCTGACCAGTCACGCCGCTATCGTCTGCAGGGAGTATGGGGTCCCGTCTGTAACCGGAACAGGAATTGCAACCTCCGTGCTCAAGACAGGCGACACCGTGAAAGTGGATGGAAATACCGGTATTGTGAAAATATTGAAACGAGCGTAACAGGCTAAAGGTTTGAGGTTGGAGGTTTAAGGGATCTGTTATCAAACATTAAGATTTTGCCTCCAACCTCCAACCTTCTGCCTTCTGCCTTCTGCTTTCTGCTTTCATCAATTGGAGCGCATCATGCCTTACACGTTATGGTTCGATAGGGCCGGAAAGGAGGCCATCGCTCTGGTCGGAGGCAAGAATGCTAGCCTGGGCGAATTGATCCGGGCCGGTATTCCTGTTCCGCCTGGATTTTCTGTGACGACAGACGCTTATCTTGAATTTATCACGGGCAGTCTCAAAGACAGAATTGAGAAAATCCTTTCGCATATCGATCTTCAGGATGTGACTTCCCTTGAAGAGGCAAGCGGGGTAATCAGACAGATGATGGCTCAAACCCCATTTTCCAAAAAGGTGGAAGATGAGATTGGTTCAAACTACGAAGCCCTGGGAAAAGTCTTCGATATGCCCGATCTTCCGGTTGCTGTCCGTTCCAGCGCCACAGCGGAGGATCTTCCCGGAGCCAGTTTTGCAGGACAGCAGGACACCTTTCTCTGGATACAGGGAATGGAAGATGTTTTGGAAAAAATTAAACACTGTATGTCGAGCCTCTTTACACCGAGAGCCATATCTTACAGGGTTAAGATGGGATTTCCTCATGAGAAGGTTTTAATCAGTGTTGGCGTCCAGAAGATCGTCGATGCCCGGGCCGCAGGAGTAATGTTCACCCTCAATCCTCTCAATGGAGATCCTTCCAGGGTTGTCATCGAAGGCAACTGGGGGTTGGGGGAGACGGTCGTAGCCGGACTCTGTAATCCCGATAAGTTTGTCGTGGACAAGGTGACCATGGTCATTGAAAGGGAGATCTCTTTAAAAGGTGTGGAATGCATCTTTGATGTCCGGAGAAAAGAGGTCGTTCATGCCGATATCCCTCCCGATCGCCGGGAGATTGAATGTATCGAAGACCAGGAGGTTCTGGAACTGCTAAGATATGCAAGAAAGATCGAAGAGTATTACGGCTGTCCCCAGGACATCGAATGGGCCATCGACAAACAGAAACCCTTCCCTTTCAATATCTATATGGTCCAGAGCCGGCCGGAAACCGTCTGGAGTCAAAAGAGAAAAGAGCCCATCCTCGGAAAGAAAAGCATCTATGAGTTGCTCATGGAGAAGGCTTTATCAACCGTCAAAATTGGTTCCTGAAGGCATCATGACTCAAAGAGATAAGAGCCCTGGGGCAACCCGCCCAGGGCTTTTTCATTTCTGATCCGGATGAATTCATCCCTTGCACGCCTCATTCAAATCTGTTTTAATCTTCCCAGAAAATAAAAGTCTAACGGTAAGGGTAACGAGGCCCGTATCGTTAATAAAAGGCTACGTTTATCGTCTCTTAATTCTTTACACGTAACCGAAACGGGCTTCGTAACCGTAACCCAAACACCCGGAGTATTTTCATTGTTCGAGGGTGACGCTCCGTCATGAAGGATTGCCCAGAAAATAACCTACATTGCCCCCTCTCCCCTGGTGCCTGCCTGCACGAAGCCCGCCTCCAGAAGCCTTGCGGAGGGCAGGCGTTTCGGCGAAGGCAGGGGAGCGGGTGGGGGTGAGGGGGTCCAGGGAGAGACGAATGGATAAATCTATGAAATCCGGCAAGCTACCGATCGATCTCCTCAAGAAGGTTTTAAAGAGATATTCCATCGTCGATCCCACCGTTATCGTTGGCCCAAAGATCGGCGAAGATGCCGCTGTGATCGACCCCGGAAAAAAATCAAAGCATTACTGGGTGGTCACCTCAGATCCAATCACCTTTACGACGGATGAGATCGGATATTACGGGGTCGTGGTCAATATCAATGATATTGCCACCAGAGGAGCTACTCCAAAATACTTTCTGGCCACCCTCCTCTTCCCGGAAAAAGGATCGGATCAGAAGATCGTCAATAAGACCTTCCGCCAGATCCACGATGCCTGCCGTCGCTTCAATGTCTCCTTTGTCGGAGGTCACACCGAAATCACACCCGGACTGGACAGAATCATTCTCTCCGGCCATATGATCGGAGAGGTCAAAAAAGAGAATCTGGTTAAAACGAGCGGAGCAAGAGCGGGAGATCTCCTTCTTATGGTTAAAGGAGTCTGCATCGAAGGGACTTCGATCATCGCAAGAGAAAAGGGAAAAGAACTTTTAGCAAAGGGTTTCCACCCTTCTTTTATAAAAAGGGCCAAATCTTTCATCTTCAATCCGGGGATCGATGTGCTTAAAGCCACACAGATCGCCTGTCGTCATGCCTCAATTCACTCGATGCACGACCCGACAGAGGGAGGCTTGATCAATGGAATCGTCGAGATGGCCATCGCCTCCGAGAAAGAGTTTGAAGTCGATTTGGAAAAGGTCTTTGTCTATGAAGAGTCCAGAATCCTGTGCGGCGAATTTGGCATCAACCCTCTGGGAACGATTGCATCAGGATCATTGCTTCTGACCCTCTCCCCCAAAGACCTTCCGGCCCTTCAAAAGGCATTTCAAAGGGCTTCCATCCCCTTTCAGGTCATCGGCAGGGTGAAGAGAGGCCCGGCGAGGATATTAAGGGTTGATGGGAAGAGGAAAAAGGAATTGAAACCGCTTCCTCGGGATGAAATCCTGAAGATATTCTAACCTCTCGGAATAATGGAATAGTGGAATGATGGAATAATGGGAAAAACTTGGTGACGATTTAATCATTTATTTTCTTTATTGCAATATTCCCTGCCTACCGGCAGGCAGGCATTCTTCCAACATTCCAGTAAGAAAAAAACTTTAACTTTGGCATAGGACGGAGGAAATCGGGGCAATGATAGCAGATAAAAAACCCTTCTTAGGTCTTTCTAAGAATGTGAGAACCCTGGGCTGGGTCAGCCTCTTTAATGATATTGCCAGCGAAATGATCTACCCCCTGCTCCCTCTCTTTTTAAATACAGTGCTTGGAGCTGGAGTAGTCTTTATTGGTCTGATTGAGGGGATTGCGGAGAGTGCCTCCAGCTTTCTCAAGCTCTTTTCCGGCTGGGTTTCTGACCGTTTCCAGAAGAGGAAAGGGCTCATTTTATTCGGATATTTCCTCGCCTCCATTACCCGGCCCTTCATCGGACTCGCCACCTCAGCCTATCACGTCCTCTTTCTCCGTTTCTTTGACCGCATTGGCAAAGGAGTGAGGTCTTCGCCGAGAGATGCACTTCTCTCTCAATCCTGCCGTGAAGAGGAGCGTGGCAAGGCCTTCGGTTTCCAGAGGGCCATGGATCATGCCGGTGCCATGACAGGACCACTCATCGCCTCCCTTCTGATGGCGGTTTTCACGAAGGATCTCAGAATCATCTTCCTTCTCGCTTTTGTTCCCTCCCTGTTCTGTCTCTGGATCCTCTGGCGAGGGGTCAGGGATGTTCACCCCGTTAGAAATTCCAGCGAGGCAATAAATCCCGCCCCTTCTCCCCCCAAACTCAACTGGAAGGGATGGGACAGGAAGTTCAAATATTTTCTCCTTATCATCACCCTCTTCACTCTGGGCAATTCGAGCGATGCCTTCCTCCTACTTCGTGCACAGGACCTCGGACTGAATATAGTTACCATCCCGATCCTCTGGTTTCTCTTCCACCTTTCGAAAACGGTCTTCTCTGTCCCGGGAGGCGCATTTTCCGATCGAATCGGTCGAAGAAAGGTGATGATACTTGCCTGGACAGTCTATGGTCTGGTCTATTTGGGATTTGCTTTTGCCTCAAAACCCTACCATATCTGGCTTCTCTTCATCGTCTATGGACTTTTCTATGGTCTCTCCGAGGGAACGGAAAAGGCATGGGTTGCCGACCTGGTGGAGGAGTCAAAACGGGGAACAGCCTACGGAGCCTACCATTTCTGTATCGGTATAGCCGCTCTTCCGGCAAGCCTCCTGATGGGCCTCATCTGGAAGGCCATCGGAGTCCAATGGGCCTTCTCCTTCGGCGCGGTAATGGCCCTCATCGCCGCTTTCTTAGCCATCGCACTAATGGGAGATGATCGAAAAGGGGAAAAGGCATAAACTCGTAAAAAGAGAAATAGGGTGGGGTCAGCCCTTGACTTTAGATAATTTGCTGGAAAATTCTCCAATTCTTTCTATATTAGAAAAATAGAAAACAACGTCCCCGATTTTCGATTTTGTCCCTTAGAATTGGAGGTTGATGGTGATGCTTTTTCGCTGGGTGAAGCTTTCAAGCATCCCTTCGAGGGAGTATTCCCGGCCAAACCCGCTCTGCTTGAATCCGCCATACGACTGGCCCAGAACTATACCCACTCCCTGGTTGACCTGAACCCATCCCGATTCAATATGATGGGCCGTGCGAAGCGCCTTTCCGATATCGTGTGTCCAGATAAAGGCGGCCAGGCCGTAATGACTCTCATTCGCCATGCGGATAGCCTCTTCCTCCTCTTTCCACGGAATGGCAACCAGCACAGGCCCGAAGATCTCCTCCCGTGCGATGCGCCAGTCATTTCGAACATTGCCGATAATCGTGGGCACCATGAAATAACCCTGGCTTAGCGGCCCTTCTTTCGGCGGAAGGCCTCCTGTAAGAAGGCGTGCCCCTTTCTGCTGGATTCCATTCTCCACATAGGAACAGACCTTCTCGAACTGAGTCCGATTGATGAGGGCTCCCATATCTGTTGATTCATCGAGAGGATCGCCGATCTTAAGACTCTCCAGCTTTTTGACGAGCTTTCCCAAGAAGGAGTCGTAAATTGATTCATGAAGAAAGAGGCGCGAGCCTGCTGTACAGGATTGCCCCTGTCTTGTAAATCGCATGGCCAGAAAGACCCCATCCACCACCTGCGGTTCATCCGCATCGGAAAAGACGATCTGGGGACTTTTGCCTCCCAGCTCGAGGGTAACCGGTACGATGCGCTCAGCAGCAGCCTCCATGATCGTTCTGCCAATCTCATGAGAGCCGGTAAAAGAGAGCTTTCTCACTAACGGATGCCGTGCCAGAGGAATACCGCATTCGGATCCGGTCCCTGTGACCACATTGAGCACTCCCCGCGGCATGAAATCGGAACAGATCTGAGCCATCGTCAGAACGGCAAGGGGTGCCTCCGAAGAGGGTTTAAGAACCAGAGTATTTCCAGCAGTGATCGCCATGGCAATCTTCATTGCGGCAAGACCTACCGGCGAATTCCAGGGGACAATTCCCCCTACCACACCGATGGGTTCCCTCCGTGAATAACTGAGAAGGTTTTCCCCGAGAGGTATGGTCTCTCCTTTGATCTCGCTTGCCACTCCGCCGAAGTATCGGAAGATGTCCGCAGTGAGCATGGCCTCGGGACGGGACTGCGTACGGATAGCATTTCCAGTTTCAAGGGCAATGATGCGCGCGATCTCATTGGCTTTAACTTCGATAGCCTCACCGATTTTGATCATCAATTTGCCCCTCTCACGTGCACTCACCCGCCTCCACTCTTCAAAGGCCCTGGCAGCCGAAAGGACAGCACGATCCACATCCGCTGCCCTGCCCCTGGGCACCTCTCCGGCGACTGTTCCCCGGCGACTTGGATTCTCCACAGAGATGAACTGGCCTTCTATGCTTTCCACCCACTGCCCATCGATCAGCATCAGCTTACGACCCACATCCATATCCCTTAACCTCCTATCCGCTGATCGTATGATTGGCAAGTTTTTCGAGGATTAGGACCAGAGAAGAATGGTCCAGTTCGCTCCCTCCCTGTGCGGCCAGGGCATTGAAGAGCTCCTGTGTTGTGGCTGTATTGGGCAGGCTCAATCCCATGCTCCGTGCGGCCTGAAGGGCGATGTTTAAATCTTTTTGATGAAGCCGGACACGAAAACCAGGATCAAATTTACGCTTGATCATTCTCTCCCCGTGGATCTCCAGGATGCGGCTCTGGGCAAACCCTCCGAGAAGCGCGGCCCGGACCTTCATCGGATCAGCGCCTGCCTTGGAGGCAAAGAGAAGGGCTTCCGCCACTGCCTCAAGGGTCAGGGCCACAACGATCTGGTTGGCCACCTTGCAGGTCTGACCATCTCCATTGCCACCGATATGAACGATGTTCTTTCCCATCAACTCAAAGAAAGGCTTGACTTGATTAAATACCTCCTCTTTTCCTCCCACCATGATCGAGAGGGTGGCGTTTTCAGCTCCGACCTGGCCTCCTGAAACCGGGGCATCCAGCATCTCCACGCCCATCGCCGCCAGCTTCTTTGCAAATTCTTTTGTCGCAAGCGGTGAGATCGAGCTCATATCCACGACGATTGAGCCTGGCTTTAAACCTTTTGCCACACCCTCCGGGCCGAAGAGCACGACCTCCACATCGGGCGTGTCTGGAACGATGATGAAGATGATCTTTGTTTTCTGTGCCACCTCCCTGGCACAGGCGCATCTCCCCGCACCCAGACTGCATAAATGCTTCACCGATTCCTCGACCAGATCACACACATGAACCGTGTGACCCGCTTTGACCAGATGACCTGCCATGGGTTTGCCCATGATCCCCAGACCAATAAATCCCAACTCTGCCATGTTTTTCCTCCTTATGATTTGAGATAAGGTTCAATCCACTTCAGTCCATCTTCTGTCTTTCCTGCCGGAATATATTCACACCCGATCCATCCATCATAACCCACCTCATCGACGAAACGGAACAGATTGGCGAAGTTGATCTCTCCTGTTCCCGGCTCGTGGCGTCCAGGAATGTCGGCCAGCTGAATATGCCCGATCTTCGCAAGGTTACTCAAAATCGTCTTCGTCAGATTCCCTTCCATAATCTGCATATGGTAGATGTCATATTGAAGGTAGAGATTGGGGCGGTCAACCTCTTCAAACAACTGAAGGGCATCCCGCGTACGGACCAGATAGAATTCGGGGATGTCCTGATCGTTGAGGGGCTCGATGAGGAAACGAATCCCCTCTTTCTCGAGGGCGTTTGCGGCAAACCGGAGATTATCGACCAGGGTCTGGCGAACCTTCTCTGAAGAGACTCCCTGAGGTCTCTTTCCCACCAGGCAGTTGAGACGCGAACATTCCAATGCCTTCGCATACTCAATCGCCTTCCCCACTCCATCCTGAAACTCTCCCTCTCTTCCGGGCAGGCATGCGATGCCCCGCTCCCCTGCCTGCCAGTCCCCTGCAGGAAGATTGTGCAACACCTGGACAAAGCCATACTTGTTCAGCTGTTCTTTCAATTCATCTTTGCTCCATCCGTAGGGAAACAGATATTCGATCCCTTTAAACCCGGCCCTGGCCGCCCGCTCAAAACGGTTTAAAAATTCGACCTCGTTGAATAGCATGGTGAGATTGGCGCTGAATTTCGGCATGGTCGTCCTCCATCCATTTAACGATGATTTATTCTTACCAAAACTCTCCCCTCCCTTGGTGGGAGAGGATGAAGGGGAGGGGGAAGAATCGTTTTTGTCCACCCCCACCCCTGCCTACCGGCAGGCAGGCTCACCCTCCCCCATCGAAAGGGGGAGGGGATATACTGGGGAAATTTCAAATATTTTTGGTTAGGTCTTCATGTGCAAATGTTAACCCGATTTCTTTGTAGCGATATTTTTAAAGATCTCCCAGCTCTTCAGAAGCTCAAGGGCCCGTTCGAGCTGGTTATCAACCGGTTTCTTCTCCTTCACCTTCTCCTTCACCTCTGCCTTTGGCTTCTCCTTCTCTTTGACATCGTTCAGGTGGCGTTCCAGATCCTTCTCCGTGGGTTGCTTCGAAGGAGCTGCCTTCTCCTCTTCGGGAAGGGAAGGTTTAACGATGATATCAGGCACAATCCCTTTGGCCTGGATGGTACGGCCACTGGGCGTGTAATACCGTGCCGTGGTGAGCCGTAGTCCTGAACCATCTTTCAAGGAAAAGATCGTCTGGACCGATCCCTTTCCAAAGGTCTGGGTTCCGAGGATAATCCCGCGACCGTGGTCCTGAATGGCGCCGGCCACGATCTCCGCGCCGCTGGCGCTTCCACCGTTGACCAGGACGACAAGTGGATAACGCGTGAGGTTATCCTCCTGCGGATGGGCATTAAATTTCATCTTATGTTCTTCTCTTCTTCCCTCAATGGAGACGATGACGCCTGATTCAATAAAATAATCCGATACCTTCACCGCCTGATCCAGAAGGCCTCCGGGGTTGTTTCGCAGATCGAGGATCAAACCCTTCAGCCCTTCCTTGGTCTCCTCCTCCAGGGCCCTGACCGCTTTCTGAAATTCGCTGTCCGTCTTCTCCTGAAACTGAGAGAGTCGGATATACCCGTACTGTTTCTCTAGTACCTCGTGTCGAACGCTTCGAATCGGAATCACATCGCGGATCAGCGTGTAATCCCTGGGATTGGGAAATCCCTCCCTCATGATGGTGAGGGTCACCTTCGAACCTTTGGGGCCTCTCATTCGTTTCACGCTCTCCATCAGGGTAATGGCCTTTGTCAGCACCCCATCGATCTTGAGGATCTGATCCCCTGCCTGAATGCCTGCTTTAAAAGCCGGCGTATCCTCGATGGGAGAGACCACGGTCAGCACGCCTTCTTTCATGGTGATCTCAATCCCCAATCCTTCGAACCGGCCTTTGGTCTCTTCTTGCATCTCCTTATACATATTGGGCGGCATGAAGGCCGAGTGGGGATCTAAGGTTTCCAGCATCCCCTTGATCGCTCCGTAGATCACATCCTTCGATTTCGTCTCCTCCACATACTCCTTTTGAAGCAGACCCAGGACATCGGTAAACACTTTCAGGTCTTCATATATGGGGTTGGAGAGAGCGGAGACCTTGTGGAACCGACCCAATCCCACGGTCACGCCCAGAATAAAGACCAGAAAGACCACCGAGATGATTTTTAAGATTCTCATCCCTTTTCCTTGTGCCATATCATCCTCCTTGTTTATCATTTCTTCCTCGACTCATTTCCTTCCGGAAGTAAGGCCAATTTATCCGGTTGTGAAATCCAATCCATGGGGTCCTGTGCCTTTCCCTGATGACGGATTTCGAAGTAAAGAGAGGGACCTTTCAGCGATCCGGCGCTGCCCACCAGACCGATCGCCTCACCCTGGGCCACCTCTTCTCCTGCCTTCTTCAACAACTGGGAACAGTACCCCGAGACCGTAAAGACGTGATCTCCGTGATCGATGATCACGATATTCCCGAACCCCTTGAACCAATCAGCATAGAGGACTTTCCCGGGAAGGACAGCCTGAATCTCAGTCCCCATCGCCGACTGGATCTCGATTCCGTTCTGCCCCCTCTCTTTAAAAAGGCTGATCACCTTTCCATGAACCGGGGGGGTTAGCCTCCCCTTGAAATTTTCAGGTTTTGTCTTCCCATAAGAGAGAAGGCTCTTCTCCCGCTCCAATTTCTGAACAAGCGTCTGGAGGTTTTTCGCTCTCTCCTCCAGTTCCTTGATCAGTTTCTGATAGACCACCTTCTGGTTCTGGATCGATTTGAGGAAGGCCTGCTTCTCCTTCTTGATGCTCTGAATCTCAGCCTTCTTCTTCCCCACCCCCGAGATATTTCGTTCCCATTGTTGCTGATCCCGCGTCAGTTCTTCCTGATATCGCTCCTTCAGGGCCACCTGATACTGGTAGGTTTCAACCAGACGGGCATCCGAGTTAATGATGACCCTGAAATATTTATCGATCTTCAATAGATCGGGAAAGGACTGGGAGGTCAGGAGTATGGTCTCCGGAGGCGTTCTTCCCATTTTATAGAGGGCTGTCAATCTCGAAAAGAGTTCTCCCCTGGTCCGCTCCAACCCGTTGTTGAGCATGGCGATCTGGCCCCTGGTCTGCCTGAGCCTCTCCCTGATCGGAACCAGTTGGCCTTCCATCTGCTTCAACTCCTTCTCTTTCTTATAAAGTTCGGTCTCAAGGGAATTAAGGTTTCCGAGGATGGAAGACTCTTTTCCCCGTATTTCCTTCTCCTTCTCCCTTGTCACGGAGATCTCTTTTTTAATATCGCCGAGGTCCCTCTTCTTCTGAGTGATATCCTTCTCAATCTGATCTTTTCGACTTGCCTGAAGGCCAGGAAGGACAAGAGTGAGGATCAATCCCGCGACGACCCCTATGATCAAAACCTTCCTTCCTCTTTTTATCATCCATTCACCTGCCGTATCTCAAAAACCTCATCGAAGCCACAAAACTGCCGAAGAGACCCAGCACCATCCCTCCCGATAGGATCCATGTGATCGTCTCCCATGGCAGAAAAAGGATGGGAAGGCCTACCATCCACCCCTTCATCAGAGGTGTGATCGTGATGAGGACGACCTTATATAATAAAAAGAGTAGCCCCATTGCCATCCCTGCTCCAAGCAGTCCCTGAATCAGCCCTTCCATATAGAACGGGACCTGAATAAACGCCGGATTGGCCCCCACCATCTGCATCGCCTCAATCTCCTCCCTGCGGGAAGAGATGGTGAGCTGGAGCGTATTGGAGACAATGAAGATGATCGCGGCAAGAAGAAGTCCTCCCAAAATCCACTGGGTGAGCCGGACCAGGTGGACCAGCACGGAGAATGTCTCAATCCACTCCTGACCGTACTGGATCTCTTCGATCTGTGAAATCCCCTTCAGATGAGAGATCACTTCGTCGATTTTCGTCTCGCCCCAATAGTCCTTCTTCAATCGAATTTCGATGGAAGAGGGAAGGATGGCCGGCTGAATGCCTTCAAGGACATTCTTCTGCCTGCCCAGCCTTGACTCCATAAAAGCCATCGCGTCAAAGGGCGATATATAATTGACGGTCTCGACTCCGTCGAGTTGCCGAATCTGTTTCAAAAGGCCTTCCACCTCGCCCAACGAGGTCCCTCTCTTCAGATAGGCGATCACCTCGAATTTCTCTTCCCAGATCTTCAGAAGGGCGGTCAGGTTAAAGGCGATCAGCGAGAAGGACAAAAAGATGAGCAGGGAGATTCCGATGACGGCAATGGTGGTCAGATTGGGAAAGAGATTTCCCTTCATGTTTCGGAGAGCCCGTCTCATCGCATAGCCCAAAAAAGAGATCATCCCTCGGATCTCACCCCCTCATTGCTTTCTGCATCCCCTCTCTTCCCTGCCATGAGTGGAATCACCCGATAGGGATGGCGTTGAATCAAATTGGCATCCTGAGTGGCAAAGACGATGGTCGTCCCCTTCTGATGGAGTTCCGAAAATGTCTCCATCACCTTTCCGGTCATCTCATCATCCAGAATGCCCGTGGGTTCATCGGCCAGGATCAGGGAAGATTCCTTGACCAGAGCCCGGGCAATGGCCACCCGCTGTTGTTCTCCAGCGGAAAGGGAGAGAATCGAATCCTTCTCCCTCTCCTGAAGGCCCATCTGCCTTAGAGTCTCAGAAACTTTTTCCCTAATCTCTTTCGGCGGATGACCTGTCACCTCAAGGGCAAAGGCAATATTCTCTTTTACATTTCGATCCCTCAGGAGTTTAAAATCCGGAGAAATGATTCCCATCGTCCTTCTCAGTTGATAGACCTTCTTAAAGCTGGGATGGGTGAGACGGATTCCGTTGACGATGACTTCTCCGCTGCTCGGTTTTTCAGCGCCGAAAAGAATGCGAAGAAGGCTACTCTTCCCCGACCCACTCGGACCGGCGATGAAGACGAACTCCCCTGCCGTGACCTCGAGATAGAGATCCGAAAGGGCAGTGATCTGACTGGGATAAGTCTTCGAAACAGAAAACATCTGTATCATTAAGTCAAAACTAACACGAACCCTCTTTTTTTTCAAGAAAACGGCACGAATTGACGTCCGGGCTATCTCAAGAGAGCGTGCAGTAGTTTTTCAGATCTTTCTCAAAAACAAATTGACATCTTCGCTGGTTATGATAATTTGGGCATCAAAATATAGGAAAAGGGGAACGGTTCTATTTTAGAATGATTGCAATAGCGGCTCTAACAGCGAATAAATCTCAAAATATAAGGCTTTTATAGAGTTCTTCAATCTGATATAATTTTACAAGGAGGTGAATAGCCATGGAAATTGCTCCAAGAATTACGATAGACGAAAGAGTTAGATTTGGAAAGCCTGTCATAAAGGGAACCCGTGTCCCGGTGGAGTTGATCATTGGAAAACTGGCCGGTGGTATGACCTATGAAGAGGTTATGTCTGAGTATGATCTTTCAAAGGAAGATATTTTGGCTGCATTGGATTATGCTGCAAAGCATTTATCAGGTGAAGAAGTTAGGGCTGTAGGTTGAAATGCTTAATTTTTTAATTGATGAGGACATGCCACGGTCAACAGTGAAGGTTTTAAAAAACAAAGGGTTCGATTCCTTAGATGTAAGAGATTGTGGTTTAAGGGGGGAAAGCTAAAATTACTCTCCTTTATTTTAATCTTTAGTCTCTTTTTGCTCCAACCTCAAATTCTTGAAAATATCTCCCAGGGTTCCGAGCTTCCCGCTCCGATCCTCCTTCTTCACAAACTTTTCGTAGTCCTCCCGATCCTCCCTCTCCTCCATCGCTCTCTGAGATAGCCTTATTTTTCCTTTTTCATCGATGGAGACAATCTCCACCTGAATCTCTCTCCCCCTTGGGAACTTCTTTTTGACATCCCCCTTTTCGGAAGCTCTCAACTCCTCATTGGGAAGCAACCCTCTCACCTTTCTTCCAAACTGGGGAAGGCGAATAAAGAGGCCGTAAGGCTTGACGTCTTCGACGAACCCTCTCAGGACCTGTCCCGCCTCCAGACGCACCTTATCCGGACCTTCCTCTTCTGAAATCTTTTTCTTTAGACCCGCTTCTTTGATGGACAGCGAGATTCGATGCGCTTCGGAATCAATTCCCATGACCAGCACATCAACCAGATCCCCCTCCTTAAGCAATCGGCTGGGATGGGAGAGACGCTCAAAGCTGATTTCGGAGATGTGAACCAGGCCATCGACGCCTGGCGCCACTTCCACGAAGGCTCCGAAGTCTGTGATTCTGGAAACTTTTCCGCGAATGATCTCTCCTTCCTCAAATCCGAGCCCCTTCTCCCATGAGTCAGGTTCGAGGGCTTTGATGGAGAGAGAAATTTTAGGCCTTCCTTCCTTGCCCGGCTCGATTTTTAACACTTTGACTTTCACCTGCTGACCGGGTTTGAGGACTCCAGAGGGATGATCGATTCTCCCGTGGGAGATCTCAGAGATGTGGACCATCCCTTCAATCCCACCTAAATCCACGAAGGCGCCGAAATTGGTCAACTTCGTCACCTTTCCCTCGCATTCCAGGCCAGGCTTCAGCCTCTCTAAGGTCTCCTTCGATCTCTTCTCCTGTTCCTCCTCCAGGAGCGCGCGCCGGGATACGATGATATTTTTTCCCCTCTCTTTGATCTCAATAATGCGGAATGGGTATCTCGCTCCGAGATGGTCCTCCGGTTTTTCTGTAAAGATCAGGTCGATCTGGCTTAAAGGGCAGAAGGAGCGAATGCCTGAAAGGTCGATTTCAAAACCTCCCTTGATGACGCTTGAGACTCTCCCTTCAACAGGGATGAAATTTTCTTTTGCCTCGCGTAAGATGTCGAGGGCATCCGCACCCTGAACCTTCATCCCTTTGGTGAGATGGATGCCATCTTTGACCGAGGCCACTCGCATCTCGACCCGGTCTCCCGGTTTGACCGTGAGGTTCCTCTTCCCGTCCAAAAATTCCCCAATATCCGCAAGGCCCTCGCTCTTTCCTCCCAGATCCACGAAGACCGTATCCTTGCCGATCTTTGCCACCCTTCCAGATACTCTTTCTCCCGGACGCATCCGGCGACCCGAAGATTCGGAGCTGGCCTTCAAAAGCTCCTCAAAACTGATCTCTTCATTCATCTCTTTTTCTGTCATTTTTTCTTCCTCACACCCTATAGAAAACCTATTATAACTTTTTCTATACATCTTAGAAAGTGTTTGTGCCCACTTCCCCCTTTGGGTCCAGCTTGACTCAAAAGAGTAATTATGACAAATTACTTAACACCTGTGGAACTTCATTCTAACCATAAGAAACCTTATCCTCTGCACCGATTAGGAAGGCGGCTATGATCAATCTAAAAGACAAACTTTCACGTCTCACTTTTCGGGAGGCCTGCAAACTCCTTGGACCTGGTGGGGAGCAATTGATCAGGCAAGGCGGAAAATATGACGTTGACATCAGTGAACAAGTCATCTTGAAAGAGGATCTATTCAGAGTCAATTTGGGCGATGCCATCGTTACTTTCTCCCTAACTCCCGAAAAGCCAAAATCCCTCCAGTTCGCCTGCAATGGTTGCTCAACGGCTTGCGTACACCTCGGAGCGGCATTTTCTCTCATCCTTGAGGAAAAAATGGCATTAGGGCTCTCTGCTCCGCCGCCGGAAAGAAAGCCTCTTGAAAGCTTGAGCGATCACGAGCTTATAAAACTGGCCCTCGAGGAAAGGCTGGAAAGAGCCCGAACCGAAAGAATGCATCTGACCCCCATGAGCAAGAATGAATTGTGGACGGATTATGCCGTCATCAATCATGCTTCAGGGAAAAGTTACCGAGTTGCATTGAGAGGCTGGCAAGAGGGGGAGTCGTACTGTTCCTGCCCGGATTTTAGGAAGAATACTCTTGGCACCTGCAAACACATTCTCTATGTTAAGGAAGAGGTCGAAAAACGATTCAGTCAAAAAGTGAGAAATACGCCCTTCAAGGTTAAGAACCTCGCGGTCCATCTTCGATACGGCGATGAAATTGAGTTGCGAGTCCTGGTTCCGGATGGTCTCGATCCTCATCTTATGGCCCTCATTCGTCCCTTTTTAAACCACCCCATCCAAAACGTAGGGGATCTATTAGAGTGCATTAAGAAGATAGAAAGTCTGGAGCATGAGGTTGTGATTTATCCCGATGCCGGAGAATATATTAGCAGAAAACTCTACCTGGAGCGGATTAAAAATCGAGTCGACGAGATACGAAAAGACCCGAAGAATCATCCTCTCCGAAAGACGCTTCTCAAGGCGGAACTTCTTCCCTACCAACTTGACGGGATTGCGTTTGCCGTAGGGACCGGAAGGGCCGTTCTTGCGGATGATATGGGACTCGGCAAAACCATCCAGGGTATAGGAGCAGCCGAGTTGCTCGCTCGGGAGGCAGGAATTTCAAAAGTCCTTGTTGTCTGTCCGGCCTCTGTAAAATCCCAATGGCGACTGGAAATGATGCGCTTCTCAGACCAAAGCCACCAGCTTGTCCTTGGATCGGCCAAGGAAAGGGCGGCTCAATATGATCATCCGTGTTTTTTTACGATCTGCAATTACGAGCAGGTCCTCCGGGATCTTCTCGCCATTGAAAGAGTAAAATGGGATTTCATTATCCTGGATGAAGGCCAGAGGATCAAGAATTGGGAGGCCAAGACAAGCCGTGTGATCAAGGCACTCAAATCTCCATATGCTTTGGTTCTGTCAGGAACGCCCATGGAAAACCGTCTGGATGAACTTTATTCCGTTGTTGAGTTTATTGACGACCGGCGTCTTGGGCCGGTATTCCGTTTTTACAATCGTTACAGAGTCGTCGATGAAAAAGGGAAAGTGCTTGGATATAAGAATCTGGATGAATTGAGAGAAAGGCTAAAGCCCGTTCTCCTTCGCCGAACGAGGAAAACGGTCATGTCGGAATTGCCTCCGAGGACCACGGAGATCAGACGGGTTCCCCCTACGGATGAACAACTGACTCTTCATAATGGTCAAATGAAGATCATCAAAACGATCATCTCCAAAAAGTTCATTTCCGAGATGGACCTCCTGCGATTACAGAAAGCCCTATTGCTTTGCAGAATGGTGGCAAACAGCACCTTCTTGGTGGATAAGGTGCCACCCGGTTATTCCAGCAAACTTGTGGAATT
>Ga0214473_10000652_pt1 | contig 48328 bp, 50 predicted proteins | sample RVTome_7_FD_203509 | JGI IMG/M metagenome (GOLD analysis project Ga0214473, IMG submission 203509) | Soil microbial communities from uranium-contaminated site in the Upper Colorado River Basin, Wyoming, United States - RVT98D197 | ecosystem: Environmental > Terrestrial > Soil > Contaminated >...
GAGAACTCTTACTCTCGATAACGGCACTGAGAATGCCCGGCATGAAGAGATTACCACTGAGATCGGCATTAAATGCTTCTTTGCACATCCATATTCCTCATGGGAAAGAGGCACTAATGAGCATATCAACGGTCTTATCCGATGGTATTTGCCAAAAGGTACTGATTTCAGTAAGATTTCAGATGAGCAAGTTGCTCACATAGAATCTTTGATTAATAATCGCCCCAGAAAGTGTCTGGGATTTAAAACACCACTTGAAGTCGCTTCTTCTTTTGTTGCACTTCAAGGTTGAATGTGGGTATTACAAAAAAAGGCATAAACTTTTTTGTCTATGCCTTTTTGAATTCATTTAATCCTAATCCTCCTTACAGCTTTTTTATTTTCTCAATTAACTCTGTAGTTGAGATGCCTTTAATATACGGTAGGCTGCGGGTCTCCTTTGCAATATCAGAACCTACAATATCTTCTTTTCCCCAGTCTCCGCCTTTGACAAGGACATCTGGCTTGAGCAGTTTAATCAGTTCATAGGGCGTTTCTTCATCAAACAGGGTTACATAATCCACCATCTCAAGAGAAGACAGGACTTCAGCCCTCTGGACTTGTGGATTGACAGGCCTTCCGGGTTTTATCTTAGAAACAGATTTATCCGAGTTCAAACCAATGACAAGCACATCTCCGAGCGCCTTTGCATCTCTGAGATACCTTATATGCCCTATGTGCAGTATGTCAAAACAGCCGTTGGTAAAAACAACCTTTTTGCCTTTAGTCTTGCGGTTGTCAAGTTCTGCTTTTAGTTCATTCCAGTTTAGTATCTTGCCCATAAAATTATCTCAAGTTTTAAATTTTTCCTGTCATTCCTGCAAAAGCAGGAATCCAGTGATGTGAAACATACTAATAACTATCTGGATTCCGCATCAAGTGCGGAATGACGAATTTAGATAGTTCTTTATGCTTAAAGCTGTCAGCTGATAGCTATCAATTTTTATCAATCATCTCCTTTGCCTTTTCTAATATCGCCCTGTCTCCTTTGTAGCTGACCTTACGTATGGCTTCATCAATAGGAAACCACGATGCATCATTAACTCCTTCATCATGGTCGCTGGTGCTGCCGTTTTGGTATTCCATCAGATAGAAATGCACAGTCTTTCTGCACCTTGCGTTTTCCTCTTTTATATAATACCAGTAAGAAGTGTCTCCTATCTTCTCAATTATCCTGCCATTAAGGCCTGTTTCTTCCCTGACTTCTCTTATGGCAGTTTCCTCGGGTTTTTCACCTCTGTCAATAATCCCCTTGGGAAGACACCAGACACTCATATCCCTCACTGCGACAAGGACAACCTCTGCTGTATTATTATCCGGTTTGAATATAACCCCGCCTGAAGAGACCTGATTTTTTATTGTAGCCGGTTTCATAACTCACGACACATGATTCATGCTACACGATTCATGATGGTCTTTTCAGCCTCAGAGGATTTCCGATTATCCTATATCTTGCATCGTACATCTTGAATTTCCTCAGGGAATTGTTTTCCCGCTGATAAACCTCATTATATCATTATAAAAAGCAAAAACCATTAATGTAATAATGATTGCAAGCCCGATTCTCTGGGCTATCATCATTACTTTTTCGCTCAACGGTTTCCGCCTTACGGCTTCAATGCCGAGAAACAGTATATGCCCTCCGTCAAGAATAGGGATCGGCAAAAGATTAAGCACGCCAAGATTTATACTTATCACAGCCATAAATACCAAAAAGTTTATGGCACCAAGAGATGCCTGCTGTCCGGCCATCTGGAATATCATTATAGGCCCGCCCAATGTGTCAGCCGGAATAATCCTCTGTATGAGCTTAACAATTCCAACAACCGTGAGAACGACCATATCCCACGTTCTCTTAACCCCCAATGACGCTGCCTTAAGAGGATTATATTTCTTTATTACATTGTTGCCTGCCGGCCCTATGCCTATCAGCCCGATATGTTTCTCAGCGCCGTCAGGGTACTTGAAAGTCTTTTTTTCAGGGGCTACAGTCAATTCCAGAAAATTTTCATCCCGCTTTATTTTAAGTCTGAGCGGTTTTTCAGGACTTCCATGTATTATTGCCGTCATATCATGCCACGTTTTAATAGGAGCGCCTTCTATCTCCACAATTCTGTCGCCTTTCTTTATGCCGACTTTTTCAGCAACAGCGTTTTTCATTACCTCTCCAACCTCGGGATACAAGAGAGGCATCATCCCGATATCCATAACTTCCGTGTTTTCACCGAATATGTTTTTGCTTGTTTTCTTCTCAGGAGTTACGGAAAGCTCAAGAATCTTCCCCTCTCTTTCTATTTTGAAAAGAAGTCTCTGACCGCGGCTCTCATTTACAGAAATATCAATGTCGTCCCATCCGGAGACAGTCTTGCCGTTAATTGCTGCAATCCTGTCGCCGGTTATGAGTCCAGCCGCAGCAGCAGGAGAATTATCCATGACTTTTCCGGCATAAGGCTTGGGTACAGGGACACCCGACAGAAATACGACAAAGAAGATAGCAGCAGCAAAAAACAGATTAAATACAGGGCCTGAAAAAACTATCAGGAATCTTTTCCATACAGGCTGGTAATTATATGCAAACGGTTTATCTTCTTCTTTCATTTCGTCGCCGGGCTCTTCTCCCAGCATCTTCACGTATCCGCCGAGCGGAACTGCAGAAACAAGATATTCTGTATCTCCGTATTTCCTGCCTATGAGTTTAGGGCCAAAACCCAAAGAAAACTTAAGCACCCTCACTCCAAGCTTCTTTGCAAAAAGGAAATGTCCGAGTTCATGCACAAATATCAGAATGCCCAATAATACTATCGCCGAAAGAAATGTCATCTTCTATCTCCTCCTAAAACAAGATGCACGATACAAGATACACGATACAGGATAACGTAAAATTATTTATCATGAATCATGCATCATGCATCTTAAATTTTTATTTTTTTTATAACTTCCTCTGCTTTCTCTCTCGCCCACCTGTCAGCCTCTATAACTGCATCAATATCCACTGCTGATTTTTTCTCATGCAGCTGCATCGTATTATTAATGACAACAGGGATATCATTAAAACCTATCTCCCTTTGCATGAAGGCAGTCACCGCAACTTCATTCGCAGCATTAAGCACAGCAGGCATTGTGCCTCCCTCCTTCATTGCCTCGTATGCATATAAAAGACAGGGGAAACATTCCATGTCAGGTTTCTGGAATGTGAGTTTGCCGACAGCGCTCAAGTCAAGAAAAGGCATAGGGTCATCAATCCTTTCAGGATATGTCAGGGCATAAGCAATGGGGCCCTTCATGTCAGGCACAGAAAGCTGTGCTATGCAGCTTCTGTCCTTGAGCTCAATCATTGAGTGAATTATGCTCTGCGGATGTATAAGCACATCTATCATATCAGGGGAGAAACCAAAGAGGCGATGCGCCTCTATAACCTCAAGCCCTTTATTCATCAGTGTTGCAGAGTCTATCGTGATTTTCTTTCCCATATCCCAGTTAGGATGTTTCAGGGCGTCTTCTATTGTAACCTTGTTCAACTCGCTCCTGCTTTTACCGAGAAACGGGCCTCCTGATGCCGTAATCACTACCCTCTTTACAGACTCTCTGTTCCGCCCTTCAATGCACTGGAATATTGCGCTGTGTTCGCTGTCAACGGGGATTATCTTTGCGCCGGACTTTACCGCATCGTTCATAACTATTTCGCCGGCGACTACAAGCGATTCCTTATTGGCAAGCCCGATTGTCTTTCCTGCCCTTACAGCAGAAAGTGTCGGAAAAAGGCCGGCGAATCCGATTATCGCTGAAAGAACAAAATCAGCCTTATTGTAAGATGCAACCTCTGCAATGCCGCTGTCTCCTGAAAGCACCCTTATCCCGAGTTTCTTTCCGAGTTGCAGAGCACATGTCTCATCAGCCACAGCTGCAATCTCAGGATTAAACGCCTTAATCTGTTCCTCAAGAAGCTCTATGTTATTTTTAGCAGTCAGCCCTACAACTTTAAACCTGTCGCGGCATCTTGAGATCACTTCAAGCGCGCTTCGCCCAATGGAGCCTGTTGAGCCTAAAATCGTTACATGTTTCATTTTATTAAGCCGAATGTTATAGAAATCCAATACAGCACAGGCCCTGCAAAGAGAACGCTGTCAATCTTATCCAGTATGCCGCCGTGCCCAGGCACTATGCTGCTTGAGTCTTTTACGCCTGCGTCACGCTTGAACATTGACTCTGCAAGGTCGCCTATGATAGTCACCATTCCTATAACCATCCCCAGAACAGCCGCTTGCATCAAAGACAATGAAATATAATTTACAAATGTAATTTTAAGGATAACTGCACCGGCCATGCCTCCTGCTATTGAGCCCACAGCTCCTGCAATTGTCTTGTTCGGGCTTATCTCTTCATAAAGTTTCCTTCTGCCGATGCCCTTGCCCATATAATAAGCCATACTGTCCGATGCCCACACACACCCGTAAAGGAATATTATCCACTCAGAGCCGTTTTCCCTGAGATAAAGCTGATAACCAAGCAGCCATGGGATATATATTACGGCAGTTACCACAGATGCCGCATCATGAAGCGCAGAAGAAGGATTACGCCTTAAAAAAAGCCTCAAAGTGACAATCGCAAGGAATGAAAAAACAAACAGGTCAGCAGAAAAAGTCCCGGAAAAAAACATGCATAAAATCACCACTGCGCCAAAACCTATCCCTGCATATCTTAAAAAACCCTTAACATTATACATTGAATAAAATTCATACTGCGCAGCGGCAGCGGCAATCACAAGAAGAAAAAGAAAATACTCAGCCGGCAGTTTTGTGATATAGAAATAAATGAGAGGCAGTAAAATTGCGGCGATAATCAGTCTCGTTAAATGCATATCAGGGTTTCACCCTCACAGGGACAGCGCCGAATCTCCTCTCCCTCGTTTGGTAATCATGAAGCGCAACCAGAAACTCATCCTTTGTAAAATCAGGCCAGAGGGTCTCTGTGAAATAAAATTCAGAATACGCGCCCTGCCATAGGAGGAAATTACTCACGCGCCTTTCGCCGCTCGTTCTTATTATAAGGTCGGGAGAAGGGATGCCTGAGGTGTCAAGGAAGGATTCAAAAAACTCTTCTGTAATATCATCAGGGTTTATTTTTGCAGAAACAATTTTTTTTACTGCCCTGATAATCTCGTTTCTTCCGCCATAGCTCAATGCCGCCACCAGCGTCATGCCTGTGTTGGCTGCCGTTCTCCGCTCTGTCTCAGTAATAAGCGCCTTCACATTCTCCGGCAGCCTCCATACCTCTCCTATGGTTTTGAATACAATTTTCTTATCCATAAATTCATTGAATTCATTACGCAGATATATCTCAAGAATCTTCATCAGTGTCGTAACTTCGTCCTTTGGCCTTTGCCAGTTTTCAAGGGAAAAGGTATAAAGGGTCAATACTCTTACTCCTGCCTCAATTGCCGCTGTAATAATCTCCCTTGCCCTCTCAGCTCCCCTTCTGTGCCCCTCTATACGGGGAAGACCGCGCAGCTCTGCCCATCTTCCGTTGCCGTCCATTATCACTCCCACATGGGCTGGTATTTTATCGTATGACAACATTACCTCCCTTTCAGCGGGTAGATATAAAGCACTGTTCCAATAGGGTTTTCCCCTTTCAGGATATTCTTGAATTTTATTCCCAGCATAGGCATATCAAGTATAATGATTCTATTGTCTGCGATTGTATAATCAAGCGCTTTCCCGGGTATATCATCTATGATAGTCCGTTCCTCCATGGAAACTCCGGTCCACCATAAACTTCTAATCTGTGATTTGCTGTATCCTATGCCCTTAGCCATTCCGACAAGGGGAATTCTCTTTATAACAAGTATTTCCCTGTTCTGCATAAAAAGCCTGTCTTTTACCGCCCATACATCCCTTTCCACCATTATAGTCGGAGCTGCACGCTTAAATATTGTCTGAAAGCCTCCATAATCACCCCTGCTTCTCCATATCCTTATGCCTTCATCATAAAGATTCAAATACCCTGCATCATCATATGCAAGCACTAACCTTTTGCCGTCAGACTCATTTATAAAAGTAAAATCGTAAATATTCACGCCCCGGGGAATGCTTACATTGTCTCCTTTTTTATATCCATTATCCCATGCAACTTTAAAGACTGCGCCTTTATACCCTTCCCCCAACTCACATTCCTGAGCAATAAGTTCATTTCCTATGCGCCTTAAGAAAACATCGCCTTCCCACAGTACGGAAAATTTACCATCCTTAAACTCATAGATGCGTGAAACTACCATATTATCTTTCATCAGGGTCAGGATAACCTCGTCCTTGCCATCCCTGTTGATATCCAAAACATCCAGCCAGATATGGTCGTCCTTAGGGGTGCCTTTAATCTCATAAAGGCCGCTGAGGTCTCCGGCAGCGCCCGGTGCCGGTGAGTACAGACGTATATCACTGCCTGTGCTCATCAAAAGCTCTGCCTTCCCATCACCATCAATATCTCCGGCTGTAATCAACCTAACGCCAAAAGGCAGGTCTACAAATGTCCTCACATCGCCTTTCTGATGCCCGAAAAATTCTTCGCCAAACCTTAATTCTTTCATAAATGCAACAGCGACCCTTACCTCATCTTCGGCAAATTTTAAAGAATTATCCGCCCACAACAGCCTGTGTTTGAGCATTGTATCGCCGGCCGCCTCTTTTGCAGACAGAATTAGAACAACATCTGCATTAAGCCTCTTTGCCTCGGCAATTATCTCTGAATCATTATCAGTCTCAATTGCCGTGTCAATGATCTCAAACCTGCCGGCCTCCTTTATGAGACGGTAATACGAGTCGCCGAGACTCCAGTCAACATTTTTGCCTTGATAAAAAAGCATTCTAACCCCTGTTTCTGAAATCCTTACTTTATCAGACACTTTGACATTACCATTAAGGATAACTACCGTCGATGTATCATAGCCAACTTCCTTAACCTCAGCTTTCCCGATAACTGCTTCCAGCGTTCCTATAGGCGCCTTTGTGACAGGATGTAAAAACACTGACCCTTCTCTGAATACAATAAATCTCATCCCCTTCTTTACATTGGATTTCTCGCCTATATTAATTACAGCCACGCCATTATTAACAGATACAACCTTGCCTTTCAGAGGCCTGAAATATGAAAGGACATCATCACGCATCAGGTTTAGGGGATTATCATCAGCAGCATAAGAGACTGAGGGGATAAGACAACAGATAACAGCTAACAGACCCAATATATAAGATAAAAGAAACCGCTGCCCCGGTATTTTGTTCTGCGCCACACGCTCTACATTTTTTCTCATTTCACCTCTCCAAAACTTACATTAAATCCTAATTTTTTATTGTTCTTAAAATCAATTTTTTTCATAAATAAAAATGCCGTGCCCTGATATAATCTTTCAGCTCCCCCCTCTGACAAGGAAACAGTCTCTATTGGATAATGCCACACATCTACTTTTTCATCAAAAGAGAATTCCAGTTTTACATTAAGGAATTTGTCTTTAATGTAAAAATTCTTTACATCGCCGTGCGCCCCTTTATCTTTCATAAAGAGAGCTTTCCCACCTGCATGAATGGACGGGTACGGAGAACCTAAAAAAGAAAGATTAAACTCTGTTGCAAATATGCCGCTATGCCTGCCTTCGATCAGATAGTCAACCCTGATTCCTGATTTTTTGAATAACGCGCTTTTATCAATTTTCACATTATTACCGGAAGCAAGTCCCTCTCTTGAGAGCCTGACACCCAATGCTTGCCTTTCGTTAATGCGTTCCAGAAGATAAGGACTGCCTATAAAATCGCCTTTCTCATCATATTCCGACCTCATCAGTTCATCAAGCTTTATATTATAATCGAAAAAATGGTCAAGCAGCGATGCTCTTCTGTAATTGTCATATATCAGATAGTCCGTAATCCCTGATTCCTTGGCCCCGAGCCGCTCGGGGTCATGGATTGTTTTCGTTTCCCCTGAATCATTCTGCGATGTTTCAGATATTCTGGAATGATATGCCTCAGGCCTTCGCGTAAGGACATCAAGCACATTAACCTGTTTTCCTTTTGATGAAAGCTCAATAAGCGCGCCGCTATCTTCTGTAAAGAATGCCGTCATATCTCCCTTGCTTATGCATATATCTCTGAATCCGTCACAATCAAGATCGCCTTCCTCAACAAATTCTTTGACCCTTTGACCCTTTGACCCTTGACCCTTTAATACCTCTTCTGCCATTGATTCAGCGCTAAGCAGATGCCTGTACAATGAAGACCTCAGATGGGGCAGATAAAGGCCTCCGAATATGCCATGCCAGTAGGCGTCATTACACTGCCCTTTCCAGAGCTCATGAAGTAATAAGTTAGGAGTTAAGAGTTGAGAGTTAGAAGATTTCTTTGATTTTTGAACTTTTAACTTTAAATCTTGAATCTTGAATTTCTTCACTGCCTTATGCACCTTCCTGCTTATCCCGAGCATTCTCTTATGGATATGATTCGACTCAGGATATTTCGCAAAAAAGGAACGCCATGTGCCACCTCTCAAAAAACTCTTTGCCCTGCCGCCAAATAACCCTTTCATCTCATTTAATGCATATTCATAATCCAATGCTCCATCAGGAGGCAGAGCCCATTCACCCATCTCCCTGTAAGATGCCGTAGGCAGATATACCCTTCCAACAGGATAGAATCTTTCCTGATACTCGTTGAAGGTTGTGGTCTCTATCCAGTCGGAATTTTCGTCCAGCGCAGAGAAAAAACTTTCAAGCCAGCCGTCTTTATAACAATGGCTGAATGTATCAGGCCAGACTCCGAACTTCTCTCCGTCATCCGCCAGCGTCAAAAGAGGAGATCCTCCAGTCATAGAAACCTCTTTAAGATATGACATTACCTTGTCAACATCCTTGAATGGAATACTGTATCTCATCTCCTCGCTTCCGGGAAAAACTTTTATCATGAGACCGTTTTCCTCTGTAACATGGTAACCCAGAAGGCCTCTGTCATCAACCCCTGCAAGTTTGAAATGATAATCATCCAGCGGAAGGTATTCAATGCCGGCCTTTGAGATACACTTCGGCATATGCGGCTCCCAGACTCTTTCCGCAAGCCACATCCCTCCGGGTGTATATCCAAAGGTATCTTTTATGTAAGCAGTCATCTCTTTTATCTGCATAACACTGTCATCTTCCGGCAGGGAGCAAAGAACCGGCTCGTAGAATCCTCCTGAAAGCAGTTCAATTCTTCCTGCCCGTATCAGAGCAGTTATCATCTCAATCGCCTCGGGATGTTTCTTTTCAAGCCATACCAGCAGATTACCCGAATAATGCAGAACGAGTTTTAATTTCGGATGCAGGGCAAGCATCTTTAAAAAAGGCAAATATGCCTTCTTGTATGCATCCTCAATCACATGGTCAAAATTCCCCACAGGCTGATGGTTGTGAATGGAGAGTATAAGATAAACTTTTGACATTAAAATTTAATATCCCTTGCCTGCCGCCCTTACGAATTGCCTTGCAGAATATATCATTTTTAGTTCTACAATTATAGCACATACAATTCTCTTAATATCTTAATTTATACCTCATAAAATATAGAATCTGATAATATAGAGCAGGCATGAAACTTATTTTCATAAAGAAAAACTTCCTGATTTACGGCGGCGCCGAGAACTATATGAAGACGCTCATAGGCCGCTTCAGGGGAAAAGCCGACATCCACATTATGGCAAGAAAATGGGCAGAAACGCCTGAAGCAGCCTTTCACAGAATAAATTCAATCTCGCTAAGTTCGTTTCTATCAATGATTACATTCAACCTGAATGTCTGCCGCGAAATAAAAAACATTAAGGCTGACTGCATTATAAGTTTTGAGCGCACAACCTGCCAGGACATATACAGGGCGGGAGAAGGATGCCACATAGAATGGCTCAGGCTCAGAAAAAAAATAGACCCGTGGTGGAAAAGATATACCTTTCTGATTAACCCGCTTCATATCGCGCTCCTGCGACTTGAAAAAAAGGCATTCTCTGACACAAAGCTTATAATCGCAAATTCAAATATGGTCAAATCCCAGATTATAAACCATTATGCCGTCCCTGAGAAAAAGATAAAGGTCATCTATAACGGCGTAGACATAAAAAAATTCTCACCGCAGAATACACAAATTTACAGAACTCAGGTAAGAAAGGAACTTTCAATCAGCGAGGACGCAAAGGTTGTTCTCTTTGTGGGCTCTGGCTTTGAGAGAAAAGGGCTCGGGACGCTTATCCGCACCGCATCTCTAATAAAATCAGAAAAAAACCTAAGACTCCTGATTATCGGCAGGGGAAACATCAATAAATTCAAATCCATCGCAAAAAAATACAGCATCCATAACAGCATATTATTTCTTGGCGCCCGGAGTGATGTAGAAAAGCTCTATGCAGCGGCTGATATATTTGTGCTTCCGACAATATACGACCCGTTCAGCAATGCAACGCTGGAGGCAATGGCATCAGGACTTCCTGTTATCACAACCAGAAACAACGGCGTGGCTGAACTGATACGGAACGGAGAGGAAGGCTTTGTACTGGAAGACTTAACGGACTATGATACTCTGGCCGAAAAAATAGGCAAGGCGCTTTCCAGCCGGGAATCTATGGGATATAAGGCAAGACTTACGGCAGAAAAATATCCTATTGAACAAGCAGCGGAAGAATTTATGAAATCCATATCAGAACTAATACAGGACACTAAGGAGTTCATAAGTAAAACCACATAGCTTGTCATTCCCGCTTGTCGGGAATCTTTCTCCCGATGCTTCGGGATTAGGAGTCGTAAGAAGGATTCTGGACAAGCCAGAATGACACTACATAAAAGCACAAAGAAGTGTTACGGACAAGACATTAGTATCTTAGTTATCAAATGGCTTTGCTTTATCAATAAGCATTACCGGAATATCATCCATTACCGGATATTTAATTTTACAATGACTGCAAACCAGCCATTTCCCGTCTCCAGTAAGATTCACTTCCCCCTTACAAGCCGGACATGCAAGAATCTCCAGAAGTTCTTTAGAAATTCTCATTTAACCCCTCCGTTTCAGACAGTCGCCTCATTTTTAAATCCAAAGATCAACAGCCATATAAACTTAGAATATTCATCCAGGACTCTCGCCCTGTCTTTTTCCCTCTTCCACCACTCATCAAACTGAAACCAGCTCTCCTCAGCAGGCGCGCTTATTATCTTTATCTTATCACCCATGATCCTTTTAAATATTTTCAATGCCCTTCTGCTGTGATAAGGAGAAGTGATAATTATGCATGATTTATATCCGTACTTATCCATAATTTCTTTTGTAAATATCGCGTCTTCTTCCGTAGTTTTTGATTTATCCGCAAGCAGGATTGCACTCTTTGGCACACCGAGATGCACAGCATGTTCCTGCATAAGAGTTGCCCATGTATATTTCCAGACAAGCGGACCTCCTGTCAGTATCATCCTGTCCTTTCTTGACCATCCTTCTTTAAAAAGTTTTACACCGTGCTCAACCCTCTCTGTTTCTTCACCTGCAAGCACAACTATGACATCTGCAGGCTTAAGTTCATCCTTATAATATAAAAATCTTCCTGCCTCTTTTAATATAAATCCATGTCCTATATACAAAAGAACCGCGAGGATAATAAAAGAAATCAATATCTTGAGACATTTAAACATCCTGCCTCCTGCCTGGCATGGTTTTCAGATACCACACGAAGAGTTTAATTCCTGCCATTGCCTTTCTGATAAAATCTTTAACCCTGCTTTCCAATTTTCTTTTGCTTATATGTCACGATGCACAGTGCTAATCTCAACAGGATGCTTTTCTATAAGCGCTGCTATTTTTTCGGTTATCGCAGGAGAACGATGCCGCCCGCCTGTGCATCCGATACCGACAGTAAGATACGCCTTGCCCTCTTTTATATAGAGCGGGATGAGAAAATCAAGAAGCCCTTTCAGCCTCTTGATAAATTCTTTTGTCTGAGGCTTCTCAAAAATAAATTTTTTAACAGGAGTGTCTATACCTCGCAGTTCCTTAAGTTCAGGTATAAAGTTTGGATTTGGAATAAACCTCACATCAAAGAGGAGGTCAACGTTCTGGGGAACGCCAAACTTATACCCGAAAGATATAAACGTTAATGACATGGCATTGGACTTCTTGGTATTGCTGTATAACGTAGTAATCAGATGCCTCAGTTGATGGGGCGTGTAAGACGACGTATCTATAATCCTGTCAGCCTCCCTTCTGAGAGGCAAAAGCATTTCTTTTTCTTTCTCTATGGAGGCATCAAGGTTAGCGCTGCCTGAAGACAAAGGATGCGGCCTTCTTGTCTCTTTGAATCTCCTTACAAGAACACCTTTCTCCGCTTCGAGGAATACGATTTCAGTTCTGTATTTCTTCTTCAGGAGCCGCAGCGCAGAATTCATGCTTGAGAGAAATGCCTGCTCTCTTACGTCAATGCCGGCTCCTATTTTTGTTATATTGCCTTTCTTCGGCAGCCTGGATACAAATAAATCAATAAGCGTGACAGGAAGGTTATCAACACAAAAAAAACTGCTGTCCTCAAGCACCCTTAATGCAACAGTCTTTCCTGAACCTGAAAGACCGGTAATTATAACTATTGTCGGTTTCAATTTCTATACAGGATGCATGATACATGATTCATGATGCATGATATAAATCTCTTTTTTTGCATCGTGCATCTTGTATCTTGCATCATTTCTCATTTCACAGGCTCTATGAGCCCGAAGTTCCCATCGCGCCTGCGGTACACAACATTGATATCGCCGCTCACTTCATTGGTGAAAACAAAAAAGTCCTTGTCAATGAGCTCCATCTGCATTACCGCCTCATCCGGCCCCATGGGTTTCATGTCAAACCGCTTCCTCTTTATAATTCCGCCTGTTTCCTGTGGCGCTTCCTGTGATGCCTCCTCTATATTCTTCCCTTCGCCTTTTCTGTGGGATACAAGTTTTTCTTTATATTTCTTTACCTGCTTCTCAAGTTTTTCAACCACTTCGTCTATCGAAGAATAGATTTCAGCGGTGACTCCCTCTGCCTGTATCATAACTCCATTAGCTTTCAGCAGCACCTCTGCCTTATGCCTGTACTTTTCTATGCTGAGAGTCACAACTGCCTCGGTAATATTTGAAGAATACCGCTCAAACTTTTTAATCTTCTCTTCCGCATAATTCTTAAGCGCTGGAGTTAAATCCAGATGCCTCCCATTGACTATTATATTCATAATTGTCCTCCTTTTAGTCTGATCTCTTTCTCTGATTCTGAGACGGCACTTTAAGCTCATCTCTGTATTTTGCGATTGTTCTCCTTGCTATCACTATGTTTTGGCTTTTAAGCAGTTCAACGATACGCTGGTCGCTCAATGGTTTCCTGTGGTCTTCCTCAGATACTATCCTCTTTATCAGGTCTTTTACAGAGGTGGAGGAGACTGATCCCGTATCGCTCTGCAGGGCGCTGCAGAAAAAAAACTTAAAACAGAAAACACCATGACTGCAGGACAGATATTTATTGGACGTAACCCTGCTGATAGTGCTTTCGTGCAGACTGAGTTCAACCGCAACATTTTTGAGGTTCAAAGGCTTCATATGCTGGACGCCCCTGTCAAAAAAATCCCGCTGAAAATTAATTATGCTCTCTGTCACCCTGTATATCGTCCTATTTCTCTGGTCAAGGCTTTTTAACAGCCAAGAGGCAGAGCGCAATTTTTCATCAAGGAATTGTCTTTCCTCTTTTGAAAAAAAATCCTTCTGGAGCATAAGTTTTTTATAGTAGCTGTTTATTCTCAGTTTCGGCAGTCTTTCCTCGTTCAGGATTATCTGATAGCCGTCATCACCCTTAACCACAAATACATCGGGGATAACATAATCGGTATTCGTACTAAAAAAATTCCTTGCCGGTTTCGGCTCCAACCCCTCAATGACCTTAACAGCAGCCAGCGCTTCATCAACCAAAGTATTGCACAGCCTCGCTATCTGCTGATAGTTCTTCTTCTTAAGCTCCTCCATATTGTTCGCAATAATTCTCTCGGCAAGGCTTCCGGCAAGTCCCAGCAGCTTCAGCTGCAGTATCATACACTCCTTAAGGTCTCTTGCGCCTATGCCCGGCGGATCAAAGCTCTGTACGACATCAACAGCCTTCCTTACGTTAAGGATATTCTCATTTGTGCTTGCTGCGATTTCTTCATCCGTAGCTGTGAGATAGCCGTTTTCATCAATATTACCTATTACAGCTTCTCCTATCAGCCTGATGTCCGCTCCGGCGTCGGACAACCTCAACTGCCACAGAAGATGGTCATAAATATCAGGAGTTTTGCTCGCAAACTGCTCAAAAGAAACAGGGGCATTCGTACCCTGCCCAAAATATCCAAGGTCTCTTCCATCACTGCTCCTCTCTTCAAAATATTCATCAACACTAAAGGCAGCTGAACCTGATACCATCTTTTCAAGGGGAGACTCTGCATCGTCTCCGAGCTGCTCGGAGTCAGCCTCCGCAGTCTCTCTCTCTTCTCCTGCAAATTCTTCACCTGTATTTTCTTCTTCCTGCACATCTTCCAGAAACGGATTCTCAACGAGTTCCTGCTCAAGAGTTTGCGACAGCTCAATTAGGGGCATCTGCAAAAGCCTTATTGCAAGCTGGAGTTGAGGGGTAAGAATAAGTTTTTGAGAAAGCCTAAGACTTAATTTATGCTCAAGAGCCATTAAAGCCTGAATCCCTCTCCAAGATATGCCTCTTTTACCTGAGGGTTAGTGATTATCGTTTCAGGCGCGCCCTCTGCAAGCACTTCGCTGTTATTTATTATGTATGCCCTGTCTGTTATTGAAAGCGTATCCCTCACATTATGGTCTGTTATAAGTATGCCGAGACCTTTATTCTTAAGATAGGTCAGCATTTTTTTAAGCTCTATTATCGCAATCGGGTCAATGCCTGTGAACGGCTCGTCAAAAAGTATAAACGTAGGTTTCAGCGCAAGCGCCCTTGCTATCTCTGTCCTTCTTCGCTCTCCGCCTGAAAGCCTGTAACCATCCCTGTCTGCAAACCCCCTGAGATTGAACTCATCAAGCAGGTCCTCCACCATGCCGGCAATATCTGCATCAGGATACCCTTTTATCTCAAGCACGGCCCTGAGATTATCCCTTACCGTAAGCTTCCTGAATATGGACGGTTCCTGCGGGAGATAGCCTATTCCCCTGCGCGCCTTCTGATACATCGGAAGTTGGCCGATATCCTCGCCATCAAGGAAAATACTGCCGTTTTCAGGTTTTATCATTCCGACAATCATATAAAACGTTGTTGTCTTGCCTGCCCCGTTTGGACCGAGCAGGCCTACAATCTCGCCTGTGCTTACATATAAACTGAGATTTTTTACAACGCATCTTTTACCGTAGTTTTTTGTGATTTCCTTTACTTCAAGAATATGCATCTATTTCCCTTTTTTATTTTCAAGTAATACCCTGCTGCTCTCCACAAAAAAACGGTCATCTTTCATCCAGTATGTCATTTTTGTCCCTGTAATAATATCGCCTTTTTGTACTGCCTTCGGCTCACCGGGAAAGATGATCTTTTCCTCATCTGCGAAATAGGTTGCAGCCTTTGATGTAACAACAAGGTCTTTTTTAACGAGCTTCACACTGCCCTCTGCATCTATTTTTGTCACATTGCCGGTTCCTTCAGCATAATAAACAAGCATTTTGTCAGAGTAAAGTGTCATATTTTCAGTCTTTGCAACGACAGAGCCTTCAAAAAGGGCAGTGCGAGCCTTATTATCCGACAAAAGTGTCTGCGAAATTATTATTATGGGCCCTTTTATCTGCTCTGTTTTCTCATCGGCAAATATACTGCCAGCCAGAACAATGCAAATAAAAAAACTAACGAAAAAAAGTTGCCTTAACATTTTTCAGTATCCTCACTTTCTGTTCTGAATCTGCCTCCATGCCGACTCCTTCAACATTAAATTTCTTACTCTCAATCTTCACAGCCTCTTCCGTCTTAATCTCTCCCTTGGACTGGTTCCACTCCACAGATTCAGTTATAATTGTATATCCTTTTGAGACCGCCTTTATCTTTCCATTCAGAGTCAGGTCTCTGCTTTCCATATTATAAAATCCCTCCGGCGAGTATATTGTCATATCTTTATTTTCAACCGTCAAAACTACGTCGTTAAGCTTTACCCTGTCACTGCCTTCTATAATATCAGCCCTGCTGGCATTGAGCGTCCACATACTGGTTCCATTTTTTTTATGGATAATTTTCAAGCCCTCTATAAAAGAACCTCCTTTGAGCAGCAGAGCCTTATCCAGTTCCCTGTTATTGCCTAAAAAAAGAAACACAAGCGAGAGTAAAAGCAGAGAAATAAGCAGAAGCGCTTTCTTTTTCATAATTAAGATTTTATCATAGAGGTATCGTCATGTAAAGCAAAAAGCGTACCTGCTTCTGAGATTTGTACTGCAAAAATGAAATTATGGAGCGGGCGACGGGATTCGAACCCGCGACCTCCAGCTTGGGAAGCTGACACTCTACCACTGAGTTACACCCGCAGACTGATAGATACAAGGCATTATAACATATACTTTCACAGAGAGGAAAATCGCTGGTAAAAACCGGACATATGAGCTTATTTTGTCCAGTCCACTACTTTCAGAATCTTAATCCGCTCGAATTCCTTTATATTATTTGTCACAAGAGTTACGCCGAGGCTAAGTGCATGTGAGCCTATAAGCATATCCATTGAACCAATCGGCATCCCGTCTTTCTCAAGCCCTGACCTGACTGCACCATATATTTCTGCAGCATTATCGTCAAATGGAGCGATTTCCAAAGGCAAAATAAATTCATTCAATGCAATCTTATTCTTCTGAATATGCTGGCTCTTTTCAACGCCATATCCAAGCTCTGCAAGGGTGACAGCAGAAATGCCTATATCTCCAACGGAATAGGACTTAAAATGATGCAGCACTTTCTGAGATTTTTGTTTGATTAGAAAAATGCAGGTATTGGTATCCAGCATGAACCTCATCAGAACTTCTCCCGCAATTGCACTTTTGGCTGAGACCTCTTTGCCATGAAATCGTCCGAGAACTTGCTCAAGCTGTTGACAAGAGAGTCCCATGAGTTGCTCTTCGGGATAAGCACAACCACATTGCCTGCTTTCTTTATGAAAACATGGTCGTCTTTAAACCTGAATTCTTTTGGCAGGCGAACCGCTTGGCTCTGCCCATTCCGGAATATCTTTGCAGTCTTCACAATACACCTCCGTAAAGTATATACTAAAAATATATACTATTTATGGAAAAGATTGCAAGGGGTAAATAAAGGAGTCCAATAAGTTTAAATCTTCACGCTAAGGCGAATAGCAGGCTTCTCGACTTCCCGCATCATATAAAAATATGTCTGTCGGGTTTATTCCTTTAGCTGTAGTCTGTAATCAAGTGTATTCTCATCTTCGGATTATTTCAACCACCTTTTCACTAATCTCATTGAGTTTTTCTTTTGTAAGATTACCGACTTTGTATAGAACAATATGGCTGTCTGCCGTAAAAATGCGATTAGGCCTTATATTGCTTGGCTGTTTTAAACCGCCTGCCTCAAAATCTTTATCATCAAGCTGGATTGCATAATTGTCTTTGATGGACTGGCTGGTTATCTGACAGAGAATCACATCATCGCCTTCTAATTTTGAAACGACTAAAGCAGGACGCCTTTTGGCTTGAGACAGGTCAGAAAAAGGAAAGGGCACAACAACTACATCTCCTTTTACAAGCTTTGCCACGCCTCGTCTTCCTCTGGCATCAGCCAATCTTTTTTGAGTGACGACTCGCTTGCAATAGCAGTATCAAGCCTTTCCTTAATTATTTTTGTTTTCAAGAAATGAACAAAATCCAGCACCTCATCAAGCAAAGGCTCAGGAACCTGTTCTATCTCGCTTAAAAGCAATTCTTTCTTGCTCATGGCTTCCCCTCCTAAACGGTTATAGCTAATTATAACAGATTAAAACCGCTTTTTCCTTGCCAGCCGATATGCTTCCCGACTTCCGGCATCATAGAAAAAACCCTGCCCCATTTATTTCACACAAAACCCAAAATTCCGAACAAGCAGGGCATTTTTAACGATTCTTTAATGCCCATTCCAAATTCTTACATCCAGCTTCATCTCCCAAATCATATGCCTTTTTAAAATCAGAGATCGCCTTTTTTTATCACCTTTTATACCATAAAGAAGTCCTCTATTTATGTAATTTGAGGCAATAGGAGATATTACAGATTCTTAGTGAGCGCTTTTCTCATCACTTCAACAGGCGGTTTTTTGCCTGTCCATAATTCAAACGCAAAAACGCCCTGCCATAAAAGCATGCCGAGGCCGTTAAGAGTTCTACATCCTTTCATTGAAGCCTTTTGAAGCAAAGGAGTGTTTTTATAAATCAAATCGCAGATAACATGGCGTGGTTTCAGAAGATTTATATCAACAGGCAACGGGTCGCCTTTTTTCAATCCAAGCGGCGTGGCATTTATTATTATGTCAATGTCATCAAGCTGACTGCTGATAGCTGACCGCTGATAGCTGAAAAAGGATACATTCCCTTTGATCTTTTTCAAATCCCTGATGAGTTTCCCTGCCTTCTTTCTGTCTATATCATAAATAAATAATGCTGATGCTTTTTTAGCAAGATAAAAACCTATCGCACGTGAAGCTCCGCCTGCTCCGAGTATCAGGACATTCTTTCTGTCAACGGATATCTGCGCCTCGGACAATGACCTCATAAAACCTCTTCCGTCAGTGTTGTATCCCATCAATTTCCCGTTACTGTTAACTATTGTATTAACAGCTCCGATAAAAGAGGCATCGGCATCTACTTGGTCAAGCAGAGGGATAATGTTCTCTTTATGCGGCATCGTCACATTTGCCCCCGCAAGATTCAGCGCCTTTACTGCCTTTACCGCATCCTTTAAGAGTTCCGGCTTAACAGGAAATGTCAGATAACAACAGTCAAGCCCGAGATGCTTAAATGCCGCATTGTGCATTGCAGGTGAAAGGCTATGCTCAACAGGATAGCCAAGCAAACCAAGCACCTTTGTCTTCCCGCTTATTTTCAGCAAACAGCCTCCATTCCTTTCATAATGCCCTCCGGTGTAGACTCTATCACCTTCACTTTTATGCCAACGGCGTCTTCAACATCTTTTTTTGAAATATCATCCAGAAAAACGTCTTCTCCGTCTCTAAAGACAACATCAGGAATAAGCAGACATTCATGGCCGTCTGTCTTATCGGACAAAGACCTTATAACATCCCTGCCTGTCAAAAGACCTGTAACTGTAATCGCCTTGCCGAAAAAAGTGTTTTCCACAGGGATAACGTTTATATTTATGCCTTCTTTCTCAAGCAGCCTGTCCGTAAATTTCCTGAGATACGGATAAAATGACATTCCTGTAAATGTTAAGCCTGTTTTTTTCTTTCCTGCATTTTGAGGTGTCTTTATTTTTTTTGTCTGTGCTATAAAAAGCGGCACCATGCCGACGCCATTCTCTATCTGCGGCAGTTCTCCATATTCGCTTAATGCCGGGAAATTCACCCCTCCCTTTATGTACAACTCGTCTGCGCCATAAACAACAGAGACCCCGTGCTTCTTCCTGAACCGTTTCTGAAAAGAGTCAATCATATCGAGCGCCTTAGATGCATCCTCTTTTTCAACAGGCTTTATTGCCTGCTTCCTGTGCATTGTAATGCCAACCGGAACAACAGCGATGGAAGATACATAGGGATAGAACCCATAAAGGTCCCTTATTGTTCTCTGAAGCTCCTTGTCATCGTTGTATCCGGGACACAGCACAATCTGGACATGCATCCTGATTTTATTTTCTTTTAAGAACTTCAGCTCCTTCAGAACATCTCCTGCCTTAGAATTTCCAAGCAGCGTATTGCGGATGACTTTATTGGTTGAGTGCACGGAGATATAAAGCGGGCTCAGGCGCTGCTGTACGATTCTCTTCTTGTCCTGAGCGCTCAGATTTGTGAGGGTAACATAATTGCCGTAGAGGAATGACATCCTGTAGTCTTCATCTTTTATATAAAGAGATTTCCTCAAGCCCTTGGGGAGCTGGGACACAAAACAGAATATGCAGTTATTAGTGCATCTCTTTATCTTGAAAGGTTTCAGTGTGATGCCAATGTCTCCTGTTTCTTTCGGCAGGACCTTTAAAGACATTTTTTTGCCCTTTCTCACAGCGCCGATATTAAGTTCAGGTTCATTCCTGTAAAACATAAAATCTATACCGTCGTTAAGCCTGTGTCCGTTTATTGAAAGGAGCACATCCCCCTGCAGAAGTCCTTCTGCCCCTGCGGCGCTTCCCGGCATAATTGTCTCTATTTCAACTCCGCATCTATTCTGCATCTGTCAATTTAAACCCTCTGTATATATAGTGCAGGCCCGAAATAATTGTCAGCGCTGCTGTCAGCCATATAAGCACATTCTGGATGTCGTTGGGGAGAAAGCCTACATTTATATCAAGAAGCACATAGCATAAAAGAATCAACTGCATAGCTATGGCAGCCTTGCCCGTTACTGTCGGCTTTACGTTTGATGTATGCGTTATCAAATAGACAAGCACCCATCCTGTTATCACAATAACATCCCTGCTTATCACAGTTATAGTCAGCCACTTCGGCAGCCAGCCGTTCATGGAAAATACTATAAAAGATGTGATAAGAAGGAACTTATCAGCAAGCGGGTCAAGAAATGTTCCGAGAGCCGTCTTCTGATTGGTAAGCCTTGCAATAAACCCGTCAAGGGTATCTGTCAGTGCGGCGACAATAAACATGTAAAGCGCATAATCATATCTTTTATATATGACTGCTATTATAAAAAGAGGGATTATTACTATTCTTGCTATTGTAAGCGAATTAGGAAGATTCAGAACCCTCACATCTGCCCCCAAATAAATTAAAAATAAAAAATGAAAACTTTTGTTACGGGATATTAAACGGTATGGACTGAAACTTAAGCTTCAATCCGAGTTTATTATAACACCTGTTTCCATTCTTTCCATTATTTTTATTTACAAACGATAACAATGCATCAGCATGGCAGTTCTCGACAGAAAATCCATTGGAAAGGGAATCTCTAAACGCAGCATTCAGATTCGCCAGCGCAGAAGAAATCCTGCCCCTTAAAAATTCTATCTCGCCCATGCCGAGTTTGCAGTATATAATCCCCCTTGGATCTTTTGTCTTTTTGAAAAAACCTTGCGCCTGTTTAAAATACTCCGCTGCCTTATCAAGCCTGCCAAGCATAGTGTAAGTCTTGCCGAGGCTCCAGAGAGTGTATGAGAAACTTACAATATCGCCTATCTTCCTGTAAAGAGCCGTTGCCTTTCTGAAATGAAGCAGAGCGCCTGAGTAATCACCCTTCATTCTCAGGGCATTCCCGATACCGCAATGGGAGTACGCAATTCCAAATGTATCATTTAATCCTGAAAATAATTTATTGGCGGCAGTGTAGTATTTAAAGGAATCGCCGAACAGCCCAGCCACTCTGGACACGCCTCCAAGCCCGCACAGGTTATAGCCTATTCCATGCTTGTCTCCAAGGGTCTTAAATAGCCCGAGTGATTTTTTAAACGACTTAAGAGAATCCGCTGCATCCCCTTTGATGCGAAAAGCTCCGGCCTTGGCCCAGAGCACAAATGCAATTCCTTCAGCGTCTTTTCTTTCTCTATAAAACTTCTCAGAACGAGAAAACATATTGAGCGCCTCTTTCCACCTGCCGAGCCCCCTTACTGAAAGGCCGAATCCAACTGTGGCATCAGCCGCAGTTGTCCTGTCCTTCAGCTTCCCGCTTATTTTTATTGCTTCGGAATAATTCTCACCTGCAAGTTCAAATTTTCCTGTCATGCGATAGACATCACCGATAGACATAAAACAGCGAAGCCTGCCTTCCGTGATATTATCTTTTTCGTATGCCCTATTTGCGCGCTTGAAAAGCAGAAGCGCATCTTTGTATCGGGCCCTGTTTTTTAACTCGCTTGCTTTATGAAAAAATCTGTCTGCTGTCATGCGCCTGCCAGTATTTCACGCAGTTTCTTTGTAAGCGATGCATAGTCTTTAGAACTGAAAAACGCTGAGCCCATGACAAGCATATCAGCGCCTGCTTCAGCAACCATCCTGGCATTATCGGGTTTTACGCCGCCGTCAACCTCAATAAGAGTTTTAAGCCCTCTGTCTGAAATCATTTTCTTTAACGCCTTAATCTTGTCTATGACCTGCGGAATAAAACTCTGCCCCCCAAACCCGGGATTAACAGACATCAGGAGCACAAAATCCACATCCTGAATAATATCGTCAATGCTACCGAGCGGAGTTGCAGGATTAAGCGATACTCCTGCCTTTACCTTGCTCTCTTTTATTTTTTGCACTGTGCGGTGCAGATGCATTGCAGCTTCAAAATGCACCGTAAGATAATCCGACCCTGCTTTCACAAAATCGTTCAGGTATTTGTCAGGCTCTTCTATCATCAAATGCACATCAAGAGGAACAGATGTTATTTTTTTAATTGCTTCTACGATAGAAGGCCCTATCGTTATGTTAGGCACAAAATGGCCGTCCATTATATCTATGTGAAACATGTCAATCCCCGCAGCCTCCGCAGCCTTTATTTCCTCGCCAAGCCTTAAGAAATCCGCAGAAAGTATTGACGGCGCAATCTTAATCATTTCAACCTCCGAAAATCAAAATAAAAAATTGTCTGAACTAACTTTAAATTTTCAACTCTTAACTTTAAACTCTTATTCTATTCTCCCTCAAGCATCAGATAAACCGTATCCCCTGTCTTAATCTGAGTGCCCGGTTTGGGTTTCTGTGATTTTACTGTTTCTCCTTCACCTGTGACATTAATTTTCATTTCAAGCTTTTCCGCAAGCTGCACAGCCTCTTGATTTATCATGCCCTGAAAATCAGGGCAGTAATAAATTGCCTCATAAGGCCCGGAACTGACAACAAGCGTAATCTTTTCAGTAATCTTCTCGCCGGGAGCCGGTTTCTGTGCGATAACTCTGTCTTTCTCCGCAGACGCTGAATGCACACGGATAACCTTAGCTACCTTTAAGCCATTCTGTAAAAGTACCGCTTCTGCCTTATCCAGAGATTCTCCTACTACCGAGGGAACAGACTGGGCTCTCGTACCTTTGCTTACAAACACTCTTATACTGCGCTGTTCTTTAACCCTGCTTCCGAAAGGCAAGTCCTGTCTTATTATGTGCCCTGCCGGAACATCCGCATCATAATCTTCGCCCTCTATCTTCAGATTAAGCCCCTTCAGGCTCAGAAGCTCATTAACCTCAACAAGGCTTTTACCTGAAAGATCAGGGACGTCCACCGTCCTGCTGAAACTCAATAATTTGAATGTAATGTATGCAAAAAGCAGGACGACAAGAACAAAAGCTAAGGAATAAAGAGAAAATTTTGCTATGTTGCTTACAGCCTTCAAATTTTAACTCTTCACCATGGATGCACCATGAATGAATCCACAGTGCATGATTCATGATACCCCCCTTTAATTCCCCCCTTGCCAAGGGGGGATAGAGGGGGGTTGTATCTTGCATCCTGCATCAGTTAGTCCTTCTCAACCACTTTGCTGATGCTGACGATTTTATCTTCTGCGTCAACATCCATAAGCTTGACTCCCTGCGTATTTCTCCCGTGCAGGGATATGTTGTTTGCGGTAGTTCTTATAAGCTTGCCGGAATTCGTAATCATGACTATCTCATCCTCGTCTCGCACTTGCATAAGGCCAACCGCCTTCCCGCCTTTCTCTATAACCTTTATAGATATTACTCCCTTACCGCCTCTGCCCTGAACGCGGTACTCTTCTATCTTGGTCCGCTTGCCAAGTCCTCTTTCCGTGACTGTCAGCAGCGCTGTTCTTTCCTCGGCGACTTCCGATGAGACAACCTCATCTCCTTTTGCAAGACGTATTCCAATAACTCCCTTTGCAGTCCGCCCCATCTCGCGGACATCCTCTTCATTAAAGCGGATTGAAAGTCCATTCTTTGTGCCAATAATGAGATCACTCTTGCCGTCTGTCTTTTTAACCGCGATAAGTTCGTCTCCTTCTTCAATAGTAACTGCTATTATGCCCTTGCCTCTTGGATTGCTGTATTCTTCAAGCGCGGTCTTTTTAACTGTTCCGTTCTTTGTGAACATAACAAGAAATCCCGCTTTAAAATCCCTCACCGGAAGCGCCGTTGCAATTCTTTCGCCTTCTGATAATTGAAGGAGATTGATAAGCGCCTTGCCTTTTGCAGCGCGCCCTGCTTCGGGAAGCTGATAAGTCTTGAGCCAGTAGAGCCTTCCGAGATTGGAAAAGAAGAGCATGTAGTCATGAGTTGAACCTATAAAAAGCTGCTCAACAAAATCTTCCTCTTTTGTTTCCATTCCGATAAGCCCCTTTCCGCCCCTGCGCTGGCTCCTGTATGCGGACAACGGATTTCTCTTGATATAACCCTGATGAGAGATGGTGATAACCATATCTTCTTCTGTTATGAGGTCTTCAATTGTAATCTCTTTTAATTCCGCGGCAATCTCAGTCCTTCTTTCATCAGCATACTGGGTTTTTATCTCATTCAGCTCATCTTTGACTATCTTTGATACAAGGGCGTCGCTTCTGAGTATTGCCTTCAGTCTCTCAATCTCTTTTAATGTCTCTGTGTATTCCTTTATTATCTTTTCACGCTCAAGGCCTGTGAGCCTCTGCAATTTCATGTCAAGTATTGCCTGCGCCTGAATCTCAGACAAAGGATAATTATTCATGAGTCCGTGTTTTGCCTCATCAGGCGTCTTTGACTTTCTTATCAACGCGATAATTGCATCAAGATGATCAAGGGCAACCTTGAGCCCTTCCAGTATATGAGCCCTTTCTTCCGCCTTTCTAAGTTCAAATTTTGTTCTTCTTATGACAACATCCCGCCTGTGCTGGAGAAAATGGCTGAGTATCTTCTTTAAAGGCAGCACCTGAGGCTGGCCGCTTACAATGGCAAGCATTATAATTCCAAATGTGGATTCCATCTGCGTATGTTTGTAAAGATTGTTCAGGACTACCTCTGCCATCTCGCCCCTTTTAAGATCAAGGACAACCCTTATGCCTTCCCTGTCAGATTCATCCCGTATCTCGGATATGCCCTCTATTTTTTTCCCTCTTACAAGCTCGGCAATCTTTTCTATCAGCCTTGCCTTATTCACCTGATACGGAACTTCTGTGATTATGATATTTTCTCCGCCTCTGTATTCCTGCTCAATCTTCGCCTTCGCCCTGACCTTAATAATGCCCCTGCCTGTGGTGTATGCATCAACGATTCCCTGCATTCCATGAATCAAACCGCCTGTAGGAAAATCAGGCCCCTTTACAGCATTCATCAGGTCCTTGACAGTCACTTCGGGATTATCAAGGAGCATAATAAGCCCGTCTATTACCTCGCCGAGATTATGCGGCGGTATATTGGTTGCCATCCCGACGGCAATGCCTGAGGAGCCGTTTACTATAAGATTCGGCACTCTTGATGGAAGCACCAACGGCTCTTCCGTGGTCTCATCAAAATTAGATTGAAAGTCAACCGTCTCCTTATCTATGTCCGCAAGGATTTCTTCCGAGAGTTTTGCAAGCCTTGCCTCTGTGTAACGGTATGCGGCAGGAGGGTCTCCGTCAATTGAGCCGAAGTTGCCCTGTCCGTCTATCAGGGGGTATCTCATGTTGAAATCCTGCGCAAGCCTCACCAGGGCGTCATAGACAGCAGTGTCGCCATGGGGATGATACTTCTTTAAAACCTCTCCGACAACACCGGCGCACTTTGAATATCTTTTGCCGGGGAGGAGTCCCTCCCTGAACATCGCATAGAGTATTCTTCTCTGCACAGGCTTAAGCCCGTCTCTTACCTCAGGAAGCGCCCTGCCGATTATTACGCTCATGGCGTAATTAAGGTAGGACACCTTCATTTCTTCTTCAATACTTACAGGAACCTTTGCCATTTTCCCCTCTTCTTACAAGAAATTAATGCTTTCAGCTCTTAAGAAAAACGTTGTAGTTTACCATAAATCACATACCGAATTGGCATAAAAAACCTGTTTATATCTTCGGGTTTTTGCTTTATGATTTGTGGTATTCCTGAATGGATTTTATGCTTATATTTTTCCTGCGGAGCATATCTATTGCATTGACGACTGCCTTTGCGCCTGAAACAGTCGTAGTATAAGGCACCCTGTACTGAAGCGCGCTATGCCTTATTGAAAAAGAATCCCTCTGAGCCTGAGCATCGCTAACTGTATTGATGATGAAATTCACTTCCTTGTTTTTGATTAAATCCACGATATGAGGCCTTCCTTCCTTTACCTTGTTTATTACTTCAACTTCTATTCCTTTGCTGCTAAGATGCTCTGCAGTGCCGCGCGTTGCTATAACCTCAAAACCCATGGCAATGAGTTTCTTCACAAGATCACATATGCCATCCTTGTCTTCATCCCTGACGCTTATCACAATCTTACCCGACACAGGTATCCTGTTGTTGGATGATAACTGAGCCTTTGCATATGCAATACCGAAATCCTCGTCTATCCCCATCACTTCTCCTGTGGATTTCATCTCAGGGCCGAGGATTGTATCAACACCGCTGAACCTGTCAAACGGGAACACGGCCTCTTTGACGGCAACGTGTTTTATCTCTTTTTCAGTTGTTAACCCGAGTTCCTTCAATGTTTTTCCGAGCATTGCCTTTGCAGCAAGTTTTGCCAGCGGAACGCCCGTTGCCTTGCTCACATAAGGTATTGTTCTTGACGCCCTTGGATTTACCTCAAGGATGTATACATCATAATCTTCTCCGTCTCGATTTCTGACTTCTGACTTTTTGACTGCAAACTGAATATTCATAAGCCCTATGACATTGAGCTCGCGCGCTAATGCCTTTGTCTGCTTTTTAATCTCATCAACAATAGCCTTATCCAGAGAATAAGGCGGCAGGGAGCATGCCGAATCACCTGAATGTATGCCTGCCTCTTCGATATGTTCCATAACACCGCCGACAATTACATCAACTCCGTCTGAAATAGCATCAACATCCACTTCAACAGCGCCGGACAGATATTTATCAATTAGAACAGGATGCTCGGGCGACGCCTTCACAGCCCTCTCCATGTAACCAAGAAGTGAACTCTCATCATAGACAATCTCCATAGCCCTTCCTCCAAGCACATAAGAAGGCCTCACCATAACAGGATAACCTATCTTCTTCGCAATCACTACGGCGTCTTCAGGAGACATGGCAGTGTCGCTCTCCGCCTGCTTGAGATTGAGTTTATGGAGAAGTTCTTTGAATCTCCTCCTGTCTTCTGCGCGGTCTATTGAGTCAGGCGAAGTGCCGAGAATCTTTACGCCCTCTTTTTCAAGAGGCACCGCCAGTTTTAACGGAGTCTGTCCTCCGAACTGAACTATGACGCCTTCCGGTTTTTCAGCCTCGATAATGCTAAGCACATCCTCTATTGTCAGCGGTTCAAAATATAACCTGTCGGCAGTGTCATAGTCAGTGCTTACTGTCTCAGGATTACAGTTGACCATTATAGTCTCGTAACCAAGCTCCTTCAAAGCAAAGACTGCATGGACGCAGCAGTAATCAAATTCAATCCCCTGCCCTATCCTGTTAGGGCCGGAGCCGAGGATAATTACCTTTTTGCGCTCAGTGGGATTGATTTCGGACTCTGTTCTAAGTTCGGAGTTCGGAGTTCGGAGTTCGGAGATTACCCCCCCCTTAATCCCCCCCTTGGCAAGGGGGGGCTGGGGGGGTGTTAACTCCCGACTCCCGACTTCTAACTTGTAAAACGGTTTTTCATATGTTGAATACATATACGGAGTATATGCCGCAAATTCCGCTGCGCATGTATCCACCATTTTATAGGCAGGTTTTATGCCGGATTCATTTCTCAGCTTTCTTATCTCCGCCTCTGTCTTTCCTGCAAGCTTGGCAATACGCCTGTCAGAAAAGCCGTATTCCTTTGCATCCCGCAGCATTGAAATCAGTTTGGAGTTTGGAGTTTGGAGTTTGGAGTTGTTTTTAACTTCTAACTCTAAACTTTCAACTTTCAACTTTTCTTCCATCTCCACAATCTGCCTTATGTTGTTCAGAAACCACGGGTCAATCCATGTGAGTTCATAAATCTCGTTAACAGGCATTCCGTTCCTCATAGCCTGCGCAATATGCCAGAGCCTGTCTGCATTAGGTATCTTGAGTTTCGCTTTAAGTTCTGATGTGCTTATGCCCATTTCTTCAAAACCGTAACTGTCAATCTCAAGGCTTCTTATTGCCTTCTGCAAAGATTCTTTAAAAGTTCTGCCTATAGACATAATCTCTCCGACAGATTTCATCTGCGTTGTGAGTGTGGAATCAGCGGCAGGAAATTTTTCAAACGCAAACCTCGGAACCTTTGTCACAACATAATCAATCGCAGGCTCAAAAGATGCAGGCGTTTCCCTTGTTATATCATTTGGTATTTCTTCAAGCGTAAGCCCCACCGCAAGCTTTGCGGCAATCTTTGCTATGGGAAATCCTGTTGCCTTGCTTGCAAGCGCCGATGACCTTGAAACTCGAGGATTCATTTCTATAACGACCATCCTGCCGTCTTTCGGATTCAATGCAAACTGGATATTCGAACCGCCGGTGTCAACTCCTATTTCCCTGATGATTGCTATTGATGCATCGCGCATCCGCTGATATTCCTTGTCTGTCAGGGTCTGGGCAGGAGCAACAGTGATTGAGTCTCCCGTATGAACTCCCATAGGATCAAAATTTTCTATGGAGCAGATGATAACGACATTGTCCTTCATATCACGCATCACCTCAAGCTCATATTCCTTCCATCCGATAACTGATTTCTCCACAAGCACCTTATGAACAGGACTCAGCTTCAGTCCATTGTCAAGAAGCTCTGTGTATTCTTCCATGTTATACGCAATGCCGCTTCCTGTTCCTCCAAGAGTAAATGAGGGACGTAATATTGCCGGAAAGCCGATATGTTCAACTGCGTCAAGCCCTTCTTTCATAGTGCTGATATGCGAGCTTTTCGGCACCTCAAGCCCGATTTTTTGCATTGCCTCTTTAAAAAGCTCTCTGTCTTCAGCCTTTTTTATCGCATGAAGTTTTGCGCCGATGAGTTCAACCTTATACTTTTCAAGCGCTCCACTTTCAGCAAGCTCAACAGCAAGGTTAAGCGCGGTCTGCCCGCCCATCGTCGGAAGAAGCGCATCAGGCCTTTCTTTCTTTATTATCAGTTCAATGATGTCTGCCGTTAACGGCTCTATGTAAGTTGCATCAGCAATATCAGGGTCTGTCATTATAGTCGCGGGATTTGAATTTATAAGAACTACTGTGTAGCCTTCTTCCTTCAATGCCTTGCACGCCTGAGTTCCCGAATAGTCAAACTCGCATGCCTGTCCTATGACAATAGGCCCCGAGCCGATTAATAAGATTTTTTTGATGTCAGTTCTTTTTGGCATAAAATCTCTCTATCATCTCCCTGAATCTTTTGAACATGAATCCAAGCAATCTATATCTTCCCGCTTCGGAATAATTCCTGAATCTCGATAGTTTTCTTCGGAAGAAGTCGCCTCATCTTGTTGCCCCATAAAAGCCACTTTAGTCTTTTCTCTATAGGCCATTTCCTGTATTCCTCTATCTGTTCACGGGTTACGGTATATGAGAATCCTTTTCTACCTTTCCCATCTATTTGCATCTCTCTATCATCTCCATGAATCTCTTAAACAAATGCGCAGAATCATTCGGCCCCGGCCCTGCCTCGGGATGATACTGGACAGAGAATACAGGCAGTTCAACATGCTGCATTCCCTCTTCCGTGCCGTCATAAAGATTTTTATGCGTAAGTTTAACCTGTCCCTTAAGGCTGTTTATGTCAACGCAATAATTGTGGTTCTGTGATGTTATCTCAACTCTTCCCGTTGATAAATCCTTTACAGGATGGTTTCCGCCGTGATGCCCGAATTTAAGTTTATATGTCCTTCCTCCCATCGCAAGCCCGAGTATTTGATGTCCAAGGCATATCCCGAATATAGGTTTTTTGCCCAGCAGCTTCTTTGTGCTTTCAATTGCATAAGTAACTGTCTGCGGGTCGCCGGGCCCGTTGCTCAGGATTATTCCGTCAGGATTCATCTCAAGAACTTTGTCGGCAGGAGTCTGCGCAGGGACAACAGTAACATCAAACCCGGCCTCAACAAGGTTTCTCAGAATATTGAACTTTATGCCAAAGTCATATACAACTACCATAATCCTCCCACGCCCCCCTTTAGAAAAGGGGGGTAAGGGGGGATTTGAGTTCTGAGTTTGGAGTTTGGAGTTTTTTGAATTTTGAGTTTTGAATTTTGAGTTTTGAATTTCTGCGGCAGCAGGCTGCCATTTCCAAGCGCCCTCTTCCCATTTGTGTTGCTTTGATGTCGTTACTTCTTTCACGAAGTCAAAGGCAGAAATGCCCGGATGTTTATTTACCTTATCGAGAAGGCTTTCAGGTTTTGAATCAACAGTGGAAATTATCCCCATCTGTGCGCCGTGGTTTCTTAAATGCCTTGTCAGCGCCCTTGTGTCAATGCCCTGAATCCCTACGATATTTGATTTCTTCATATATTCATCAAGAGAAGTCTGAGAACGCCAGTTGCTCGGAAATTCGCAAACCTCTTTCACGATAAAACCCTCTGCTTTAATTCTGCCCTGCGATTCAATGTCCTCCTCGTTTATGCCGTAATTCCCGATCTGGGGATAAGTCATTGTAACAATCTGTCCCTTATATGATGAGTCGGTGAGTATTTCCTGATACCCTGTCATAGAGGTATTAAAGACAACTTCAGCGATAGTTTCGCCTTCAGAGCCAAAACCCTCGCCTTCAAACACAACCCCATCAGAAAGGACTAATAATGCTTTACTCATACACCTTTCCCTTGCATATCGTCATTACCGGCAGCCCCTTCAATCCCCAGCCGTCAAAAGGCGTGTTCCTGCCTTTAGAAATAAATCTTTCTGCCTCAACTTTGAATTCTTTATTCGCATCGACCATAACAATATCAGCATCAGAGCCAATCTTAAGCGTTCCTTTGTTTATGCCCAAGATTCCTGCGGGAGCCACTGTCATTTTCTCAACAAGCTGTGGCATAGTCAAAACGCCTTCATGCACAAGTCTCAGACTCAGGCTCAACGCTGTTTCAAGGCCTGATATGCCTGACGGAGACTGGTCAAATTCCTTCAATTTCTCATCCCTGTGATGCGGCGCATGGTCTGTTGCTATGACATCAATTGTGCCGTCTTTCAGCCCCTGCTTAATAGCATTCACATCTTTATCTGTCCTTAACGGCGGATTCACTTTTGCATTTGTGTTATATCCTTCAACAGTCTTCTCTGTAATGCTGAAGTAATGCGGGCATGTCTCTGCAGTTACATTTATTCCTCTTTCCTTCGCGTCTTTGATTATTCTTACAGAGCCTTCTGTTGAAACATGCGCTATGTGAAGCCTTCCCCTGGCAAGTCTTGCAAGCGAAATGTCCCTGCTGATTATTATCTCTTCTGCTTCGGAAGGTATCCCCTTTAATCCGAGGGTCAATGACAACAGCCCTTCGTTCATCACACCGCCTTCGGAAAGGCCTATATCCTCGCAATGAGAGATTATCGGGACATTGAATGTCCTTGAATATTCAAGCGCCCTTCTCATAATAAGGCTGCTCATAACAGGTTTTCCGTCATCTGAAAAAGCAACACAGCCCTCTGAATACATTATTCCCATCTCTGCAAGCTCTTCGCCTTTCTGCCCCTTTGTTATTGCGCCAATCGGATAGACAGTGCATGCGCCTTCCTGAATCGCCTTCCTGATTATAAAATCCGTCACGCTTGAATTATCATTTACAGGATTCGTATTAGGCATTGAGCAGACTGTTGTGAACCCGCCCTTAACAGCAGCCATCGTCCCTGTCTTTATAGTTTCCTTGTATTCAAATCCCGGTTCCCTGAGATGTGTATGCATGTCTATAAGACCCGGCATAATATAAAGACCAGTTGCGTCAATGGTTCTACTTTCTGATTCATGATGCACGATGCACGATGCCTGATTTTTCTTCTTCTTGTCCTGCATCTTTATTTCTATTATTTTTCCGTTTTCAATAAGAACATCTCCGATACCGTCAATCTTCTGAGAGGGGTCTATTATGTGTCCATTCTTAATTAATATTTTCACGCCGTTATTCCCTCACTCCTGCCAGCAGATACATCACAGCCATCCTTACGGCAAGCCCGTTGGTAACCTGCTCAAGTATCACAGACCTTGGCCCGTCAGCAACATCAGAGGCCACCTCCACACCGCGGTTCATAGGCCCTGGATGCATCACAATCGCATCCTTGTCAGCCCTGCGAAATCTCTCTGAAGTAAGCCCCCAGTTCTTTGAATATTCAAGCGTGGACGGAAAAAATCCCTTCCCCTGCCTTTCCATCTGAATCCTCAACACCATAACAGCATTAACACCATCCAGCCCTGAATCCATATCATGAAAAACCCTGACGCCGAGTTGTTCCAGTTCCTTCGGGACTAATGTAGGAGGCCCTATAAGCCTAACCTCTGCGCCAAATTTTGCAAGTAAATATATATTTGATTTTGCTACCCTGCTGTGAAGTATATCACCGACCATCGCAATCTTTAATCCTTCAATCTTTCCTATCTTTTCTTTGATTGTAAATGCGTCAAGCAGAGCCTGTGTGGGATGTTCATTTATGCCGTCCCCGCCGTTTATAACCGAGGCGTTGATGTGCCTTGATATCAGGTGCGGCGCGCCTGACGATGAATGCCTTATCACCATGAAATCAGCGCCAAGCGCCTGAACATTGAGGGCTGTATCTATAAGGCTTTCTCCTTTAACAACACTGCTTGTTGTAACCGACAGGTTTAAGACATCGAGGCTCAGCCTTTTTTCTGCAAGTTCAAACGAGGTTCTCGTCCTTGTTGAAGGCTCAAAGAAGAGATTAACAGCAGTCTTTCCCCGCAAGGCAGGGACTTTCTTGATATCACGCTTAAGCACGTCCTTAAATCCCGATGCCGTATCAAGGATAAGGATTATCTCGTCTTTTGTGAGTTCCTTAATACCGAGCAGATCCTTTGAAGAAAGTTTCACCTGAAAATTCCTCTCCTTGTCATGCTGGCTTGTCCAGCATCCTTCTTCTGAATGATTCCGAACAAGTCGGAATGACAGATTCTGTTCCTGCCCGATGGCATTTTCATTCTATTGTCACCTTATCCTCAAGCCCGTCTTCTTCAAGGCTGACCTCTACATTCTCATCTATTGCCGTTGGTATATTTTTACCTGCGAAATCAGCCTTTACCGGAAGCTCCCTGTGCCCCCTGTCTATTAAAACCGCAAGCTGTATGCAAGAGGGCCGTCCCATATCCATTAGCGCATCCATAGCAGCCCTTATTGACCTGCCTGTAAAAAGAACGTCATCAACAAGGACAACCTTCATATCCGTTATCTCGCAGGGCACCTCTGTCCTTCTGACCGCAGGCTGTTTTTCCCTGATATTCAGGTCATCCCGGTAAAAGGCTATATCAAGAGAGCCTACAGGAATTTCCTTGCCCTCTATCTCCTTAATCTTGCCCGCAAGCCTTTTTGCAAGGTGCACCCCACCTCTCTGTATTCCCACAAGGCAGAGTTCTTTTGTCCCCTTGTTCTTCTCAAGGATTTCATGCGCCATCCGCGCAAGTATCCTGTCCATGTCTTTTTTATCAAGCAGTTCTTTAGGCATAGGCAAACTCCGAAAATGCGTTTATATTGATAGGTTTCCGGGCATAAAAAAACCTTCCCCGCTTGCGGCAGGGAAGGTTAATGTGTTTTTCATGTTTGCAGCTCACGCTGCCTCCTTTGCCTTTTTAACCTCACAGGGCTATCCTTAAAGGCATAGATATTAAAGCATAACAAATAAATTCTTGTCAATTATTTTTAATATGCTATACTTTCCTAAAAGGAGGATTCATGGATAAGTTCACAAAAACTCTTATAATCTCCTTTCTTTTATTCTTCATTGCATTGCCTGCCTCTGCTCAAGAACCCCTCATAAAGATTGGCGTTTCCCTCGGACTCACAGGAAAATATTCGGAAATGTCGAATATGCAGATGAAAGGCTTTAAGCTATGGGAAAGCAATGTAAACAAGAGGGGCGGACTCCTCGGTAAAAAGGTTCAGATAATTATTTACGATGACAAAAGCGACCCTCAGGCAGCAAAATCCCTCTACGAACATCTTATATTAAATGATAAGGTTGACCTTGTTTTAGGCCCTTATTCAAGTGGCATTACAGAGGCGATACTTCCGGTTACTGAAAAATACGGTTATCCTGTAGTTGCCTCAGGTGCCTCTGCTGATAGCCTATGGCAGAAAGGTTATAAATATGTCTTTGGCGTCTATGCGCCTGCAAGCAAATACACACTCGGCTTTCTTGAACTGCTTATTAAAAATGACTTTCAGACTGTTGCGATTGTTTATTCCGATGATGCGTTCTCAAAGGACATTGCAGCCGGCACGAAGAAATGGGTGGAGAGGTTCGGGCTTAAGACAGCCTTATATGAAAGCTTCAAAAAAGACACGGAAAATCTGGATTTTATTGCTCTGAAAGCAAAGGCATCAAAGGCGCAGGCTTTGATTGTCTGCGGGCATTTTGATGAGTCAGTAAACATGCGGTTGTCTCTTAAAAGGATAAAGTGGTATCCAAAGGCATACTTTGCATCCGTTGGTCCAACAATGCAGGCATTTTATGATGAACTTAAGACCGGCGCCGATTATGTCTTTTCATCATCTATGTGGGAGCATCAGGGTGGATTAAAAATACCGGGAAGTAGTGAATTTTACGAGGCATTTATAAAAACTTATAAAGAGAAGCCATCATATCATGCGGCAACAGCATACGCATCCGGACAGATACTTGAAAGTGCAATAAAGAAAGCAGGAAGCATTGACAGGGATAATTTAAGGGTTATTTTATTGTCTATGGATGCAATCAGCATTATAGGCAGGTACGGCGTTGACAGGACAGGGATGCAGATAAAACACTTTAATGTTATTGTCCAGTGGAAGAACGGGGTTAAAAAAGTTGTCTGGCCTGACGACCTGAAAACAGCAGAGCCGGTGTTCAGATGAGAGAGCATTTTAACAGGATAACAAACAGTCTTGTATTCAGGATTCTAATGCCGACATTTGCAATAATGCTTTTGGCAGGACTGGTGCTTTACATATTCATACTCCGCTCGGTCTCGGACTTTGCTGATACACATATAAAAGGGGACATTTCAGACATCTCCAGTGAAGTATACAGGATATGCGATAGAAATCTTAATGACCTTCTGATGAGCGGTCTGTCAGGCGACAAAAAAGCCGTAAGGATAAAGAAGGGGCTAACACTCGGCACAATAGAAAACTATATGAACCAGAAACAGATTAGGGGCTTTATCATAGAGGATGGAAAGGAACTGCTGAAGATTGGCAGCTTTCCATTAGAACTCTCAGAAATAATAGAAAAAACCATAAAAGAACATGCAGCTTCACCCATAAAACATGCAGGGGAAAGATACTATGCAACTCACTCTCACTTTGAGCCGTGGAACTGGCACCTGATATTAATAAAAGATGCGGCTGCCTATTCTGACCTGGTGTATAAAGTAAACCGTGCATATGCATCAGCAGCCGTTATATTTTTAGTAGTGCTTTTTTTCTCCCTCTACTTCCTCAACAGATATATCAGATACCCTGTAAGCACAATTATAAAATCTATCAAGAAGGGTGAAAAGCCTGAATACAAGGGCATCTACGAGTTTGAGTTCCTGAGCACCAATATCGCACAGACATTAGAGGCTCTCCAAAACGAAGAGAAAGAAAAAGAGGCATTGAAAGAACAGCTTTTTCAGACGCAGAAACTTGAGGCGATAGGAACACTCGCAGGCGGCATTGCGCATGACTTTAACAACATGCTTCAGGGCATCCTCGGATATGCGGCATTCCTTAAGATGAAGGTTCAGGTTGATGACCCTATGTATGAGCCGCTCACTGTGATAGAACATTCAGCGGAAAGGGCGGCAGACTTAACAAAGAAGCTCCTCGGTTTTGCCAGAAAGGGCAAATATATTCCTGAACCCTTAAATCTGAATGATGTTGCGGAAAATGTTGCGGCAATCATAGCAAGGACTTTTGACAGAAAAATAAAAACAGAAACAACCCTTAATCCCGGCCTATGGACAATAGAAGGCGACAAGAGCCAGATTGAACATGTAATCCTGAATATGTGCCTCAATTCAAGAGACGCAATGCCTGAAGGAGGAATCCTGAGCATTGAAACATTCAACACTGAGATAACGAAAGAAACAAAACCGTACAGGCATATGAAAGAAGGGAAATATGCAGTCATAAAGGTCATAGACACAGGCACAGGCATGGATGAAGAAACCCTGAAGCACATCTTTGAACCGTTTTTCACCACAAAGGAGGTAGGCAAAGGAACAGGCATGGGACTGCCAATGGCATACGGGGTTGTGAAAAACCATAACGGCTTTATCGAAGTTGACAGCGCGCCAGGCAAAGGCTCGGCCTTTACAATATATCTTCCTGCAATTGAGAAAAAGGCTGAAGTCATTAACAAGGTCATTTCTGCCGGTTAAACTGAACTCCTTTTTTTAATAAACACTTCACGCACCTGATGTCTTTTATATCATCCTTTGAACTGCACAAGCCCGAAATCCCATAATGGCACATTGCAAAATCATATTTAAGGGGGTCATCGGAATCAAGTTTCTTTAATGCGTTTGTTATCTCCACAGCCATTTTCCAATCCTGCGATTTGCGTTTTGTAAAGCCAAGGCATCTTGAAATCTTCGCTATGTGAGTGTCCAGAGGGATAATGAGCTTGTTTTCAGGTATGCCCTTCCAGACGCCAAAATCAATGTCCCTCTTCCTTATCATCCACCGCAGAAAAAGGTTCATCCTCTTGCATGCGCTGCCTTTTGAAGGTGAAGGAAAGAACTGAAGCAAGCCGTCCGGGTTTAAATTCTTTTCGTAAATATCGGATGTGTCTGTCTTAAGGGCGTAATCTATAAAGCCTGTCAGGGCATTGCCTGTATCAGAATCAGTTTCTTTATAAAAACTCTTAAAGACATTCTCTATGGATTTATGACTTCTCAGCAGATGACTGATGATATGAAGAAGGCAGATGATGTCCTTATTCTCGTTAAACCTGTACTTTATCCCAGAAAACAACCTGCCGTCTTTTTTTACTTTAAACTCCATGAGAAAATAGTATGGACTGCTCTCCTTGGCGAGTCGCCCGGGGCGACCGCGCATTGCTGAAAGGATTTTTTCTATTACAGGCTTGAATAAACCAACTTTTCCGTAGGCAAAACACGAAGCTATAAATCCCGCAATTTCTATGTCTTCGCGCCTTTTGTATCTGTGAGGAAATTCAATGGGGTCATGGAGTATCCTTTCTTTAAAATCGTATTCACGATAAAACTTATCAAGAACTTGTTTAACCGACGACATCCAGCTTCCTTATCCTGAGCTTAACGCCTAATTCATCCGCTATCTTTCTGCATTTCTCAACATCAACGCCTTCCATCTCAACAACAGTAGCCTGAACATCAGGGATATACTGCTTTGCTTCCTTTATGAATGCCACAACTTCGTGGAATGCATTCTTAAAATCAGGCGCGCATATCATCTCATAGGTCTTCTCATCAGATGCGTCAAGGCTGACGGAGATGACATCCACGAAACCCTTTAACTCAGGAAGTATGTTCCGTCGGTTTATTAGGTTTCCGTGCCCGTTTGTATTAATCCTGACCCTGCCGCCTCTTTCCTTTATCCACCGGGCAATATTTTTTACTATTTCAAACCTGAGAAACGGCTCGCCATAACCGCAGAAAACAATCTCTTTATATTGAACAGGGCCGCCTATTGCCGTTTTAATTTCTTCTTCCGTCGGTTCAGCGGAAAGCCTGAGGTTATGCCCCTTCACATAGTCGCTATGAAACCTCACACAGAACGAGCACTTATTTGTGCATCTGTTCGTTATATTTAGATAAAGGCTGTCTCGTATCTTATATGTTATCTCCCCCTGCTGAATGGACTTTCCTATCCTGAAAAGCCGTTTTGCATTGAGTGTTGTAATCCTTGCAATATCTTCAAGGCTCACTCTCCTCATCTCCGCTATTTTTTCAGCAGTATTCACTAAAAAAGCCGGTTCATTCCTTCTACCTCTGAACGGTTCAGGTGTGAGATATGGAGCGTCTGTCTCTATGAGGAGATAATCATCAGGGATTGCCTCTGCTGTCTCCCGTAATTTGCTTGCATTCTTGAACGTGACAGGCCCTGCTATGGATATGTAAAGCCCCATCTCCATAGCCTTTTCCGCCATATCCATGTCTCCTGAGAAGCAGTGCAGAACTCCCCTGTTCATCCCTGAATCTCCGAGTATTTCAAGCGTATCTTTTTTTGCCTCCCTGCTGTGTATGATTACCGGCAGTCCAAGTTCTTTTGCAAGCAGAAGATGTTTTTTAAAAACCTCTTTCTGAACATCACGGGGCGAGTTATCGTAATGATAATCAAGACCTGTCTCTCCGATTGCAACAACCTTGTTTAGTGACGAGTGACGAGTGACGAGTGACGAGTTAATCTCCCCCCGCCCCCCTTTTCTAAAGGGGGGCGGGGGGAGATTTGACTTCTGAATTCTGCATTCTGTTGCCCACGTTCTTATTTTATTATATATTTCCTCTGTAAAATCCTTTGCATCATGCGGATGTATGCCGACTGATGAGTAAATGAAATCATATTTTTCAGAAAGCCTTAGACTCCCGATATTGCCTTTCAGATCAGAGCCCACTGTGATAACAGCTTCTACCCCTGCCTCTCTTGCCCTTTGTATTACAGCATCCCTGTCCTCATCAAATTCAGTCATCTCAAGGTGACAATGGGTGTCAATGAAAGCAAGTTTAGAGTTCAGAATTAGGAGTTCAGAGACTCCTGACTCCTGACTCCTGACTCCTGACTCCTGATTACGCACCGAATTTTTTGAGACGCAATGCATTTGCGAGCGCTAATGGCATGAGATTAACTGTAGGGAATATTCCGAGTTCTCCTTTGGTGCACTCCCTCTCTGAAAAAGAATTACAGAGCCCTCCAAAGACATAAGCGGAACTGAGGAGCACAGGCACAGGATGCCAGCTATGGCCTTTAAGCAAAGATGGTGTTGAATGGTCGCCTGTAATGATTAAGACCTCAGGCTCCAGCGCAAGGATTCTCGGCAAAATGTGGTCAAATCTTTCAATCTCCGCCGCCTTCTCTTTGAAATTGCCGTCCTCTCCGTATGAATCCACCTTCTTTATATGGACAAAAAAGAAATCATATTTCTTATAATTCTGCTTCAGAAAATCTATCTCTTCTTTTACACCGCCCGTTACAACAGGGGCATCCATGCCGATGAGTTTTGCAAGCCCCCTGTACATCGGATAAGTTGCGATTGCAACTGATTTAAGTCCGTACACTTCCTCAAAATGCGGAATATCAGGGGCCTGAGAAAAACCTCTGAGCAGGATAGAGTTTGCCGTATCCTGATTTTTGATGATTTCTGTCACTGCCTTTATAAGTTTTTCTATTATCTTCGCAGCCTTTTCTGCCTGCGGACACATCGGTGTAACTTTGACCGGAGATTTCCCCTCTTTCTGAGGGTCTGTATCCATAATATCCGCTGCGCCTTTTTCCAGCGGTTCAGGAAATCTCAAGACAATGGCAAACCTGTGTTCCATCCCCGGAGCAAAAATCACCTCTGCGTTTTCAATCTTCCTTATTTTCTTTTGCAGCCTCTCTGTAATCTTCCGGCTTTCTTCCGTTGGTATCCTGCCGGCGCGCCTGTCTTTGATAACGTCATTTTCAATTGTCGCATAATTGCACCTGAAAGCTATATCGGTCTTTTTTAATTCTATTCCAAGCCCGAGAGCTTCAAGCACACCTCTTCCTATCTGCCATTTTATCGTGTCATAACCGAAGAGCGCCAAATGTCCGGGGCCGCTTCCCGGCGTTATGCCGAAAGACACGGGCGTATGCAGTCCGCACGCTGAATTCCTTGCAAGCATATCAAAATTTGGAATGTCGGCAACTTCCAGTTCGCTCTTGCCGTGCATCGGAAGCCCTCCGAGACCGTCAAGAACAACCATCACTATCTTTGAATCATTTTTCTGGATAATACTTTTAACGATGTCCTGCATAAAATCCTCTATCTAACGGAATAGTTTTCTACCCACAAATAACATCTATATAAGACCATAAGCAAAGCCACATGCCTTTAACTGTTCTGTCATGCTGGCTTGTCCAGCATCTTTCTTAAAGAACTTAAAGAAGGATTCCAGACAAGCTGGAATGACAGTAAGTGTAGTCTTAGTTATGAACTCCCTTGTATAATGAAATATTACTTTAAAGGAGATTCTGTTTGCAAGCTTATCCATTATCTTGCTCCGAAAATGCACATCCTAATGTGTCATTCCGACTTGTTCGGAATCCTTCCTGATTGTCAGGAATCGTAAAGATAGATTCTGGACAAGCCAGAATGACATTTTTACGCCCCTTTGTGAGCAACCGCTCATGTGTGTTTCTCCTGAAGCGAAAATTCATTTATTGATAAATTCCTTTAAGGCATCTTTATATTTTACAGGTTTGAATCCAAAGTTTTTCTCCACGGAATGCATATCACATATATTATCTGTTTCAAGCAGCCTTAGCTGCTCGGAGCTTACAGGCAGGAAAGGAATTGTCTTTTCAGCAATCAATGCTCCGAACTTCATAAGTCCCATCGGCATGTGTATTATTGTTTTTTTTGATTTCATTACATCGGCAAGGTCCTTGACTATTTCATTGTATGTGAGCTGCTGCGGCCCGCCAATCTCAAAAATCCCCTTGAATGCATCAGGCGATGCAAGCGCCTTTAGCATACAGCTTGCCCAGTCGTTTATATAAATGGGCTGCAATCTTGATTTTCCGTCACCGGGTATTGGAATAACAGGAGATATTTTTATGAGGTCTCTCAGCTTTTTGGTAAATCCATCCCATTTGCCAATTATCAGCGAGGGCCTGAAGATTGTAAACGGAATGCCTGATGATGCCACTATCTCTTCAGCCTCTGCCTTTGTCCTGAGATAGCCTGACCACGAGCTCTTGTCAGCGCCGAGAGCGCTCTGATAAAAAAAATATTTTGCTCCTGCCCTCTTCGCCTCAGCAATCAGATTCTTTGTTCCGCCCACATGAACATTCTTAAAGGTGGCTGAACCCTTTTCCTCTATTATCCCAACAAGATGGATTACAAAATCCACCCCATCCAATGCTCCTTCAATTGTCTCAGGGATCGTGATATCTCCTGAGAAAATATCAATGCCTTTTTCTCTTAATGCTTTTTCCGCTTTCTCAGAACGGGCAAGACACCTGAGCTTATAACCGTTTTTCAGCAGTGCATCTATAAGATGCCCGCCGACAAAGCCCGATGCGCCGGCAATGAAGATCATGATGAACAGTTTAACAAGAGAAAACAGTCTGACTTATAAAAAATACATGCTGTCATTTTATAAGTTTCTTTAGCGCTGAGCCCGATTTCTTCGCAATATCACTATGCAGGCTTTTCCCGTGTGCATCCATCGTCACTATCGCAGGGAAATTCTCCACCTCCAGCAGCCACATCGCCTCAGGAACACCGAACTCTTCGAGCTTCCAGACATCAACAACCCGTTTTACTCTGTCAGCAAGATACGCTGCTGCGCCTCCTATGGTATGGAAATATACGCAGCCGTTTTTTTTCATAGCATCCAGAGTGCGCTCGCACATGCCTCCCTTTCCCATAATGCCCCTGATTCCGTACGAAGATATTATCCTGTGTTCATATGTCTCAACCCTTATGCTTGTTGTCGGCCCCGACGCAATAATCTTATAGCCGCTATCGGATTTCTTGACTATAGGCCCGCAATGATAAAGAACCGTCCCGCTGAGATTAAAAGGAATATCCTTCTTTGACGGCCTTTCATAAAAGAGGAATTTATGTATCTTATCCCTGCCGGTTACTATCATGCCGTTTATTAAAACCACATCTCCGACATTAAAACTAAGCGCATCTTTTTTCGATAATGGCAGATTTATTATTTTCTCTTTCATAACTTTTAACTCTTAACTTCTAACTCTTAACTTTTTTACCATATCAGCCTTCCTCTTCTGTTGGCCCAGCAGCATACAGATACATCCACGAAGTAAGATGCAGGATGGCGGTGGTTAACGCCTATCTTTACACCAAGAGCAGTTGTTTTTCCTCCAAAACCGATAGGGCCTATGCCCAAAGTGTTTATTTCCTTCAGCAGTCTTTTTTCAAGCTTAAAAAGAACCTCAATATTATTCGTGTCAGTCAGCCTTCTCATAAGCTGTTCCTTTGCAAGACGAGTAACCTGATCCTTTGCCGCACCTATTCCAACTCCGATGGTATATGGCGAACATCCCCTGCCCTGTGCCCTATAAACCGCATCAAGAACGCATTTTCTTACGCCGTCAAGGTCTCTGTCTGCCTTCAACTCTTCTTTGGGAAGCTTGTATGTCTGTCCCACATTTTCACAGCCTGAGCCTTTAAGCATCAGGTCTATTGAAAGTGTGCTGTCAGGCACTTCCCTGAAATAGATTACAGGGAATCCTATGCCTGTATTGTCACTTGTATTTTTATCTGTGATTATATCAACGGCATTCGGCCTTAATGGAACTTTCTCAGTTGCAATGCGGGTTGCCTCTATGATTGTCTTTTCAAGTTCAATCTGGCTTAGACCTATTGGGGGTTTAACATAAAAAACAGGCACGCCAGTATCCTGACAAATAGGCCTTGCGGTCTCTCTTGCAATGCGTATATTTTCAAGAATTACCTCCAGAGCATGCCTTGCATTTGAGCCCTTCTTTTCAGAAACACATGCTGCCTTAAGCGCATCTTCAACATCAGGAGGCAATGATGTTGCGACTTTTCTGTAAAGCTCTACTATCCCGTCACGAAGTTTCAGCATATTAGAAGTATATCATTTATCAGCATGAATTAAGCAATTGAATGATTAGGGAAAGCTTAAGGAAATTTGTAGCAGGATGGAATGAAATAGGGTCTCCGCGCAAGGCGCGGAGACCCGCGTATATCTTTACTTCTTGGGCTTCTCTTTTGAAGGTTCTTTCTTTTCTTATTTTACTGCTTCTTCCTTTTTTGGCTCTTCCTTCTTAACATCTTCTTTCTTAGGCTCCTCTTTCTTGGAGAGGCCTGCAATCGCATCCTTGTTCACGTCAACCTTATATGACTTCTTAAGATTTTCAACGTAACCGTCAAAAACTTCCTTCTGTTTCTGTGCTGTCAGCCGCTGGGCAAGCATATCCCTTATCTTTTCAAACTCAATTGTCTTGCCCTGCACCATGAAATCAGCCTTGTTCTTTTCATAGAAGTCCCTTATGTCTTTATCGGACAGCTTTGCCTTATCCTCTATCTCCTTTTCAAGAAGAGCGCTTATGAGAATCAGCTTCTGGGAATCTGCAACTTTTTTAAGATAGGAGGCATCCCTGTCAAGCCCTTTCTTCTTAGCTTCCTGATAGAGAAGCTCTTTTTTTATGAGTTCATCAATAAGCCTCGCTATCCCTTCCTCACCCTCAAACATTTTCTGCGCAAAAGGCGGAAGGGCTTCAACCTCCTTCTTGAGGTCTTCCTTTGTTATGGTAACACCGTTTATCTTTACAAGATACTGCCCTTTCTGTTCTTCTTTCTTTGCGCAGCCAAAGACAAGAAAAACAGTCAATACAAAAACCGCAATCTTTTTCATTTACTCCTCCATTCTTTGCTTATGTTACGCATAACGCGCAACGGGATTTTTAATAATGTTTCTTTAGTTCAAGCAAAACCTGCTTGGCAACACCTTTCAGCGTCTCGAAAACCCCTACGCCGGTAGTCGCCACTCCCTCAAACCACTGCACACCGTTTACGTTGAGAAGTTTATTCATCTCTTCGATTGGGGCAACATGAGGAAGGTCTCTCTTGTTGTATTGTACGGCGTATGACAGCTTTTCTACGGCATAGCCCTGCTCCGCAAGATTTATCCTGAGGTCATCTAAACTTTCCATGTTTGCCTCCATCCTCTCTATCTGCGAATCAGCAACGAATATGACCCCATCTACTCCCTTAAGGATTAATTTTCTGCTTGCCGCATAGAAGACCTGCCCCGGAACTGTATACAGATGAAACCTTACCTTGAACCCTCTTATGTCGCCAAGCGCCAATGGAAGAAAGTCAAAGAACAGAGTTCTCTCACTCTCCGTCGCCAAAGAGATAAGCTTGCCCTTCTGTTCCGGGTTTGTCTTCTTGTATATGAATTGAAGGTTTGTGGTCTTTCCACAAAGCCCCGGACCGTAATATACAATTTTGCAATTGATTTCTCTGGAAGAATAATTTATAAAAGACACTTATCGTTACACCTACTTGAAAAGATTATCAATATCCTCATCACTTATCTCCGCAAAAGGCGATTCTGATGCTTTGCCGCCTTCCACTTTTTCTTTTTCTGCCTTGCTCGTTATCTCGTCAAATATTCTTCCAAGGACTTCTGCGGCCTTCTTCACCCTGAGCCTTACAAGTCCGAGCGAAGACCTCTGGTCAAATATCACAACAAGTATAATTCTCTGTCCAATCAATGATATATGGATGTTGTCTTTTTCCCCTTCGTGAAAGAGAATAGTAAATTCCTTTTCTCCAAGAAGCCTTGCAATTCCCCCTGTGGCTGCAATATTGCCGGCTGTAAGCGATGCGAGGGATGTGGTATCAATGTTGTGGGTATCACCTGCAGAGGCTATAAGCTGGCCGTTTTTATCCACAAGAAAAACAACGTTTGCATTTGCCTGCTGGTGAAGTCTCTGGAGTTCCCCGTCAATCTTCTGGAACTCATTATCATACATTACAAGATCAGAATCGGCCATCCTCTATCTCATCTCCTCTTAATCGCCATCCTGCCGCATTAAAAGACGCAGGGATTTTCATCTAAATTATCAGAAACACTATTAATAAGCAACTGTAAGCTATTCCGTTCCTGATGCCTTAAGCAGAGATCCCCATTCTTTATCCACCATTTCCTGAAAATTTTTAAGCATGTTTTCGTTTTCAGGCGCAAAAAGGTGCTTAAATCTTCCCTGAGGCTTAAGGAAATCCACAAGGGGCTTCTTTTCCTTTGGCTTAAAGGTTACTTTTGAGACTCCGTTCTCTATCTCATAAAGTGGCCAGTAGCATGTCTCAACGGCAAGCTTGCTGAGCTGAATAGCATCATCTGTTTTGGATCTCCATCCTCGATTGCAAGGAGATAAGATGTTCATAAACTTGGGGCCCTTAATTTCGAGCGCCTTTTTTACTTTCTTTACAAGGTCCATCCAGTGGCTTGGCGACGCCTGCGCTGTGTATGGAATATCATGCGCAGCCATTATCTTTGTAAGGTTTTTTCTCGGCTGAGGCTTGCCTTGGATAACGCTTCCAGCAGGACAGGTTGTAGTGTCCGCGCCGTAAGGAGTGGCGCTTGAACGCTGGATGCCTGTATTCATGTATGCGCCGTTGTCATAGCATACATAGAGCATGTCATGACCGCGCTCCATTGCTCCGGAAAGGCTCTGCAACCCTATGTCATAAGTGCCTCCGTCGCCTCCGAATGCAATGAACTTAATATCCTTATCAATCTTGCCCTGTTTCTTCAATGACCTGTACATCGTCTCCACGCCGGAAAGCGTTGCGGCGGCATTTTCAAATGCATTGTGTATCCATGGAATCTTCCATGCGGTGTAATCAGATATGCAGGTAGAGACTTCAAGGCATCCTGTTGCATTGGCTGCAACTATGGGATAGTCCGAAGCAAGAAGAACCATTTTCACAATAATAGGAGCGCCGCAGCCTGAACACATTCTGTGCCCTGAAGTTAACAATATTTCTTTTTTTGAAAGTTCTTTTAATGTAAGTGGTGTCGCCATTTTATTCCCTCACCGCGATATATTCTTTAATCATTTTTACTTTTCCTGTCTTTGCTATCTCAACAAGCTCATTAAGCACAAGCTCCGCGTGACTTGGCATGTAATCCCTTCCTCCGAGTCCGTATATCTTATTAATAAGAGCCGGCCCGTTTTTATGAGGATAAAGGCTTGCGGCAATATCAATGAAGAGCGGGCCATAAGAGCCTCCGAATGCGTCAGCCCTGTCAAGCACACAGATTGCTTTCAGGTGCTTAAGGGCATTTCCTATTTCATCGTACGGGAATGGCCTGAACAATCTCGGCTTTAACAAGCCAGCCTTTATTCCTTTTTCTCTGAACGAATCAATAACATCCTTTGACGTGCCTGCAGCAGAGTTCAGGATAACAAGCCCTATCTCAGCGTCATCAAGCCTGTACTCTTCAAAGAGCCCGTATTTCCTGCCGGATATTTTTTCAAAGTCCTTCGCGACATCCAATACAATGCCGGGAACCTTTGACATAACCTCAGCATGCGCCTTTCTGTATTCCATATAATAGTCCGGAAGTATCAAAGGCCCGTAACTCACAGGATGCTCCAGATCAAGCAAGGGATTCAACTGCTTATACTCACCGACAAGTTTGCTGACAGCGTCATCGTCGATATATTCAATCCTCTCTATTGAATGGCTTATGATAAAACCGTCAAGACACACCATGACAGGAAGCCTTATATCCATGTGCTCTGCAATGCGGAATGCCTGAATTGTATTGTCATACGCCTCCTGAGCGTTCTCAGACCAGAGTTGTATCCATCCGCAGTCTCTTGCGCCCATTCCATCCGAGTGGTCTCCGTGGATATTTAAAGGCGCTGACAATGCCCTGTTCACCAGAGCCATGACTATCGGCAGCCTTGTGCCTGAAGCTATGAATAATTCTTCCCACATAAGTGCAAGCCCCTGCGAAGAGGTAGCGGTCATAACCCTTCCGCCTGCGGCGGATGCACCTATGCAGCCGCTCATTGCGCTGTGCTCACTTTCAACGAGTATCATTTCTGTTTTAACCTTGCCGTCTGATACAAAACTTGTAAATCTCTGCATTATATCCGTTGCCGGAGTTATAGGGTATGCAGCGCTTACATCAGGGTTCACCTGTCTCAGCGCATTGGCAACCGCCTCGTTTCCTGTAGCTGCAACTACCTTTGCCGTCATTTCCCCTCCTCTTCCATGACAATTGCCTTATTGCCTTTCTTGCCCGGGCATTCGAGGGCGCATATGCCGCAGCCCTTGCAATAGTCATAATTAAACCCTGTCATTTTTCCGTCATTGACATTAACAGCCATGTCAGGGCAGTATGCCCAGCAGAAAAGACACTGGATGCAGTTTTCCTCTATCCATTTCGGCCTGTATGCCCTCCACGAGCCTGTCTTGAATTCTAAAGCGCTTCCTGCCTCTGTAACCACAGCGCCGGGATTCACATTCTTCCATCCTTTAAGCTTCATCCTTCTTTTACCTCCCCGTATCCGCGCCTTGCAGCTTCAAGATTTCCGTCTATTATCTTCTGTGAGAATTTCTTGCCGAAGCTCTTCCTGACATCTTCAAGAAGATTATCCAGAGTAACAATATTGGTTGCCTTGCATATGGCGCCAAGCATGGGAGCATTCGGCAGCGCCCTTCCGATGCAGTCTATTGCTATCTTTGTAGCATCAACAGTAAAAATCTTTTGTTCCTGTTTTGCTTTGAGCTTCGCCCTTATTTCTTCAGAATTCTTCGATGTGTTAACAAGAAAAATTGCATCTTTTGTAGCGCCTTCAGCAACGTTGATGCTGTCAAGCAACGTAGCGTCAACAATACTTACAATCTGAGGATTCAAAACAGGACAGTGCATCCTCAGTTCCTTAGAACTAATCCTGTTATATGCCCTTAGAGGCGCGCCGGCCCTTTCAGGCCCGTATTCAGGGAATGCCTGCACATGCCTTCCGCTGCTGAGGCATGCATCTGCAAGCACCTTTGCGGCAGTGACAGTTCCCTGTCCTCCTCTTCCATGCCACCGGATTTCAACCATATCAGCCATTTTTTCCCTCCACAATAAAGTTTATCATTTTATCCAATTACCCGCTTATTTTGCAAGTCATAAAACTTAATATGTCAAGGCAAAATAGAAATGTCCGGTTTTCGGCAAAATAGAAATGTCCGGTTTTCATGCTG